>Ga0209690_1000695_pt1 | contig 18065 bp, 18 predicted proteins | sample GraSoiAngelo_150_FD_186164 | JGI IMG/M metagenome (GOLD analysis project Ga0209690, IMG submission 186164) | Grasslands soil microbial communities from the Angelo Coastal Reserve, California, USA - 14_1009_09_40cm (SPAdes) (version 2) | ecosystem: Environmental > Terrestrial > Soil > Grasslands ...
AGAATGCTTTATGACACTACGGTTTTTCTCGGAAAAATTCCAATCTAATCTCTCTAAATACGCTGTCGACGGGAAGCGTTGCGGAGGCTGTTAGTCCCTTGAAGGGGTCCGACCTGTTAGTGCGATGTCTTGAGAACGAAGAGGTAGAATTTGTCTTTCAGGTTCCAGGCGAGGAGACTCTCGCTATCACCGATTCTCTCGGGCAATCCAAAAAGATCAGACTCATCACCGTCCGCCACGAGCAGGCGGCGGCCTTCATGGCGGGAGTCTACGGCCGTCTCACTGGCCGACCGGGAATGTGTGTCGCAACACTGGGACCCGGTGCTACAAATCTTGCCACTGGAATCGCAGATGCTAATGTAGACAGAGCACCCCTAATCGCGGTAACGGGTCAGGCAGCCCTGGAGCACTTCCACAAGGAGTACCATCAGTACGTCGACGTAGTGAACATCTTACGCCCGATTACGAAATGGAACACACGGATTTTCAAGGCAGACACGATTCCCGAAGCTGTGAGGAAGGCTTTCAGGACCGCTGAGGCGGAGAAGCCCGGCTCCTGCCATCTGGAAGTCCCGGAAGATATCGCTGACGAAACTGCCCATACCACGCCGATTCCTCAGATTGCCGGTCCGGAACAGGCCCGTCCGACAACCAGTCAGATACAACAGGCCGCCCAACTCATCAACAAGTCCAAGACACCTCTCATCCTCGCAGGCAACGGAATCATCAGGGCTCGGTCAACTGCGCCCTTCCGTGAGTTTCTGGCGGAGGCCAAGATTCCAGTGGCCCACACTTTCATGGGCAAGGGAGCGTTGCCTGACGATGACCCTCTGAGTCTCTACGCGATAGGACTGCCCTCCCAAGAACTAGTTAGCAAGGCCTTCGAGCTCGCGGACCTGATCCTCGCTGTAGGGTACGACCTTGTCGAATACGCTCCATCACTCTGGAACCCTCGGAATGATAAGACAATAATTCACGTGGACAGCACGAGCGCGGAGATTGACACTAACTATCAGCCAAGCATACAGCTAGTCGGGCATATCGGCCAGACACTATCCATTCTGACTGGCCAAGTCAAACCTCGATCCAGCAATTTCGCAAAATCTGTTAGGGACAGTATTCTCGCAGAAGCCACAGCCAAATCGCAAGACGACTCATATCCGCTGAAACCGCAAAGGATTCTACATGACCTACGAGACGCTTTGAAGCGGGATGATATTCTCGTCAGCGATGTGGGCGACCACAAGCTCTGGATCTCGAGACTGTTCCCAACATACGAGCCGAACACGGTACTCATCTCCAATGGCTACGCGAGCATGGGCATCGGACTGCCCGGAGCCATAGCCTCCAAGCTTGTCCATCCCAACCGAAGAGTGGTCGCAGTCTGCGGAGATGGAGGATTCCTCATGACAGCCCACGAACTAGAAACTGCCGTCCGGCTAGGAGTAGGCGTTACCGTGGTCGTGTTCCACGACAACGCGTACGGATCAATCAAGAGAAAACAATTGGCCCGTTTCGGCCGCGCTTCGGGAGTAGATTTTGGAAATCCAGACTTTGTCCAATTAGCCAAGGCGTTCAACGCTCAAGGGTATCGTCCCACCAAGGCTTCCGAACTGGTCTCAATCCTCGAGAGCGCTCTCGACTCGCCTAAGCCGAGTGTAATTGATGTCCCCGTTGACTACTCCTAGAAACGCGACTGGATCAGCAAGAATCTAGGGCTTGCCCCTGATCCTAATGGTTCTCAGAATGATCCAGTAAGATAACGCACCAATGCCCGCGAGGGGGAGGGACACAATCAACAGATTAAAGACGACACTTGTGCTTAGCGCGGTTCCTCCGAACGTGGAATCCCGAAGAGCGCCAGCCGCAAGACTGAGAGGGTTATTCTCTGCTAAGGTAACAATGGGTCCCGGCAAATACTGAGCAATTGTCGAGGCAGGGTAGAAAATGGTGCTGATGGTTACCATTGAGACTTGGAGTGCTTGCGCATAGGTCCAGTAGATCTCCCCTACTCTAGAGATGCTGGCGAAGAAAGCTGCAAGACCCGCGATCCCCGTGGCTAAGATGAATAGAAACGGAAGGAGAAGGATAGCGTTCATAATGCCCTGTGGGGGAACCACAACGAAAGCGATTATCAGAAGTAGGGCGGAGTAGACGATTCCTCCGAGACCTCCCGAAATTATGTACGCGGCCACCAGACCTGAGGTTCTGACTGGCAGGGTCATGTAGTATTGCACTACCCCTTCCCGAAGAGCGAGCCAGATACGGCGTCCGGTATCCGTGGCTGCTGAGAACAATCCCATGACTACGATTCCTGGGACGAGGAATCGGAAGTAATCGAAACTCACTAGTCCCTTGTAGACGAGTCCGGTAACAAGCATGTCCGATATGTTCAGGCTGATCAGTATTGCCATCAGCCATTTTGTTCGGAAGAAATAGGAAAAATCAGTCCGAGCGATATGGACAAGGCTAGAAAACTTGCTCAAGCCGCTTTCACGCCTTCAATGATCTTGTCCACAATCCCAGCGCTCAGTGATAGGGTCCCAAGAGCAATCGCGGTGACGACAACAGCGGCCAGGATCGGATTCAGAAGAAGGTGCGGGTCAAATCCCAACACCCACCTCGTCAGGTCAGACCCATATGTCAGAGGGCTGAAGACAGCGACGGGAGAGTAGAAGCTAGGTATGAAGATGAGAGGATAGAAGACGGTGCTGAATCTTACCAGAAGAGCAGACAGACCAGCGATAATGGCGTTGTAGATGTCGATGGACTTGAAGGCGATGAATGAGAACGAGATCACGATCCCTGAAATCCCGAGCCCCAGCGTCGTGAGGGAGAGGAGGGCAAAGAACGCCCCCGGAAGGGTGAATGTTCCGGTGAAGACGAGGACTCCGATCAGAGGGGGACCTGCTCTCAATACGGTCGCCACGACGCCGTAAATCGCCTGCGATTCGAGAAATCCCCGTCGAGAGATTGGCAATGACAAATAGTAAGGTAGCTCACCCTCGTGAGCACGCTCGACGAAACGACGGCCAACAAACGATCCTGTGTCGAAGACTGTGATGACCATCAGTCCGACCCCGTAGAAGAAGAAATAATCCTGAACCTTACTGGACTGTACTAGATGTGACATTAGCGAACCAAATATGCCGAACTGTAACGCGAAGAGCGCCCAAGAGAGAACAAGCCCCGCACGCTCGGCTACAATCTGGCTAACGTTGAAGCTGGCGAGAGTCAGGACTCGATTCATGGATTCTCCTCGAGGCTCTTACCAGTGAAGTGGAGGAAGACGTCGTCGAGGGAGGGCTCCGTTATCTTGATCGTCGAGATCTTCGCTCCCATGTTGTAGCTTGTTGAGGTCATTCGGGGGACCCAGTCCTCGGCCTTCGAAACATTTGCTCGCAACTGATTGCCCTCTGGCGACATTGTAAGTATGCCTCCTAGATTTTTCAGATCCTCGACAAGTTTGTCTGCAACAGGGTCCTCGAAGCCCACCTCAACAACGTCTCCCCCTGCTATCGCGTCCTTCAGCTTTGGAATCGAATCACGCACAATCAACGTTCCTTTGTGAAGAATCGTGACCCTGTCAGCGAGATATTCTGCCTCCCTCACCTCGTTAGTTGCGACGATGATTGTCGAACCTTGGTCTCTTAGCTCTCGAATCTTGTCCCATATCTTCCTCTTCCCCCGCAAGTCTACCTGGCTAGTAGGCTCATCGAAAATGGCCAGCTTTGGTCGCTGGACCAAGACCTTCGCAGTCTCCAGTCTCTTCGCTTGACCACCGGAGAGGTGCATGAACAATTTATCGCGTGACTCCCACAATTCCAACTCCTTCATCGTCTGTTCGATGAGCTCTTGACGTTTCAAGGGGTTGATGTCAAACATTGACGCGTGAAACTTCAAGATTGAGGAAGGCTTGTGGCGCCAGAACCCTCGAGCCTCTTGAAAGGCAATTCCCATAACCTCACGAACCTTCGTACCATCCTTCACAACGTCGATACCCATCACTTTCGCAGTTCCCGAAGTCGGCTTGAGAATCGTGCACAGAGTCATGAGAAGAGTGGTTTTTCCAGACCCGTTCGGGCCTAGAATCACCATTATCTCTCCCTCATCGACTGTAAAGTCCAGCTCCCGAAGAGCATCGGTCTTCCCATACTTCTTTGAAAGGCTGAGAGTCTCCACTGCAAACAAAGATGAAAGAGCTTCAGGAAGTGAGCGATAAAAACGTTCGAAATCTAGCCGCGAATGATGACGTCTAAGGAAAAAATCTTGAAGAAATGGTCTGCTATGCTATCGGCCAAGAATGCGTTAACAATGGAGTTTCAATTCTTCGTGGGATGCCCAAGAACGATTAATTCTTTGTAGCCTTTCCTTCCGGTTCCAACGGAATTGATCGGTCGATTTACAGTAACCTTCGTTATCTCAAAATCATCGTAGAGACGCCTAGTAAATGCCGTGTCCGAATTCGAGAGAAGAACCATACAGCCCTTGTCGGCCAATTTCCCGAATTCTTCTGCCAATTCCTCCTGGTCCTTCTCAGAGAAACCACCGGCAGTGTAATCCGTAAAGGAGGAGGTCTTACTCGGCGGTTGATATGGGGGATCTAGATAGATGAAATCGGCCGTACCACATGGGGCAAGAGCATCCTTGTAATCAATGGTACGCAGCTCGGCTCTCGTGTTTTGGAGTACCTGACTGACCGCGCGGATACTGCCTGAATTGAGTATCCTGGGATTCTTGTACCGGCCGAAGGGTACGTTGAACACACCTTTCGAGTTTACTCGGTAGAGTCCGTTGTAGCAGGTCTTGTTGAGAAAGATGAGTCGGGCGGCCGACTCGACCCGACCAGTGGGTCGCCAATCTCTCTTTTTGTAGAAATAAGCGCTCTGGTCTGGTGCTGAATCGTACTCCCTTTGAAATCTCGATAGGAAGCTTATCAGTTCATCGGGAGATTCCTTGATAACTCTGTATGCATTGATGAGTTCCTCGTTAGTGTCGGACAGATGCGCGCTGAAACTTGTCGTCCGCGCGCATGTTCCAAAAAAGAGCGCTCCCCCGCCCAGAAATGGCTCATAGTAACTTGTTAGACGGTGTGGGACATATGGCAATAGATCAGGTAGAAGACTTGTTTTTCCTCCCGCCCATTTGACGAATGGTGCAAGATGCTGCTTGCTAGAGTCTACGCTAAGCTGTGTACCTTCGACTGCTTGGAGCAATGACAGAGAGACCACTTGTATTGCGGTGTCGAACCTTCGCTAATAAGCCCTAGACTCGAGAAACTGCCTTGCGATTCGACCGTACCGTCTCGAAGTTTGTAGCTCCAAACTATCAGACCATATTTTCTGTCTCTGGATATCCCGAGGCAGGCGCGCACAGATATAGCATGCTCTCAAACTCCGCGTTGGAAAGCGTTAAATTTGCAAAGAATGAGGCTGCACACGAGGGTTTTGGTTTGAAAATACTTCTACCCTTGCTTCTTCTCGCCACGCTTGGAATGCTAGCAGCACTGCCTCATCTTGCAAATGCTGACGATAATGGCCAAAACGAAGGCGCTCACCATCAGAGTACCCAAGAGATGAATCACGAAGGGCTTACAATACGATTCCACATTCGCCTAACGGGCGACCAGCAGGTGCCAGCAGTCAACACTATCGCGTTCGGATTTGCCGAAGTCCAACTCAGCGAAGACAACAACACTCTATCATTCGAAGTAGTAGTTTGCAACATCGTTAACGTCATAGCTTCGCACATCCACGTCGGCGCCGCGGGTACCAACGGACCAGTCGTTCTACCCTTCTTTGGCTCTCCGACTCCATTCAATAGTACAAGAGGATGCGACACTCTCGCCGAGGGCACTCGAACGCCAGACAAACTCGTAGCTCGCCCCGACGCAGGAATCAACACGTGGACCGACTTCATCAACGCCCTAATTGCCGGGAATACTTACGTTAACGTGCACACCACTGCCCACACAGGTGGAGAGATTCGAGGTCAACTAGTACCCGAACAGGACGAGCAGAATGACCAGGCAATACAAAGCGACGACTAACCGTTCTCTAAGAACGGTTACCCCTTTTCTTTCAATTCTCGCACTCACTCGAGTGCTGAGACATTTTAGTCTCAGCCAATTTAGTCCAACTCAGTTGTCAGAGTCGAAGTGTCTGATACTCTCTCTCGCAGGGTGAGCCGAGAGTGGTCTGGAGCTGTCCCGTGTAGAGGTCCATAACTACAGAGACGACCGTGCGATATCTCTGGTCCGCGGGAAATGAATTGTTTTCGTGGCGGCAGACAGACTCTGGCTTGCCATCATGATCTCTCAACATATCCTCAGCTCTCGTCATGCTCATCTTCCTGTTTCCACTTCTCATCTGCCTAAGAAGCTGGGTTATCCTAGCGAAGCGATGCAACGTGGATCTTCGTTCCTCATCCAGAACTTGCTTGACTCCTAACCGTTCTGGATTCTGGAAATGATTCGTATGGGCCAAGATCCCCTCCTCTGGAGAGAACGCTCCGGTTGCTTCGGGAGCGGATTCAACATCTACAATCTTTCCGGCCCCCAACTTCGTTTGTTGCCCAATCAGAAAGTTTGCAGAACAGGATCTCTCTCCTCGAGTTATTCTTGAAACTGCTTGTGAGAGAGTCTTCGATCCGAGAATTTCTGAGCATCTCACGTGGAACGGTTTTCGCAGTCTCTCCCAGTCATCCTTGTTGGATATCAACCCATTAATCGCTAGTCCTATCCCTTCAGAGTTCAAACCGATCTTCCCTCCAACCACTCCTGCCTCGGTGAAGCAGAGGACGTTGGGACCCTTAGTGGGTCGAATCTTGAGGAAGAGTCCTTCTACCTGGGGAATCCAGTCCCAGTTCTGAGCCATCAGCAAGTGACGATTCACGGTTACCTCCGGCATTGCCCCGAACGCCGTACAGCCACCTACTCGAGGCATGGGTTTCAATCCGATCTTTGCGAACTGGCTGTACATCAGTTCGTATCGAACGTTCAATGCAGTAATCTCCAGCAATCTTGTCTTCGAGCCTAAGGCGACTCCCTCCATCGCGCGAGCGTAGCCGGGACTGCCGCGTCGGATGACCTGCAAGTACTTTCCAGCGCGCCTAAGCGCCTCGTCTCTTGTGAGCGCTGTTTCATTCTTGAAACGGCGGAAGTAGACCTCGAGATTGCGTTCAATCCTGTCTCGGGCAAATTGTCCGTGCCGGTATCCTATCTCGTACGGCGAGCCTTTCAGCCTTAGAACAGGGAGTGTCATTGATCTTTCGAAGATTTTTCCTACTCCAGATTCTTCTCGAAAGTGATCCAAGCGAGATCTCTCTTGAATCCCAGTTTCATGTTGATGCCGAGCATGCCCTCGTTGGTGGAGGCGTTGAAGGTTCGAATATTATCAAATCCGTTCCTCCGGGCAAAATCTAGGACCTTCAACTTCAAGGCCACAGCAATTCCTTTTCCTCGATACTCCCGTAGAACTCCCGTGAGGCCTTGGTACAGGCTCCTGGGTTCTTTCTTCAACCGCCAAACGACGCTGGTCCCGACGTACTTGTCCCCATCTTTCGCTATCATGTACGCCTGTGGAATGAGGTTGGGGTTCTTCATCTCAAAGGCAAGCCACTGATCATAAGGCGTGTCAGTGGGGGTATCAGCTATCGGCACATCTCTGAACGCGGTCTGCACAAGCTCGTACAGCTTCGCGTAACACTCCGGATCCTCCCGTAGTTCCTGCTCAAGGGTCGAGAACTCGATTCCAGCCTGAGAAGCTTTAGTCGAATACTTTTGGAACTCTGAAGTGTTTACTTGGTATGGGTCGATGGTTGACTCCCAGCCCCGCATTTTTTCGTTGAACCCCCGCTTTTGCGCGAAGGCGATGGATCGTGTCATATTCTCTCGAATTCCCATCCAGGCGGCAGTCGCATTACGCTCATCAAAGTCTTCCTTGAGCCGATCGTATATCGCGCTACCAATACCCTGGCCCTCGTGCTTGGGATCGACCCAGCCGTCAAACCAGAATTTTTTGGGATGAAACATCCACGGAGGATTCCACATCTCCCCAAAACCCAGAGCTGTGCCGGTGGTGGAGTTGAGACATGCATAGCGTTTGAAGTAGTATTTTGTCTTGTCAAGACTATCATCGTAAAATCGCCACTCCTCAACACTCCTCGCTCGCTCAGGAAAGATCGCATCATAGATTTCCGCCAACCTCCGGTAGTCAGAATCTTCGAATCCTCTAATCTTAAGAGAGAGAGTGCGCTGGGCCAAGATAGAGTCGATTCTTCCGACGCCGATGTTAAACTCTTTGCACGCGACCGTCCACTCGTTTGTCATGCACAAGCCGCACTGTTAATGAGAGAGATTGACGGTATTCTTCGCAAGCCCTAGTTATGCCAGGATATCCTGAAAGATTCGTAAAACTGCTCTACGGCATAATCCTGGTGCAGTTCATGGTCATCGCCATCTTACTGGCGGGGTTCAGCAGCGAGTATCTCTCCAACATCTACTTTCGAATCTGGGTAGATAGCAACTTTCCCCAATTGGGTCTGCTGTTGACTGGACAAGTTGACGCTCTTCTGATCGGGATGGCTCTCGGCGGCACAATACTGCTGATTCAGCGGGTGAAGAACGAGGCGAGTATCGCTGAAAGAACAGCTGCGACACTCGGCCGGCCCTCTTCCTTGGCGCAGAGTTCTGACCTACTTCCCAACCACGCGACACGAACGACAATCGTCGAGGTGGCGAGGGAGACGCCTGACCAGGTTCTTGGAGAGCTGGATAAACATGATTTCTAGAACTTGTGTCATCACTGTGGCGACTGTTTAGTTTCCGAAATCTCGGTTCCCGTTTTGAACCAGGGATCCACTTCTAAAGCTCTAACCTTCGTCTCTGAAATGGGAAGACCATCGTCGCGTAGGCTCTGGAGAAATGCGTTGGCTCGACCCCTTAGCTCCGCCAAACGTGTTTTGAAAGTCGAGAAGCTCTCTCTTTCACTCTCTAGGCTAGTAAGATCTCCTTTTGCAACAAGTCGAAGAGTTTCCTCCGCCACCTTTTCGATAAACTCTCCGTAGAACTCGATGAACTCGTTAACGACCTCGAGCAGATCATACTCGATCATCGACGCTGCTTTTCGAAGGAGCAGTCGGACTTTCTGGCGCATTGAGAAGTACCAGAGCTCGAGCGTGAAGTAGACTTCTTTGATCTTCTCAGTCGTCGCTGTAGCGAGTTGCGGTGTGGTCGAAGTGCTTGACCCGAAGCTCGCCTTGTCCAGTAGGGAGACAACCATTTCGTTGCCAGCCCCGCCTCCCTCCTGGAAGTTCAACCAACCGAAATCGTCGACTAGACGCTCTAGCTTCTTCAGAACAGAAGCACCTCTGCGTTGGACTTTGCCTGAGTAATCGAACCAGCCCCAGAGGACTGCTAAGGAGACAATGACGGGAGCGCAGTAGTAGAGGGAGACTTTGTTGAGGATGATGAGCAGCAAAAGGATCGGCTGGGGAGCGAGAAGCAATACCTGCCCCTTGACGAAGCTCGCGATGAACGCTTTCATAGCTTAATCCTCATCGTCCGCTATCTCAACCGTCTAGAAATCGGCAGGACGAACTCCACGATTATTCCCACTGTTATGAATCCCCAGCCGCCTTGAATCAACTCTCGGGTTCCATCAGTTGTTCCGACGAGGACGAGAAGGAATCCGAAAAGCAAAGCTACTGCTGGGAACGCGGACGTGAAAGCCGCAAGAGTGGACCCCAATCAGCAGTCACTGTGGAATGATACTCGGACCCGGAAAAAGGGGTCCGACGTAGAAAACCTGATAGTAACCCAAGTTGACGAACGAGCCCACTCCTCGCAACACGAACGATGGAGAACCATGCAGGCTCTTTTGCTCGCTAGGTTCCCGTAATCGTAATCTGACCATTTACTGTTAACAGTTTTACGTTGGCTACTCCGGTTCCGACTGTGGCCGTAACCTGGGTACTGGTCTTTGTCTGATTACTCAGTACAAGATTCTCTGTCTGAATATTTCCGTTGACGAGAGATGCGGTCAACTTGAATGAGGATGATGATGGAACGGCCATTTGCACGTTGCCATTTTGAGACGACATTGTATAGTTCCCTGCCATGATCGGTGTCGAAAAAGTGCCTGCGATGTTACCGTTGGTGGTCTGCGCTGAAAAGCCGCCGCTTGCACAAATTGAGCAGCTGAAGTCTATGTCGCCGTTGGATGAGGAGATGCTTGCGCCGGTGACATTGAGACCGGTCGCTTGAATCCGTCCATTTACGTTGTCTACGACGAGCTTGCTAATGTGCACTGAAAGTGGTATGAACACGTCGATTTTGACAGAATATGTTTGTGAGATTAGAAAGACCGCATTGTTGGGAAATTGGGCCTGGAATATGATGTTACCATTCATGCTTGAGTTGACAAGATTTACCTGTGCGGGGGACGATCCCAGACCCTTCGCCGTTACGGTGCCATTGATCAGGAAGCTTGTTTGTCCCCAAGGCGCGAGTGTCACCGCACCGTTGATGTTTGTGACTTCGAGTGTGTAGTTGCTTGACTGGTCGGCGGCCGTGCTGTAGCTAAAATTCTTGGTAGTAACGATTGCAGACGATTGATAGATGAGTGCGAACAAGACGCCCACAACGACTATGACAAGGATTACGATTGCGATTACCCATCGGTTGAAACTAGTTTTTTCTGCTATCGGGCGAGTTATCGTTGTGCCTGGCGGAGTTCCAGTCGCGAACTGCCCTGCCAACTCTATTCGCTAAGCCCTTACGCTGTAGCTCTCTCGATCTCTTGCATCTCGTCACGTGAGAGAATCAGTTCTGTTCCATCCTTCATTTCTCGGGCCTCCTTCTCGCTACGTATTCCGATGATCGCCCCTGTTAAAGCAGGGTGCATCAACTCCCACGCGATGACCACGTCCACCATTTTCTTACCGTGAGCTCGAGCTATCTTTGACAAGGCTCCTCGGACCCTCTCCAGTTTGGCATGGTTCTCTGGTTGACCGTACCAGTGGTTTCTACGGAAATCCTTCGGGTCTAGAGATGCTAAACTGAAGTTGTCGGCGAGAAAACCCTCGGCCAAGGACCCCCAGCCCAGGACGCCGATGTGATGGCTCAGAGAGAAAGGCAGGATGTCCTTCTCGATCTTTCTCTGGAGAGGGTTGTACTGAACCTGATTCGCTGTGACGGGGCCGATTCGCTCAGCCCTCTCGATGAGATCTACGGTATGGTTTGATAATCCACCGTTCCTGACTTTTCCTTGGCGAATAAGATCCTGCAGCGTCTTCCAAGACTCCTCGATCGGAGTTGTCGCATCCATATCGTGAAACTGTAAGAGGTCAATGTGGTCGGTCTGAAGACGTTTTAGACTCGTTTCGACCTCTCTCTTGATAGTCTCTGGCTTATGATTCTCAATGGAACCACCTTTGCCATCGGGTAACGTCCCGCATTTCGTAAAGACATAGACATCGTCTCTTCGACCTTTGATCGCCTTGCCGACGATCTCCTCTGCTTTTCCCCATCCGTAGAATGGTGCAGTATCGATCCAGTTCACTCCCTCGTCCAGGGCGGTCTGAATGGCTCCGATGGCCGATTTCTCGTCCTGGGGACCCCACCAGACCCTCCATTCCGGGGTTGAGCCTATCGGAGCGGTTCCTACTCCGACTTTGGTAATCTTAAGATCGCTCTTGCCAAGGCGTCTAGTCTCGAGCGTCAATCCCGTTCGAAGGATGCGGGTCTGAAAACGACTATTTCTACCTTGAACCGACGCGATACTCTATGGTCCTGGGACCCAGAGTATCAGCTGCTTGTGACAGCTGGGACACTCTCTCGGGGTCCTTGCAAGTCCAAAGCCAAACGGTTTGCATCCGCTTGCACATTTCCAATAACCCTTACTGAACAAGGGCTCCTCGCCGACAAGCGCCGCGGCTGTTTCAATGAAACCTTGGATGTAGGCGCCCCCCATTCGTTGACGGTCAGCCTCCTCCTTCTGCTGCTTCCAACGCTCCTGTCGGTCAAGAGTTTCGGACATGATGCGGGACCACTCCTCCTACTCTTGCAATATCAAACATGTTGCGCCCGCAGACTGAATATAGCAGGAGCTGGCAGACTGGGTTGGACTCGAATAGCGCAAGTTTCCGCGACGGACGATTATTGCTTCAGTTTCTCGCGGTAGTGCTCTCGCAGCTTCGCAATTTTCGGCTCGATCACTACCCGGCAATAGGGTTGTCGGGAATTCTTGGCGTAATAATCCTGGTGATAATCCTCCGCTTTGTAAAACTCCCGATAAGGCACAACCTCGGTGACGATAGGTTTCTTCCAGACTTTTGACTCGTTAAACTCCTGAATGACCTGACGGGCAATCTTTTCCTGTTCCGGGTCGTGATAAAACACAGCCGAGCGGTACTGGCTTCCCACATCGCCTCCCTGGCGGTTGTACGTTGTTGGGTCGTGGGTCGTGAAGAATACCTGAAGAAGATCCTTGAACGATATGATACTAGGGTCGAATGATATCTCGATCGATTCAGCATAGCCTGTATCTCCAGTGCACACCTCTTCATACGAAGGGTTCGGAGCGGTTCCGCCTGAATAGCCTGATTTCACCTTCACAACACCCTTCAACTGGTCGAAGACAGCCTCTGTACACCAGAAGCACCCGGCCGCCAGCGTAGCCACCTCTAGAGCTTTTGAAATACTCGCTTGCTCGGGTTTCTGCGCCATGAGTTTACTGCGTCCTACACCTAGTAGGGCTGAGGGGCTATCTGAACATTCTCTCCCTAAACCCTCCCGTCAGGATGTTTCTGAGGATGCCAAACCTCCACGCGCTGGTCCCGGCTTCCTCCGTCTGAACTCGATGGCCTACCGTCTTGAAATGCTACTGATTACTGTCATTCTACTCATCGTTCTCTTCTACTGGCGGCTATTCGTTGTTAAGGACCTAAACCTGTTAGCCGCAGTTTTCTGGATTGTCTTTCCCGACCTCGCGTCTTTCATCCCTATCGGCCTCGCGATGCGCGGAGCCAAGGAATGGCCCCATTGGGGACCTGGGCTCTGCAATTTCTTCCACACACTTCTCGTCTGTATTCCCGTCTTTGCCATCTGGAGCATGTCGTCTGGAGCAATCCAATGGCCACTTCTCGGCTGGGCAGGTCACATTACGGCTGACCGTTCCGTCGGATACTATCTCAGAGGCACCTCAGGGAGAATGGCCGACTAGAGGCTAGTACTGTTCAGACTCTAGACTTCTAGAAGCTTCTGGAATGTCGCCTGATATAACAAATCGCTCTATGTTTGGACCATACCACAGTTTGTGGTCGTAGAACAAACCTGTCGTTTGGCTAACAGGTTTGCCCGTAAACCGATAGGTCCCTTTTCCTTTCGATGAGTTGTCAATAAGAATGGCTGATAATTGGGGGAGAAAACTACGAACCGCTTGACCTCGTAACTATCCCTGTGCTTCCGAGAGCGTCCTTTTGGTGGTAGATGACTATTCTGCCGGTAAGGTACTTGGCTATCCTCATTCCCTGAGCGCAGAAATAGTACTTGACCATGTTGGATGAACGTTGAAGTCCATGAGCCCACCTCGGTTTCAAGATACGCATAGAAGACTGTCGAGGGTCATCCTTCGGTTCAACGGGACGGTGCATTGCGTCTTATGGATAATATGCTCGGACACATCTTTCAGCCAGAACTCTACTGGCTCTCAATTGTGATTCCAAGTGTAGGCGGCTGTTTCACGGGAGTCGCTCTCTGTTCCGCACGCCGTTGCCATCGTACCTGAAGCCGTAATCGCAAGGATTTCGGAAGTAAACCCGTTGAGATTGTTGTACCCGTAATTCACCTCATCGCGCCACTGGAGAAAAAGGCCCCACGCACTAAAGTAGCCTGTGACGACCCTGGCCTGTCATAGCTAATAACAGGGCCGAGTGATACTCTTTCGCGTCTTCTTTCTCGGATCACGTGAACCACGCTAGTGATAGACCCCGCTATGCCACTCGCCAAGAGGATCGCTGCGAGGTATGACCATGGCGGTATCAAGCCGAACATAGTGAAGACGCTTGAGAAGCTGAACTCCACAACGAACGCGGCCGCAAACCCATTGTGTTGCTGACCGAAGGGGGCGCCAATCGTGCTGCCTACCACAAATACTCCGTCATTTGAGACATACACAGCGAATTGATCTGCGGGTCCGAATTGGGCGGTCCACGTTTCCATCCCACCCGTCGAGTATTTTCGGACAAAGGAATCATATGGACCCGTGAAGGCTTGACCAGGGAGTGTACCGGAAGTTATTCCCGCGACGTACACGCCATCGACTCCGGCGGAGACTCTAAGGCCTTGTACGTCGCTGCCGAATTGTCCTTGCGACGCTATTTGGTGAATCCAGAGTTCGTCTCCGTGGAATGTGTATTTTTCAACCAATCCCTGTCTGTTGAGATCACCGACTAAGTAGACGCCCGTTTGATCACCTGACGCCCCGGTTGCCTCGGCCCCAGGTATAGCCCCGAACCTGCGGATCCAGAGCAGAGTTCCATTGATATCGTATTTTCCGGCCAGGCCTCCGCCTGCAAAGTATACTCCTTCGTCGCTAGCGTAGGCACCCGTTATGTAGCTCAAGTTTTCCATTCTCTGACTCCACATCAGGTCGCCGGCGAGATCATATCTTTCAATGAAGGCAGATGTGTCATTCGACGCAGGTTGATTATGATCAGACGGCAGGTCTGAGACAATTTGTCCCCAAGCCCTCCCTGCGATGTAGATTCCGGATTTGGCTACTGAGATCGTATAGACCCAAGTGCCGAAGTCCCCCGACGAGAACTGGCTTGTTGAATTAGTTGTGAAGTGGTGCACCCATATTGTCTTGCCGCTTTGGCGATCAAATTCTTGGACCCAAGCAACCGCCTGGTAGAAATCACTAGTGTATGAGCCGTGTAGCTGGGTTCCTATGAGATATACTCCTTGAGGGCCGCCGATGATACCTCCAATCTGGGTATCGTTGCCGCAATCCATTGTTCCAAGAACTTTCTGCCATACGACGCTATCGTTCAGATTGATTTTTTGTAGAAATACGGAGCCCTTGTTGGGTCCGCACGGGCCATCATACATTGAGTATGCGGCTACGTATATTCCTGACTGATCAACATACACAGCAGTATACCCACTCTCGCCGTACACACCAGGGCCATCGACAATAGAAGCCCGTTTGACACTGGGATAATTCCCCGAGAGCGGCGGGAGTTGTAGAGTCAAGAGCACGGCTAGAACAATCAACACTCCACTTAGAAAGATAAGTCCTGTTCGTGCGACCATTGCGTTATACGTCTCGTCCATGACGCGTATTAACATTCTCGTCATGAGTAGTGACGAGACGATTCTTCATTCAATAGAACGATGTTCGTTTTGACGAATATCTTCCAGGATAATCCTCCAGTGCTTCTATATTCGTAACGAGGCGTCCAATGCTCGGACCGTTCCGGCACTGATTCATAGTACAACTTTCGCTTGGCTGACAGGCTTGCTTGTGAATTTTTAGGTCTCCGACCCGGTGGGTGTTCCGTTATCTTGACCGAATGGTTGGTAGTTATCGGCGAAGCAACCTTTCCACCGGAGTCGGTTGTCAGTCTCATGCTTCCGAGAACATCGGAATGATAGTTGATTGTTGACATCGAAATTCTCGAGATACAGCATTCATCAGCGAGGACATAATCGGTCATTGCTCCAAGGAATCTTCCACTAGGAAAAGTTCGATTCGTGACGAGAAGACAGCAAGGTGACTAGGCAATTGAAACGGGCTTTCTCCTCCGCCTAATTGTTACCGTGCACGTTTACCTGACCGTCACCCCGGTGAAGATCTCTCAAAAACAGTTGATCCTCGCGAAGTGATAGGCATTTTTGGAAGGTCCGCAACCGCCCGAACCCATTTTTGAGTGAAGAGGGCCGATTACTTTCACTGCTCACTCTGGGAGATAAGCCGTGACGAGACTATCCCGTTCTGATAGTCTTTGGCTGAAGAGATAGTGAATATTCAAGATCTTAACGGCGTTGGACCTGTAACTGCCGGGAAACTCCGGGACGCAGGCTACGACTCCATCGCATCCCTAGCAATCGCACCCATACGCGAACTAATCGAAAAAGCAGGCCTAGAGAACAGCGTCGCCCTCAAGATCTCCAGAGCAGCTAGAGCAACCATACAGACAGACTTCGTCACTGCAAAACAGCTCTACGAGAGGAGACTGAACCTCCAGAGGCTCAGCTTCGCATCCACCAATCTGGACAAGTTGCTGGGAAACGGGCTCGAAACACAGGCCATCACAGAGTTTGTAGGAGAATTCGGAGCAGGTAAATCGCAGATTTGTATGAAGCTCAGCGTCAATGTCCAGCTACCAACCAAAGACGGTGGCCTCGAAGGTAAAGCCCTCTTCATCGACACTGAGGGAACGTTCGCAGCGCAAAGAGTCTATCAGATGGCCCAGGAAATGGGACTGGACGCTGAAAAGATACTCGATGGCATCATTTACAGCCGCGTCTATAACAGTGACCACCAGATCCTCACGGTCGACCACGCGTTCAAAATCTGCCAGGAAGAAAACATCAAACTTCTGGTCGTTGACTCGATCCTCTCCCACTTCAGAGGCGAATACATCGGGCGAGAATCCCTAAGCGAACGCCAACAACGCCTAAACAGCCATCTTCACAAACTCCTCAGAATAGCTCAAGCCCTCAACCTAGCAGTCGTCATAACAAACCAGGTTCAAGCGAACCCTCAAGCGTTTTTCGGTGACCCCATGCGTCCCGCGGGCGGAAACATTCTAGCTCACGCCTCCACACACAGAGTCATGCTGAAGAAAGCCAGCCAGGGACTACGAGTTGCCAAAATCATAGACTCACCTTACCTGCCAGAGTCTGAGACCTACTTCCAGATTACCGCGAAAGGCGTGGAAGACGCCGCTCCAAAAAGCAGACGCGACGAATAGAACAACCCTAAGGACCTGCGATGGAAACACGCCATACCATCGACCCTCTACAACCCAAGACATGGCAACTGGATCAGATAGAGAACGGCAATGAGGGCTACCTGTACCATTGTATCCTCTGCGACGAAGCCCTAGTCCTATCAAAACAACAAATCAATCCCAGAAAAATCAAACTAGTCTTCGACGGAACCTGTCCCAGCTGCGGCTTCGAACTGGACAGGGTCTTAGGCTGCCGAGCCTCCCTTCTTCCTGCGGGAAGACGCCTCCTCACCAGCCTGAAATGTAGAGACCCAGAACTCCTGAGAGAGCCAGACGACCAGATCGAATACCAAACACGTCGGGGAAGCAACCTCCCCCGAGACGTCCAACCGGGCATAACCACCGGGATAGAATCCCTAGACAAGGCACTGATTCTCAAAACGGGCCAGTTTGTCTTCCTCGAGGGTGAACCATCGCATGCTCTTTCTCTCCTCCTCTGCGTCCGAGCAACACTCTCCCAAGGCTTGGATAGCGATGTTGTTTTCGTAGATGCAGGTAACCTCTTCGACACATACACCATCTCTCAGCACATCGTCAATCTCGGACTGGAATCTGGCCGAGTGCAGCAACGTATTCATCTCAGCAGAGCCTTCACGCATCACCAAGTTCACAGCCTCATCATGGAAAAACTAACCGCAGCAATAGATGAGTATGGAGCTCGGTTCGCTGTTGTCTCTGACATCACGGCCCTCTTCTGCGATCCTGACGTACGAGAAAAGAAAGAAGCACTGGATATCTTCCGCCAAAGCGTACAATTTCTGGGAAAAACTGCTGAGCAGAGAAACATGCTGATTATAGCCACGAATCAGAAGGCAAGAAACAAGACCATGACAGACGCTTTGATGCATACTGCCCATGTTTCTGCGAGACTGAAGGACAAAGGCGCTTATACACAGCTCATCATAGCCCGTCATCCCTTCACCCCTCAGAAGGAAGACGAGGTTATTACGCTGGACAAAACGCTACTTGGATACCAATAGCCCTTTCACTTTCCTACAGTTTCGCATCTGTTTCACATTCGCTCTTCGTCCCGCTCTTCCGAATTA
>Ga0209690_1000696_pt1 | contig 18061 bp, 15 predicted proteins | sample GraSoiAngelo_150_FD_186164 | JGI IMG/M metagenome (GOLD analysis project Ga0209690, IMG submission 186164) | Grasslands soil microbial communities from the Angelo Coastal Reserve, California, USA - 14_1009_09_40cm (SPAdes) (version 2) | ecosystem: Environmental > Terrestrial > Soil > Grasslands ...
CAAGCCATCGGCGAACATATCCAATCGGCGCGCTCGAAACTGCTGTGCTGTGCGATAAACTTGTTCTCGACCCGAACCCGCAGCCAGGAAACTGTTATCTGGTATTAGTTGTTCATCGCGGACTCCGTTGACGAGGCTCGTCGCAGCGGATTCAGCATTCCATCTTGTGTTTCTCCACCACACCCCGTTCTTGTAGTGTGCGGGGAAAACGAGAACGGGCAGTGCGAGAGCAGTGAAATATACCGGCCAGCGTAGCCACCGTTTGGATTGGGCGCGCTGAATGGCGACTAGCAGCAGTCCCGTCCAGAAAAGTGTGCTCCAGAAGAAAAAACGGAATGCGACAACTTCGAAGGGTCGTGCATGGAATACGCCTCCTCGTCCAGTAACAATCAGGCTCGTCACGAAAAGAGTAAAAACGATTAAAGCAAGTCCTGTCCATTCGAGACTACTTTTGTTTACATTGCGCCGGATAATTTGCGGTAGCACTGCCAGCATTGCCAAAACCAATCCCGCCGCTCCCGCCGCAGCGCATAGCGCCAATTCCGAGGACTCGACCAGGGGGGGGTAGAACTTGTCGGGCCACCAGGAGACCATGGCAACAAAAAATGGCGCACCTAGCACGCGACACAACCAGATGACTGTGACATAGCTAACGGACGGCAGCCCTTTAAGAGGATCCGGAGGAGAAAGCCAGTCGTGCCCCGGCAACAGGACAAAGATGATAACCGCCGTTAAACCTGCCGCTGCCAGCATCCCAATGAAATACTTCGGCAGGCGTAAGCCCCATGCCAGCAACAACAGGGCTGGCCAAATCGCCAGACCGGTACTCTGACTGAAGGAGGCGATAAATCCGGCGAGGACCACGATGGCTGCTACGGGCAAAACCGGCGCGAGCCGGCGTCCAGTTATTGGAAGCAGGAGAAAACCAAGAGCTGCTCCTGCCATTACCAGAGAGTTCTCACAGTTATAGACACCCGAGGCAGTGATAAACGCCCGGGCCATCCAAAAATTGCCTACGATCACGACAAGTGTGGATAGTATTTTTGCCGTGAGGCCTACTGTTGTATCGCGCCAAACTGGCACCAGGAGCAGTCCCACGGTGATAAGAAGGAGCGCGAGCCCGGCAAGGAAAAGCGGCAGCTGGTTACCATGAAAAAACCGAAGATCGGCCTGCGACAAAAAGCCTGGGAAAAACAATGAATGATGGGCGTATGTAAGCAGCGCGCTCTCGATCAATGAATGATTCAAATAGAAGTCGTAAATCCACCAGTAATCCTGGTGCGTCACCGTCCATCGACCTAGATAGAGATAAACGGCGCCCGAAACTAAAAAGGCAAACGCCGCCAAGATCGCGCACATCTGGGCAGCTCGCTCGGTCACTAAGGCAAACTTATGCATCGGGTAAAGTGCCCAACCAGCTAACTGCGCGCCCAGGATTCTCAGGAAAACCAGCGCGAGTCGGCGATCGCCTCGCAGGATGCGAACTCCGTTTACCGGCGTCAAGCGTTGCCGACTGGAGAAATCGCATCACATCGCAATACTTCATCCGTCTCATTACCTCGCTTTGGTCTCGTAACATCCTGTGAGCTATAAAAGATAAACGAGGATATGGCTCACCGCTGCTCGCCAGACTGTGTTGCTTGAAACAGTTCCTGGAAGCCGTTAAGGAATGTTGCGGTGTTCATGGCTCGCCAACCGTAAAGGGCGCTTCCGCTTGGGAATCGGTCCGCCTCACGTAGCGCACGATGTATTGCGGCGTGCCGGTGTGATCCATATAAAGCCGCCCAAGATACTCGCCAACAAGGCCGAGAATCATCAGTTGAATTCCAGCAAGAAACACAATGCTTCCTAGCACTGTCGGGATGCCAACGGTCAAGTTTGGAGTAATCCAAATCTTGTCTATCAAAATCAAAAAGAGTGCCAAAATACTCAAACAAGATGTGCACAGCCCGACGTAGACCGACAGACGTAGCGGTTTGATGGAAAAATTCAAAAACATGTTCAGCCACAGCCTCACGAGTTTTCTGAATGTGTACCGCGAAGGCCCGCTGAGGTTGGTGCGGTGCTCCACTGGTATTTGCCCAATCTTCCGGGTCGTCCGGTATATCAAACCGTCCGTGTAAGGATATGCGCCGCGATATTTGATGATTTCATTGACCAGGAAGCGGGTCATCACTTTGAAGCTCGAAAGATAAAGATCTTTCGGTTTGTCCAGCATCAAGGTGGCAATACGATCATTAAACCTGCTTCCCGCATTGCGAAACCACGAATGTTTTTTCTCGATGTAATGACCGTAAACAACGTCGTATCCCTTACGCTTCAGCTCCTGTAACATCGGCATTACTTCTTCGGGCGGGTTCTGACCGTCATCGTCGAGTACGGCGACATATTGCCCGCGCGAATAGCTCAGACCCGCGAGCACGGCGTTATGCTCGCCGAAATTTCGGCTCAGATGCACGAGCGTGATGACCTCTGGGGATTTCTCGGCCAGCGCTGCACAAACCAGTTCGCTGTCATCCTCGGAGCCGTCATTGACCAGGATAATTTCGAACCGCATCGGCGCGAAAACCGTCTGAATACGCTCGACGACCAGACCAATGGTTCGGCTGCCGTTATAAACCGGAATCACCAGCGATAACTCCGGACTCAGGCTGAGTATCGTTTGTTCGGCAATCACAGCAGTTGTTACTTGTGGGCGGCGGTCCGCTGGGTATTCGTAAATAAACTCAGAAAAGGTTATACAAAATTATTTTGCCTGCGACTTATAATTCATCGTCTCCTTTTTTCGGATCCGACATTCTGGTAACCGGCGGACTCGGGTTCATCGGCTCTTCGCTGGCCCGGCGACTGGTCGCCCTTGGTGCAAAGGTGACGCTCGTCGACAGCTTGATCCCAGAATACGGCGGCAATCCCTTCAACATTCAGGACATCCGGGACCGGGTTACTGTCGATCTTACAGACATCCGGGACGCGCCCGCCATGGCTTCATTGATCGAAAGGCGCGACTTTCTTTTCAATCTCGCCGGCCAAACCAGCCACCTGGATTCAATGACGGATCCCTTGACCGATTTGAATATCAACGCCGCGGCGCAACTGTCGATCCTGGAAGCCTGCCGGCTGCACAATTCGGGTGTCAAAATAATTTTTGCCAGCACCCGCCAGCTTTACGGTCGGCCGCAATATCTGCCTGTGGATGAAAAGCATCCCATTAATCCGATCGACGTGAATGGAATCAACAAATTGGCCGGCGAATGGTATCACTTGCTTTACAACAGCGCTTACAAGATTCGGGCGTGCGCGTTGCGCTTGACCAATACCTACGGTCCCGGCATGCGCGTCAAAGATGGGCGTCAGACGTTCCTGGGCGTTTGGATTCGTAACCTCATTGAAGGCAAACCTATTCAGGTCTTCGGCGATGGCCGCCAGCGTCGCGACTTCAATTTCATTGACGATGTAATCGAGGCATTGCTGCTCACCGCCGCCGCACCGGCGTCCGAAGGTGGGGTCTTCAACCTGGGTCACAGCGAGCATATCAGCTTGCAGGAACTGGCGGCTTTGCTTGTTCGCTTGAACGGCGGCGGGAACTACGAGCTCATTGCATTTCCAGCCGACCGCGCGGCCATCGATATTGGTGATTACTACGGCAACTTCGGCAAGATCGACAAGGCGCTTGGCTGGTCACCGCAGGTCTCGCTCGAGGATGGCCTAACGAGGACGCTGGAGTATTACCGGAAACATCACGCGCACTATTGGGATTCTACGCCATGATCCGGATGAACGATTTCACATCCGAGCCGGACGAATTGCGCCGGGAGGAGTTGGTCGCGGTCGAACGCGTTTTGCGCTCGGGCTGGTTCATTCTTGGGAATGAGGTGCGACAATTTGAGGGAACGTGGGCAAAAATTTGCGGCGCGAAATTTTGTGCTGGCGTCGGCAATGGAATGGAAGCCATCGAACTTGGCTTGCGAGCGTTGGATATTGGCACCGGCGACGAAGTCATTACCACACCGATGACAGCCATCGCTACCGTTCTTGCCGTTATTCACGCTGGAGCCTCGCCGGTTTTGGCCGACATCAATCTGGCGACGGCACTCCTCGATTTCGCCAGTGTGGAGCGTTGCCTAACACCGCGAACCAAAGCGGTGTTGTTGGTCCACTTGTACGGACAGGTCCGAGAGATAGAACGGTGGATAACCTTTTGTAAGGACCAAAAAATTCACCTTCTGGAGGATTGCGCCCAGGCGCACGGTGCTGTTTGGAACGGGCAACACGCCGGCGCATTCGGGACCTGGGGCGCCTTTAGTTTTTATCCCACCAAGAATCTCGGCGCCAAAGGCGATGCCGGGGCCCTCATTACAAATTCTGCAAAAATCGCGGAGAGAGTAAAAACGCTGCGAAACTGCGGGACGGCGAAACGGTACGAGCATTCCGAAGCCGGGTTGAACAGCCGTCTCGATGAATTGCAGGCGGCGATTCTTTCCACGCGTCTCAATTGGCTGGAACGATTCAACTGGCGCCGGCAAGACATTGCGCGAAAATATTTGGCCAAGATCGACAACGCTCGAATTGAACTGCTATCGCCGCCGGATGCGGAACAAAGTCATGTCTACCATTTGTTCGTCGTTCGCTGCGCTGAACGGGATCGCCTGGCGCACTTCTTAGAGGAACAAGGAATCGAAACCTTGATTCATTATCCGGTTCCGGCACACCGCCAGTGCTGCTGTCAGAACCTGCGCTGCGACCCTCATGGGTTACCAAGCGCCGAGTCCCATGCGGAACAATGTCTTTCCCTTCCCTGCCACCCGCAGCTTCATGACGACGACGTGACTAAGATCATCGCGACAATCAATCAATTCGAATGAATATGCTGCAAATTAGCATCGATAATTCCAAGGTACTTTCCTGATGCGAAAGAAAGACGAGCGGAGACCGCACGCGCCGAGCATTTTCCGAAAAATTAGAAGCGGCCCTAATTGTCTAAACTGCGATTGTCGACCGGTTCATATTGTTTAGGTAGCCCGAAGCGGACGCCTACGCGCTTGCCAGAATCTGACACGAACGCCATCGGTTTTGAAAATGTGCGATAGCAATCTGACAAACAGAAAAATGGAAGCAGCACCCAGCAGGAGGATTTTGATTATCGAGGACGAATGCGATGTTGACGATCTTTTCGCGTTAAACTTGTGCAAAGCGGGGTTCGCGATCTCGACGGCAAGCCGTGAGCGCGGACCTCTTATAGCTTAGGCGATTTGGTCTGCTCTCGAGGCCTTCGACGCATCCAGAAACTGCCGCCACCGCGCGGCACCCCAATTCGCGTATCTGCCCACCAAGGCGAATTCGGGAACGTGGATTTCAGGTCCTCCAAGTAATACAGGCCGAGGTAACTGTTACACATCAGGACCTCGAATTCTGCATTAAAGCTTAGAAATGCCTGGAGCAGATATTGCTCGCTCCAAAAATGAAATTCGTCCATCACCCAATCGCGCCGGTAATCGAAGGGGAGGAAGATGTCGTGGATGTGCACGATGACGCCCGGCTTGAGACGCGGCAACACTTCCAAAAACAGGTAGTTGACGTCCCCGCCTATTTTCACCGTATGCGAACTATCGATAAAGAGAATGTCGCCGGAGTCGAGTTGTGAGAAAAATTCAAGGTCGATATCTTCGACCTTTTTCTCAATTAACGATCGCAATTGGGGAAATCCGCGCCGGAGAAAGTCCTGCGGAAACGGCTCGATACAGATTAGCGCTGAGTTGTTGTTTTTCGCGGCGGCCTCGGCCGAGATTAAGGAAGAAAAGCCGCTGCCGACTTCGATGATCAACCGCGGCTGAAAATGGCGAATCATACAATAAGCAACCAGCGCGTCCGTGCCGTCAAAGAGATCATTGCTTAAATGAAAACGGCCGGGTTCGCCCGTCGAGCTGGTTCGGAACTGTTCATATTCGTCCCGGAACTTCGGAAAGCTATTCCGGAGCAGATCAAGCTGCACCGATTCATTCATGTTGATGCCGACCAGTTCACTCGGCCGATCCCAAAGGTTTTGCGGCAAGCTTTGAGTGTCAGGGATGGGTTGGTAGAAGTGCACCGGTGTCACGTGAAAACCGTGCCGCTCCCAGATCGGAAAAATCTCGTGAAATTTCCCGCTGTGCAGACAGCGGGGCATGACTGTCGCGATGAATTGGGAAAGTTCCATTATGTCGATGGTTCCCCGCGTTACTTCATCCGCGATCCCGCGCAGGACGGCTCCCGCGGAATCGAGATCGCGTCTAACCTGTACCGAGTCAATGGGCGTGTCCGGCTGACTAGCAGCGTAAAGGCGAAAATCATACACCGTCGAATCCACAATCCAGGGGATTTCCGTCTGTCCGGATCGTCCCTTGCTTTGGCTGACCAGTTTTTCGTCGCCGGGAGAGGTTGAAACGCGCACCTCCCCTCCAGCGGGATCGTTCGTTTCCCACGAAATCACCACGCAGCCTTGCCCGAAGCGGATGGGATTGGGCGTCGCACTGATTTTCCCTGTGATAGCTCCAGGTTGGGCGCTCTTACTCACTTCTTAAGGACCAGAAGTTATCCTTTGGCTGCCATCGCGACATCTCGCTGCGTAAAGATCGGCGATTGCGCGCCCAAGCTCTTCAGGTGTTCATCGCTAAACAAGTGACTCAAGCGCTTTTGCGCTGCTTCGACTGAATAACGCTCCATTGTTTGTTTGATGCCATTCTCCGAGAGCCGGTTCCAAAGCTCCTCCGATCCATAAAGCTCGACCAAGGCGTGCGCAAAATCTTCTGGCGCGTCTGCCACGAGGATGTCTTCGTGGTCAGTAAGCATCATTCCCTCGGCGGCCAGCGAGGTTGCAATAACCGGTACGCCATAGGCCATACTCTGGTTGATTTTGCCTTTCACACCCGCGCCAAAGCGCAATGGCGCGACGGATAATTTAACGCTATCGAAAAAGGGCCGGACATCGGTCTGTAATCCCGTGACGATGATGTTCTCACTCGCCAGCGCAACTACTTCCGGCGGCGGTTTCTCGCCGATGATGTAAAACTTCGCGTCGCTCAGATGCTCGTTCACCAATGGATAAATTGCTTCCGTGAAATAGAGCACTGCATCAGTATTCGGGGGATGCTGAAAACCGCCGATAAAGAGAAAATCGCGGCGCAGCGAGAAAGGCGTGGCAGATCCGGGAACGTCAACAATGTTGGAGACGATCTCGATTGATTTTGCCGGCCATTTTTCTTTGAGTATTTGATGCTCGACACTGCTCACGACCCACGTCTCGTCGGCTTGATCGATTAGATCATATTCAAGCCGCCGCTTCTCCTGCGCTTTTTGCCGAAGCTCCAAGTTATCGGTTAGTTCCGCGCCGCGGCTTTCCCGGACAAAATGCAAATCGACCGTATCAAAAATGATGCGGCTTCGCGGCGCTTGCAACCGAACATCAGCAATATGCTTCCGGGCAAAATCGCACCGGCTCAGTACTACAGCATCGAACTTCGAACCAGTTGCGATGAGATAGTCGCGCACTTTTTTAACGTAAGGGTGATAAATAACTTCGATCCCGCGTTTCTGAAGCTTGTGGGTATAGAGAGGAATGTCCGCCAGATTATCTGGAATGAAAGTCACGCGATGGCCAAGTTGGTGGAGGAGTTTGAGGATTTGAAACATCCGCAGCGATCCTGAATCCCGGTCCGGCATCGGGACATGATGATCGATCACGAGAATGTTTTTTCCACCAGGTGGCGCCTGGTTTAGGAAGGTCAAATCGCCAGTTGCTGGTTTTGTCATTAGCTCAACTGCCCACGTTTCGGCAAACGTTGCGCGATTGATTTCTTGATGTTTTTTTGTTCCTGTCGAGAGATCAACACCGCCGGTCACACCTTCGTAGTGGATTACCTCACTGAGCGGCTGATATAATACCTTGTGACCGGCCCGGCGAACCTTGAACGATAAGTCAGTATCTTCATAATACGCGGGCGCATATCTTGGATCAAACCCTTCGACCCTCTGGAAGAGCGATCTGGGGATCATAAGCGCTGCTGCCGAGCAGTAATCAACTTCCCGAAGATAATTGTATTGGGGTTTTTCTGGATCATCGAACTTGCCGTAGTTCCATCCCGAGCCATCTCGCCATATAATCCCGCCCGCTTCCTGTAAACGGCCATCCGGGTAAACGAGCTTCGAGCCGACGATGCCCGTTCGCGGCTCCTCCGCGAAGGTATCCACCAATGCGGTTAGCCAGCCTTCCTTAACAATCGTGTCGTTGTTCAAAAAAAGGAGATGTTTGCCGCGCGCCTTCTCCGCACCGCGGTTACAGGAAGCGATGAAACCGGAGTTCGTCTCGTTGCGCAAATAAACAACGCCGTCCATCCTTGGGATAAGTTCGGCCGTCTCATCCGTGGAGCAGTCGTCAACAACGATTACTTCGAAGGTCGACCGTTCCTCGGCAGCTTGTAGCGAACCAAGACAGGCGTGGGTATATTGAAACTGATTGAACACCGGAATGATGATCGAAACCTCGACATCTTTGTGCGTGGCGAAATGGATCGATTCAATAGGCAGCGATGGAAGGGGAGGTCCAACAGCCTCGGAGCTTTGAGTATTTTTTCCCGAATCGACGCCCGGCCATTTTGGTACGGTCGGGAATTGAAGCGCGCTGATTTGCTCTTCAATTTTCGCGATTTCGGGATGGGAAGCTCGCCATTCCGAATAGGCGGCCACGATCTTTTCGAGATGGCCATAACCCATCGAGACCTTGCCAGGAAATAATTTTGCTTCAATTGCGGTCATCGGATTTGCCAATTTCCAGCGACGGGAAGAACGCAGACGCGCTGCGGCCTTTTCAGCATCATCGAGCAGGCGCGACAGCTTCCTAACACTCCAAAGCTGTTTGCGCAGCCGATCTGTCAGCTCCACTCCACGCTGCTCCTGTTCCGCCAGACTTATGCTTTTGCTGTGGAGAAGGCCGTTGATTTCCGCAAGACGGTTTCTCAGATCAGCCATATTTTCGTTAAGCTTTGCAAGTTCTCCTTGGTGCGCCGCTTCGCTTCTTTGGTGCGCCGCTTCCTGCTCGGAGAGCTTTGCTTGCAGTTCGCTACACTTTGCGAAAAGTTCGTGCATCTGCAGCCGATAGGCCTCCGCTTGCGCCATTTGTTTGGACTCTGCGGCTTCAGAAATCGCTTCAGGCTCGAAGCCCCACGCCAAGAAGCGTTCAACCCGGCTAACCTGATCGACCTTTTCCCGGAATAAGGCTGCGACCGCGGGCCATCTGGCGTCGGCATCCACGCCAATAGCTTGATTTTCGACAAACGGATCGGCCAGTTTACAGAATTGCCGCGCGACGGGGTCATTGTGCAATTGGCTAAACAGAAAGAGAGCCTCACCCTGTCGCTCGCAGCGATCGCAAAATCCTTCAAATGTAAGCGGTCGTGTCATGTAGCTCACCGCTGCGCGATGAAACACCACATGGAATCCAAATTTCGAAAGCCGATATGCCAATTCCATGTCCTCTATAATTGTCCGGAACTGGCGATTAAAGACGCCGTGTTTAGCGAGAAACGATCGCTTACATGAAGAGCGTCCACCCCAGAAGTAGGTGAAATCGAGGATTTGCCCGTCCTTGAGATCGCCGTAAGCAAAAAGGAAGCGCCCGAGATCTGTGATGTAACGCATCAGGTACGTGAGTGGAAGCGTTGGCGCCCACGTCGTGTATCCTAAGACGGCTACGTTTTCCTTTGGGTGCTGCTCGTGGGCTTTAAGATGTTCCTCCAGGAGACGGTGATCGGCAATATCGTCATCGTCGGCAAAAAGCAAAATCCTGCCGCGGGACGCCAGGATACCGGTGTTCTTCGCGGCTGAAATGCCTGAGTTTTCGATGTGGAGATAATTTAACGGCATCCGCGAGGCGAAGCTGCGGCAAATTTCCGGGGTCGCGTCTTGCGAACCGTCGTCCACGACAACGACCTCGTACTGGTCCGTTGGCAAAGTTTGGGCGGCCAAGCTTTCAAGAGTAGCACCGAGCATCCCCGCGCGGTTAAAAGTCGGAATGATAACACTGATCCGCGGGACCTTGATGTTCACGCTGTTCTCCCTATTGCCGTTGCCGATCTTGAGCATTATTCGCAATGAACCTCACAATCTGTGGAGGCTTTCGCCGCTGCGGGGGTCGCACGTTTTGAATTTATCCCGAATACCAACAGGAAACCAGCAGTTAACCTTTCACCATGTCCGGCGCCTCCCGCAGATCGTAGATTAAGCATGTGTCTTCTTCGGATGCCAGAAGCTGGTGATGTTGCTCGAGGTGTTCTTTTAATCTGGGGTACTCTTCGAGCAGTTCGAATGCGTCACGCGGGACCAGCAGGAACTCGCCTCCCTTTGCCCTTAAGGTCTCAAGTTGCTCGATCGCCTCGGTGCTATCGGCAGGGTAGTGTACTCGCTGATCATTGACAAAAACATAGACGACGCCTAGCGATCCGTCGCCCGTGTCCCAGCTGAGCGTTGTCTTCGCGAGCTCGGTTCCAGATGGCACCGGGTTAGGAGATGCCTTGATGAAAGGTCCGCTTTTGCGCAGTTCCTGTTCGGAACGCGGCGAACAAAGGCGGGTTGCATTTTGCGTGACCGTGACTGACGCGAGCAACTCGTCTTGCGCCCGGCCTCTGTACAAGCGGAACTCGTAGGTCCCGCCTGCTGCGATCCAGGATGCCTCGGCCGAACCAGCGGAGCCCGACGCGAAAAGCCGTTGCGTTGGTTTGCTGGAACGATCCGGGAAGACCCGGGCTTGGTACCCTTGGAACTGCCGTAGATCCTGGTTGGCCATGCTCATTACCAGCACAACAGCCGCCGGCGGCAAAGTTCTTTCTACGATCTCGGCAATGGAGCGTGCGGCGGCCAGCTCTTTTCGCCGAGCCGACACCAGGGGCTTAACAATATGGTCGAATCGAAAGTCCAGCTTGGCATTCATCATTTCATAAAACGCAATGCGCGCTTCCAACTTTTGAATCGTGTCAAGCCTCGACCACAATCCGCCGCCATGAATCCTATATACTCCAAGAAACTCATCAATGTACCCGATGTTGCCATGCTGAGCGCATAAAATGAAGAGAGGCCAGTCCTCGAACATGAGGTCACTATACCAATCGGGAAGGTCGCCAACCGCATTTTTCCGAAACATCGCCGTACAGGTCGCGATAAAATTGTATTGCCAAAGGTCCTCAAGAGAAGAGATCTGCTTTTGATCTGCGAAGTTGTAGGGAACGGGAACATGGCTTCCGTCCTCGTAGATTCTTAGCGCGTTATGAAAGCAGAGCGCGCACTCAGGATGGGCATCTAGAAAATCCACCTGCTTCTGCAGTTTGACAGGAGAAGTCCAATAGTCATCGCCGTCTAGCATGGCGATGTATTTGCCTTGCGCTAATTCAAACGATCGAGCAAAGATTCGATTGGCGCCGTTCCCTAAGTTTTCCGCCGGCAGCAAGAGACGAATTTTCCCGGGATTTCGGCGTTGAAAATCAAGGACAATAGAGCGTGTTCGATCAATAGAGCAATCTTCCCCGATGTTGATCTCGTACTCGAAATCCGTTTTCTGCATTAGGACGCTATCGAGAGCCTGTGCAATGTATCTCGCGTGATTGTAGGTTGTTACCAGGACGCTAACCTTCATGTTACTAAAGCGAATCGAGGCTCCCAACTGCTAGGTGCACAGCGACCGTGCGGTCAAGAGCTTCTCACGGATGGGAAAAAATAGGCCTTACCGAGAATCGCTTTTTCACGGCTTCCGTGTGCTCAACAACAAACTTAATCATGTCGCAGATCGTATTAGCTTCGGCGGAGGTCACTGCGGGGCCTGTTGGCAGACAAAGCACTTTCTTCAGGAGCCTCTCGGTTTGCGGCAGGCGCAAGCCAACTTGAGGACCATTGGTGCGATAAGATTTCGCGGCGTGGCATCCCGGACAAAAATAGCGAGGGGTCAGCACGTTCAGGGTTGACTCCATGCCATCGGCGATTGATTGAAGGCCGCGCTGGAAGCTTTGCTCTCATCCGTTTTGACCAATGCCGCCCGGCCGCATGACCGCCGAATCGCACATCGCAGAGGATCGCTCCTAGTGCGGAAAAGATTCGCCGGTAGCCACCTTCCGAGCAAAAGTGGTTGTCTCCACGAGATGAATATCGGTATAGACTGGCGGATGAATCTCTTCCAGAGCAAGTAGTCTGGATCCGTTATGATCCTTCGCGTATTCCCGCGGATTAGAATTATGGATCGCGATGATGCCGCCGATCTTTAGCATCGGAAACCAGCTTTCGTAAGCCGATCGCGCCCCTTGAGGGGAGTGATCCCCGTCCAGAAATAACAGATCAATCGGATGCCACCAGCTCTTTGAGATCTCGTCAGCGCTACCTTGGTGAACCTCCACCCAGTTCTGGAGATCAGCGGCATGAATATTTTCGTGGAAGCATTGCCGAAGCGGTTTTCCCCCGTTCCCCTCGAGTATATTATTATAAATTGGAACAGAAAATGCATCGCCAGAGCCGTCGAACGGATCGACACAATGCAGTTTTCCTGAGCCACGAAGCTTCAGGGCTGCCCCGAGCAGAACGGAACTAGATCCAAGAAACGAACCGATCTCCACAACCACGCAATTATCGGGCAGCGATGAAACCAGTGACGCCATTGCTTTAGCTTCTTCGCCTCGTAGCCAACCGGGGATTTTCGCCGACGCTCGCATATACTCGGCAAGTGGGCCGTAACGCGCGAGTTCCTCAACGGAAATTTCCTCCACCCAACGTTCTTGCACCGGCACGAAATGCTGTTTCTCTCCCATGATCACGATGAATTCGCTCGTACTATAAGCAGGCAAGTAGCCCGTGTCACGAATACGTTTGCTTTCGGTAATGCCGCGGTAATAAGCACGGTCAAATTTTGCCTCAAAACAGACGCAGCGCGAATGCGTTTGATTCAGGGCGTTCTCGGCGAGATTGGTCGAAGCGTTTTCTCGTATCAATCCAGAACCGCCGGAGCGGATATTCTTACTTCAATACTTTTTCAACAATCTCATCCACGACTGCTTCAATCGCTTGGGTGGCATCGACCAGCATCGCGTTCATCCTTTGATAATATGCTTCTGCTCTCTTTTGCTCCTCAAGTATCGATGCGTATTCATGGGGTTGCTTTCCAAAGCGGTTGGTCGTGCGTGTGGTAATTCTTTTTTTAAGCGTCTCTTTATCGACGATTAAGGCAACGATTCGCGAAAACAGATCACAGACTTCTTCATCGTTCGATGCGCCTCCGCAGAGGAACACTGGATTGTCTTTGCCCTGTAACGCCAGACGTTCCACACCCTGTCGAGACATTTTCCATGTGTGATGCGCATACCACTCCGGGCTACGGTCTTGCGCGTTCTTAGGTTTATCAACGATTCCTCCGGTTTCATTATTATAAAAGGCGGCGATTCTATCCTCATCGGTGTCAAATGCTTTGTAGCCGCGTTTCACGAGTTCGACGCGGACCGCTGATTTACCAGAGCCTGAAACACCCGTGATGTATATGAGTGGCATGGTGATGTATCATATCAACACTTGAGTAATCGACACAACAGTAATTGATCGCGGGGAACTTGCTCTCCGAGAGTTCAATAACCTTCTCAAAGCGATCGATCACGACGGCTCGGGCGGCAACACTCTTTATGCTGTTTCCACAAGTGAGCGCGCGACGGCGAGCTCTTTTCGCTCAGCAGATCTTGTCCTATGGCTCAGCTTACTTGCCACATAATCGTGCAACCATTGTGAAATCTCTTGTTTCTTGAAGGTATCAGCAAAGCGTATCGTTTCTAACGCCGTTATAGCCCAATATAGTGCTTCTCGCTCTTCTAAGTGCTCTGCATCTAAACCGTACTGTTTTGCAAAAGCTTGTTTATCGCCATGACGACCAGGCCACCAAAAGTCGAAGTTTGCAAAATCTTCCATCCAGTCGCCATAACTGATTTTAGCCCAGTCAATGAAAGCCGCTACTTCGCCATTACATATAAGCATATTGTCAAAGCCCAGGTCGCCATGTACTAAGCGACGCCGTTCAGATGCAAAAGGTAGATTCGCTGTAGCCTGAGCGATAAACTTATCTGCTAGTGTCAGGTCTAGCCCAATATTTGTCGCATGCGACCGAACACTTTCGGCATCGAATCGTTTTAATTCGCATGCGAGTTTCTCATGCCAAGAACCAAATTCTCCGTTATCGGTTTTGAGATCAATCGGCCCGTAACCTGAGCTACCGCTGATATCAATAGTAAAAATAGCTGCATACGCATTAAGTATCTTTGGCTGCATGGTGTCGATTTCAGCCTGCTTGATAGTGTCCGACGGTACACCATCAATATATTCGCTTATGCAATAAAACGAATCCCCGCCAAACATACCGATTTCCCAGACTTTTGGAACGGGTAATCTACCGTGAAGCTTTTCATGCGCGTACTTGTCATGCAGGAAATCATCTTCTCCGAGCGCAATGCGCAATACCAGCTTGTCGCCTGTACGGTTCTCAAAGTAAAGCGCTTGGTTGCTATGGCCTTCTTGTAAGGACTTAATTGAGCTGGGGTCGGCGCCTTTGGAGGTTTGGAGAAAATGCCGTATTTCTTCTGTCGAATGCGTTGTCTTCATATGCTTGCGTGTGGCGGAGTGTATATCTTCCGTCGGTTTGCGAAGCGGACCGGTCCCTTGTTATGACGTTTGCTTTTTCGTCGAAATGTGGACCCCGCCGGAACCGTGTTGCTCAGCGTGTGTCGCGCTGTCGGGCCCGCCGACCCGTTGCAATCCGTCCAGCGCCTTTGCTCGAATAAATCCTTTCATCTTAAAAGCATTGAAAACCCACCAGTAAAGGCTGTGCAGTTGACGTTCCAGCAACGCCCGCGCTTCCTCCGTTTCTCTAATGTCCGAGTTTCGATCGATGGTCTTTTCCTCCGGTCGCGGAATCTTCTTGCCTGATGACGCGAGCTTCCCGTCTCGGCGCGTCTGTTTTCTGGAAAGCTTCGTGCGCGAGTCTCGCAATGCATCCGCAGAATCACCGCTGCTCGGCGGAATGGGGGAATCGGATTTTGCGGAAGGCTTCATTAGATTCGCTCAACAAACCGCGTTGCCAGTGAGAGTCAAGCTCGTCACCGCGATCGTCCTTATAGTCCAGTTTTAGAAGGAGGCAAAACTCCTCGATGACGAGGGCTTGCCGGCGATCTACCTTGCGTTGATGGATCGGATTGACGGACGAACCGGCGACCAACTGCGCCCAGTGGCGTTCGATCTGGGCATTGCGCCATATGCCGACGGCTCAGTGCTTGTTACCGTGGGCAACACGCGTGTGATCTGCGGCGTGACCATTGAGGAAAACGTGCCCCGCTGGATGAAAGAGCAAGGCGTAACCGGCGGCTGGCTGACCTCCGAATACTCGATGCTTCCGTACTCGACCCAGACACGAAAACCGCGCGACATTGCAAAGGGTCGAATCGATGGCCGCAGCATGGAAATTCAACGTTTGATTGGGCGGTCGCTGCGCGCAGTTGTCGATCTTGAAAAGCTTGGGCCACGCACGATCTGGGTGGATTGCGACGTCTTACAAGCCGACGGCGGGACACGCACAGCAGCAATTACCGGGGCGAGCCTGGCTGTAGCAATAGCGTGCCGAAAACTTGCAAGGGAAAAGAATCTCGACGCGCCGCCGGTTCGGAAATTGATCGCGGCAGTAAGTGCCGGTGTTCTCGATGGGCAGGCAATCGTTGATCTCAATTACGAAGAGGACAAACTCGTCACCGTCGATTTCAATCTCGTGGCCACTGAAGACGGCGAATTCGTAGAAGTGCAAGGCTCGGGTGAGGAAGCGACTTTTGCGCAATCACAACTGATCGAGATGTTGGCGCTTGGGCGCAAAGGGATCGCTGAATTGATCGCGGCACAGCGTGCTGTGCTCGCGCGATTGATGGTGACACCGCCGGGGAGCTAAATCATTTGCTACGCCGGAAACGATGAGCTAAAGCGCAAGATCGACATGAAGAAGGCGCTCATTACCGGCATCACAGGACAGGATGGCAGTTATCTCGCTGATCTACTGCTTGAGAAAGGCTATGAAGTGCACGGGATCATTCGTCGCGCGAGCACCTTTAACACTGCACGTATCGATCATCTTTACGCCGATCCCCACATCAACGGCGTCCGAATGTTTCTGCATTATGGAGATCTCAGCGACTCCGTGAATTTGGTAAAGCTTCTTTACGAATTGAAGCCGGATGAAATTTACCATCTGGGCGCGCAAAGCCATGTGCGGGTGAGCTTCGACATTCCCGAGTACACTTCCGATGTCACTGCTGTTGGCACGATCCGCATTTTGGAAGCCATCCGCGAAGCCGGATTGCGTTCGCGTTTTTATCAGGCGTCGAGCAGCGAAATGTTTGGCAAGGCGCAGCAAGTGCCGCAGACTGAGAAGACGCCATTCTGGCCGCGCAGCCCGTATGGCGTGGCAAAAGTTTTTTCATTTTGGGCGACGGTTAATTATCGCGAGAGCTACGGCCTTTGCGCGAGCAATGGCATCTTGTTCAACCACGAAAGCCCGCGCCGCGGGGAAACTTTCGTCACTCGCAAGATCTCGCGTGCCGTCGCCGCGATCAAACGCGGACTGCAAAAGGAATTGTTCCTCGGTAACCTGGACGCAAAACGCGATTGGGGATATGCACCGGAGTACGTCGAAGGCATGTGGCGAATTCTTCAGCTTGGAGAAGGGAACGATTTCGTGTTGGCTACTGGTGAAACGCACACCGTGCATGAGTTTGCCGAAGCGGCTTTTTCACATGTCGATCTTGATTGGAAAGAATTCGTCAAACACGACCCACGTTATGAGCGGCCAGCAGAAGTTGAGCACTTGGTCGGTGACGCTTCCAAAGCCAAAAAGATTCTCAATTGGGAACCGACGGTACGATTCCACGAGCTTGTCCGCATCATGGTTGACGCGGACATGGAATTGCTTTCGCACAGAACTCCGAGAAAACATCTCGGCAAATTGCCGTAGGGTAGGGACGGCGCGTCGCGCCGTCCGGACATCGCAGCGCGATGTCCCTACCGAATTACAAACGGCGCCGGATTTGTTTCGGCCATCGAGCTGGCCGAGACGAGGCTGGGAATGACGTTAGCCAGTGGTGCATCGACAATCGTTACTTCCGCGCCGCGGCCAACGATTTCGTATAAATTGATGATATCGCCAGAGCGCATCCGAATGCATCCGTAACTCACAGGCAGGCCAACGTTCCGTTCCTCCGGTGTGCCGTGAATGTAGATGTCCCGAGCAAAGGCGTTGGCGTTTTGCGGCTCGCGTCCACGCAGCCAGAGAATGCGTGTAACGATAGGATCGCGACCGGGCGAATCTGGCACGACGATTTCGCCAGTGCGCCGTCGATCCTTGAACACGGCGCCAGGGGGTGCGTCGTCGCCGATTTTTTCTGCGATCTCCAACTTGCCCAGTGGAGTACAACTGCTGCCTGGCCAATCGCCCAGACCAAACTTGGACGTAGAGACTGGATAGATGGCCATCAGTTTACTGCGGTCGAGAACGGCCAATTTTTGTTCGCGTGTGCTGATGACGATGTGATGCTGCGTGTCCGGCGCGGCACAGGAGGAGATGATGAGTGCGATCGCGGCGACAAACGCGAAGCGAGTGAGGATGTCGATCGGGTTGCGAATTGTCATGACCGATTGAACCTAAAAAAGTTCTCCGCCGTTTCCGTGGTGGCCTCGGCGATTTCGTGCAATGGCACGCCGCGCGCGGCCGCGATCGTCTCTGCTACGATGCGCGTGTGCGCCGGCTCACACCGTTTCCCGCGAAACGGCACCGGTGCGAGATATGGACAATCGGTTTCGACCATGAACTTCCAGACGGGAACCTTGGCCGCGACCTCGCGCACGTTCGCGCCGTTCTTAAATGTGACGATGCCGGTGAAGGAAACGAGGTGATCGAGGTCGAGAACTTCGTTCGCCTGTTCGAGCGTGCCGCCAAAGCAATGAAAGACGCCGCGCAGTTTTCCGGTGTACGGCTTCATGATTT
>Ga0209690_1000699_pt1 | contig 18047 bp, 17 predicted proteins | sample GraSoiAngelo_150_FD_186164 | JGI IMG/M metagenome (GOLD analysis project Ga0209690, IMG submission 186164) | Grasslands soil microbial communities from the Angelo Coastal Reserve, California, USA - 14_1009_09_40cm (SPAdes) (version 2) | ecosystem: Environmental > Terrestrial > Soil > Grasslands ...
TGCCGGACCATGTGAAGTCAATGGTTTCTATTGAGGCAGAGATGGAGAAGGATCTGAAAGGAGAAGACCCAGAAGTACGACGGTACATGATCCAGGAGAAATCCAGCGGGAAAGCGATAGGATGGTCTTCGATAAGATTCCACACTTGGGCTCGCAGATACCACAACGCCGACCTGGGTTTGTGCATTGGAGAGAAGGACAAATGGGGCCAAGGATACGGCACAGAGGTTACGAAGCTCCTACTCGAAGAGGCGTTCGAACAACTGAACCTCCACAAGGTCGGATGGTGGACCTTCGCGGAGAACAAAGCGAGTATCGCCCTGGCCAAGAAGCTCGGATTCAAAGAAGAAGGTCGGCTACAAGACCAGGTTTTCTTCAACAACGAGTTTCATGACAGCGTCGTTCTCGGCCTATTGAAGAGCGAGTACGACAAGCGACCCCGCATTTAATGGAGTCGGAGTTTTCGGTGAAGACCCTACGACCAATCTCATAGAATAATCACCAGCAAATGCTTCCAAGGCCCACCAGTTGACGAGTCAAGAAACTCGTTTCGAGACGCATCGCGAAACTTCCGCGAGACGTCGAACTCCCATGAAAATGAAAGGTCTTCCCCTCAATCTGAACGCGTATGAGGCCTCCGAAACAGTCACGAACAAACACTTTCGAGAATTCAAAATGTCTGAATTCGAGAGGATCTACCTCCCAGACAGTATGGGACCCTTCACCGATCTCATCCCCAGAGGTACGAAGGAATTCGTTGTAGACGATAACAGAGGAGCGGTCTCCACCTCACCTTATCTGGAAATCGACGGTACCGATTTCTACCTATCAGTCAAAGGTATAGGTTCAACAACTAATCCGTTTTCTCATCAGCTTCTCGGGAAGGGTGAAATCTGCAATCTGTTGAAAGACTCCGTGCTGAAGGACAGAATTGTGAACTCAAAGGAGACGGCTCCACGATACATTACAGGGGAATTGTGGCTAAGAGGCTCGCCATATGGAGGGCAGGGCCTTCAGCACGCTACTACTTCGATGAGAGTGTCCGAAACGGCCGACCTTACTTCCATTCACGGATTCCGAGTCGCGCCTCTAGCGAAAATACTCTTCCTTCCTGAAACCCTAGAGAATGAAATCAAGAAAATCTTCTGGTACCGAAGATTCAGGGGAAGAATAGTCCAGGAAGCAAGACTGGTTCCCTCCAATGTAAGGATCTATTTCCATTCGGGGAGCACAGTTGGTGGGAACATTAGCTCAGTCTTCGACCTCTTTGGAATAGACGAGAACGATAAGGCGCTAGACTTTCTGAAGAATTTCGTTAAGAGCGGAATAGCATTCCTTACTTTGTTCACTCGGTCAATTCAGAGCAATGAGGACGGAGCTTTCAGCGGACTAGACTTCTACGACGTGTGGCTCGACAAGGACGCGGTCCTCGCTCCAGACGGCACCATATACTTCGTAGACCTCGAAGGCTTGGAATGGATAACGATCAAGAGAGAGAAGGTCCGGGAAAAGATAGACGACCAGATATACAGATCACTTTACGAATTCATATACGCTTATGAACAGATAGAACGAGAACGCGCCGTCAGGTTCGGAGACGTGACCGAAAGAAAGGAACAGTTCGAACACTTACTGAGAGAAGCACTCAAGGATGATGAAGTTATCCAGCTTGCACGAGAGGGAGAGAGCCTTCAACTGGTCGTGGGCAATATTCTCGGCGAGCCGAGTGTAATCGGAAAATTCCCAATTGTCGACTGGTGACCAGAATGAAGTGCAATGACGCAAGAACATTCATGTCTCAAATAGCCGGAAAGTCAGTCACAATCCAAGTTCAACAATCCGACGTGAACTTTCTCTCGACCAATGGCTACCTCTCTGCAATGCCAAAAGGAGACTACGATCAGGCTGCAGCTGAGGTTGCGAACTTGACACAGATGAACGACGCGTTGCAGAATGAGATCGTGGAAGAACGGATCACGCGCGCCGCTCTCGCAAAGGACGAGAGGAAAACACACTCAATACTGTTTCATCTCGAGGGGAGAGATGAGAAGGAGGCGGAAGTTGCAAAGGTAGAGAGCGAAAGGGGCGCCGTAGCCCGGGAGGATGCTGACATTGTGGAAAGGGACTCGAGGATAAAGGAGCTTATTCAGAAAAAATCAGCGATTGATAGGATGGTGCCGTATGACGGATTATACTTGTCGCTTACCGGTCTCGGAGTACTCACTCTGAACGATCTCAATGTCAGAAACTACAGAGTCTCCGACAGCGATTTTTCAGATTTCATCGAAGAGAGGATGGAGACGCTTGGCGAGTTGCACTCGATAGCAGAGAGAGGCAGCTTCCAAGTATCCAACCTCAGGACGAGAGTTCTAGACGCCGATTTCTCTCAGCTCTGGAACGTATCAATAGGACTGGCAAAGCTTCGAGCCGACCAGAGCCAGATCAATCAGAGATTCCTTCTCGCACTAAGCAATCTCCACCATTTCGACTCCACACTCGACAACAAGATGATGGCGGCAGAGATCATGACCTCCCTCAGCGCGAACCCGTCTCAATCCTCAATCGACAATTCTGATCTTCAGAACCTCACAAAGACCTTGCAGAGCTTAGATCATGATCTCAGGCATCACGCGAAAGTTCCAAAGCAAATATCAACGGGAGTTGCTGCCCTGGTAATGTTTGGAAGGAGATACGATGGCACGTATCCCACTGACAGATTTCAGGAATTTTCGAGAATGACCCGTTCCTACGAAGCAGCCGCCATACTATCGGTAATGAGTGATCCAACTAACCAGCTTCCCGGCAAGTTCCAAGCTTTCAGATCGATGTTCAGCCTCTGGGGATATCAGACCTCCGACGACACCGAACTCGCTTCCGCCTTTCTGGCAATCTCCGATCTGGGACCTGACGATGTGCGGTTGAAAATGTCCATAATCGTAACTGCTCTCAAGAACTATCTAGAATATCCACTGGTGGCGGCCGCAATCCTGACCTCAATACCGACACTGGAAGCGAATGAGACCCTTGACCTCATGGAGAAAGCCTACTCCTCACTCTGGTCGTTCGCCACCGGACTAGAGCGCTCTGAACTGGTGAGCCTCTCAGTCAGGATGATTCACGGGATCAAGAACGAGATAGTAGAGAAGCTCGATCCAACCGCGAAGATAACCAACACTCCAGTCCAGTTCACACACGCTCCCTCAGGTCTCTTCTTCGGATACTATGGACCCTTGATCATTGCACACTCATCCTACTACTCAACATTCAGCGGAATCGGAGGTTACCATCCCGCCCATGTGCACGGTTCCGGAGGAGGCTTCGGAGGGTAATGATCAAGAAACTCCTTTTTCTGACGATAATCGTTTCACTCGCCGTTACAGTCCACCCGGATCACGCTGTCCCAGGATACAGTCCCCATCAAGGAGATTACTTCAACTATTACGACGTGATCAATCTCACAAACAGCACAGGCACCTTTGACGGATACACCGAGCACGAGACTGTTAACGGAATCGAAAGAATGAATCAAGTGTTTGTAAACGGGACTGTAGCTTCCAACTACACCTATACGTGGAACTGGAGCAACAGCTCAGGATCAACACAAAACGCAAAGCAAGCGGGCAATTTCACTTGGTCATCAGCCAGTTTCCAGTACGTTAGAGGGAATGACAGCCAGACGGGGCTTGTCAAGCCTCTATACGTCTGGTTTTACATGGACAACTCTACCCAGCCGAGCAGCACCTTCCGCTTTCTGAATACGCCGATGACAGTCACATCCACAAGCTACAGCTATTCACTAGCCTCGCAGAACAGATACGTGAAGGCGATCCGAGCCCAAGGAAGCGGGGGTTATCAACGGAACTATGGGGGATTATTCAACGCCGCGTACACCTATACGACGTACTTCGACCCGTCAACAGGATACATCATAGGATACGACTATGTCGAACAAGACACAAGCTCGACCGCCAGCTTCACCTGGACCGAAACCCTCTACGTGACCACAACAAGCTATCCGCTAACCGCAGGCGCAGGTCCTTCGTTTTTGCAGCAATATCTTGGTCTCATTATTGGACTAGCCATTTTCATCATATTCATCGCCATCATCACAATTGTGATCGTTGCCGTTTCAAGAAGGAGAAGATCTCTTCCCAAGCATGCTTACTCACAAGTCCCAATCGCCCCACCTCAGATCGATCTGACTCCAAAACAACCACCAGTTCAGCAGATCGTGATCAAAGAAGTCGTGAAGGTAAAGTGCAAGTACTGTGGAGCACTGATCGACTCGACTGTTCAGGCTTGTCCCTTCTGCGGGGCTCCCAGAACCTAAGCGACCTCTTCGTTTTCACCTTTCTGTCCGGGTTCTTCTTGAAGTATTGAAAAATTTGTCCGCAAGGCGTCATCTGCCCCTTCAACGCGATTCTTGAAGACGGAAGGTTATGACGAGAAATCTCGGAGAATGCCGAATGGGCACGCTTCGACTTTAGCCAGAGAAGTCGCGCATATAGGATGTCCTCACCTATGCGTATTCTCCTAAATTGAGGTTTTACATAGAGAGAGTGCAATCTTCCGTTGCCATTCACAATTGACAGCCATCCCCACCCCGCGATCTCCTTGCCCAACCTGACGATGAAGCACCTTTCTCCCTGCTTGAGCGCAACATCCACCCACCGCCCGTTCAAGCCAGGATGCGTCGTAACCATAAGTTGTCTTATCTCATCTGCATCTCCCTCGTCCGCTATGGAGATTTCATGGCTGAACCTATGATCAAAATCAAGACTGTCGAGGTTTATTGTGTAGATATCATAAATTTCGCGTTCGTGCTCGGTCCTCAGCTCCGCGAAGAGGAAATTGAACGATCTTAACTCGTAAAAGTAGTCAAATACCTGCCTTGATCTTGTGAAAATTGTTCCAGTTTTCTCAGAATCGTCGTAGATGAAAATGCCCGAAATGCCTCCATTGGAGGTTCTGTACACATAGGCCTCCCCTCCGATATCAAGAATTTCCTTGACGTAATATGGAAGATAAGGCTCAAAGAATGAGAACCCATTTGGGAAGATAAAGTCGATATCAGACGTATTCCGAATTTCGGATGCCGTGGTTTCTTCTGATCTGCTCACGATTACGGGTACAACAGGTTTCAATGATAAGCTTGAGTTCCAATAGTGTTCAATTACTGACACACTTCTCTGCCTTGAGCAAAGCAATCACCCGATACGGTCGACTATGATGAGATCGCTCAATCACGACACCGCTTACGCATTGAACTATCACGAGGCAACAAAACACTCTGAAATTGGCTTACGGACGTCCGCACATTATCTCGACTGGGCGAACAAACCGTCCCAGTTCAAGATCTACGAACATCTATCCTCAATAGCTCTTCCAAGGAATTTTCCCTCACCAGAAGCTGAACCTCTCGGCGCGGTCTCCGGTCGCTTTCAGCATGAGAAATCGCATAATCTTGGACTCCTCGAGCTTGCCGAACTGCTCTACTACTCCGCGGGACTGACTAGAAAATACAGGTTCGGTAACGAGGTTCACTATATGCGCGCCGCATCGGCGACAGGTGCCCTCTATCCAATCGAGCTGTACGTGGTCGCGGGAGATATTGCAGGACTCGAAGCGGGAGTCTACCATTTTGATCCTCTAGGCTTTCAACTCTCACCATTAAGGAAGGGCGATTACAGAGCAGAACTTGCGGCGATAAGCAACGACAGCATTGCCCTTGCTCCAGCGACCATTGCGTTCACATCGTTGGCTTGGAAGAATGCTTGGAAGTACGAGGCCCGATCTTACAGACACTGGTTCTGGGATGGCGGAGTAATCGCCGCGAATCTAATGTCGCTGTCAGCGTCCATGGGCTCACCCACAAGAATAGTCCAAGGCTTTGTAGATCAAACCGTCAACAAACTCCTAGGCCTCCAAGAAGAGAAAGAGGCAACGGTCTCGCTCTCACCCATAGGTTCAGAAGGACAAAAGTCAAAAGACCACTCGCTGAAAGGAATCGACCCTATTCAACCCAAAGTCCAGCCCCTCTCAACGGAAGAGACGCAATACGATGGTATCTGGGAGGCGCATCGCCCCTCTTATCTCCATAGTAAGGAAGAGGTTGACAACTGGAACAAGGTACGCCAAGAGACCTCGAATTCGCAACGAACGACCTATCCGAAGATTGCGCTACCACCTCCAATGATTGAGACTACGAAGTCTAGGAGGCTTGGCGAAGTCATTCTCCAACGAGGCTCAACTCGAAGGTTCTCCCGCTCACCCATCACACTCTCCCAACTATCGACAGTATTGAGAACTTCGACTGGACCGATTCCACGCGACTATCTTCCAGAAAGCGAGAGTTTGATCGAAGCATACTTCATAGCGAATGCAGTTGAGGGACTCGCCCCCGGCTCATACTTCTACTCAGGGGAACAGAAATCTCTCGAGGAACTGAAACGGGGCGAGCTGAGGCAAATGTCTGCGTACTTATGTCTCGGACAACCATTATTCGGCGATGCTAGCGTGGTGTTTTTTCTGACGACTAGACTTCGAGAAGTTCTGGGAGCGCTTGGCAACCGTGGATACCGCGCAGCTCAGCTTGAAGGCGGAATAGTAGCTGGAAAGATCTACCTGTCAGCCTATGCGCTAGGTCTAGGCGCTTCAGGCTCCACATTCTATGATGACGCCGTAACCGAGTTCTTCTCACCTCACTCGAAGGAAAAGAGCACGATGATCGCAGTGGGACTCGGGGTTCCTGGCTACAAGGCGAGAACGGGAAGAGTATTGCCACAGTTCACCTAAAGCTATTTTCTGATCCGGTTGATCGCCTTTTTCTGTTTTCGGACCAGCAAAGGGAGAACGGTGTGAAGATTGCACGTTTTGATTGACGATGTTGAGCTTTGGGATGGAACGGGCAGGCCTGCTCAGGCCAGAACGTCCGTTGAGATTCGCGATGGACGGATCCATTGGATAGGGCCTGCTTCGGAATGGCAGGGTAGCCGGGCTACTGTTCGAATCGTTGACGGAAGGGCGCGTACTTTGATCCCTGGGCTCATGGATTGCCATGTTCACTACAGTAGTCCAGGAGGGCCTGACTGGATCGCGCGATTCAGCGATCCCCTCCTCGAAATCTCGATGCGTGCGATCGAACTCGCCGAGGCTAGTTTACGAAGCGGCGTTACGACCGCACGAGACGCGGGCGCACCTCAAGGTGTCAGCATAAAGCTAGCGCATATGGCACGGGCAGGCGAGATAAACGCCCCAAACATTCGTGCAGCCGGGACCTGGATCGCCCATCGCGGCACGTACGTTTCCTTCGCCAGACATTTTGGCGAGGCTCACGAGCTACGGGATGCAATTCGGATGGAGATTGAGGCGGGCGCAGAACTGATCAAGGTTGCACTATCAGGCTGGAACGAAGGTGCCCGTCCCAAAGACGCGACGGAGATTCCATTCAACGAGAAATTGCTCTCAGTAGCGGTTGAAGAGGCACAAAAGCTGGGTTCAAGATTGCGTGCCACGCCAACGATCAAGCTAGCTGTCGAATAGCCACCGGGGCGGGCGTTGACTCACTTGAACACGGAATGTTTCTCGAGCAAGGCGATCTTGAAGCCATGGCGAACAACAAGACTTTCCTGGTGCCGACCATGTCGGTCTGGGATGCAATGCTCTACTATGCTCACGCGGTTGATTGGCCCGAGGCCCGCAAGAAACGGGCTGAGGATCTAAAACGCGGATCGCGTCTAGCAGTCATAGGTGCGGTCAGAGCGGGCGTCCAGATAGCGCTGGGGACGGACGCCGGCGGCGGAGCCGCCCGTCATGGTCGAATTGCGAGAGAGGCTGAGCTGATGGTTGAATGCGGGCTGGAGCCGCGCGACGCGCTAATGGCTGCAACCTCGAGCGCATCGAAGTTAATCGGAGAAGATGAACGCGGAACGATAGAGAAAGGAAAAATCGCGGACCTAGTTCTGTTGGACGCGAACCCCTTGGAGAATGTTGGTGCATTGAGATTGATCGCGGCCGTGTTTCAAGGAGGACGGCAAGTAGCATAACTCAAGCTCCGTAAAGAAGTCGTCCTCGCCCTCGGAGTTGTTTTAACATGTTCAGTTGCATGCGCATGGTTTTTAGAGGGTCTTGGAAACATGAGCGGCTCTAAGCGTGAAGGCAAAAGTGAGCAACAAGATGAAGTTCATGCAGATGCTTGATTCTCAGACCTATCGTGTTCTTCAGAAAGAGGCTAAGAACAGAGGAGCCTCGATACAAGAACTGCTCAGAACGGTAATAATTCCTGACTGGTTGAGTGAACATAGGAGAAAGGAAAGACCCTAGCAAGGGAGTCTGTTCGTCTGAACTATGTTAGGCTCCACCTTTTCGATGGGTCCTTGAACTGCCCGCGCGGGAAAAGTTGTCTCAGTCTTTGTTGCTAGTGTTTCAAGCATCAGGATCTTTTTTTCCAGTTCGATGATCTTCTTGTGCTGGCCAAATAGCATCGAAATGAACAGTGGCACTTCCTTGATCGTAGAGACCATGGTGCTGGCGTAGGGAGCGTAGAGCTTGCACTGGTTTAGAAGATCCTGGAACACCAGCTTATCGTCGGTCCGAAGAAACTCTTGGAACTTTCTCAGTTTAACGATTTCTGCTTCCACGACCATTCGCCATGAAGGAATTGTTCTTCCCGACGCTGAACCCCCGAAGAGCCTGGACCTTAACTCGATTAGCTGTACTCTCGTGAATAATAACAAGAGTTAGACCGTAAGTAAACAGATTACGGGGAGCTAAGTGAAACTGATCACGTTCAAGAGGGAGACTAGCAACGAGGCCGCGTAAATGAGTCGGTCAGAGGGGCTAGAGGCAAAAGACCCGTTCCTAGCAGATTACAAGAAAAATCTTCAAGACGTAATCAAGGGAATGAAAAAAGTCGGACCCAGCGGACTTCAACTCCTAGTGCAGGAAATGATACGATCACGCTGGATAAGGGATCGCCGAGCCTCCTATCCTTTTGAGGTTGCATGGGTATTCGACCGGCGAGAAGAGTCCATCTCGGGGATCATGAAGAAGCTTGAGGAGGAGGGGAATATTGAGCCCGCAGGACTGGGACGAGGGAAGAAGGGTCCGATCAAACCCTACAAGCCTCGAACCCTTCGACTGCCGAAGCAGACAATCAAGAAACCATCAAGACTTCCCAAGAAAGACTCCTAGTCGAAAGATTTCTCAGCGAAAATGTTCAGATGAGTTTCATTAGAGCTACTTGGGTATCATCCGCTCTGTCTCATCGATCTGATCCGAGTAGGTTTTGCGATCTTCATCGTCTAGACTTACAGCGCGCAGCTGCTCGCGAGCTTTGCTGACGAACTCCGTGGCGAGGGGATACTGCTTTGCCACGGCATGGGCTCGTGCAATGCCCTCATATGCAGAGATGAGACGTTCCGAGAGATTGTGTTTCTGAGAAATTTCAAGGGCTTTCTTTGCAAAGCTGAGCGCGAGATCAGGTTGGTTTAGCGCTGCGTAGACCCGAGAGATTTGCCAGTCACCAGTTGTGAAGTTCCAGGGTTTTCCTATGATGCTCCAGTGGTATCTTGACGCATGTGCTAGACTCAGCATCATATGGTCGTCGTCTTGACTTCGGTTCTTTTGCTCGAGATAGCCCCATGTTCTGTTGAAACATTGGGCGGCGACTTTCCGATGAAACTCATGATCGGGCTGGGAAATGTGCTCCTCTGTTGCGCGCATAGCTATACTTCTACTCCCTTTCCAACTTAAGAGTCGCTATCAGATCTCGGTCGCGAGACGACGTATGTTTGTCGTTATGGCTTCGTCAATCCTAATCTTGGAAAGGAAGGAGAAATGGCTAGCAGAATGCGTTCCTTCCTGAACGCCCTACAAACCCAGTCTGGACTGGTGAAGACGTTCGTTCTGCAAGAACGGGACGGGAAGACGCTTGTAGGGGGTCTATGTGGACGGACGAGGCCGCGTACAAGAGCGCGACGGCGAGTATGCAAGCGCCGGCCCAAAGTACGCCTCCAGATAGGTTGAGAGAGAGTCCACTACGATGCGTGAATACTTCGAGATCTGACCAAAGCCCCCTACGAGATGAATCTATTTCTTGGCCTTCTTAGGCGGTAACTTGCTCGACCATTCAAGTGATTTCGAAATCCAGGAACGAAGGGTCTCTGGCCTGGCTCTCCAGGTGTTTGGCGGGACGACGTAGTCCTTCATGGGTTTTCCCTTCATCGGTTCCAGCATTGACGATCCCTTGTTCCTGAGAAGCTCCAATAGGTCTTCGCTTGACAGTCGTACGAATAGGTCGTTTCCGAATACTCCGAAGAACATGTTCCCATTAACGAAAGCGGAAATGTTGCCGAACATCGGCCGGACCGTCACTCGATCATCTTTCGGTACAAGTGACCGGAAGAGTTCCACTGACTCCTTGTCAGGACGAGGAATCTTCAATCCGTATACACAGACTGGTTCCGAAGTTTCAACGAAGAGTTGATGAAGTTTTTCGAAAGACTCTCGGCGAGATAGGCCAGTTCTGGTTGCCTAGGCGGATGGATTATGATATTCTGGGGAATATTCATAGAGATTGAGAGCAATTGTTTTATCCGCGTTCGTCGCCGGTAGGTTAGGTCTAGAATTTTTCAGAATACGCTATGTGACGCTAGCGGCCGCTCTCACGTTGATTCTAACAATCGCGCCAGTGTATGCGGCGCCTAATCTCAAGGTGGGCTCGACAGCCTCCTACAGTCTTGCTGCGTCCTTATCCGCGACGCAGAGCTGCGCTGCCAGCCCAGCTAGTTATTACAATCAGGCCTGCTTGGGTATTTATCCGCCTACGGTCTTTGTAACAATCTCTGATGATGGCCACTGCGGTAAGGGCACCGTCCCTCTAAATGATCCGTTCTCGGTTCTTCGCTGCCGTTTCACTCCGGACAATGTGACACTGCCCATGGGGGGTGAGGTGGTCTGGTTCAATAGTGGAAATATTACCCACGTGGTAGCTTCGAACGCCACTGCCAACACTGGGCTTCCAAACTTCAACTCGGGAGCCATAACACCAGGCGGAAGATTCAATTACGTTTTCAACCTGATAGGGACCTATCACTATTACGACCCCAATTATGCATCGCTCTTAACCAACGGACTCTTGAGAGGAGTCGTCAATGTCACTCCTTCACCCTCTCCACCTTCGACCGCAATGCCGTCTGACTTCCAAATAGGATTGAACGGTAATGTTGGCTGGACTGTACAAGGACTTGGCAGTAGCACTGCGAACCTGCTCGTCTCTCACAATCTCGGGGTTTCAATTTCAGTACCTCAACTGCCCGGGATCACAATTACCCCTGTAACAGAGTCAGGGAGCTTGGTACAGTCGATCGACTTGTCGACTAGGGTTGAGTCTGCCGGGACGGCCACGGACCTGATCGAACACTTGCTAGACGCATACGCATCTGCATCCTCAGGCTCCTACGGGTATAACTCGGGCTTCGGCAATATCATCTCGCAAATGTCTGCGTCCGCCACCTCTGATCCATCCTACACACTCTGGTGGGCGCCGCCGCGCCGGGGTCACCCACGCCACCATCTTCAGCGCCTTCCGTGAGTCCTTAGAACCCACTCGGTTCACATTCAGCTTTTGAACAAACAGCGTAGCCCTTGAACTTAGTCGAAGATCTCATGGATTCTTTCTGAGGGCTTCTTCACAAGCTAGTTATGCCGAACTCATAGGACAAGAATCCGAGAATCTCTTTGACGATCCATCATTCTGAATCAGTTGTGAAAATAGCTCCAACGCCTCGCCTTTCACGCGTCTTTCTTGTTAGGACACTATTGTTGACGATTAGACTTGTCGTGATGAGTCCGATGCTCAGAAAGCCGAGGTAGAATGGAAGGCTGAAACTTGCGGTCACGAGTGGGTTGGGGTGGCTGTTGAGGTCGAGACCCACAATATTGGCCAGTAGATGGCTCGTACCCGAGTAGGGCGGTAGAATACCGTACGCGCCGAGCAGCATAGTCAGAGCGCCATGATACATCAAGAGAAAACTGAGGTAGAGCTCAGTCATCGAGCAGAGGCTGAAATAAACCGCCAGCTTGTTCCACCAAGTCCCCCGATGGATGCTTGAAGCGCCTAGAGCGATTAGACTCAGGATGAACAGGAGGCTCGTGAATGATCCTAAAGGAACGGAGAAGAATATGGTCGGGGATAGCCCAGTGGCATCAGTTTGTAGGTAGAATGGAGAGACTTGAACGGTCAGAAGCTTACTCGTAATGGCCCCAGTAATGGTCCACCAAGGACCACTCGTCGGTCCTAGAAACAGTGCCACAATGGCGCCCAGTAACGCTAGAACGTCTATTTGACGAAGGAGCCCCAATTCTCGTCTATGACAGGCTCGACGCCTTCACCTGTTCATTATCGGCTACGTCTCAAATAAGTGCTTCTGAGTTCACAGTCGAATCCTGGATGGCGCGACTGCCGAATCATTACCATAAGATCTACCCCGATCCGCTTAAAGCTGAGGCTCGATGACGCTCACCAAAAACCTCAGAGGCAATTCAAAAAACCAGGGAAGAAATGGTCAAGGAAAGCGTTTCGATTTCGGAAGCATGTAAAACCGGGCGGATCCGAACCCTCACATTAGGCTAGCCATTTTATTAGGCACCACCATGAATCGTAAGCGAAAGAAAATGGCGAAACAAGTAAACTGCGACTGCGGCTTCATGGTAAGAGCCCAATCAGACGACGAGCTAGTCCAGCACGTCCAACTCCATGCCAGGGACATCCATCAGATGGAAGTCCCGCGAGAGAAAGCCCTCGAAATGGCTAAGCCAGTAGAAGCAACCGTAACGATCTAGGCCTTCTCGAGAACTCACCGATCACTCCAATTGAGAGTAAGAGCGGACGCGCATCAATGTTAGGATGCTGGATTGGTGGATTCTCGTGGTTTCCTATGCCTAACGTATGTTATGATCAGAATTGTCAAACCCACCAGAGCTAGTGGTATTCCTACAAGACTAACGCCGGACGAGAGAAAGAGGAAGAAAAAGGAGAAACCGGTAAGGTAGACACCTATCATGGCAGCTCGTTCTCGCACGCTCAGTTTGAGCAGTTCTTCCTGTAACTGGGCCCGGTATCGTAGGAAGAGTGTTGCGATTATTACGAAAGAGATGGCCGCGATAAAGAACAGGTATGTGAGCTCGGACTGGTAGTTGTTGAAGGTCAACAGCAAACCGACCTCGTCGCCGACAAATCCTGCTCCCAGTCCGTACAGGACAGCATAGAGCCTGTACAGCCTCTCATTCCTCCAAGCGATACCCATCCAGCCGGCCACGCTAATCAAAGCAATACCATACCAGAAATGATGAAGATGGATCCCGCCCTGCATCACAACTGTCGTGGGAAATAGGGTAGCGAACAGTCTTGAACCGAAGAAGCTGACTACGAAGGCGAGGGTTGCGATGAAGGTAAGTCCATGTCTGAATGGGCTCCCAAGAAACTCCCGCGACATGCTGTCAAACTGTTGTTGCACGTATTTCCCGATTGTGGGCCAGCGCAGGGGGCCATTGTGGGCCAGGGCAGGGGACGATTGTGGACGTATTTCCTAAGCAAAGACATGTTTTGGTGGCCATGGGTTATAGCACGCCAACCAATGTCCCGGTCGAACCTCGATTAGTGGAGGCTCCTCCTTGGAGCAGATATCTATCCGTCGGGGACAACGAGGGTGGAACCTGCAACCTGAGGGTGGGTTGATGGGACTCGGGACTTCCCCGGGTAGAACGATCCGGTGCCTCTTCTGTTTAGGGTCGGGCACTGGAATGGCTGACATTAGGGCCACCGTGTATGGGTGTAGAGGATTGTCGAAGAGTTCGTCGGTCTCGGCGATCTCTACAATTTTTCCAAGATACATGACCGCGACTCTATGACAGATGTGTCTTACTGTGCTGAGGTCGTGTGAAATGTAGAGGTATGTTATGCCGAGCTTCTGTTGAAGTTCCTGTAAGAGGTTGAGGATCTGGGCCCTTACAGAAACGTCCAGAGACGCGACCGGCTCGTCTGCCGCAATGAACTTTGGGTCTACTGCCAGCGCTCGGGCTATGCAGATTCTCTGCCTCTGACCCCCACTGAACTCGTGCGGATATCTCTCAGCGTGATAGTCTTCGAGCCCCACCATTCTGAGCAGTTCATACATTCTCTCAAGCCACTGGTCACGCGGTATGTGTCTGTGAACTTCGAAGGGCTCCAGGATAATGTCGGCAACCGTCATCCTAGGGTCAAGAGACGCGTAGGGATTCTGGAAAATGTATTGCATCCGGCGCCTAAGCGCGAGGACTTGGACCCTGTTCGCCTTCTCGAAAGTCTCGGTGATATTTTTCCCCTCGAAGAAAACATCTCCCGATGACGGCGGCTCTAGATACAACATGCACTTGGCGATCGTGGTTTTCCCGGAGCCGCTCTCTCCAACTAGGCCCAGGGTCTCGTTCCGTCTGATCTGGAAAGAGACCTGGTCGACGGCGTGCACGTCTCCGATCCTACGTCTTAGGATCACGCCTCTTTCGTAAACGGGAAAGTGTTTTGTGAGTTCCTTGACTTCAAGCTCTATGTCGTCCGTTCTGAGTCAGCTCGCCACAGCGGATTTTAGGTCGAGTTCCTTCCATCGATGGCAATGTACCAATCGTCCATCCCCTATCGACTCGAGTTCGGGATCCTTGTCAACGCAGACCTGCTTAGCGTAGGAACATCTTGGATGGAATCTGCACCCTGATGGAGGCTGGATGAGATTCGGCACATTTCCAGGTATAACCGAGAGCTTCTGTTTTCTCAAGGCTAAGCTCGGAACAGATGAAAGGAGCGCTTCCGTGTACGGATGTTTGGGTTTCTCAAATACTTGTTCGGCGGTTCCGGTTTCGCAAACTTGCCCGGCGTAAAAGACGGTCACTCTGTCGCAAGTGTCTGCCACGATACCCATGTCATGCGTGATGAGGACCATAGCAATGTTGAATTTCTCCTTCAGGGCTTTCAATAAGTCCAGGATTTGAGCCTGGATGGTTACATCCAGCGCAGTCGTGGGCTCATCGGCCAGGATTAGGCTCGGCTCACAGGACAGTGCTCTCGCAATTGCGATCCGTTGTTTTGTCCCACCGCTCAGCTCGTGGGGATACTGGTTAATCCTGATATGCGGGTCTGCTATCTCGACGCTACGTAGGAGTTCTATGGCCTTGTTTAGGGCGTATCTCTTCGAGACATGCTGGTGCTTCATTATTACCTCTGTAAGCTGATCGCCTACGGTGTAGACGGGGTCAAGGGTCGTCGTGGGATCTTGGGGAACATACGCGATCTCCTTCCCTCTTATCTGGCGCATTTCTGCCTCTGTCAGTCCGAGCAGGTCTTTTCCTTTGAATTCTATCGTTCCCTCAACAATCTTTCCAGGCGTCGGAACAATTCTCATTATTGATTGGGCGGTTACCGTCTTGCCTGATCCTGACTCTCCAACGAGGCCCAGTGTCTCGCCCTTGTTCACGTAGAGGCCGACACCGTCAACCGCCTTCACGACTCCTGCAAATGTGTAGAAGTGGGTCCTTAGTCCCTCAACGCGGAGAATCGGGTCGGTATACAAGACGCCTATTCCCTTAGCCTTGGGTCAAGCGCATCTCTGAGCCCGTTTCCGAGAAGGTTGAAGCCCATTACAAACAATGTCAGAAATATTGCGGGGAAAGTGATTGCCCACCAAGCCTGATTGATGTATGAGGCTGCGATGTTCATCAACTGGCCCCAAGTGTAGGAGTTGGGGGCTCCAAAACCTAGGAAACTAACGGCCGCTTCGGTGAGAACAGAGGCGGCTATTTGGAGGGTCGCGAGTACGATTATGATGTGGAGCACGTTGGGAAATAGGTGGCGGAAGAGTATCCTGTTCGCTGAAGCCCCTATTTGGCGTGAAGCAGCAATATACTCGAACTCTCTAACCCTTAGAACTTCTCCGCGGATAATCCTAGCAGCACCTGGCCATGAGAAGGCCCCTATAATGAACACGACCAGCCACAAACCTCCCGTAGCGCTAGGGCTGAACTTGATTATGATTTGGAGAAAGACCAACAGTAGGAGGAAGAAGGGGATTACGAGGAATACCTCTGTTAGCCTCATCAGCAAGTTGTCTAGCCAGCCCCCGAAATAACCTGCTGCCAGCCCTATGGACACCGCGATAGCTAGGGCGAAGCCTGTGGCCCCGAGCCCGATTACGAATGCAGCGCGGGTCCCGTAGACGATCTCGCTGTAAACATCGTAGCCGTAGCTGTCGGTGCCGAAAGGGTGAGAGAGGCTCGGAGGTGCATTAGTGGAGAGGGAGCCGCCTGCACAGGCAGGTGGTATGCACTCTGGAGGATAGATGGCGAAAAGGCCGTGGTCGTTGCGGGTCAACACAAAGGGCCAGCCATCAAAGGCTGCGAAAAGAGCGAAGAGTCCCACGACGCCGAGACCGGCAATCGCTACTTTGTTCTTCTTGAGCCGCCGCCAAGCCAACGCCCACTGACTGACACCGCGACTGGACTCGCTTTTCTTCCGCGCGAGGGTTATTGTCATCGAGAGAGATTCTCCTTTTCTATTCGAGTCGAATCCTTGGATCTATGTATGCGTAGGTAACATCAGTGATCAAGTTCGCTATCAGGGTCATGAGTGTAATCAATACCACGATGGCTTGAATGACGGGAAAATCCAGTTGGGTCGTTGAGACTACGAATTGCGCTCCGATTCCGGGCCAGTTGAAGACTGTCTCCGTGACCGGTGCTCCTGCCAACAATCCTCCAAAGTAAAGTCCAACGTATGTTACTATGGGGATTAGAGCGTTTCTCAGAGCGTGCTTGTAGATAACCGTCCTTTCGTTGAGACCACTAGCTCTTGCCGCGAGAATGAAGTCTTGTCTCAGAACCTCAAGCATACTCGACCTTACTAGCAAGACCACCGGGGCGAGAAGCGCAAGCGCGTAGACCGCGGAAGGAAGAGTCAGGTGCCAGAGCTGGTCCAAGACTACGCTTCCATATGGGTACTGGGACGGAAGTGTGGATTGGAAACCACCCGAGGGAAACCAGTGCAGATAGTACCCGAAGATCAGGATGAAAGCTACGCCTAGGAAGAAGACAGGTATCGAGGTGCCTACGAGGGAGGAGTTTGTGATCGTGACGTCTAGGAGAGAGTATCTCTTTCTCGCTGAGAGTATGCCGATTGGTATTGCTATTAGTAGGGAGAGAGCTAGACCAATGAGCTGTAGTTCAAGAGTTGCCCAGACTTTTTGTGCTATTAGGGTTGAGACCAGACCACTAGAGTAGGAATATCCAAGGTTGAGAGTGAAGAGTTCCGATAGCCAGGTGAAGTATTGGTTCTGAATAGGCTGGTCGAGGCCTAGGTACTGACGGAGTGCTTGTCTCTGTGCTTCGTTGATATGGGGATTTAGGGCGGTGTAAAGCTGGACGGGATCTCCGGCAAGCCGTTCGATCGTAAAAACTAACAGGGTTATGCCAAAGAATACCGGAATGAGATACAGTGATCGCCTGAGAACATATTTTAGAACTGACACTTAGTAGCTCCCTTCGACTCTCCTTTGAGAGTTGTATGGCCACGAGACGCAAGAGCCAACAATAGAGCTGTGGTCAATTCAACCCGGAAACTACCGCTCGGGAGAGTCTTAAGCCTTGAGAAGGAGCTCCCGCATCAAATCCTCGGTTGACACATTTGACCGCACAACTCCAATCAATTCCGGTCTGGGATCGAGTCCACTATGCGGACCCCTTATCCATGACCGGCCCGCGGTTTCCCCACACAAGCCCCCTGGAGCGTATTTTCAGGGGTTCAACCACAACTTCTGGATTATATGTATCGACACAAAACGAATATACGCCATTCGACCCTCTCTATGCGCTATGTCGTACAGCTTCAAGACGATATCCAGAACGATCCTAATTCTCGCCGTAACCGCGCTCATGCTGCCCGCGGGACTCTCAGGAGTCCAAGTCCACGCTTCCAGTTGTGCAACCGGTCTCAGCCCGAACCTTCACATCACCCTATTGGTTCC
>Ga0209690_1000701_pt1 | contig 18041 bp, 23 predicted proteins | sample GraSoiAngelo_150_FD_186164 | JGI IMG/M metagenome (GOLD analysis project Ga0209690, IMG submission 186164) | Grasslands soil microbial communities from the Angelo Coastal Reserve, California, USA - 14_1009_09_40cm (SPAdes) (version 2) | ecosystem: Environmental > Terrestrial > Soil > Grasslands ...
ACAACTTCGCCCCGGAGCAAGCCCGCAGCCTCCCCCGATGCACGGTGGACGACGGCGAGCTCTATCAGCGCCCGGATGACAAGCCGGAGATCGTCGCCAACCGGATCGACGTGTTCCTGAAACACACGGCCCCACTGATCGACTACTACAACGCCCAGCACAAGCTCGAGAACCTCGACGGCCAGATGGTGATCGACGATGTCCGCGACGACATCACCCACCGCCTCGCCGGGCTTCCCAAGGAGGCGGGCTCGCGGTGATCATCTACAAGACCGACGCCGAGATCGACTTGATGCGCGAGGCGGGCGCCATTCTGGCAGAGGCGCTGGCCCGGCTGCAGGGCATTGCCCGACCCGGCATCACCTTGCTCGAGCTGGATCGCGAGGCCGATCGCTTTATCCGCGGGCGTGGCTGCATTCCCGGGTTCGTCGGCTACCAGGGCTATCAGAACGCCATCTGCACCTCCGTCAACGATCAGGTGGTGCACGGCATTCCGACCAATCGCAAGCTGCGCGAGGGTGACCTGCTCAGCCTCGACGCCGGCCTGATCCACCGCGGTTTCTGGGCGGACGCCGGCCTGACGGTCGGCATCGGCAAGATTTCGGCGGAGGCCCAGCGCCTGATGGACGCGACCCGGGAGTCGCTAGACATCGGGATCCGCGAGGCCCAGGCGGGAAACCGGATCGGCGACATCAGCGCCGCAATCCAGCGGCACGTGGAAGGCGCGGGCTTTTCCGTCGTCGAAAGCTTCGTCGGTCACGGCATTGGCCGCGACATGCACGAGGATCCGCAGGTGCCCAACTTCGGGATCCCCGGCCAGGGTCCGTTGCTCAAACCGGGCATGGTGCTGGCGATCGAACCGATGGTTAACGCCGGGCACAAGGATGTCGCCCTGCTGGGAGACGGCTGGACGGTGGTGACCGTCGACCACAGCCTCTCGGCGTACTTTGAACACTCGGTGGCGATCACGGCCGACGGTCCCGAGATCCTCACGTCAGTTCGCAAGTCCGTCGCCCCGCGTCGTATTCCCTCCCCGCTCGTGGGAGAGGGTCAGGGTGGAGGTCTCGAATGATTGATCTGGGCCGCTTGTGGTAAGCTATTCGTCCGTGCGCCGGGAATCCGGCGATAACGCCATGGGCATTTGCTGATGGCGGGTATTGTCGTCGGACGGGTGGTGGAGCCGATGCCCAACGCGCTCTACCGCGTCGAGCTCGAGACCGGCCACAGGATCGTGGCTCACGTGGCGCCGGCCGCGCGGCTTCGGTTTCTCCGGGTGATCCCGGGTGACCGCGTCCGCGTCGAGGTGTCACCGCTCGATCCGGGGCGCGGTCGAATCACGCGCAAAGAACAGTAAGTGAGAGAGAAACATGAAAGTCCGTTCGTCGGTCAAGAAAATATGCCCGAAGTGCAAGGTCATCAAGCGCGGCGGCCAGGTGCGGGTCATCTGCGTCACGCCCAAACACAACCAGAGGCAGGGATAGAAAGCTAGATGGCAAGAATCGCCGGCGTTGACATTCCGCGGGAAAAACGTGTCGAAGTTGCGTTGACCTACATCTTCGGGGTCGGCCCGCGTACCGCGCAGCGGGTGCTCACGATCGCCAACATTGATCCAAACCTCCGAGTCAAGAACCTGAACGATGAGCAGGTCGGCCGTCTGCGCGACGTCATCGACAAGGAAGCCAAGGTGGAAGGCGAGCTGCGCCGAGAGATTGCCCTGAACATCAAGCGGCTGATGGAGATCGGCACCTACCGTGGTCTGCGCCACCGTCGTGGGTTGCCCGTCCGCGGCCAACGCACCCGGACGAACGCGCGCACCCGGCGTGGTCCGCGCAAGACCGTCGGCGTGCGCAAGAAGGCCGCGGAGAAGAAGTAAACATGCCCAAGAAGAAAGTCGTCCGCACCCGGCGTAGAGAAAAGAAGCACGTCACCGTGGGCCAGGCGCACATCCAGTCGACCTTCAACAACACGGTTGTGTCGCTGACGGACGCGCAGGGCAACGTGCTCGCCTGGGGCAGTGCCGGCAGCCAGGGCTTCAAGGGCTCGCGGAAGAGCACGCCGTTCGCGGCGCAGATCACCGCGGAGGCGACCGCGCGCCGTGCGATGGAGCACGGCCTGAAGCAGATCGAAATCTTCGTGAAGGGACCGGGTGCCGGCCGCGAGGCCGCGATCCGTTCCTTGCAGGCGGCGGGTCTCGAGGTCACGGCGATCACGGACGTGACGCCCATCCCCCACAACGGCTGCCGGCCGCCGAAACGGAGGCGGGTCTAGATGGGCCGCTACGAGGGCGCCGTCTGCCGTCATTGCCGCCGAGAGGGCGTCAAGCTCTTCCTGAAGGGCGAGAAGTGCTTCACGAAGTGCACGCTCGACCGGCGGGCGATGCCGCCCGGCATGCATACCCAGGTGCGGCGGCGAAAAGTCTCTGACTATGGCATCCAGCTGCGCGCGAAGCAGCGGGCGCGCCGGATCTATTTCTTGCTGGAAGGCCAGTTTCGACTCTATTTCAACCGCGCAGCGAAGATGGCCGGCGTCACCGGCTTGAATCTTTTGCGCTTGCTCGAGACGCGGCTGGACAACGTCGTTTATCGGGTCGGCTTCGCCGCATCGCGTCGAGATGCCCGGCAGGTCGTCTCCCACCGGCACGTCACCGTCAACGGCCGGATCGTGAACATCCCGTCGTACGCAGTGCGCGTCGGCGACGTGATCGCGATCAAGGACAAAAGCAAAGACGTCGATCGAATCAAGAATGCGCTGGATGCCGGCGAACAGCGGACCGTCGTCCCCTGGCTCAGCCTCGATAAAGACAATATGACCGCGAAAGTCGTCGCGCAGCCTGGACGGGACGACATCGACCAGACCATCCAGGAGCAATTGATCGTCGAGTTTTATTCGAGATAATTTTTCACTCAAGGAGCACCATGATCGATACCGCCCAACCCCAGGTCAAAAGCATCGAGAACTCGACCGCCTACGGGAAGTTCGAGATCGAGCCGCTCGAGCCCGGCTTCGGCACCACGCTGGGCAATGCGCTCCGGCGCGTGCTGCTGAGCACGTTGAAAGGCGCCGCCGTGACGTCGGTGTCTATCGAGGGCGTCGCGCACGAGTTCTCATCGATTCCGTACGTGAAAGAAGACGTGACCGAGATCATCCTGAACCTCAAGGGGCTCAACCTGATCTCGTACAGTGACGATCCCGTTCGTCTCACGCTGGACGTGAGCGGCCCGAAGGAAGTCAAGGCGTCTGATATCCAGGCACCGAGTGACGTCGAGATCGTCAACCCGGATCTGTATATCTGCACGCTTGATTCCAACAAGGGCCGGCTGCGGATGGAGCTCACCGTCGAGCGCGGCAAGGGCTATGTGCCCGCCGAGCGCAACAAGAAAGAGGGCCAGCCGATCGGGGTCATCCCGATCGATGCGATCTTCAGCCCGGTCGTGAAGGCGAATTTCTTGATCGAGAAGACCCGCGTTGGCCAGGAGACCGACTGGGACAAGTTGATCCTCGAGGTCTGGACCGACGGGACCATCCAGCCGGACCAGGCGATCAGCGAGGCCGCCAAGCAGTTCACGTCGCATCTGGGCCTGTTTACCAGGTTCACCGAGCGCATCAAAGACGCTGACGTGCCGCCGCAGAAGGGCAATGATCTATCCTCCAGGCTCGCCGACGTGCCGATCGAGGATCTGGACCTCTCGGTGCGCGCGCTGAACTGCCTCAAGGCAAACGAAATCACGAAAGTGGGCCAGTTGGTGGCACTGCGCGAGGAAGATCTGCTGAGCCTGCGCAACTTCGGCCGTAAGTCGCTGGATGAGATCAAAGAAAAACTGGTGCAGCGCGGCTTCCTCACGCCGGACGAGCTGACCAAGGTCCTGGTCTAGGGAGCGGCAGCGCGCGCGTGCGGCACCAGAAAGCGGGTCGGAAGTTCGGGCGGTCGACGGCACATCGCAAAGCGATGAGCCGCAACCTGGTGACGTCGCTGCTGGACCATGGCCGCATCGAAACCACCGAGGCAAAAGGCAAGGAACTGCGGCGCTGGGTCGAACGCGTCATCACCACGGCCAAGGACGACAACGTTGCCGCCCGGCGCGCGGTCGACGCTGTCGTCGAAGACCGAGAGGTCACCGAGCGGCTCTTCACCAGGCTGCTTCCGCGCCTGAAGGACCGCGCCGGTGGCTACACCCGAGTCCTCAAGATTGGTCCGCGCCAGGGCGACGGCGCCCTCATGGTGCTGGTCGAGCTGGTCGATAGGTGAATATCAAGCTGATCGTCGAGTACGAAGGCACCCGCTATCACGGCTGGCAGGCCCAGGCGGGCACGCCGACCGTCGAGGCGGCGCTCCGCGACGCGATCCAGAGCCTGACCGGCGAGTCACCGAGACTTTCGGCGGCGGGACGAACCGATTCCGGTGTCCACGCCCTCGGCCAGGTCGTCAACTTCAACCTCGAACAGCCGTTCCCGGTAGCCGAATTGCCTGGTGCGTTGAACGCCAGGCTGGCTCCCGACGTTGCGGTCCGGCACGCTGAGCTGGTCGACGACGCGTTCGACGCCCGCTATTCGGCGCGCGCCCGACTCTATGCGTACCGGATCCGTCAGGCCCTACCGCGAGGCGCTTATCAACGTCAATATGCCTGGGGCCTGCGCGATCGGCTCGATCTCGACGCCATGCAGGCGGCCGGCGCCCGGCTCGAGGGGACCCACGATTTCCGTGCCTTCGGTCGCAGCCCGCGTCCGGGTGGCCACACGGTCCGCCGCATCTACGACATTACCGTCAGCGCTACCGGCGACTGGATCACGATCGCTGTGGCCGCGGACGCGTTTCTCTACGGCATGGTTCGCCGCATCGCCGGCGCCTTAGTCGACATCGGGCGGCGCAAGCGGCCGCTCGAATGGATCGATGAGCTCATGAATGGCTCGACGGTTGGACTGCGCCTCGCGCCGCCCCAGGGGTTGGTGCAGGTCGGCGTGGAGTACTGACGATGGCGCCCCAAGCGAAGACCTACAGCGCGAAGCCCTCGGAACTGAAAGCAAGCTGGTACATCGTCGATGCCAGTGGTCAGACCCTGGGTCGGCTCGCTGCCAACGTGGCAAAGATCTTGCGCGGCAAGCACAAGCCGATCTACACGCCGCACCTGAACACCGGCGACCACGTCATCGTCGTCAACGTCAAGGGCATTCGAGTAACGGGCAAGAAGCTTACGGACAAGATCTATACGTCCTACACGGGCTATCCTGGCGGCCTGCGCAAGCGGGCCTACGGCAGCATGGTCGAGCGACATCCGACGTTTCCGTTTCGGCACGCGGTCTCGGGGATGCTGCAGCACGGCACGCTGGGGAAGGCGCAGTTGCGACGACTCAAGGTCTACTCAGGAGACGCGCATCCACATAAGGCACAGCAGCCGGTAGCAATAAAATTCTCGGCTCGAGGGGAGATCGAAGTCATTGGCCGATAACGCCACGTACTACTACGGGACAGGGCGCAGGAAGAACGCGATCGCACGGGTGCGCCTCTACCCCGGCGAGGGCACCATCATGGTCAACAACAAGCCGTCGCTGCAATACTTCGGGCGGCGGATGCTGGAGATGGTCGTCGTCGAGCCGCTGAAGCTGACCGAAAGTCAGAAACGCTTCAATGTCAGCGCCATGGTGAACGGCGGGGGGATGTCTGGGCAGGCCGGAGCGGTCCAGCACGGCATCGCCCGGGCGCTCTGCGCGGCGGACCTGGCGATGCGGCCGGTGCTCAAGAAACACGGCATGCTGACCCGCGACCCACGCATGAAGGAGCGTAAGAAGCCCGGCCTCAAGCGCGCCCGCAAAGCACCGCAGTACACCAAGCGCTAGTCGAGAAGGCCATGTGTGGCCGGATCGGCTCCTCCATCCCGCGGGCCGAGCTCCTCGAGACCTACTTTTGGCTCAGGGATGCTCCGGAAGATTCACCGCGCTACAACATCGCCCCCACTGATTCGGTCCTCGCGGTTGGTGGCGGCGGTGCCGACATGGTCCGCTGGGGCATCGAAGGCGGTAAAGGTGGCCTTTTCAACCTGCGGTCCGAGACGGCGCTCAGCCAACCGAATTACCGAGACATGCTTCTCGGCCAGCGGGTCTTGGTGCCGGCCAGCCACTTCTATGAATGGCGAAAAGTCGGTAAACAGCGGCTGCCCGTCGCCGTCTCACGGGGGGACGGCAAGTTCCTCCATCTGGCCGCGCTCCGTGGGCGCTGGCAGGGTGAGCCTGCGGCTACGATCCTGACAACGACCCCCAACGCGGACATCGAAGCCCTCCACAACCGGATGCCGGTGGTGTTGAACGACGATGATGCCGCCACCTGGGTGCTCGAGGAATTGTCCTTGCGCCATCTGGCCGAGTTTCTCAAGCCCTGTCCGAGCGGATGGCTTCGCCTGGCGCCGGCGTCGCCCAGGGTGAACGATGTCCACAATCAAGGCCGGGAGTTGCTGGATCCGCAATCCCTGCCGCCTCAGCACCAGCTGGAGCTGATGCCTCGCGACTGAACGGGCTGGTGGGCCTGCGGCGGCCCGGATTAGCGGATACTAGTCGCCGAAGTGGACGTCATCCTCCGCGACATCCTGGTGTTCCTCCAGAGCGGAGACATCTGGCGCCATGTCAAGGATCTGATCGACATCGGCCTGGTGGCCTTCTTTCTCTACCGGATGTTTCTCCTGATCCGCGGGACTCAGGCGGTTCAGCTGATGTTCGGCGTGCTGCTGCTGGCCCTGATTGGCCTGCTGGCGACCCTGCTCGACCTGCGGCTGCTGTCCTGGATCTTCCGCAACGCCGCGCCCGCGATCCTGATCGGCATCATCGTCCTCTTCCAGCCCGAGATCCGCCGGGCGCTCGACCAGTTTGGCCGCATCGGATTCATCGGCCGGCCGCTGGCCCATTACAACCTGCAAATTTTCAATCGCATGATCGACGAAGTGATCCGGGCGACCACGAAGCTGACCCAGCGCTTCACCGGCGCGCTCATCGTCTTCGAGAAAGAGACCGGCCTGGAAAACTACGCGAACAGCGGCATCCGGATCAACGGCGAGTTGACCGCCGAATTCCTCGAAGCAATATTCTTCCCGAATTCGCCGCTGCACGATGGCGCGGTGATCGTGCGCGGGAACCAGATCCTGGCAGCGGGCTGCGTGCTGCCGCTGGCCGAGGAGGGGACGGTCCGCGAGCGGATGGGCACGCGCCATCGCGCTGGTCTCGGCCTCTCGATGCAGACCGATGCCGTCGTCCTGATCCTGAGCGAGGAGCTCGGCCAGATCGCCGTGGCGCATGAGGGCAAGCTCCTGCGCAATCTCGACCCGGACCGGCTCCGGCAGGTGCTGACTTCGCTTCTCCAGCCTCGCACCGAGTTGCACAGGCCACCGCTGCCGGTATGGCGACGGGAGGATCGGGCCCGATAAAATGACGATCCTGCTGAGCAACCTCCGACTCAAGCTGCTGGCGATCTTCTTCGCCGTCGCCCTCTGGAGCGTTGTTGCCTACACATCGAACCCGACGCAGAGCAAGAATTACCAGCTCGCCATCCACCCGACGGTGCCTTCCGGACTGGTGATCGTCGGGGACGTGCCGCCGATCAACGTCACTGTGATCGGCACCGCCGATAACCTGAACAAATTCGACAAGAGTTCGCTGCGTGTCACCGGCAACTTCTCCAACGTCAAGGTCGGCAGAAACCGGGTGCCGATCGATGTCCAGAACAGCGACTCGAGCGTGAACGTCGTCGCGCCGAGCTCCGTGCAGGTGACGATCGATGAGCTCGCCAGCTCGAACCAGACGGTAGTGATCCAGCGTGGGACCGCGCTTCCGACCGGCTTCCACGAGCAGGCGAATGCCACGACGGTCACGCCGGCGACCGTGCAGGTGGAGGGACCCAAGAGCCAGCTGACCGGCATCCAGGCCGCGGTGCTGATTGATCTCGGCGGCCGCCAGGCGCCCGGTTTCACCCTGCCGTTTACGGTCACGGTCCTGGACGCAAACAAGAAGCAGCTCACGAAGGGCTTCACGGTGACGCCGCCGCAGGTGACGGTCAAGATGGTGATCCAGGCCGACGCCATCACCGTTGCCAAGCCGGTCGGCTGGACGCTGACCGGTCAGCCGGCCGCCGGCTACCGGGTCAGCAACGTGCAGATCGCGCCGCTGGAGGTCCAGGCCTCCGGGCTGCAGACCACGCTCGGCAACATCGTCTTGCTGGCGACCGACCCGATTGACGTCAGCGGGGCGACCGCCGATGTCGTCAGGACTGTGACCATCCGGCCGCCCGACGGTGTGAGCGTCAACCAGAAGACCGCCCAGGTCCACGTCTTCATTGCGAGGGCGGCGGGAGTTTCGCCCTCACCCGGGCCGTAACCTTCGGCCGACCCTGCCGTTTAACTAAAACTACGAACTGAGTTCGCTCGTTTGACCACGCCCTCAGTGGGAATATAGGAGGCCGCGATATGTGCGGGATCATCGGCTACCTGGGTGAGCGTTCGGCGGCACCCATCATCATGGACAGCCTCAAGCGGCTCGAATACCGTGGCTACGATTCCGCCGGGGTCGCCATCTTCAACGAAGCTGACGGCCAGACCTCCGTCGTGAAGAGCGCCGCAAAAGTCGACACCCTGGTCGAGCGGCTCACCGAAGAGATGCCCGAGGGCCGCCTCGGCATCGGCCACACTCGTTGGGCGACCCACGGACGCCCGACGGTCATCAACGCCCACCCCCACACCGACTGCCACAAGCAGGTCATGGTTATTCACAACGGCATCATCGAAAACTTCGCCGAGCTGCGCAAAGACTTGCAGGCGCGCGGCCATGTCTTCATCTCCGAGACGGATACCGAAGTCGTGCCGCACCTGATCGAGGAGTTCGACAAGGGCGATCTCGTCGCGGCGGTACGGGAGGCGCTCGGCCGACTGCGGGGCGCCTACGCCATGGCGATTTTTTCCCAGAAAGATCCCGATCTCTTGATCGGTGCGCGTCTCAATGCTCCATTGGTGGTGGGCATCGGCGACAAGGAATGGTTCGTCGCCTCGGATATCACCGCGGTGATTCCGTACACCAAGAAAGTCCTGCTGCTGGGGGAGGGTGAGATGGTGGCCGTCACGCGGCTGGGCCCCGAAGTCAGCACGATCGGCGGCGCCGCCGTCAAGCCAAAGGTGATCGAGGTCAAGTGGGATATCAGCCAGGCCCAGAAGGGCGGCTTTCCGCACTTCATGGCGAAGGAGATCAACGAGGCGCCCGAGGCCGTCTCGAACGCCCTGCGCGGCCGGCTCACTGACGAAGGTGAGGTGGCCTTCGAGGAATTTGGGCTGACCGATCGCCAGCTACTCAAGGTGCGCGACATCAAGATGGTGGCAGCGGGCACCTCCTATTACGCGGCGCTGCTCGGCAAGTACATCATCGAGGAGCTGGCCCGGATCCCGGTCGAGGTTGAGCCGGCGTCCGAGTTCCGCTACCGCCAGCCGATCATCGACCAGGACACGCTGGTTATCGGCGTTTCGCAGTCCGGGGAGACCGCCGACACGCTGGCGGCGATCCGTGAGGCCCGCCGGCGCAAAGCCCGAGTCGTGTCGATCACGAACGTCGTGGGCAGCTCGATGGCGCTCGAAAGCGACGGGGTGATCTATCTCCATGCGGGGCCGGAAATCGGCGTCGCATCGACGAAGACCTTTATCGCGCATATCACCTGCCTGTTACTGCTCGGCATCCGGCTGGCCGCGGTCCGCCACCGGCTCGATCCTGAGCGGCTGCGCGAGTTGACCGCCGAGCTGAAGGCGTTGCCCACCGCGGTCCAGCAGGTCCTCGACCGAGCGGAGGCGTTGCAGGCCCTCGCCCGCAAGTACGCCGGCTATCGTAACTTCATGTATATCGGCCGCGGCATCAATTACCCGATCGCTCTGGAAGGGGCGTTAAAACTGAAGGAGATCTCGTATCTCCATGCCGAGGGCTACGCCGCCGGCGAGCTGAAGCACGGACCGATTGCCTTACTCGATCGCAATTTCCCGGTGTTTGCCATTGCCACTCGCGCGGCCACTCTGGAGAAGATGGTCAGCAACATCCAGGAGGTGATCGCTCGCGACGCGCCCGTGCTCGCGCTGATCAGCGATGGCGACGACACACTCGGCGAGGTGCAGCTCGACCGGATCGAGATCCCCTCGGTCTCCGAGTTCCTGTCGCCCATTCCCAACGTGGTGGCCATGCAGCTCTTCGCCTACTTCGTGGCCAGCGAGCGTGGCTGCGACGTCGACCAGCCCCGAAACCTGGCGAAGAGCGTCACCGTAGAGTAAGCACGTGACCCCTCGGGTCGGCGTGGATGTGGCGGCGATCCCGCGCATCGCCGAGGCCCAGAGGCGGTTCGGCGATCGCTTCCTGCGTAAATTCCTCAGCGATCGGGAGATCGCCTATTGCGGGGACAGTCCCGAGCGCTGGGCCGGCCGCTGGGCGGCGAAGGAAGCGATCGGCAAAGCGATGCCCAGTGGCGTCCGGCGGCCGCGGATGCGCGACGTCGAGATTTTGCCCAGCGACGACGGCCGCCCGCACGTGCGGGTCGCCCCGAGCACCACGCTGACTGGCCGCACAGTCGATGTCAGCATCGCTCACGACGGGCACTTCGCCGTCGCCGTGGCGGTCATCCCCGATGCAATATCTCCTTCCCCCCTTGTGGGGGAAGGTCGGGTTGGAGACCGTGAGCTCCCGGATGGATTCCGCCTGCCGGCCCGCCCTCGCGATGGGCACAAAGGCACATTCGGGACGGTCGTCGTCCTGGCGGGATCGCAGGGCTTTACCGGGGCCGCGTATCTGGCGAGTATGGGGGCCGCCCGGGCGGGGGCTGGCATCGTTCGCCTGCTGGTGGCCCAGTCGATCTATCCGATCCTCGCGGAAAAATGCACGGAGGTGATCGTGGGGCCGGTCCCCGAGATCGCGCCCGGCGTGGTCGGGCACGCGTCGCTCAGCGGCGTGCTGCGTGGCTTCGCCGGCGCTGACGCCGGAGTCATCGGCCCTGGAATCGGCCGCGATATGTCGACCCGCCGGCTGATCGAGGACCTTGTCCCGCGGGTGGCGGCGCCGTTGGTGCTGGACGCCGATGCCCTGAATCTCCTCTCGGAACACCGAAGCATCCTGCCGCGGCTCTCGCCGCAGATCGTTCTAACGCCGCATCCGGCGGAGTTCGGACGGATTGCCGGTCTCGAAACGAGCGCGGTGCAGCAGGATCGGCGCGGCATCGCCTCGCGCTTCGCCAAACAGTGGAACAAGGTCGTGGTGCTCAAGGGCGCCGGCACTGTCATCGCCGCCCCCGACGGCCGCGTGACGCAGAGCCCGGTGGCGACCCCGGCGCTGGCTTCGGGTGGCACTGGCGACGTGCTGGCCGGGTTGATCGGCGGGTTGATGGCCCAGAAGCTGCCGCCGTTCGAGGCGGCGGTGACTGGCGTGCACCTGCACGGTCTCGCCGGGATGAACCTCGAGGCCTCGCTCGGCCTGGCCGGCGTGCTCGCGTCCGACCTATTGCCAGAGATCCCACGCGTCATGGAGCGCCTGCGCTGACGGAAGAGAGAGCCACCAAGTGGGCCGACATCGACACGTCGGCCATCAGCCATAACACCAATCTCATCAAGCAGCTCGTCGGTCCGAAGACTGCGGTGATGGCCGTCGTCAAGGCCAATGGTTACGGGCACGGTGCCGTACCGGCGGCGCGCGCCGCGCTTAAGGGCGGCGCGACCTGGCTGGGCGTCTCATCGGTACCGGAAGGGATCGAGCTCCGCAAGGCCGGCATCACCGAGCCGATCCTCAACCTCGGCTATACGCCTCCGGCGGCGCTGTCCGCGGCGGTTGCCGCGAAGTTGAGCCTCACCGTCTACGACCGGGACGGCCTTGGCTTGCTGAAAACGGCGGCGACCGATATCGGTGTCCACGTCAAGGTCGACACCGGGATGCATCGACTCGGCGCGGCGCCGGACGAGGCCGTCAGCTTTGCTGTCGAGGTCCACGCCGACCCCAACCTTCGGCTGGAAGGCTTCTGGACGCATTTCGCCGACGCGGATCGCGACCTCGCCTTCACGAAGGAGCAGCTGCGCATCTTTCTTGACGCCCGTGCCGGGTTGGTGCGCGGCGGGGTGGCGAACTTCATCAGTCACGCGGCTGGCTCTTCCGGGTTGCTGCGTCTTCCCGAAGCGCGACTGGACCTGGTGCGGGCCGGGCTGATCATCTATGGCGTCCGTCCGGTGCGCGGTTGGACGGACCTGCCCACGCTTCGACCCGCGCTCACATGGCAAACGATTGTGACCCATGTGATGACCGTGCCGACAGGCGAGAGCGTCGGCTATGGGCGCCGGTTCAGGGCACAGGCACCGGCGCGCGTGGCGACGATCGCCCTCGGCTATGCCGATGGTCTCCAGCGGCGCGCATCCGAAGCCGGTCAGGCGGTGGTTCGAGGAACAGTGGTGCCGATGGCCGGGACCATCAGCATGGATCAGGCCGCGCTCGACGTGACTGCCGCGCCCGGCGTCAGCGTCGGCGATGTCGTCACGTTGATTGGCCGTGACGGTGAGGCGATGCTCACCGCCGACGACCTCGCCGAAGCCTCGGGCACGATCTCGTACGAGGTGCTCTGCGCCATCTCGGCTCGGGTGCCACGCCGACACCTATAATCAATGCAGCCCTAGCGGAGCGGAATGCGCTGAGAAGTCGGTTCGCCGGCTGACGCTGGAACCTGATCGGGGTGACACCTGCGGAGGGAACGGGCTCTCGAGCATTCCGCACCAGCCGGGACACTGTTATGAAACTGGCTGAACAACGACGCGAGAAATTGTCGCGCATGCGCCTTTACGTGATCACCGGTGATCGTGGTGACGAGCTCGAGACGGCCCGGATTGTCGAAGCGGCGCTCGATGGCGGCGCGACGGTCATTCAGCTCCGGAAGAAGTCGATGCCCATGCTCGAGCAATATCGGTTGGCGACAGCCCTCCGAACCCTGACCTTGGCGCACGAGGCGCTGCTCATCATCAACGATCACGCCGACCTCGCAATCGCGGCAGACGCCGACGGGGTTCACCTGGGGCAGGACGATCTCCCGCCGGACGCGGTGCGCGCGCTGCCCGGATTCGAAGGACGATTGATTGGCCGCTCGACGCACAGCCTGGGGCAGGCGCAGGTGGCGGTTCATGAGGCCGCCGATTACATTGCGGTTGGGCCTGTCTATCCGACACCGACGAAGGAAGGCAGGCCCGCCGTCGGGACAGCCCTCGTCTCGCGGGTTGCCGGGGTCATCGATCGGCCGTTCGTCGCGGTGGGCGGGATCGACCACGACAGCGCCGCCGCCGTCGTTGAGGCTGGTGCGCACGCGCTCGCGGTGGTTCGCGCGGTCTACGACGCGGTCGATCCGGCCGAGGCGGCCCGCCGGCTCCACGAGCTGATCGTGACCCGGCTCGAGGTGGCTCGCCGATGACCGATGTAACGGTGACCCTCAACGGCAAGCCGCGTCGGGTCGTCGAGGGCGTGAGCCTGCTTGACCTGCTCGAGCAGCTGGATGTGCAGCCTTCCAGGGTGGTGGTCGAGCACAACCGCGAGATCCGGCGGCGCGACGATTTCGCGAAGACCGTCGTCCGCGCCGGCGACGAGCTGGAGCTCGTCTACTTCGTCGGCGGCGGATCACCCGCGGACGATGCCTTCGTCGTTGGCGGGCGTCCGCTCCGGTCGCGACTGATCCACGGCACCGGCAAGTACGCCTCGAACGAGGTTCTCGCCCGCTGTCTTACGGCCGCCCAGCCGGACATGATCACGGTAGCGATCCGCCGCTTGAACCTCGAGGGCGGCCGGTCGGAATTGGAGGGGATCGATCTTCGCCGCTACACGCTGCTGCCGAACACCGCCGGGGCGACGACGGCCGACGGCGCGATCCGCCTCGCCCGCCTCGCCCGCGCGGCGGGCTTTTCGGACTTCATCAAGGTCGAGGTCGTCGGCGACGAGGACACATTGCTTCCCGATCCGCAGGCGACCCTCGAGGCAACCCGCCAGCTCGTCAAGGAAGGCTTCATCGTCATGCCCTACACCAGCGATGACGTCGTCCAGGCGATCCGTCTGTATGAAGCTGGAGCGGCCGCCGTGATGCCGGGGGCGGCGCCTATCGGCACGACACTCGGCCTGCAGAATCTCTTGAATCTCGAACTGATCGTGAGCAAGGTGAAGGTGCCGGTCATCGTCGACGCCGGCCTGGGCGTCCCATCCGAAGCCGCCCGCTGCCTCGAGCTGGGTGCGGCGGGGGTGCTCGTGAACACGGCCATCGCGCGCGCGAAGAACCCGCCCGAGATGGCGCGCGCCTTTGCCGAGGCGGTGGTCGCGGGCCGCCGCGCCTTCAACGCCGGTCGGGCCCACATCGGAGTCAAGGCCGTCGCCAGCAGTCCGGTCGAGGGCATCCCCGTATAACCGAGCGCGTCGCACGCCGGCCGCGAACGCTTGCGGACCTCGGGGAGCGTGGAGTCTTGCGTTCGATCGCGCGGTACCTCGATGCGCCGTCGAAAGACCTGCTCGTCGCCGCCCCAGGGGATGACGCCGCAGTCTGGCGCGGCGATCCACTGGTAGTGGCGACCACCGACACGATGGTCGAGGAGATCGACTTCCGCCTGGCATGGCCGGATTTTGACTTTCGAAGCCTCGGCCGGCGCCTGATTTCGATCAATCTCAGCGACCTGGCCGCGATGGGGGCGGAACCGCGGCATGCGCTCATCTCGCTGTCCCTGCGTGGAACGCTCGATATCGCTTTGGTGCGGCGTCTCTATCAGGGCATCGCCGAGCAGGCCCATCGGTTCCGCTGCACGGTCGCGGGAGGCGACCTGAGCGCGACGCCTGGCTTGCTGACGCTGACCGCGACCCTGGTCGGTCGGATTGGCGCGCGCCGCGCCATGCTCAGACGAGCCGGCGCCCAGCCCGGCTGGCAAATTGCCGTTAGCGGATCGCTGGGCGCCGCCGCCGCCGGGCTGCGACTGCTTGAATCAGGCCGGCGGCCGGCCTCCGAAATCGAGCGGCGCTGGGTATCGGCGCAGCTCGATCCGACGCCACGAATCACCGCCGGGCGGGCGCTGGTGGAATCGGGCGTGAGGGTTGGCGGCGATATCAGCGACGGCCTCTACCGGGAAGTCGAGCGACTCGTGGAAACGGAAGGCTTGGGCGCCACCATCGATGTCGACCGTCTTCCGTTGGCACGAGGGCTCGATCGTGAACAATGGTCGCTGGCAGTGAACGACTCCGAGGACTTCGAGCTTGTTTGTGCCGGATCGGCGCCGCGCCTCCTGGTCGCGCAGCGCGCGCTGGCGCGTCTCAACCTGCCCCTGACGGTAGTCGGGGAGATCGAGCGGCGGCCTGGAATTCGGCTCCGGACCCGCTCTGGTATCGAGCGGCTGGAAGGGGCCGGCTACGAGCATTTCCATTAGCACAGCGTCCGTGGATGAGACCCGTGAGGTTGGACGCCGCCTGGGGCAGGTCTTGGAAGCTGGCGACGTCATCGCGCTCGAGGGTGAGCTCGGAACCGGAAAGACCGAGCTGATCAAAGGGATCGCCGAGGCGCTCGGCGTGACTTCCGGTGTGCACAGCCCTACGTTTGTCCTGCATCACCGCTACCGGGGCCGGCTGCCCATCGAGCACTACGACCTCTATCGACTCGAAGGCATGGCCTGGGTCGACACGGGTATGGATGAGCCAGCGCCTGATGCCGTCACGGTGATCGAGTGGCCGGAGCGCGCTACGGTACTCGATGATTGGGCGACGAGCCGGATCCGTCTGACGACGCAGGGTCCGACACGTCGCCAGCTCACCTTCATTCGCGGCCCCGAACGGATTCGTGCGGTGTTCGACCATGCGCCTCGCGATTGACACGTCGGGGGCCGACCAGGCCATAGTCGTGCTCGATGGTCGCCGCCTGCTGGCGGCCGAGGATTGGGTCCGACGCCGCGATGATCCACCGGTGCTGGCGCGCATCGACGCGCTGGTCAAGCGGGGCGGCGGACGGCCGGACGACATCGACGGGGTGGCCGCGGCGCGTGGCCCCGGTTCGTTCACCGGACTGCGAGTTGGACTTTCGCTGGCGGCCGGGCTTGCCTATGCGCGGCATGTTCCGCTGTACCTCATCGACAGCCTCCCGATCGTGGCCCGCCGGGCCATCGGGGAACCGGCGACGGTGGCGCTCCGCGACGCTGGCCGGGCGGAGGTCTACGCCTGGCGGGACGGAGAGCCGGCCCGGCGTATGCCTACCGATGAGCTTGCTGCCTGGCTCCCGTCCAGCGCTCGTGTGATGGTGGAGCCGGCGGGCATGCTGGCAACGTGGTCGTCGGGGCATGGCCATCTTGAAATTCCGCCCGCGGAACGGCGGCCCTTGAGCGCGGCGCTCGTCGATTCCGCCATTTGGACCTTCGAATCCCAAAAACCACTGCGATATGATGAGGTGCAGGCGCTCTACGTTCAGCCCGCGGCCGCCGAGGAGCGACGAAGGAAGGCCCCCTGATGATGCAACTGAAATCCCGAGTGCTCGTCGACGCCATGCGCGAGGATGACATCCCCGAGGTGCAGGCCATCGAGCGCGAAATCTTTCCCACTCCGTGGCCACGTAACGCCTACTACCGCGAGCTGCACCATAATCGGTCCGCCTACTACCTCGTGCTCCGCCGCGACGACGAAATTGTCGGCTATGCCGGGCTGTGGAAGATGAGCGACGAAGCCCACATCACCACCGTCGGCGTCCGGTCGAACCAGCAGGGGAAGGGATACGGTCACGCGCTCATGGCCGCCCTGATCCAGCGTGCCTATCACCTCGGGTCGCGCTGGTTGACCCTCGAGGTGCGGCCTTCGAACGACGTCGCCGTCCGGCTTTACGAAAAGTTCGGTTTCAAGGTGATTGGTCGCCGTCGCGGTTACTACACGGATAACAACGAGGACGCGATCGTCATGTGGTCGGACTCAATCCAGGCCCCGAGCTTCAAGAAGCGATTCAAGGACATCCTGCAAACGCTTGACTTCGAAGGGCTGGATACCAGCACGCCCCAGTAGCCGCCACCGACCGGCGCGTCCTGGCGATCGAGACCTCCTGCGATGAAACGGCCGCGGCCGTTGTGGCGAGTGGACCACGGCTTCTGTCGAATGTCATCCGGTCGCAAGATGAGCTGCACGCCCCCTTCGGCGGCGTCGTTCCGGAGATCGCGGCGCGCGCGCACCTGCAGACCCTCGTCCCGGTGATCGAACGAGCGCTCGAGACCGCCGGCACCCGCTGGGAGCAGGTCGATGCGGTCGCCGTGACCCGCGGTCCCGGCCTGGTGGGCTGCCTGCTGGTCGGGGTCAACGTGGCGCAGGCGATTGCCTGGGCGCGCAAACTGCCGGTCGTCGGCGTCAGTCACCTGGCCGCTCACGTCTTCGCCGCTCAGCTTGAAGAGCCTGAGCTGCGTCCGCCGCTGCTCGGCCTCGTGGTGTCGGGCGGGCACAGCGACCTGATCCGCTGGCAGGAGGACGGCGACATCACGGTGATTGGCCGCACCCTGGACGATGCAGCAGGGGAGGCCTTCGACAAGGGTGCGCGGATCCTCGGTTTGCCATTCCCCGGCGGCCCGGCGATTGACAAGCTCGCGACAGCGGGCGATCCGCGGGCTGTCGCTTTTCCGCGACCGCGTGCACCCGGCCTCGACTTCAGCTTCAGCGGCGTCAAGACCGCGTTGCTCTACGAGGTGCGGAAGCGGACCTCGTTGTCCGAGCAGGAGCGCGCGGACCTGGCGGCCAGCTACCAGGAGGCCATCGTCGATGCGCTGCTGCAGCGCGTTGAGGCGGCTCAGGCTCAGCAGCCGGCGCCGACGGTCGTGCTCGGCGGCGGCGTCGCGCGCAACCGGCGACTGCGCGAGGCGGCCAGGCAGCGAATTGGCTCGCGAGCGCATCTGGTGATTCCGGCACCTGATCTATGCACCGACAACGCGGCCATGATCGGAGCCGCTGCGCTGGTCGAGTGGGACCGGCGAGGCCCGGATCTGGCGCCCTTCGACGCCGACCCGAGCCTCGGGTTTACCTAGCTTGCGTGCGCCTCGACA
>Ga0209690_1000702_pt1 | contig 18017 bp, 18 predicted proteins | sample GraSoiAngelo_150_FD_186164 | JGI IMG/M metagenome (GOLD analysis project Ga0209690, IMG submission 186164) | Grasslands soil microbial communities from the Angelo Coastal Reserve, California, USA - 14_1009_09_40cm (SPAdes) (version 2) | ecosystem: Environmental > Terrestrial > Soil > Grasslands ...
ATCCTTCTCCCCCAGCGTTTCAAAATCGACGGTCACACCGAATGGCGTGCCGATTTCATCCTGGCGTCGATAGCGGCGGCCAATCGTGCCGCTCTCATCATAAAAGACAAACATGTGGGGTCCCAACAGGTCGACAATCTCTTTCGCCTTTGCGACGAGCTGTTCCTTGTTTTTGAGCAGCGGGAACACCGCACACTTAATCGGCGCAATCCGCGGATGAAATCGCAGCACAACGCGTTTTTCCATTTTTCCCTTTTCGTCCGGTGCTTCGTCTTCCGAATATGCTTCGCAGATTAGGGCCAGCACGGTGCGGTCCACTCCCGCGCTGGGCTCGACCACGTGAGGGACAAATCGCTGCTTCGTTTCTTCATCGAAATATTCGAGCGATTTGCCGCTGGCTTTCATGTGCTGCTGCAAATCGTAGTCGGTCCGATAAGCGACGCCTTCGAGTTCCTGCCGGCCAAATGGGAAATCGTATTCGATGTCGTAAGTTCCTTTTGAATAGAAAGCGCGCTCCTCATCAGGAACTTTTCGCGCGTGCAATTTGTCGCGCAGAATACCGATATTTTCATAGAACTTCAGCCGCTCCTCGAGCCAGTAATCGAGCGACTTCATCCCCTCTTCTGCCCGGCAAAAATACTCGAGCTCCATTTGCTCAAACTCGCGCGAACGAAAAGTGAAATTGCGCGGATTAATCTCGTTCCGGAACGCTTTACCGACTTGCGCTATGCCAAATGGCAATTTCTTGCGTGACACTTCGAGAATGTTTTTGAACTGGACGAAGATCGATTGCGCGGTTTCTGGCCGGAGATACGCGATGGAGCTTTCATCGGCCGCAGCGCCCACATGCGTTTCGAACATCAGGTTGAACGGGCGCGCTTCCGTCAGATCTTTGCCACCGCAATTTGGGCACTGCTTCACTCCCTTTTTCTCGATGAGCTGATCGAGCCGGAGGTGCGCCTTGCAGGATCGACAATCGATCATCGGATCAGAAAATCCTTCGACGTGTCCTGACGCCTTTAGCACAGCGGGGTGCGTTAGAATCGATCCATCCATGCCCACGACGTCGTCACGCTCATGCACCATCACGCGCCACCAATAATTCTTGAGGTTGCGTTTCAATTCGACGCCAAGCGGGCCGTAATCCCAGGCGCCGTTGAGGCCGCCGTAAATTTCGCTCGATTGGAAAATGAATCCGCGCCGCTTACACAAGCTGACGATTTTTTCCATGTCCGCCACGGGACGGATTCGCTGCGGCGAACTCGGCGCGCCGTAGCTCTGCGAAGGCGGGCGCTGAGAGTCGGATGGTGCGCTCATTATTTCGGCCACAGATTAACGCAGATTAGACAGATGCAAGGCAGACAATTCTGTAGTGGCGGCTGTGCCAGCCGCATTTTCTAAACTCCGCAGGCGACACGCCTGCCTCTACAGTCTCTGCGTTGTTCGCGTTATCCGCGCTTACGTTTGCGTTTCGATTGTGATTTCGGTCTTTACAGAATTGGCGATGAAACACTGCTCGTGCGCCATGTGATTCATCTCGTCGATCTCTTCGGGCGTGGGCTGTTTATCACCGGAGAATTTGAGCCGCGGCCTTAACGTCACGCGCGTAATCGCCAATCTGCCTTCCGCATTTTTTTCCATGTGGCCGATGGCTTCATCGACATATTCGTCGAGCACGAACTTCTTCTTTGCCGCCACGGCAAGGAACGTGAGCATTTGGCAGCTCGAGAGCGACGCCACAAATGCCTCCTCCGGATCGACAAGTTTTGGATTGCCCAGGTAAGCCGGAGCAGCCGATGCTTGCATTTCGTGCCCGCCATCAAATTTCCAGGTGTGATCGCGTGAATATTTCTGATACTCAAACGGTGTATCGCCGCGCTTCCAGGTGAGAGTAATTTTGTGTTCGGACATGTCTCTTAAATAAAATGCCACGCGTTGTAGGGCAAGCGTCAGCCCATAAAGAATGCGCGATGCTGGTTTCGAACCAGCGACCCCTTGCGTGTGAAGCAAGTGCTCTACCACTGAGCTAATCGCGCGCGTGGCGATAGCAATTAGAAGTTAGAAATCAAAAATTACAAGGCCGGCAACCTCCACAACGCTAGATTTCTTGAGCGGTCGCCGCGGCAACAAGTCGCAGGTTCGAACCCTGCATCGCGCACGCAATCATCTCGACGGCGGAGCAGTGAAGCGCATCATCAAAGGTGACAATCCGCGATTATGAGCGTGTTACCGCTCATGCGTGCTACCGTTCCGGTCACAGCGATAGGATCTCCTGTGTGCTTCCACGCCACTTCGCGTGAGTTATTGAAATAACAGCACATCCAAATCACTGTTCCCGTTCCACCAAAATGGGGTATGACGAGTTCGACGACAGCCTTTTCTCCCGACTTGAAGATGCTTTTAATAGTCCCGCTCATGCCGAACCTTCACCCCTTATACAGTTCGTCCGCGTTGATCTCACTTCTTGTATACTCCGACGCCAAAAACTGCGGGGATATTTGTCCGGCGGACTGGCCAGAGGCCGGTCTATCAAGTGCAGTTCCATCCATACCGGAAGATGATCCTTTTGGGGATTGCGGAGCTGGCTGTTGCTGGGATTGCTGTTGTTGCGGTGCCGGGGTTGCATGTTCGCTCCAATACTTTTCTCGTTCCTCCACCCGTTGTCGTTCTGATTCCTGTCGCTGCTTGTAAAGAGCCTCTTGATTGGCAGTTTGCTCGGCGGAATATGCGTCGCCCTTAGCGGCATCATAATGAAAGCGTTCCTGAACCTCTTTCGGCAGTTCAGTGAAATAAACTTTCGAGATTCCCGATTTGCTGCTAAGCACGAGACCGTCGGGTTCGACTCGGCTAATCTTGACGTTTTTGTATTCTTTTCCGTCAATTGTTTTGAAATCATCAGCGAGGGCGACTGAAGGTAGACAAACGATCAGGATGAAAAACTTCGAAAATGGGGGAATCACGGCGAGTCTTTTAGCGGTTAGATCAGACAAAGGCAAGACTCGAATGTCCGCGCCTTTGCTTCACTGAAAGCGGCCAACCCGCGACCGGAAAGCAATCTAAAACCGCGAGTTGACTGCTGCACGGCGAGTGGTCCCGGCCGGCACTTTCTTGTGCGTGCCGATGAAATCCACATGGGAAACATGAGCGAATTGGCCCCGATTAAACTGATTAACCTCGGGTACTACGAGTGTGTCGCAGAGTCGGGCTGCCCCAGAGTCGGCTGCCCCAGTACGCAGAACGATTGCCCGCCGCACGACGGCGGGAGACATTCCCTCAGAGAATCTAAACAAATTCCGTCACCAGAGTAAAGCAAAGGACAACGTTGTCCCTTTGCGTTCCGATCAAGTCGTTGGGGGGGCGTCTTCCACCCACGTCGTATCGTGGGTAGCAGCGCCGCCGAAATCGCACTTGGGGAAAATGTCACCTTGGTTAAACGTTTTATGGTTGCCCGTATGTTGGTGGCAGTGATAACTGCCGCTGGACACACATTTATCGCCTGTTTTTCCTTGCATCTTGGTTCACCTCGTTTCCTGCGCAGTTCGCGTACCTGATGCTATCTTGTGGTGTTTTCGGGGCACGAGTCAAACAAAATCCGCAGCAAAAGCGTGAACAGATGATTCCGACGTTTTCGCGCTTCCTTCACGGCCAAGAATTCCTTAAACGTGAAGGTCCATAAATCCGGCCACTGTTTTCCAAGCGTTTGCGACGCAAAAAGGAAGGCGGCTTTGCTTTTTGTCATAGGTGCTGTGGAGTTGTTTCCAATAAAACAAGGTTACGAGGGCGGAGGCGCGCCTGCCGGTGCGCCAACCGCCTCCCGTGCATCTTCAATGCCTTCGATGCCTCATTCGCTCAAGCTGGCATAAGTTTGCCCGCGTTCCCTCTTGAACCAGTCTATAAAAGACGTACCGCTGCCCTCGACTATATGTAAACGTCGTCCGGGCCCGTTCAACAGTAGTGATTTGTTCCGGGAACCGCTCGGTGATGATCACTCGGTCGATATGCCCGTGCCATGCGCACTCGACCAAATGCGTCGCTCGGATGTAACGAATTGCGTTGCCGAACTTCTTATCGACATATCCGGCCTTTTCCGCCTGGGATCCCCGATATTCCCCGACGATCAGCAGCACACCCTGCAGCACCTCCTTTAAAAGCTCATTCTCCGTCATGGTCGCCTTTCGACGTTCACGGCCGATGCGCGGGCCGTATCGAGCAACGCGCGCTGCATATCACCGCCTAGCCGCCGCCACAGACGCATGAATTCGATCAGACCCGCGTCTGACCAAATTTTTTGTGCGTCAATTTGTGAGTCTGCTACTGTAAGCGCTTTATGTTGAAGAGAGGTCGTACAGGTTCGGACCCTGCATCGCGCACATTTTGTTTGTGCCGCGAGTGGAATAGCTTCCAAAAATAATCCTATGGGTCTAGTTCAGGAGGTTCTCGACATCGTCAAAAGGCGTAACCCAAATGAGCCTGAGTTTCTTCAGGCGGTTACCGAAGTTCTCGAGTCCATCGAACCGGCTGTCCGGCGGCACAAGAAGTATCGCGACGGCAAAATCCTCGAACGCATCGTCGAACCGGAGCGCGTGATTCAGTTCCGCGTCCCGTGGATTGATGATAAAGGCCAGATTCAAGTCAACCGCGGTTTCCGCATCCAAATGAATAGCGCTCTCGGACCTTACAAGGGCGGTCTGCGCTTCCACCCGACCGTTAACGCCAGCATCCTCAAGTTCCTCGCCTTTGAGCAGGTTTTCAAAAACTCGCTCACCACTCTGCCGATGGGCGGCGGCAAAGGCGGGGCAGATTTCGACCCAAAGGGGAAATCCGACAACGAAGTCATGCGCTTCTGCCAATCGTTTATGACCGAGCTGTTCCATCATGTTGGGCCCGACACCGATGTGCCCGCCGGAGACATCGGCGTGGGTGGCCGCGAAATTGGTTACTTATTTGGTCAATACAAGCGGCTTGCCAATGAATTCACCGGCGTGTTAACCGGAAAAGCGCTCAGTTGGGGCGGATCGCTCATTCGTGCCCAGGCCACCGGTTATGGCGCCGTCTATTTCGCCGAGGAGATGCTCAAGACCCGCAGCGAAGGTCTTGAAGGCCGAGTTTGCACCGTCTCCGGTTCTGGCAACGCTGCGCAGTATACGGTTTCGAAATTGCATCAGGTCGGTGCCAAAGTTTTGACCATGTCCGATTCAGGCGGGTTCATTTACGACAAAGAAGGCATCACGGAGGAAAAGCTGAGTTGGATCATGGATCTGAAAAACGTGCGCCGACGCCGTATCAAAGAATATGCCGATCAATTCGATGCCACTTATGTGAGTGGTCAGCGGCCATGGAGTATTCCGTGTGAATGTGCTTTCCCGTGCGCGACGCAAAACGAAATCAGCCCTGAAGATGCAAAAATGCTCCTCGACAATGGCTGCTTTCTTGTCTCAGAAGCGGCCAATATGCCGACCGCACCGGCAGGAGTTGATCTCTTCCTCGCTAAAGGAATTCTTTACGGCCCGGGCAAAGCCGCCAATGCCGGTGGCGTAGCGGTTTCCGGATTGGAGATGGCGCAAAATTCGATGCGTTTGCCGTGGCCGCGCGCTGAAGTCGATCAACGGCTCCGCCAAATCATGGCTACCATTCACAAGAATGCGTCGGACACGGCTGCGGAATATGAGGAACCAGGTAATCTTGTAGTCGGCGCGAACATCGCCGGCTTTGTGAAAGTTGCGGACGCGATGCTCGACCAAGGCGTCGTGTAACGCTTGATCTGGGTGTGTTAAATTGCGGGTTCGCAATTTCGTTTTCGAATGGCAACTCAGTTCCACTTTTTGATTTTATTGTAGCGCCTGTTGAATGAAATTGATCGTGAGAGCGATGCGCGGCTCGTGTGAAAGTTTTTCGGAGGCCGCCCCGTGGGCTAAATGCAGGCACGTGAAAACTCTGCCGAATCCGAAATATCATTATATGAAAACGAACATTATTGATGCCGCGGAGGCGAAAACAAGTTCCACCGGGAATGGAACAAAAAGGAGATTGAAATGGTTGGCGTTCCTTTTGCTTCTGATTTCTGTCGCGTTCATCGCAGGTGGATGCGATGGATATTACGCTGGTTATCCTGGGTACGGACCTTACTACGGAGGTTACGGGCCAGGCTACGGCCCAGGATATGCCGCTTACCCGGGCTCCGTCACAGTTGAGGTTGGCGATCGGCCGTATTACACTCGCGGTGCTGGTTATTACGTGGGCCGCGCCTATTACGTCTGGAGGCCTGGACATTGGGCAAGGCGCAACGGCCAACGAGTCTGGATTCACGGTCATTACGTCGCGAGATGATAATCAGAAGAACCCTCATCGCGCCGTGAACGCGCCTTAATTAGCCTCACTACTCGTTCGCTAAGCGATTGGCCGAACCAGCCCCCAACGCGCAAAGCGGAAATGCAAGGCGGTGCCCAGACAGCCCAATCCGTAGCGCACGCTTCGGCGAAAATTGATCGATGAAGCCTCGGGCAAGTACCGCGCTGGGCATGTTACTTCGCCGATTGGACAGCCAAGTGCGATGACCTGCGCAAGAATCTGATTGTCGAAAACAAAGTCATCGGAATTCGCTTCCAGCGGGAGTCGTTGCAGCAGCTGGCGCGAAAAGGCGCGATATCCAGTATGATACTCTGAGAGCTTCGCACCGAGGAGAATGTTTTCCACGAAAGTGAGCAACCGGTTTGAGATGTATTTCCACAAGGGCATGCCGCCTCGCAGCGCTCCGCCGCCCAGAATGCGCGAAGCAAGCACGCACGGATAAAGCCCGCTCGCTACGAGTGTCGCCATCGCGGGGATCAGCTGCGGCGTGTATTGATAGTCAGGATGAATCATGATGATGATGTTTCCTCCCGCGGCCAGCGCGAGACGGTAACAAGTCTTTTGATTTGCCCCGTAGCCACGATTTACCGGATGGACCTCCACTTGGACGCGATCAAGAGTGCGCGCGACGGCCACAGTTTCATCCTGGCTGGCGTCGTCCACCACAATCACAAGATCGACAATGCCGTGCGCCATTACTTCATCGTAAGTCTGACGCAAAGTACGCGCCGCATTATAGGCGGGCATCACCACGACAATTTTCTGGCCGTTTAGCATCGCCGTAGTCGAATATGCATTCGAGCGCCCGCTTGCAACCTCGATGATCATTTTTTACGATGCACGTTGCCTGGAATACTCAAGCCCGGGACATCCGGAACGGCCGACACGCATTGCACGGACCGCGCCTTTGTTAAAAGATCGACATCCTAATTGGGAATGGCGGGAACCGGTCGGCGCGAGTGAATCGGCGTTGCTTCGGGCCCATTCGCGCGATCATCTCGCCCGTGCAAAAGCGGCCACTCAGGATTTTGATGCGGACACGTCAGCGTATGCAAATATTTACGAACACGCTTCGCGGTCCGCTGGCGCGGCAATCGATGCAGCACAGGCGGCGTTGCGCGGTAAGAGCGCTTTCAGTTTAATGCGTCCACCGGGACATCACGCCACGCGCGACCGCGCCATGGGATTCTGTTATTTTAACAACGTTGCCATCGCTGCGCTCGATGCATTGGCGAATCGCGCTGAACGTGTCGCAATCTGGGATTTTGACGCGCATCATGGCAACGGCACGGAGGCGATCGTCGCGCACAACTCACAGATTGCGTTTGCATCTATCCACCAATTCCCCGCGTATCCGGGGACAGGCGCACAATCTTTTGGGAACGTCGAAAATTATCCGGTAGCCCCATACACCCCGCGCGCCCGGCATGTCGATGTTGCCGAACGCGCTCTGCAAAGGCTCTTAAAGTTCAAGCCCGATCTGGTTCTCGTTTCCGCCGGCTTCGATGCGTACTCCGGCGATCCACTGGTCCAGATGACGCTCGAGCAGGAGGATTTCGCGAAGTTTGGGGAATGGCTGCGCAAAATCGACATTCCCGCGGCGGCAATTCTAGAAGGAGGTTACAGCTACGAACTGCCGGAGCTCATTGACGCTTTTTTAACTGGCTGGACGTCGAAATGAGGCACTTGGAGAATCGCTCTGCTCAGGGTTTTGCATGCGCCTCCCTTGTCATGTCGATCATCGCTTTCAGTTGCGCGGCTGCATTTGCGATTTCGAAATACTTACGTTGGGCAGCCCTACTCTGCGCAGCAAGCACCCCGCAACGATGGACATTTTTGAAATCGCCATAGGGAAACTTGTATCTTCTTTTTGTGTTCTCAGCGTACCGATTGTCGATCCCGAGATGCCATTTTGCGTATTCACCAAACCCATGTAGACGGATGAATTCATTCTCTGCTTCTGCCGAAGGTTGATCTTTGCTCCAGGCACCCCTGCCGTCTGCAATGACATGTCCTTGCTTGACGAATTCTTTAGCGTAATCAAACGCAGCGACGTTTAACTTTACTGCATCAGTTTTTTCCTGGTCGCTGCCAAGCGTCACCGCAGTCGCGCACAGGAAGACGGACGCTGCAGCGAGAAACGCGGTCATCATTTCTCGTTTTTTCATTCTTCGGCTTGCCAAGCGTTTGTATCAGAGAGATCTGCCTTGTTCAATTTAATGCCCTGACATCTTCACGTGGTAAGTGACGCAGATTAGCAGGAAAGAATAATTTGCGTTCACCTGTGGCCAATTCTTCGCAGTTGGTGAATAATTTCCGGCGCAGGGCGGGCCGTAGCACAGCTTGGTAGTGCGCTTGAATGGGGTTCAAGAGGTCGCGGGTTCAAATCCCGCCGGCCCGAGTTTGTTGAAACAAATTTAGGACGACGTCGCGACGAACTCGGTAACTTATATTTGTAGTACGGTCGCCAGGGCGACAGGCCGCGGGTTCAGATCCCGCCGGGCCGATTTCTAAAATTTTCTTCAGAAGCGCCTTCGGATTCGAATTTCGGTTTAATTCAGTGGCTTTTGGTTATAGGATCAATTGCCAATTGCGTTCTAATCTGGAATCAAATAATCTTTGGGCATGAAAAGACAGAACTACCTTGGCTGTGGCTTGCTCATTGTTGCGCTTGCCTTCTTCACATTCTCAGGATGCCAAACGAGCTCGACGGCTTCTATGGCTGCACCGAGCAAAAATGCTGGTCGCTTGACCATCGAGAGAGCTGCCAACTTTGGAAGCGATCTATCACTCAATGTATCGATAGATGGCGCGCAAGTAGCTTCACTTGTAGAGGGTCGATCCTATAATGGCACCTTGTCGCCAGGGCAGCATGTCATATCCCTTACCGTGACGCCGACTCGTGGTAGACCGCCAACGACAAAGCGTCTCACGGTACAAGCGGGGCAGACCTACAGCTTCACTGCGATGTGGAAAGGCCAGCGCTTAGTCCTGATGTGATCTGGTGGCCTGAGCGATAGCCACCGGCCCAGCCAGAAGGTCCCAGGTTACTGTAAGAATAATCATAGCGGTCGCGAGCCCTTGCTGGCGCCGTCGAGCATGGTCGACGCCGCAACAGGCGCTCCATGTAGCGTTGCGATTGACAGGCCTCCGCATTACCGTCGGCGCCTATGTTAAGCGCCGGAATCGTGGGATTGCCGAACGTCGGAAAGTCCACGCTTTTTAACGCGCTGACGCGCACGCATAAAGCGCCGGCGGAAAATTATCCTTTCTGCACAATCGATCCGAATGTCGGCGTCGTGACGGTGCCCGATCAACGCCTGGCGAGACTGGCCGAAATATCGCACTCGCAAAAAATCGTTCCGACTGCGATTGAGTTCGTCGATATTGCTGGACTCGTGAAGGGCGCGAGCACGGGGGAAGGTCTCGGCAATCAATTCCTCAGTCATATCCGCGAAGTAGATGCCATCGTGCAGGTCGTGCGCTGTTTCGAGAGCAGTGATGTTCACCACGTCAGCGCGACGATTGATCCAATTTGCGACATCGAAGTCATCAATACAGAGCTTGTGCTCGCCGACATAGCTTCGCTCCAGAAACGGCGTGATCGATTGCAGAAAGAAGTGCGCGCCGGTGATAAGGCAGCAAAAATTGAAAGTGGGATTATCGAAAAGCTATTTCCCCATCTCGACGCCGGAAAGCCAGCGATTACCACCAAATTAACTCCGGAAGAAAAAGTAGTCGCGCGCGAATTTTTTCTGCTTACGTCAAAGCCAACAATTTTCGCGTGCAACGTTGCGGAATCAGATCTCGCTATTATAGGCGCGGGCGTTGAGCGCGGCCACAACGAGTCTCTTCAATCCATCGAGGCCGGGGTCACCGACCCCGGTTACGATGCCGCCAAACACGTCGAAGCAGTTCGAGATTATGCTCGACATCATTTTGGAACGGAGGCTGTCGTGATCAGCGCGCAGATCGAAAGCGAACTTGTTGATCTTGGCGAAAATGAAGCGATGGAATATCTGCGCGGGTTGGGCATTGAAGGTAGCGGCGTCAATGCGCTAATTCACGCCGTTTATCATTTGCTTGGCCTGCGCACTTTTCTTACTACGGGCGAAAAAGAATCGCGCGCCTGGACTATCCACGCCGGTGACAAGGCCCTTACCGCCGCGGGCGTTATCCATTCCGATTTTGAGCGCGGTTTCATCGCGGCAGAAACAATTCATTACGACGATCTCGTGGCGCTCGGTTCTTTGGCGAAAGCTCGTGAAGCGGGCAAACTCCGGCTTGAAGGAAAAGATTACGTCGTGCAAGACGGCGACGTGATTTTCTTCCGTTTTAATGTCTGAGCCAATCGTGCTTGCGCCTGTCACCCTGCTGGTGCTGATCTCGACTGCGATTGAGAGCAAGAGTCATTATCGTCGGCTCGACAGAGTCTGGCTCCATCAGCTCAGGCTGCGTCGTACAAGATGCGGCCGCAGTTTTCGCAGCTAACGATTTCTCTTCCCGCTTTTACACGATGCGCCGTTTGGGCGGTCACTTTCATATGACAGCCAGTGCAAACTTCATGTTCAAGCGCGACAACCACCGCATCGCCTTTGCTTTTAAAAAGACGTTCGAAACGAGCGAGCAAATCCTCATCGATTTTGCCGGCCAACTCCGCGCGCTCCCTGGTCAATTCTTCCAACCGCGACTCCAGAGCTTTTGATTTTTCATCGAGGTCAGCCGTTTGTCGACCGATTGATTCTTTAACCGCGACGGCTTTCTTTTCCTCTTCGGTAAGATCTATCTTGATCTTGTCGGCTTGTACCATCAGTTCGAGCTCGTCGTCCTCGATTTTGCTGATTTCATTCTCGTACCGCTCGATCTCGTGCCCGATTGCCTGAAATTCATCGTTCTTGCGCGTCTGATATTGCTGAGTCTTGAGACGCGAGATAGTCTCGGCGCGAGTCCCCACATCAAGCTCAAGTTTCTTACGGTCCATTTCGACCCGTCGCGATTTTTGCTTAAGCGCTTCGACTCCTGCCATGCTTGCCGCCAATTGCGCTGCAAGACTCTTGCGCTGTAGCGGCACGGTTTCTATCTCGATGTGAATCTGCCTGATCTTTTGCTCTCGATCCTGAAGAACGAGGAGCTGTTCCAATTCGGGATACACGCGCGCTGAAGGTAGTAATTCAGCGGAGCGCCGTCAATCGCGCGCGATTTTGAATATTCTCTAAGGCGCAGCTCCTCGCTCCATTTCTTCGAATGTTTTCAGGACCGATAACCGTAGGCTTCAGCGGGCTTCAGTGTTTGCCCTCGCCAACCGCCAGATCCAGCTATACAGGACGGCCACGATGACCGCGAAGGCGAGGCCGCCGACGATCTTCGCGGCACCTTCAAAGCCCGGACCGACCAGCGCCAGCGGTGCGGATACGCCGGAGAACACGACAATCGCGGCGATCACGACGCCGATCACGCTCTCGCCAACGATCAGCCCGGACGCGAGTAGCACGCCGAGCTGCTTCGTAGCTGCCGGCTTGGCGCTGTGATCGGCGCGCTTATCGAAGAACCAACCGACCACGGCCCCGACCACGATCATCAGCGTGCTCTGGGTGGGCAGATAGATGCCCAGACCCACCGCCAGCGGCGGAATCCGCAGGTGCCGGGTGGTGCGCGCGAGGATCTCGTCCAGCATGATGATACAGAGGCCGATAAACCCGCCAGTTCGGATCAGACTCCAATCGATGTCACCGGTGATCACGCCTTGCGCCAGCGAAGAGATCAGGCCCGCCTGAGGTGCCGGCAGTGGCGAGGGACGAAGTTCGGCACCCGGCGCTCCAACAAAACCGTAGGCATGATTCACCAGATCGAGCACGGGCGGAATCACGATCGCGCCCGCGATTACGCCGATCACCAGCGCCACCTGCTGCTTCCACGGCGTGGCGTCGACTAACTGGCCGGTCTTGAGATCCTGCAGGTTATTGTTCGCAATCGCGGCAACGTTGAAGATCACTGCGGTGGTGAAAAGCGCGAAGGCCATCAGTGACTTGCCCGCCTCCGGTGATACGTACGGTTTCACGCCGAACACGAGTAGCAAGGCAGCGCCGATCACAACCAGAATGCCAATGCCCGACAACGGGCTGTTGGACGAACCGATCAAGCCCGCCATGTAACCGCAGACTGCCGACACGAAGAAGCTCATCAACACGACGTACGCCACACCGCCGATGGCGAGCGTCGCCAGATGCGTGCCGAGGCCGCTGCTGTTGGCGAAATAGCCGAGCAGCCAGGCGATCGGTAGCATACAGACCAATGTGACGAGCCCGACAATGCCGATCGGAATGTCGCGTTCGGTAATTGGCAGCGTGTCGGCCTTGCCGGCTTTGCGCGCGCGCGAGGCGGCCATCGCGCCAGAGAGGCCCCTGGCAACTGGCTTAACGAGCTTCAGTAGAGTCCAAATCGCCGACACGCCGATCGCGCCGGCGCCTAGGAAACGGACCTTTCGGCTCCAAGTGCTTTGCGCGAGCGCGGCTGCGGCCGTGCTCACGTCCTGCGCGAGTGATGAGTAGTGCGGCACGCCCCAGCCCCAGCCGATCACTGTGCCGGCGAGCATCGCAATGCCGACTGACAGACCGACCAAGTGGCCGATCGCGAACAGTGCGAACGAAAGGGAGAAATCATAACCGCTCACTGCGCCCCGCCTGCCGATGCGGAAGGTCTGCGCCACATCTGAGGCAAATAGTTGCGTGGCTACGATCACCGCAAACGCAGCCGAAACGATCGATCCCCACAAAACCGCAAGCAGACCTGCGCGGCCATGCTCAATATCCGACGCATGCGCGGCATCGCCGCTACTGCCGACCTTCAGCACCTCGGCGCAGGCGACCCCCTCAGGGTACGGCAGATCCGAAGTAGTCACCAGCGCGCGGCGGAGCGGGATTGAGTACATCACGCCTAGAATGCCGCCCAACGCGCAGATTGCGAAAGAGATCCAGAATGGAAAACCAGTCCACCAACCGATCATGATCAGACCCGGCAACACGAAGATGATCGACGACAGCGTGCCCGCCGCGGACGCAACCGTCTGCACAATGTTGTTTTCCTGGACGGTCGCATCGCGGAAACCCCGCAGGATCGCCATCGAAATCACTGCCGCTGGAATCGACGTCGAAAAGGTGAGACCGGCCTTGAGGCCGAAGTACACGTTGGCCGCGGTGAACACAAGTGTGATGACGACGCCGATAATCAGACCGCGGACGGTAAGTTCGATGCGCCTGTTCGCGCGAGTTCGTTGGCCGGCGCTCACGATGTGACTCTCGGTACGGCTGATTGCATTGTAACGGTACGCGGCCGCTCCTCTGGCCGACCGACGAAAGCGGAGGATAGTCTGGAGTCGCCGGAGGGGTCAAGACAACGTGGTTGAATCGGGCACACGGACCGCGCCACGGGAGATGCCGATCCACACTTACGCCCGGCTCACGCGCTGCGTGCACTCGCCAGATCAGAACATCTCCACAGGCGAGCGTTGCACGTTCTGGGGAGCGGTCTGCCTGGCGCGTTCTTCACCGAGCACCCCCACGCGCAGGGCCCAGATCTCGTTATCGATCTTGCCGAAGGCGGCTTCAGAAAATTCGTCAGGTGGTGTAAGGGTTTCCTTAAAATGCGCAACGTTCTTCAATGCACGATCGATTTGATCTTGCGGCAGCGTGGCAAGGATTCGCTGCACGTTGTCGATCTCGGGAATGCGATGGCAGATCATCGCCAAGTCGTTTCCTGCCGCGATGGCCAGGCGAATTGTGTCCTCGAGCCGATACCCAGTGAGGATCGCGCCCATATCGAGATCGTCTGTCATGATGAGGCCATCGAAACCGAGTTCGTTGCGCAACAAATAGGCGATGATCCGACGCGATAAGGTAGCTGGCGTCTTCACCGGCTCAAAACAGGGGTACCAGCCGTGACAAATCATCATGCTGTTCACATCATCGACAAATTCGCGGAACACGGCCAGCTCGTTCCGATCAAGTTGTTCGCAGGTGCGATCGATGCGTCGACGGCCAATCACCTACGGACTCACTGACGCTACCCGCAAAGTAGCTTCGCCCGCTTTCATCTGTGCACTGACTTTTTGGATTGCCGCAGCCTGTTCTTTCAGCGCTGATTGTAGTTTTGCAACAGTTGCTTCCAATGTTTGCGCCTTTCGCTCTTGGCTCCCAATCCGGGTGGCCTGTTCCCGTAGCGCATTGGCCTGTTCCTCAACCTTACGATGCTCCTTGAGGAACTCGTTCAGTAACATGGCATTCACCGCTTCGTAGCGCACCGTGTAAGGCTTCCCTTGCTCGCCGCGCGCAACCAGGTCTGGATCCACCTTTGCTACTTGTTCAGCCACCAGGCCAAACTGCGCGATGCCCTCGGCATCCAGCTCCTGCTTGTAGCGGAAGGTAACCGGGTTGAAGTTTGAGGATCGCTTCGCTCGCCTTGTCCATCGGTTTGATCGCATCTTTGAAGCGCGCCGACGAGACAACTGTGCCTAGGTAACCGAAGGAATCGACAATTACCCCTACACCTCCGGCGACGGTTACTCCGCTGATTCCAGCGATGAATGTGTTCCTCTGAGTGTTTTTCGTCCCGATGCGAATCGTGCTCGACTCACCAGGCTTTCCTTGATTACCGATGTCAATGTTGTTGCTGCTAGTAGTAACCTTGGCACCCGCGATCCTGCCCACAGCTATGTTGTTGCCGCCGGTGGTGCTGAAGTTGAGTGCGCCGGAACCGATAGCCGTGTTTTCGTTGCCGGGGTGTTGAAAGCGAGCGCACCACTCCCGATGGCTGTGTTGTCGAAGCCGGTGGTGTTGAATGTGAGCGCATCAAAACCGTTCGCCGTGTTGCCGAAGCCGGTGCTGTTGTCCTCGAGCGTCTCAAAACCAGTAGCCGTGTTGCTGCCGCTGGTCGTATTGTTAAGGAGAGCAAAGTAACCGATGGCTGTGTTGTTCGCGCCGGTTGTATTACTGAACAGCGCCCAGAATCCATTGGCCGTATTGCCACCGCCGGTTGTATTGTCGTGGAGCGCACTGTTGCCGACAGCTGTATTTGCATCACCGCCGATCGTGTTGTTGTAGAGGGCTTGAAAACCAATTGCCGTGCTGTAGGCCTCGGTGCCGTCTGGTTGGCTAAAGAGCGCATCGTCACCCAGCGCCGTGTTGCCACCCGGATATCCACCGCCCGGCGGCGGATCGATTGCGCGAGCCAGCGGCGCAAGCACGAAGCAAACGACGGCGAGAACAGTCGGAAGAATGCCACGTCGAGCAAGCCAGCTAAGCAGACGGATGATGCGGGACGGTGGCTTTGTTAGCGGAACTGAGTGATTCATAATGATTCTCCTTTTTCTGTGACTTCTGCTGCAACGGCATGTCTGACGACGACGTTTTGAGGATTCATGTCATTGCCGGTGCCAAACCCGAATTTTCTCTCTCAGGTTAGTCAGACGGAGTGCTCGATGTCAATCCCAACGCTCCCCGCAATGGGGGAACTGAGGTTCATTTGGGGTCCCGGGCCGTTTTTATCTCGCGGATCGCAACCAGCAATTCACACACTTGGCTTGCATGATTGCGATAGCGCAGTTGCAGAAACATTCAAACAACGGCGTTGACCCCAGAACTTATAAAGTGTGGACGATTCGACACAACAGGGAGCATACATTTGCCTATTGGGACACTCCCATCTGCGACGCCTATCCGTGCGACCCTAACATTAAAGTCAGCACCAGGGTTATTGCCTTCCTTGACCAGTATCTCAAGACCCCGTGACAGTTATTCTTGGAGCAAATTTCGGCTGGCTGACAGGATATCTAATTTTTCAAACCGCAGCACACCGTTCCAGCAAGGCTACGATATATTTTTTTTCCGCTCGGCGAGCTTAGTACATCTCCACTGGGGAGCGTTTGGCGTCTTCGGGGCTGCGCTGCTTGGCGTATTCCTCACCAAGAACGGCGAGGCGGAGGTCCCAAATTTCGTTGTCGATCTTGCGGAACGCGGCCTCGGAAAATTCGACCGGCGGGATCAGCTTTCTCTTGAAGCATGCGACATCGTCGAGCGCGCGATCGATTTGAGCGCGCGGCAACTTCCTAAGAATTCGGTGCACGTTCTCGATTTCAGGAATGCGATGGCAGCTCATGGCCAGATCGTTTCCCGCTGCGATGGCGAGCCGAATCGTTTCCTCGAGACCGTACTCATTCAGGATCGCGCCCATGTCGAGATCATCGGTCATGATCAATCCGTCGAAGCCCATTTCATCGCGGAGCAATTCTGTCACAACGCGATGTGACAATGTCGCGGGCGTTCTCTTCGGTTCGAAACACGGATACCAGCCGTGACAGGTCATCATGGCGTCCACGACGCTGAGGTAGGGGCGATTGACCTCAATCGCCAGTCCGGAAGTTTGCAACACCTCGGGCCCGGGCGGTTCGGGTGAACCGCCCCTACCTGTGAATGCACGGAACACGCTGAGTTCTTCACGATCCAATTCCTCGCGTGTGCGTTCGATCTTCGGCAGATCGTAATGCGCATCGACCGTCGCAGCAGAGTAGCCCGGAAAATGCTTGCCGCAGCTTGCGATCCCCTGCCCTCTCATTGCTTCATTGAAAGCGCCGGCGTTGCCCACGACTTGGTCGACGGTTTTCCCATAACAGCGGCCGCGCAGTGAATTGTCGGCATCGTCATCGAAAGAAATGTCGAGGACAGGACAAAGATCGAGATTGAAGCCAAACAGTCGGAGCAAACGTCCTGTGATGTCACCGTGGCGCCGGATAAGATCGACATCACCCCTGTCGCGCAATTGCTGTGCATTTGGCGGCTCGTTGCCAATCAAACGGAGGCGTGAAACGCGTCCGCCCTCTTGATCGATGGTAATGATGGGCTCGACCTCGCTCAGATCCCGCAAATCATCGATCAGCTTGCGCAGTTGCGAGGCGCTCTCAATATTGCGAGCAAATAGAATGTAGCCGCCGGGCTGGATTTTCCGAAATAGCTTCTTCGTGACGGGATCCAGGCGCTGGCCGGGAACGCCCGTGAGAATCAATTGACCGAGCAAGTCACTCTTCATACTTTCGGAAAGTAGATGCCGATCTTGCCCGGAGAAAATGAAAAACGCACCCTAGGCGTGCTTTGTTTTTGATGAAGCTCGCAATCTACGGCGGCACGTTTGATCCGATTCATCACGGGCATCTTATTATCGCACGCGAAGCCCTTGAGACGCTCGGCCCCGACGAAGTCATCTTTGTTCCGGCTCGAGTATCGCCCTTCAAAAAAACCACGCCCGTTGCGAGTGGCGAAATACGATTGTCGATGCTGCGAGCCGCCATTGAAAATGAAATTGGATTTGCAGTGGACGATTGCGAACTGCGTCGTCCGCCGCCTTCCTACACCATCGATACCGTTAAGGAAATTCGGCGACGCAAAAATAACGCGGAAATTTACTGTCTCATCGGTGAGGACAACGTGGACGAGCTCACCAAATGGCATCGCTTCGCCGAGCTCGAAAAAATGGTTCGTTTTATTGTTCTTGATCGCACCGGCCAACGACCCAGCCATTCCTATCAAGTCATCCGGCGAAAAATCGAGATCTCCGCCACGGAAATCAGAAAGAGAGTTGCCTCTCGCAGGTCTATTCGCTATTTCGTACCGCCGGCCGTGGCA
>Ga0209690_1000703_pt1 | contig 18010 bp, 12 predicted proteins | sample GraSoiAngelo_150_FD_186164 | JGI IMG/M metagenome (GOLD analysis project Ga0209690, IMG submission 186164) | Grasslands soil microbial communities from the Angelo Coastal Reserve, California, USA - 14_1009_09_40cm (SPAdes) (version 2) | ecosystem: Environmental > Terrestrial > Soil > Grasslands ...
CAATGGCTGTAAGTATCGTGGTCGAAGGCATAAACGGGGTGCTGGAAAAACGAGAGGTCTCCGCCATCCACCGCAAGATGGCGCCGGAACTGGCGGTACGGGAGTCAACGCGCAGCGTCTCCTGAAACACGCCGCCATTGCCTTAATGGCATTCGGAGGAACTTTTCACTTGACAATTGCATGCAGCTATCTCAGTATTTGCTGCTATTGATACGTTTTAATGAATCAATTCACCGGAAAATCCACTGACACGGCTGGCGCTGGCCCGGTTTACTGGCAGGGTTCGCGGTTTCGATACGGTGCGTCAGTCTGCCCGAATGCAGCTAACATGCTGGATTACAAACTCTCCGAAGACAATCAGACTGCCTTGAAAAGAAATCAAAGGGGGTTGCGATGAAATCCCGTCTCGCATCGTTGAGCATTGCGTTATTCATTCTCGTTGTTTCCGCGAGCCTCTTCGCTCAGGACACCGCATCCATCACCGGCACCGTCACCGATCCCAGCGGGGCCGCTGTCAAGGGTGCGCAAGTGCGGGTCAGCAGCCCGGATCGAGGCATTGACCACACCGTTCCTACAAACGATAGCGGCGACTATCTGGTTGCCGGGCTGCCGCCCGGGCCGGTAGATGTGGCCGTAGCGGCGCAGGGATTCAAGAAGTTCGAAGCGAAGGGTGTGATTCTGCGTGTCGGACAAAAAGCTCGCACTGATATCGCGTTGCAGGTTGGCGCGAGCAACACCGTAGTGGAGGTCGAAGGAACCGCCGTCGCGCAGGTAGAGACGCAATCTTCCGATCTCACCGGTATCGTCACCGGGAAGCAGATCACTCAGCTCGAACTGAATGGACGGAACTTCACGCAGCTGGTGACGCTGATTCCGGGCGTAAGTAACCAGACTGGCCAAGACGAAGGGACCGTTGGAGTTTACGGCAATATCAGCTTCAGCATCAACGGTGGCCGCGTGGAGTACAACAATTGGGAACTGGACGGCGGCGACAACATGGATAACGGCAGCAACGACACGCTCAACGTCTATCCCAGCTTGGAAGCTATTTCCGAATTCAAGGTGCTCACTTCGAACTATGGCGCGCAATATGGGCGTAATGGTTCAGGTACGGTTGAAGTCGAGACCAAGTCTGGCACCAACGCCTTCCATGGCAATGTTTATGAATTTGTGCGGAATGATGCTTTCAATGCCACGAAGTTTCCGCTGTCTACGGTTTCTCCGTACAAAAAGAATGACTTCGGCTATACGATTGGCGGCCCGATCTGGAAGAACAAGACATTCTTCTTCTGGTCACAGGAATGGCGCAGAGATCGTGTGCCGGGACAGGATTTCAATCATGCAGTGCCGTCGGTTGCTGAACGTGCGGGGGACTTTACTGACCAGTGCACAGGTAGCGGCGACTGCCCGAGTGGGGGTCCCGATCTACTGGCTGCGGGTTATAACCCGAACGACCCTACCGTCCAGGCTTTGCTGACCATGATTCCGCTGCCGAATGACCCCACTGGAACGCGTTTCATTGAGTCTCCGGTGCAGCCAACTAATTGGCGCGAAGAACTGATCCGTGTCGATCATAACCTTACCGACAAACAGCGTCTGACGTTCCGCTATATCCACGACTCGTGGGATAACATTACTCCCGTCCCGCTGTGGACTAACAATGGCGACTTTCCGACGATCCAGACGGCGTTCAAAGGTCCCGGCTTAAGTCTGGTGACCCGCTTGAACAGCACCTTCTCACCCACACTGCTTAACGAATTCGTATTCAGCTACACGACTGACCACATCATTCTCAACAACGTGGGAAACTGGAAACGCCCAGCCAACTTCGTTGTGCCAGACATATTCCCTGGTAATGGCGATGGAATTTTGCCAGGCATCAATTTGGTTGGAGATGCCTACGACGGAGGCTTTGGAGAGGATGCCGGCTACATTCCCAATGGTGTTTACAATTCGAATCCGACCTACACGTATCGCGACAATGTGAGCAAGATTGTCGGCAGGCACAATATGCAATTTGGCGCTTATGCGGTGTTCGGACAGAAAAATGAGCTGGGCGGGGAATTAGGGGACGGATCCATCCCCGGCTACCTGACTTTTGATACTTCCACAGGCATTTCAACCGGGAATGCGTTTGCCGACCTGCTGCTCGGGCAGATCTCTAGCTACGGTCAACAAGACAGGCGTCTCAAATACTACAACCGCTATAAGATTCTGGAACCTTACTTCCAGGATGACTGGCACGCCACCAACCACCTCACGCTGAATCTTGGATTGCGGGTGAGCTTGTTTGGAACTTATCGGGAGAAGCAGAAGCAGGCCTTCAACTTTGACCCAACGCACTATCAGCCAGGTGTCACCACGATAAATTCTGATGGCAGCGTCAGCAACTTGTTCATCAACGGGCTGCCGAATGGAATTGTCCAATGCGGCGTCACACCGGGAGTGCCGGTGAGCTGTATGGAAGGGCACCTCTTCAACCCTGCTCCTCGAGTGGGCTTCGCCTGGGACCCGCGGGGCAACGGCAAGACCGCATTCCGTGGCGGATACGGCATCTTCTTCGAGCATGCCAATGGCAACGAGGGCAACACTGAATCTCTTGAAAATTCCCCGCCTTTAGCGAACGTCTCTGTGCAAAACAACATTCCTGGATATTCAGCAAAGGGAACCCAAGGAGCGCAGTTTCCCTTAAGCGTGAACGCTATTCCTACTAAAGCCAGGTGGCCCTATATGCAACAGTGGCATCTGGACGTGCAGCAGGAAGTCCTGCGCAATACTGTCGCTACGGTCTCATACGTGGGCAGCAAAGGCACACGCCTCAACCGCCAGACTAACCTGAATCAGGTTCCGTTGGTGCCGCTTTCGCAGAACCCATATGCGCCGGGAGAGGCAATTGGTGCCAGCGATTGCGACACAAATACGACTCCAAGCGGTGTTCCTGTCACCGGTCAAGCCTTAATTAACCTTCGAGTTCAATGTGGCGACGATCCCAGCCCGTTTCGTCCGTTCGCTGGTTTCGGTGACATTACGCACCTAGAATACAGGGCGTCCTCGATCTATCACGCGCTGCAGACTTCGGTACGCCGAAATGTAGGCGGACTGCAACTCAGCTTCGCGTACACCTGGAGTCATTCCATCGACGATTCCTCTGACCGTTACGATGGCAGCTTCGTTGATTCCGCCAATCCGAGTGCGAATCGCGCGAGCTCCAACTTTGACGTCCGCCACATCCTGAACTTTAGCTATATTTGGGACCTTCCGTTTTTCAAAAGCCCTGGTGTCGCAAACAAGGTTCTAGGAGGATGGGAATTCTCGGGTATCACGAATTATCAGACAGGGACGCCGTACAGTGTGGTCGTTTCTAATGACAACGCTGGCGTTGCCAACGGGGTTGCCTCCAGCAGCGCGCGTCCAGACCTGGTAGGCGATCCGAGATCTGGCGTTGTTTCGACTCCTCTGGAGAATTTCGGTCCGCTTTTCTACAACGACGCAGCGTTTGCGTTTCCGCGAGGTCTGACATTTGGAACCGCGCCCAGAAACCTCTTGAATAATCCACATCGGATCAACTTCGACATGGCTCTTTTCAAGCGCTTCGCTATTAAGGAGCAGGTCGGGCTCGAATTCCGGGCGGAGGCGTTCAATGTGTTCAACCACATCGAGTGGGGCGACATCGCGGGCGACAGCGGCTCGGCTGCTGGCAACAACAGTTCGGGAACCAACACCTTCGGCGAGGAAGGTTTCAACCGCCCGAACCTGGCGCACAACGAGCGCATTCTGCAACTCGGCCTGAAGTTTACTTTCTAACCCCTGCAAGACTAAAAAATCCAGCCCTGGCCCGTCGAAGCCAGGGCTTTTCTCTTGGCTGTGCTGATCCAACCGAGGTCCGCGGAGTTTTGTTGAAGCTTGCCAATCGCCCCGGCAATCTCCTCCATATCCTCTTCATCGCCCAGCAGCGCCGGTTGCGGGATCCAGATGGCTTCGGAAAATGCGCGCTGGGCGTTGGGATAGGGCTGCTTCAAGAACGAATGCTCTTGCCCTCGCTGCTCGCCGCCCAGCCGCTGCCGATACGCGCCATTCTGGAATAAATCGAGCGAGTGAACGGGCGGATATCCCGGTTCGCAGGGAATGCCTTCGGCTTCTAAAGCCTTCATCAAGTTCGCAACCGGCACACCTGCAAACGCCTTTGGCTCAAAGTGAAAGATATAGGCGTAATGTCCGTTGCGTGTGCAGCGTGGATCAAGCTTCTGCGGCGTGACGCCTTCGATTTCGCCAAGCAGCTTATCCAGCAAACGCGCATTGCGATGCCGCCGCGCCGTTTGCTCATCCAGACGCCCAAGCTGCGCGTTGAGCACGGCTCCCTGCCATTCACTCAGGCGGTAGTTCGATCCATAAATGTAATGGCTATAGAACCACTGGCCCGGCATGCGCCCGCAGTCGTGCACGGAGCGGGCGAGGTGCTCGACTTCATCATCATTGGTGATGATTGCCCCGCCTTCGCCCGCAGTCATCAGCTTGCTGGCTTGAAAACTAAATGTGCCTGCAACGCCGAACGTGCCCACGCGACGTCCGCGCCACTCGCTGCTGTGCGCGTGCGCACAGTCTTCGACTAGCGGAATACTATGCCGCGCAGAAATTTTGCACAGACGATCAACGTCAGCAGGATGCCCGCCCAAATGTACGGCAATAATGGCCTTCGTGCGAGGAGTGATCGCGGCTTCAACGAGGTCGGGATCAATGCAATCCGTCTCGCTCAGGACGTCCACCATGACGGGCATGGCGCCCGCAAACAAAACTGCGCTCGCGGTCGCGACGAAAGTCGAGTCGGGAACAATAACTTCGTCGCCGGGACCGATTTTCAGCGCGGCCATTACGACCTCTAGCGCGGCCGTGCCGTTCGTGACTGCGATCCCATGCTTCGCCCCGTGATAGCGGGCGAATGCGCGCTCGAATTCCAGTGTCTTCGCTCCTTCAGTCCGCCACCAGAGACGACTTTCCAGAACTTCGTTGAGAGCTCGGCGTTCGTTTTCGTCGTACTGCGGCCATGCGGGAAAAGGTTTGCGCTTGGTCTTAGGTCCGCCGAGCAGGGCAAGTTGGGACATAGTTTTCTTTGGAACGAGCTTTATTCCGACACCGAGCCGGCTCGCCCCGGGAGATTGCTTTTCGACGTCATGACTCTATCGTAAATCCACAAAAGCGCCGCAGTAGCCACTCCCACGGCCGTCACGGCGCACCAAATGCGGCTGGGCTGATGAGTGACCTCGCCGAAGTGATGGATGAGCACGCCGCCAAACCAGCCGCCGATCAGCGAGCCGATTCCGATAGGCAGAAAGGCAAATCCCATATACGTGCCCTGCTGGCCAGACGGCGCGAGCCGCGAAATGTATTCGTAATAGCGCGGGGACTGCGTGATCTCGCCAAGTGAAACCGTAAACAGCGTGAGGATCGCCATCGGGACGGTCGGATGAATGATCAAAATGACCCATGCCAGCCCGGAGATCAGCGTCCCCAGAGTGATTGCGCTGAACGCGGGGATGCGCTGGGTCAAAAAGCTGACCAGCATTTGCAGCGAAATTACCGTTAGGGGGCCAGTGACCAGGATTAATTCGGTATCGGTTTTCGGATTGATGTAATCGTGAATGTAGAGCGGAAGAATGATGAATTCCTGCCAGTAGACAATCCAATAACCGGAGAAGATCAGGAGGAAAATCATGAAACGCGGATTGGAGATGACGGTTACGAAATTCTTTGCTGCCTGGGCGAGGTTGACGGTTTGTGCCTCATCGGAGCGGCGTGGTTCTTTGAAAAGAAGCAGTACGGCGAAGAACATGGCAAACACGCTGAGCGCGGCGACGCGAAACACATTTTCCACACTGATGTGCTGGTGCACCCAGGAGGCGACATAAGGTCCGGCAGCGCCGCCGATATTCACCAGCGTGTAGTAAATGGAGTAGCCGATCGACCGGACGTTTTCCTTGGAGGCACGCGCTGTGGTTCCGACCACGCACGGCTTAACCAGAGCGATGCCGAGCGCAGGGAGCATCAACACAATCGTGACCAGCACGCCCAGCGGCATGGCATTGCGCACAGGAGCCAGCCATGGCGCTCCTAGCGATCCAAGGAGAAAGTAAGAGCAACTCAGAATGAAATAAGCCAGTGAAAGAGATCGGCGGAATCCCAGGCGGTCGGCGAGAGTTCCTCCGAAGGCTGCGAGAAACCAGACCAGCCCGCCGAATAATCCAGTGAGGCTGCCAGCTTGCTTGACTCCGAAGTTCAGCGTCTCGTGAAGATAGCGCGCAAGCGAGGCAAAAGCGGCGTAATAGGAAAGCCGCTCGAAAAGTTCGCTGATATTCGCTACCCAGAAGGGGCGCTCGAAACCGGTGCGAATCTCCTGGAAGCGGTCGGCAAAAGTCAAACGTAGCTCCTGGCGCGCCGCGGGCAGCCCTGGCGCGTTCACATTCTTATTCGCCTTCTAATTTCCTCGGTGGAAAGTCCAACGACCCGAATTACTTTTCTGCGGCTGCTGTGGCCGGACGCTATGGTAACGGAGGAACGCGGTAGCTTCAAAAGTTTTGCGAGAAATTCGACGCAGGCCTCATTGGCGCGGCCTTCGATTGGAGGAGCGGTGAGTGAGAGCTTGAGCGCATCGCCAACCTCGCCGGTGATGGCGTTCCTCTTAGCGCGAGGATGAACTTTGACGGCGAAGGTAGCGCCGGATGGGGTGTCGTGGATGGTGACCATAAAAAACGTATTACCACAGAGGGCACAGAGGTTCAGAGAGGATTACAAGCATGAATAATTAGGAATCCTCTGTGTTCCTCTGTGCCCTCTGTGGTTATTTGGTTGCTCTTTCCCCAAAAATTGCTGTCCCAATGCGAACGCAGGTTGATCCTTCTTCAATGGCAACTTCGAAATCGTGTGACATGCCCATGGAAAGCACATCCATGCGAATGGCCGGCAATTTTTGCGCGGCAATCTCATCTCGGAGCGCATGAAGCTGGCGAAAGTAGGGGCGTGCGCCTTCGGGGTTTTCCGTGAAGGGCGGAATTGTCATCACGCCGCAAAACTGCAGATTGGTGATGGAAGGTGCCGCTTGCAGAATTGCTTCGAGTTCGCGCGAGTCGGGAGCCACGCCGCTCTTTGCTGCTTCGCCTCCGACGTTGATCTCAATTAAAACCGCCAATTTCTTGGAGAGCTTCTGCGCTGACGCATTCAATTTTTCGGCGAGTTGCAAGGAATCGACCGAATCGATTGCGGAAAACAGCTCGGCCGCGCTTGCCGCCTTGTTGGATTGCAGATGGCCGATCATGTGCCATTCGGCGGCTTCTAGATCGCGCAATTTGTCCGCTTTTCTCGCGAACTCCTGCACGCGATTTTCTCCAAAAAGACGTAATCCGGCTGCATACGCTTCTCGAATGCGCTCTGGAGGATGCGTCTTAGTGACCGCCATGAGCGCGATTTCCATAGGATTACGACCGGCGCGGCGGGCCGTGGCTGCGATGCGGTCCTGCACGCGTGCAATGTTTTCGGCAATGGACATAAGGCAGTAACCACAAAGGGCACGAAGGTACACGAAGGAAAATCTTGTTGCAAATTCCTGTCCTTCACGCGGGCGAGGCGCCCGCGCCACATATTCCGGCGCCAGACATTTTATGTCACATGATGGCTGTGGGTGGTGCTGGTTCGCTGGGGTCGCCTGCGGCCGTGAGCGGCAACCCGATCATCAAAACAGCCAGGAGGAACATCACGATCATTCCGCCGAAAAGATAAGATGGCTCACTGAAAATTTGCGGTCTGGCCCACTTCGGCGCGAACTGCAATCCGGCCCACACCAGCCCGAGCACGGCCTCTCCGGCAATCAGACCGGAGGCGGTGAGCACTCCCGCGTTATCCACACGTGTCATCTGCGCTTCGTTGAATCCGCGGCGCTTGGCTAGCCAATCCCCGAGTGAGCGGAAGACTCCGCCGATGAAGATGGCGAAGGTAGTCTCAAATGGCAGATACATGCCGACTGCAACCAGCATGGGACTGCGCACCTGCATCATGATCATCGCGATGCCAAAGAAGATGCCGACGACCACCAGAGGCCACGGCATATCGCCGCCGACAATTCCCATGGCCAAAGTTGCCATCAATCCAGCCTGTGGCGCGGAGAGTTGACGATCGCCGAATCCGATTCCACCGGCTTTGATGTTGGCTTCATGCAGCAGCATCAGCGGCCAGTACATTACAAGACTTGCTACGACCACCGCGATCAATTCTGCAAGTTGAATTCGGCGAGGGGTACCGCCGAGGATGTATCCCACTTTGAAATCCTGCAGCAGCTCACCGGCAACGGAAGATGAAACACAAACCACTGCGGCAACGCCCAACACTGTCGCAACACCGGAAGTTCCCGAGACTCCCAGGAAAACCATCAGGAGCGCCGCGATGAGTAACGTCGATAAAGTTAGGCCGGAAACCGGATTATTCGATGATCCAATAAAACCGCACAGGCTGCCTGAAACGGTGGCAAAGAAGAAACCGACAATAAGCATGACGACGGCTGCCAAAATCGCCGGCAACTTTAGCCCGGAGATATGTATATAAAGGAAGCACATGAGCACAAACATCAGCGCAATCAAACCGAGTACAGTTTTCGAGCTCATGTAGCGTTCGGTACGTGCCTGCTGCTTCTGGTCCGGGGCGGCCTGGCGCAGCTCACTAAAAGCCTTCCCGAGGCCCTGCGTCAGGCTGGCTCGCATTTTGTACAGGGTGTAGACAGCGCCGACGAGCATGCCGCCAACTGCTATGGGACGGACAATGAACCTCCAAACGGCAGCCGCAATGGCCGCCCAATTATCGGGAGTGTCAGCGGGAAGAAAGTCCTTAAGGCGCGGGCCGAGAAAAAAAATCATGAGCGGGACCAATAATCCCCACGCCAGCACACCACCGGCAAACTGGATTGACGCGAGCCGAAGCCCAATGATGTAACCGACGCCCAAATATGCAGGGCTGACGCTCGGAGCGGCCATCATGCTGGTGCCTCCCGCCGCCACGACGTTTGTGCTTCCGGCTGCTCCAAGCCGCACCTGGCTGCGACCCAGACTGCCTACTGCGAAGTGCAAATCTTGATCGGAGGCAAACAATCCAAAGCGTCCCAGCATGTAGACCACACCGCCAACGCCAATATTCCAAAAGAGGTATTTCGCCGCTTGCGCTCCGCGTTGTCCAGCCTTGTGAATTTCCGATGCCGCCACAGACTCAGGGAAGGGCAACTCCGGATCTTCCACCATCACGCGTCGCACCAGGGAAATGAAAAGCACTCCGAGGACGCTGCCCACCATGATTAACGCCGTAGTTTTCCAGTAGGCGTCGGCGGGGCGGAAAGAAGGCCATGCCTTCGCAATCAGGAATGCAGGGATGGTGAAAATAGCGCCAGCAGCAATGCCCTCGCCGATCGTCCCCGACGTACGAGCGATGTTCTCCTCAAGCACTGATCCCTTCCATATGCGAAGCACAGCCATTCCGATGACCGCCGCCGGATAGGTGGCTGCGATGGTGATTCCCGCGCGCAGGCCGAGGTATGCATTGGCGGCGCCGAGGATCACGGTCATCACAAGGCCCAATAGCACGGCCCGCAGGGTGAATTCCGGCATCTCCATGTTCTCAGGCACATAGGGGCGATAGCGCTTCCGGGTTTCACTAGGCGCCGAGGTGGGTGTGGTCATGAATGGGATCCTCGCAAGTGGTTCGTTCTCTTGGTTAAACGCAAGACCGCGCACGTTAGCATGCGCACGGGCAGGATTACAAGTCGGTCAGCTAACTCTTGTTCTGGACGTGGTTCGAGCACGAAGCGCACGGAGAACACGACGAAAGCCCTTTGGAATTCAGGCCTTTGTGTAACTTCGTGTCCTTTGTGGTGCGCCAAATGAGAAGACTGCCCAGTAAATGTAATTTCTCGTCCAGCGGGTCTGGTCTGGTTTTGTTATGATAATGCCGTAAGTCTTCTTCTGGCATGTCTGAGGTCTCCGATCATGCTATCCAAGCTGTTCCAATGTCAGGATTGCGGCAGTTTTGATGGGTACCGTTCGCGTCCACGGAACTTTAGCGAAAAATATCTGCTGCCGCTAGTGCTTCTGCGCCCGGTGCGCTGCGCGGACTGCTTCCGGCGGTCCTACCGCTCGATATTCGTGCAGGCACGCGAGCGTCATAGCCCTGAGGTAACGCCGCGGGTGGCCGCCTGAGAGTCTCCCGCGCGTTGCTTTGTACTTAGCCGGGCCGCTATACTGAAGTAGATTCGTCCGCCTGGAGCCCCATGCGGCGGCTGGACGAGGGAGGTTTGTCTTCAGCAGTAGTGGAGACCAATTCCGGGCTTCCGGGACCAAAGTTGTCGCGCGGCAAATGGCGTCTTCGTTGGTCTCCTCGGTGAGCGGCATCGCCGAATGCGTTTTTGCCACGTTGTTCCCCTCCGATTGCCGTCTTTGCGGCGCACCTCTGGTTAAGATTTCGCGTTTGCCGGTATGCGATGAGTGTGTGGCGCAGATGCGCCCCATTACAGGCAGCGTGTGCTCGGTGTGCGGTGAGCGGCTGGCGAGCCCGTTTGCAGCGGCTGGCGAGCGCTGTGGATTGTGCCGTCGTGCGGCGCCGCCGTTCGCCAAGGCTGCGGCTTATGGAAGCTATGATGGTGGACTGCGGGAGTTGATCCACCTGCTGAAATACGAGCAGGTTCGTCCGGCTGCGGGCGCGCTGGGCGGTATGCTAGCGGAGGCCATTTCGACTCTGGCCATGGGATCTGAGGCGATTTTAGTCGTCCCAGTTCCTCTTCATCGCCGCAAGCTGCGGCAGCGGGGATTCAATCAGGCGGAACTGATTACGCGCGCGGCGCTGAAGCAGATCGGCGGGGAGCGCTTCGCATTAAAGCCCGGCATTTTGCAACGCCGGCGTGAGACGCAATCGCAGATTGGGCTGACCCGCCACCAGCGGCGCGAGAACATGCGCGGAGCCTTTGCGGTCGCGAACCCATATGCGGTAAAGGGTCAGGAAATCCTTATCGTCGATGACGTATTTACGACGGGGACAACGGTTTCCGAATGTGCGCGGGTTTTGCGGCGCTCAGGAGCATCTAAGGTGTATGTGGCTACGGTCGCGCGCACGCTCAAGCCGGAAGCGCGGTTAGTGGAATTGCCTCGAGAGGTAGAGATGCAGGCGATCGCGGCTGCAGGGTAGCAACGACGCAGAGAGACGCGGACGAGGACAGCCCGCGCTACAGCCGCCGGGACGGCGGCGCTACGATCATGTCAGGGAAGTGGAACAACTCGGTGAGCGGCACGAGCAGATTGCATGTGCAGGCGGCGGCATTTGTGGGCGTGCATCAGGAGAGCAACGGCCATGCGCTGCATGCGCCGGTGCTGGTATTGAATGCGTCCTACGAGCCGATCAATGTGTGTGCGGCGCGCCGTGCGATTGTGCTGGTGCTGAAGGGCGTCGCGATGACGGAGGAAGAGAATGGGCACTTCTTGCACGCTGCGCGCCTGGCGATTCGTGTGCCGTCGGTGATTCGGTTGCTCGAATACCGGCGCATTCCGCACCAGAGCCGCGCGCTTTCGCGCAAGAACATCCTTTTGCGCGACCGCAATACCTGCCAGTACTGTGGCGAGGTTCTGCCTTCAAGCGAGCTGACTCTGGACCATGTGGTCCCGCGGTCCCGCGGAGGCACGTCTACGTGGGAGAACCTGGTGGCTTGCTGCCATCCGTGTAACCGGCAAAAGGGAAATCAATTCCCAGCAGAAGCCGATATGAAGCTGATGCGCGAGCCGCGCGCATTTAATCTCCACACCAGCCGCCACATCATGCGTTTGATGGGCCGCTCGGATGATAAGTGGAGAAAGTATTTGTTTTATTAGCTCAGCTTTTAGCTGTCAGCTATTAGCTTAGATCCTTTGGCGCGACCGACTGACCGCCTGAAACCTGCCTTACTTCTTCTTGTAATCGGTAAACTTCAGCACCTGCTTGATGCGTACGTCGCCGGTGCGGAAGGGAAGGGTGTCGTCGGCGGAAGAGAAGGTCGGAAACCAGTATTTCCCGATCTGCTCGCGCCAGGTGGTGAACTGCGGAAATAAATTCTCCTGCACTTTCTTCTTTTTTACGATCCGAATGTCGGGAACTGACTTGCCTTTATTTTTCACGATCTGGAAATCCTGATCGTCCACCCAGAGCCGTCCTTGAAAATAACGTTTACCTTTTTCCATCTGCTTGGGCGCGAGGTCGAACACGTAGCAATGCAGTTCATCCACTTTTTGTTGGCCGACGTAAAGCAGGGTGTATTGCGGAAGCTCATCGCTGCTGATAGTGAATGAGGCGCGGGTCTCGAGATCATCCACATCCTCGGGTGATAACGCGATGCTGGGCTGGGGCGCGAGCACGACGGTTTTCACACGTTTGCCCTGGACGTAGCTGATATCTGCAACCTGGCGGTATTCCCCAACCACCTGGTGGCCATCCATCGCCTGGAATTGCACCGACTGCCGGAAGGTGTACTGCTCACGCAGTTGCTTCCACTCTTTTTCTTTGGCGGTGAAGCGCTGAATGATCGCGTTTGCAGTGATGTCTTTGGGTTGAGATGGATCGAGTTCCCCGTCCTGGCCAAGTGCGAAGGCACAAGAGAAAGCCAGAATGGCGAAGGTCCGGCGCAAAATCGGGCGCCAGCAGACGCGCATGGACGATTAGTTTAGCGAAAGCGAGCGACAGATGTAAGTGGGTTTGCTGATGGCTAACATGCTGCGTAAAACTCTGGGTTGGAACCTATTGGGCGTCAGTTTCCTGGTGCCGGTAAACCCCTTTAAGTTTTGTCATTCCGAACTGCGTTAGCGGTGAGGAATCTGCTTTTCACGAATTTTTCCGCAGCCTGATAAATTCTTACTGCGGCTGATCCGGCTTTTGGGCTGGCGGCGCGCCCGGCACTTCCTTTCCTTCGTAGGTGACCTTCACCTTGGAGCGGAAGCGCTGATAATTCGTATATTTCACGATCTCGCGGATGTGAACATCCTGATTGGAAAAGTGCAGCGTGTCATCGGCTTTGGTATAGGTGGGAAACCAGTACTTGCCGTCAATCTGCTCGCGCCAGGTGGTGAACTTGGGGAATAGATTTTCGTTGGATTTCTTTTTGCGGATATCGGGGACGGTCTTGCCGTAAGTTTTCACGATCTGGAAATCGTGATCATCGACCCAGATGCGCCCCTGAAAGTAACGCTTCTTGCCTTCGATTCTTTTGGGAGCGATATCGAACACGTAGCAGTGCAGTTCGTCTTCCTGCTGCTGCCCAGCGTAAAGAATGTCGTACTCGGGAATCTCGTCGCTGGTGAGGACGAAAGGCAGGCGGTTCTCGATGTCATCGACATCTTCTTGCGTCATCGAGATGCGCTGAAGCGAGGACTCGGGCGCATAAACGACCGTTTTGACTTTGTGGCCCTGATCGTCAAAAGTGACGTCGAAAGTTTGTGCATATTCACCGTCTATCGTGTCCCCGTCGACGGTCTGCACTTTTACTGTTTGGCGATAAGCGTACAAATCCAGGGCTGCCTTGAATTCCTTTTCTGTCGCCGCGAACCGTTTAATGACTTCGTCCGCCGTAACTCCCTTGGGCTGGGCGGGATCAAGCGGTCCTTCCTGAGCAAACGCTTGCAAAGCAGGAAAGATGACAGTAGTGGCCACAAGCAACGCGAGACGCGACTTGAATTTCATAGAGATTAGTGTAGTGAACGGCAAGAAAACGTGCTGAACACTGCTGCCCTCCCGCATCCATGCCCTCTCCGCTCAGGGGGCGGGATACAGGAGAGCTGCAGTTCTGCCTATAAAATTAGATGCGATGAAAACTCAGGAGTTGCCGGGAAAGTTCGCGTCCCGAGAGAAGCTGCTTTGTTCGAACGAAACAGGCGGCCCGCGCAGGAGGAATAGATCATCGAGTGTCCCTTCGAGCCGAAAGAGACTTGTAGCTCAGCCGCTCTGCGCTTACCTGCGGGTTTAGCGGCCAGAATGACTGCAACTGGAATGGCAGCGTGCTGGTCCCGGCGGAGGCGCTGCCTTGAATCTCAACCGCGCCTTGCGCGCCTCCGCTGGAAGGCTGAATATTCACGAGTCCGGAGCGATCGGACAAAAGAGATCCGTGTGACGATGCGATAATCACCGGCGCCGGATTCGGGTTGATAACAATTCCTCCGATTGAGATCACAGGCGGAGTAGGCGCCAAGCGAAATACGACCTCCTGGAAGGATACAACCGCGCCAAGCACAGGGTTGGGAGGGGTAGCTGAATCGGTCGCGCGAACGATTACCGGTCGAAAGTTCTGGCCCACCGTCGAGGCTTGGTTTCCCCCCGATAAGGCTTCCAGCTTGAGTGATGAAGCTGGCACAGCAACTGCGAAGAAGCTTTGGCAAGGCTTGCTGCCCGGTTGCACGCAGGCGCTGACCTGCAAGCTTGCGCCGAGTGCCGGGACGTGAAGCGCGGTAGTGGCGTATCCGTTGGCGTTGGTCGTCGCATTTGCGGGATTGAGCGTGGCCGATCCTTGCATGACCTGAAACGTTACCGTGCTTCCGCTAACGGGCGCACCGTTGGAGAGAACGCGGGCGGTCAGCGGCATATCGAGGGTTGCGCCTTGAGCAATCCAGGCGAATGGCGAGGGAACGGAGATGTCCAGAGAAGATGATGTGGCAAGTAGGGTGGTCTGCACCGATTGCGGACTCAAATACGATGCTGGTGCGAGTACTGCGCTAATGCTGATGGTTCCGGCGGTAAATGGCGTCACGCGCGTGGAGGCTTGCCCGCTTTGATCGGTGAGAACAGTGCAACTGCTGGCGCCGTTGCATGCGGAAAAAGAAACGGCAGGCGTGGCGGTGAAGAATACGCTGGCGCCGCTCACCGGAGTCACGCCATCGGCTGCGACCACCCTTATGCGAATTGGGTTTACCGCTTCGCCGCCGACTGGAGTTGCCGGGTTTGATCCTGCGACCAGCTTGATCGTGTCGGTTGGACCAGCTCCGTAAATGAGGACATTCGCCATGGCGGAGGATGATCGCGTTGCGGGATCAGCTAACGCTAGATTCTGTACTCCGTCTGCCATCGCGGGGGCGCTGAGAATCACCTGATTCGCAGAAGCCGCGAGCACTGCTGCATTCAGAGTTCCGGCAACAGCAACAGTGTTCGCGCGAAATCCCACGCCTTGGACAGTGAGCGGAGTACCGCCCGCTACACTAGCCCGGGCCGGACTCACGTTGTCGGCATAAAAGACTCGAGCGCGATAGCGGTAGTCAGGGCGACCATCTCCGCGGTAATCGAAGATTCCGAGCCGGAAGGTAGTTGCGGCTTGCAAGATGGCGTCGAGTCGTGTCATGCCGAAAGTCAGGGTGTTGAATGCCAACGGCGTGTTGGCTGGAGCCGGAAAAGTTCCGGGATCAGACAACCCCCACATACCGATCACGGGCTGGGCTTTGCTTTCGGTGATGGCGCGGGATTCGTCCAGAGCGGTGACTTCAACGGAGAGAGTCCGATTATTCTGTCCGGAGAAAAAGAAATAATCAGAGTTGTCGCTTCCGCTAAGCGAGCCGCCCCAATTTCCACCCGCAGGCAGCGGCGCAGGAGATGAATAGCTCGTGGGCTCGAACCAGTCCTGCTCCTGAATGGTGCTGTTTTGCATGAGGATGTCCTGCGCAGTGTCACTGCCCAGGCTCGTAGTCACAATAATGGGTTGCGCGGTGCCAGAGGGGTGCACTTGCCAGGGCCCGTAGGGTCCAACCAGCTGCGACCATGTGGGATCGACCGGCTCCACGGTTAATTGATATTGCGCGCTGCTGGTGCCATTTGGGATCTCCAATCCGGCGAGGTCGAAAAAACCTTCAATCGCCGGATCATCGGAGCCGAAGCGATCGAATCTTTGCCCAGTGCTGTCTGTGAAACCAGTCGCCGGATTCCCGGCATTTCCGTGGAACAAGAAGCCAGAAACTGAAGTGGCCACAGAAGCACCTGAGGGCTGGCCGCTGGCGGGATCAATCCATCGGGCTACTACGTTTACACCCTGCATAGGCTGTGCTGGCTGGCCGTTCGAGTCTACAAAATAAACTGAGCCGTGAATGCGGACGGCACTGCTTGACAGAATTTGCTTGCCCGGAAAACTCGGCTGATTCTGAGCCGTCACGGGATACAGGCGCGAGATAGCAGCACGGTCATCCATTTTGGGTTGATCGGCATTGGGGAAGCACAGCGAGATGGGCACGCAGTTGATTGGGTCGAGCGCGTGCATGATAGTCAATCCGGCAAAATCACCCGATGTGGGCGCAGGAGTGCGCGTAAACACATTGACGTTAGCCTGCGACCAATCCAGCCCCACAACTCGGCCCAGCACGCGTACCAGGCGATATTTCACGTCGGGGAGTTGATCAGAAGTTTGTGCGCAGTTTCCGTTGAGGACGACCAGTGCGTGCAGCAGATGGCCGTCAGTGCTGAAATTATCGACGCCGCCGAATGCTGCATTGTTGAAGCAGGATCCCGCGTCGCCTGCACCCTGCCCGAGAAGCGCATCTGTGACCCTTCCATCGGCATCGTAGACGATTCCCACAGGCGTGCTCACCGCGGTGGGAAGAATATCGGCAGGCATGGTGACCACGCCGTTGGTCACGGAGACATTTGTGCCGTTTACATCTTCAGCGAGATGCCCGGCCAGTGTGGATGAAACTGCTGCGGTCGGAACCGCCGTCCAGCGGCTGAAGGCGTCGGCAACAAAGGAATCGGCATTGGCACCCAGGAGTATGGGGCTGAGATCGCCCTGATCGGTGTAGTAGTTGATTACGCCCTGTGACCAGGTAAGTGGTGTGCCTTTTGTGGTTGGGTCGAAGTAGCTGACGCCAGCCACGTAACGCGGACCGCCCGCCAATGCGGGTTGTGGAGCAATTACTGAGAGCACGACGGAGAGAGCAACACAACTGAGCAGCCCATCAATTAATCTTAGAAGCATTTTGCTTCGTGTACCTTCGTGTCCTTCGTCGTTAACGAACCTGCTCATGCTCGTTCTCTGAAGCATGCAGGATTGCATGGGCAAACTCGCGCGGGCTGACGCGGGTTCTTCCGGCAAACTGCGATTGCGCGCGGTTGATGGAAATAGGTGTGCGCCGCAGGTCGTGGATGTGGATCTTCCCGTCATGATCCACCACAAATTGCCCAAGTGGGCCACCGACTGGGCTGGTGAATCCCAGTTTGCTGGCGGGATAAAGAAAGAGGAGTACCCGTTCACCGGGCCGGTAACGCTCGCCGGAGTTCCACAGGCCGGACCACTCACGGATGGTGAAAATCTCCCCAGCGCGAACGCCTCGAATGGCCTGGTCCACACGAAAGCTGACTTGCGTGAAAGCAATCGCGTTTTCACCCGCGGTCGTTCTCTGAATCTTCAAGACTGTTCCGGAGAAGATGTATCCGGAGCTGCGAGCGAACTGATTAAAGGTATCGACCTGAGCACCCGGCCTGCGCTGTGCAACCGCGAAAATCGCAGGCAAGAGCAAGAAGCTAGTGACGGCAATTTTTCGACGGAGAAGTCGCATCGCATTCCTTTGTGAGCTGAAGTCAATACCGGCGGGGAGCAGAACGATGCTAGTCAAAACAGGAGTTGCGGGATGTGCGGAGTGTCACAAAAGGATGTGACGGGTGAACTTTCCCGAAGTGGGAAAATCCGAGCGAGAAGGTTTTGTACGCTATATTCTGACGTGCCGCTGGGCCGAGAGATGCGCGCCCGTCAGCAGCAGCAACCCGGAGAGGAATGCCCAAAACATGAGGCTCACAGACAGCGCAAAAGGACCGTAAACCTCCTGAAAATCCAAGCGGGGGAGCGCCAAAATGTAGGCATACTTCAGAATCTCCGATAAGAGGCCCATGATCACTGCTGAGGGAACAACACTTCGTGCGGGCACTTTGCCGTTGGGCAGCACCCAGTAGATCAGGAAGAAAATTGCCATACTGGCGGCGATAGCGAAGATTTTCATAATCAGAAATC
>Ga0209690_1000705_pt1 | contig 17986 bp, 16 predicted proteins | sample GraSoiAngelo_150_FD_186164 | JGI IMG/M metagenome (GOLD analysis project Ga0209690, IMG submission 186164) | Grasslands soil microbial communities from the Angelo Coastal Reserve, California, USA - 14_1009_09_40cm (SPAdes) (version 2) | ecosystem: Environmental > Terrestrial > Soil > Grasslands ...
ATTGCCGATTTGAGTTCGAGAAACGCTGTCAACTTTTCATCGGCGCGAACAATTAACCACTGATTGTCGCCGCGACGCGCGTCAGCAACGAAGAATGTTCGACCGCGAGAATCCACGGTTGAGACGCAGCCCCAAGTCCAACCGGCTTTGCTGAGATTGTCAGCGATTATTTCCCAGTACTTCACCGGGGCTGATTCTGCCGAGACACGCGCTTTCGCCTTTGGCTTGCTTTTATCCGAGCGTTCGGCTTTTCTCTCTCCCGTGATATGAAATCGGGTAACGAACATCTTGAGAAATTGAAATCACTCGCTAAACAACTCAGTGTGGGAAGCGCGGATGTGACCATCGGATTTATGGTCCCCGAATTTGCGGCGCTCGTGGTTCTGTTGGCGGAACGAGCAGAGCGACTCCATAAATGGGTCCGGGCGCTTACGGTTTTCCTCATCATTCTAACAGCGGTGCTAGTCTGGCTAACATGTCGTCTTGTGTATTCAGCACATTTCTGAGGAATCCAAACTGAGGCACCACGAAATTGAACAAAGCCGGTGATTCTCGGCTGAACCGAGAAAGATGAATACTTACTCGACTAATTGCGAAATGCGGTTTGTCTGCTTTCCGCAGTTCTAATGATTATCCACGACCGTTTGCGGAGCAAGGCGGCTCACCTCGACTTGCGCGCTCACCTTTTGCAAGCCCGCAGTAAGCGCTTCAATTTGCTTTTGCTGCTCCGCGAGCTTCGATTCAAAGTCCTTCGTTAGCTGCTCCACTTTGCGATGCTCTTTCAGAAACTCATTTAGCAACATCGCGTTCACTGCCTCGTAGCGCACCGTGTAAGGCTTGCCCTGGTCGTCACGCGCCACCAGAGCGGGGTTTACCTTCTCCACCTCCTCAGCGACGAGGCCGAACTGAGGGATGCCATCTGGGTCGAGTTCTTTCTTGTAATGGAAGGTGACCGGTTTGAGCGCGAGAATCGCTTCGCTTGCCTTGTCCATGGGTTTAATCGCGTCCTTGAACCGGGCCGAGGAGGTGGTCGTGCCGAGGTGACCGTTGGTGTCTACGATAACTGCTACACCTGTTGGAACGGTCGCCCCGCTGATGCCCTGGATAAATGTGGCGGTTGTTGCACCCGACGGGTTGAATGGGTTCCTGCCTATGCGAATAGTGTTCGATTCACTTGCTGTCCCCTCACTGGCGATGTAGATGTTGTGGTCGCCCGTGGCGTGGTTTGTGCCCGCGCGCCATCCTATGGCGATATTGCCGTTGCCAATTGTGGGACTGAGCGCATCAACACCGATGGCGGTATTGAAGTCGCCATTGGTGTTGCTGGCGAGTGCGTTGTATCCTATGGCTGTATTTCCACCGCCGGTGACGTTGCTAGTTAGCGCAAAACCGGTGGCCGTGTTGTTGGTGCCGGTGGTGTTGCTATAGAGCGCGTGAAAACCGTTAGCCGTGTTCACGCTGCCGGTTGTGTTGTTGAAAAGCGCATTAAAACCGGTGGCCGTGTTGTTGGTGCCGGTTGTATTGTCAAAGAGCGCCCTAAAACCGGTCGCCGTGTTGAAGCTGCCTCTTGTGTTGAATTGGAGCGCACCGCCACCGTTGGCCGTGTTCTCGATGCCCTCTGTGTTCTCGAGAAGCGCCTCAGCACCGATTGCCGTGTTGCCGCCGCCGATTGTATTGTTCATGAGCGCGTCATCACCCAGGAACGTGTTGCCGTTGAAGGTATCGCAGCCTTCATTGCAAACCGCTCGGGCTTGCGGCGAAAGCGCAAAGCACGCGAATGCAAATATTAGGATTACTTGACCCAATAGGAGCTGTTTCAGATAGATTTTCATAGGAAATACTTTCAATTGTGCGAGCGAACCATTCGCTCGCGGTTGCCCTGCGGGAAGAGGGTCGAGTGGAGCTCTTGGGGAGACGCTTAACCAACTTGGCGCGGGGCCGATCTTGCAGCCCTCCCCCCCCGACGGTGTCAATACTATTTTTTGGCGGAAACCGAAAAATCATTAAACCGCAGATTGCGCGGATTTCGCCGATACAGCCGGATTGCCGATTTGAGTTCGAGAAACGCTGTCAACTTTTCATCGGCGCGAACAATTAACCACTGATTGTCGCCGCGACGCGCGTCAGCAACGAAGAATGTTCGACCGCGAGAATCCACGGTTGAGACGCGGCCCCAACTCCACCCGGCCCGGCTGAGATTATCCGCGATGATCTCCCAATACTTCACGCGCGGCGGATTGTGCCTCTTTTGCTCTCCACACAGCAACTACAAAAATCTCGTTAGTGCATGAGCACGCGGGCGATTTCAAAGAGTGGTGAGCCAATCATATTTGGCATTTCGAGCCAAACAAAAAGCCGCCACGCGCTGAAACGTGACGGCTGATTGTGAAATGCAGCAGCTTTACGGATTGCTGACCACCGTTTGTTGTGCACGTCTGCTCGCTTCAAGCTGCGCGCTCACCTTCTGGATTTGCGATGCCTGTGCTTTGAGTTGTGCGGCCATGGCTTCCATGCCTTTCCGTTGCTCGGCAACGGTTGACTTCAACTCCGCGACTTCACGGTGTTCTTTGAGGAACTCGTTAAGCAACATCGCGTTCACTGCCTCGTAGCGCACCGTGTAAGGCTTGCCCTGGTCGTCGCGAGCCACTAAATCCGGGTTCACCTTTTCTACTTGCTCGGCCACAAGGCCAAATTGCGGAATGCTATCCGGGTCAAGCTCATGTTTGTAGCGGAAGGTTACCGGCTTGAGCGCGAGGATCGCTTCGCTCGCCTCGTCCATCGGCTTAATCGCTTCCTTGAAACGCGCAGAGGATGTGGTCGTGCCGAGATGACCACTGCCATCTACAATAACTGCTACACCTGTTGGAACGGTTGCCCCACTGATGCCGGCGATAAATGTGGCCCTGTGAGTTTGTCTCGTACCAATCCGAATAGTTCTGGACTCGCCTGCCACACCAGGATTGCCGATGTCGATGTTATTATTGCCAGTGGTAAGATTACCGGCGGCAAAAAAGCCCACTGCGATGTTGCTGCTGCCGATGGTGTTGTTGCCGAGTGCACTAACACCAATAGCTGTGTTGGTCGAGCCGGTGGTGTTGCTAGCCAGCCCGTCGCCGATGGCCACGTTGTCGCTGCCGGTTGTGTTGGACTGGAGCGCCACAGCACCGATACCTGTGTTAGCAATGCCGATTGTGTTGAATAAGAGGGCGTCAACACCGACGGCCGTGTTGTTGTAGCCCGTGGTGTTGCTATAGAGCGCATTAGAACCCGCGGCCGTGTTGCTGCCGCCGGTTGTGTTGCTATAGAGCGCACTGTTACCACTGGCCGTGTTGGCGGCGCCCTCTGTGTTGCTAAAGAGCGCATCCAAACCAACAGCGGTGTTATCGTAGCCGGTTGTGTTCAATTCGAGCGCGTGAGAACCGTTCGCCGTGTTGTTGCTGCCGGTGGTGTTGTGAAGGAGGGCATGGAAACCGCTGGCCGTGTTGTCGGTGCCGTAAGTGGTGCTAAAGAGCGCTTGCACGCCAATCGCCGTGTTATCGAGGCCGGTGGTATTGCTATACAGCGCATTGGAACCGATGGCCGTGTTGTAGAAGCCGGTCGTGAGGCTGAAGAGCGCAGAAGCACCGTTGGCCGTGTTGCCGTTGCCGGTGGTGTTGCTAAAGAGCGCCTGAAAACCGATTGCCGTGTTATTGACACCTTGTGACGTGTCAAGGCTGAAGAGTGCATTATCCCCCTCCGCCGTGTTGAAGTTAGGATAGCCTCCGTCCGGCGCTGGGGTCACCGCTCGAGCCGTTGGCGAAAGGGCGAAGCAGGCGAGCGTCAGTGCGATGAGAAGTGGCAGAATTGTTGTTTTTTGGGATTGAATCGGCGGATTCATGGTTCTTCCTTTCTGTTTCCCCACTATGTTGATTCTGCAATCGCGGGTCCGGAAGGGGCGAAGAACCTAGCGGGGCAAATGTCCTCCGCCTGAATCAGATCCGTTTGAAAAAGTCTCGCTGATCCGTCAAGCCTTAAATCATAGAAAATCTGTTGGAACGCCGGCCTCCGAAGTGACGAAGCATCGAACAGGAGAGGCCGGGATAGGACTTCCAAACCTTTTGCGACAGGTCTGCTTCACTGCAATCTTGCGTGAAGTCCCTCAGGAGATCTTCATGAAATTGTTCGGGCGTATTGAGGTTTATAACGATTTCACGCCGCGCTCAGCGGCGATGAACATGGCGATCGATGAAGCGCTGCTCGATTCGGTAGCGGTCCCCTCGATTCGATTCTATCGATGGCAATCCCCTGCTCTTTCATTTGGATATTTTGGAAAATTTGCCGATGTCGCTGAGTATGCGACTGAGCGCGATCTAGTCCGGCGGTGGACGGGCGGCGGAATCGTTTTTCACGGTGAAGACCTGACGTATTCCATCGTGATTCCCGTAAGCGATCAGATCTTCGCGGAATCATCGATGTCGCTCTACGAGAAGATTCATCGCACTTTGGTCAATGCGCTGGCTGAGACGGCACAACCCGCAGTTGTAGCCGCGATTGCTGATCGCGGCGCCAGGGTCAGCGACGCCTGCTACAACGAACACTGTTTCGCAAATCCAGTCCGCGCCGATGTGATGTTGAATGGCCGCAAGGTCGCCGGCGCAGCGCAGCGGCGCACACGCGCCAGTTTGCTGCATCAAGGCAGCATTCAGAATGTCGATCTTGCGAACGGACTGGCGGAACGATTTGCAAAAAAGTTGTCGAACAATCGCGAGACACGGAGTTTGCCAAACGCAGTTCACTATCGAGCGGAGGAAATCGCAGCGCGGAAGTACGCAACCGAAGATTGGTTGCGCAAGCGGTGAAAGCTCTTCGACATGCCGCCGAAGAGTACAGGCTCGCCGCGGGACGAGTCCGTCCGACTGGCGGACCAACAGCCGGTGCTCCCCCGAAAATTAACGCACGTGTTGTTTTGACAACCTGTTAGCCGCCCCTCTATTCTCGGCTCGTGGAAGTTTTTGCACGCTCAGGCCCGGGCTCGACCGGTCCAGCAACCACTTCTCCGCTCAGCCCACTGGCTCGAGTGGCTCAGCTGGTGCAGCCGCATCTCCGGGAAGTTGAAACCCGGATTGTGCAGCAAGCGGCCGCTTTTGACCCCGACATCGAAGGCTATGTAACCTACGCCATTGGCGGCCGCGGGAAGCGTCTGCGTCCGCTGCTTGCCCTTCTGGCCGGCGGCGCGACCGGCGAAATCAATTCGGAACATATCGATCTTGCTGTAATCGTTGAACTCATCCACGTCGCCACGCTAGTGCACGACGACGTCCTGGACGAGGCTGAGCACCGCCGGGCGCGGCCTACGGTAAATGCGCGCTGGGGCAATTCGCTCAGCGTTCTTTTGGGCGATTTCCTTTTCGCACACGCTCTGAATCTCTCCACAAGTTTTGAGAATGCAGGCATCAGTCGCGCGATTGCGCGAGCGGCACGTGAAATCTGTTCGGGAGAAATGATCCAGACTCAACGCCGGTTCGATCTGAACCTGACTGTCCAGGATTATTTGCGGATCGTAGAAATGAAAACCGGCTCGCTTTTTTCCGCCGCAGCGGAACTGGCCGCGCTCATCAGCGAAGCCGAGCTGAACGTAATCGAAACATTCAAAAATTTCGGCTTTCAAATTGGGACGGCGTATCAGATTTACGATGATTGCGTCGATCTTGCCGGCAGCGAGAGCGCGACTGGCAAAACGCTCGGCACCGATCTGCGCAAAGGCAAGTTTACTTTGCCGGTTTTGATTTTCCTGCGTTCCGCCTCGGAGTTCGAGCGGGAACGCTGTTGCCAGCTTGTGCTCGAAGAAAAAATCGAAGACATGATTGAGCTCCTGAAGAATGGCGCGAACGACGGAGCGCTCAACGAATCCATCGACGCGGGTAGCGATCTGATTCGCGGAGCGCAAATCGCGTTGGATGGAATCGAGTCCAATCCTTACGCCAATGCACTGTTCTCTCTCGGCGACGCGTTGTGCGAAATGTTCGATCAGCTTCGCATCTGATGGAATGTGGGAGGGACTTTGGTGTCCCGACTCTTAGCAACCTCACATCACGGCACTGAGGCCGTTCCCACATTATGCCGCAGCTTAAAATCCGTGAGATGCCGGAGGACGAGCGGCCGCGAGAAAAACTGCTTGCGCGCGGAGTATCGGCGCTAAGTGACTCGGAATTGATCGCTATTCTCTTGCGCACAGGATTGCGGGGCGCGAATGCAGTCGAAGTAGGGCGGCAACTTCTCGAAAAGTACAAATCCCTCACTGGCATAAGCCGGTGCAGTGTGAAAGAACTACTGGAAATTCCTGGCATCGGTCCGACGAAAGCTCTTGAGTTGGTAGCAGCGTTTGGCTTGGGCCAGCGGCTCGCACGCGAAACATTATCGAAGCAAAAACTCGATTCACCCGAACTCGTGAGCGAGCTCGTCGGGCCGGAGATGCGCCGACTACGAACTGAGTCGCTGCGCGTGATCCTGCTCGATACCCGATACCGCCTTGTGCACATTGAGGAGGTTTCGGTCGGCAGCCTCAATGAGAGCATTGCTCATCCGCGTGAAATCTTTCGCCCGGCGCTCACTTATTCGGCTCACGCCGTGATTGTCGTGCATAATCATCCGTCCGGCGACGCGTCGCCAAGCCAGGCCGATCACAGCCTGACGCGGCGTCTGGCCGAGGCCGCCGAGCTTCTGCAAATCAAATTGCTCGATCACATTATTATCGGCGCGCCCGCGGAGGGGAACCCTGGTTACTTCAGCTTCAAGGAAGCAGGCGTGCTTTGAAGATTCACCCGACGGCTCTTGTGGATCCCAGCGCACGAATCGGCGCCGATGTCGAGATCGGGCCGTTTTCGACAATCGGGCCACAGGTGGTAATCGGTAATAAAACGATCACGCAATCGCACGTGGTCATTGAAGGCGATGTGACGATCGGCACAGGCAATTTTATCGGACACGGCGCGATTATTGGCGCGCCGCCCCAAGATCTTTCCTTTTCGCCGGACCGGAAAACGAAGGTCGTGATCGGCAACGACAATGTCATTCGCGAGTATTGCACGATCCATCGTGGGAGTCCCAATGGCAGCCTTACTAGAATTGGCGACAATAATTTTCTGATGGCGGGCGCGCACATCGGGCACAATTGCCTCATTGGAAACAATGTCATCATCGCGAACAATTGTTTATTGGCTGGACACGTGCGCGTGGACGACGGCGCGTTTCTCGGCGGCGGATCGACATTTCACCAGTTCATGCACATCGGGCGACTGGTGATGGTGCAAGGCAGCTCTGCTTTCGGAAAGGATCTGCCGCCGTTCGTGGTCGCGGGCGAGCGCAACTCTGTTTTTGGAGTCAACGTGGTCGGTCTGCGGCGCGGCGGTTTCAGCGTGGAAGATCGGGAAGAAATCAAAGCGGCGTTTAAGCTTCTTTACACAAGCGGCCTGAACACCTCACAGGCACTGGAGAAAGCGGCTGTCACAGACTTTGGCGCAGCCGCGCGAGAATTCTTCGCGTTTGTCGCGGCAGCAAAAAAACGCGGGATCTGCCCTTACAAGAGGGGCGCAGCGCTGTAGTGGCTTCGCTGTGCGAAAGCGCGGCGCTGATGTGTCTTTGCAACGCGCACGCCACGCGTTCACAGAGATGCGGCTACAGCAGTCCGAGCAACGCCAGCATGCGGCCGGTTCTTCCTTTTTCGGCGCGGTACGAATAGTAAACATCGACATGGCAAGCTGTGCAGATGCCGCCGTCATTGATATTGTGCAAGCCTTGTGCGCGACACTGTTCGACAATCTTCGCTGCGAAATTGATCTCGTAATGAGGCGGACGAATACAGGGACTGAGTTGCACGATCAGATCGCCAGGGTTCGATCCAAAGCGCGCCGCCATTTGGGCGATGGCATTCGAGACGACGCCGAACTCGGTTCCTTTGCGTCCAGAATGCACAAGACCGATGGCAGGCGTTTTTGGATCGACAATATAAACGGCGCAGCAGTCGGCAACATAAATGCCCACCGCGACACCGTGTTGATTGGTGATAATGCCGTCGCAGCCGGAAAAATGTTTGTCTTCGCAGCCGACACGGCTGCCCCTACAGTCTGCAAGATCGACGATTGCGATTTTATCGCCGTGAATTTGCTCGGCAGTAAGCAGCGGCCAATCGCCGAATCCAGTGGCATGACGAATCTGTTGGTGCGCTTTCTCTAGCCGCGCCAATGCTTCAGCTTTATTGTGTGAGACGTCGATCCCCGCGATTCGCCGCGTAAAAACATGACGACAATTCGGCAGCTCCGCCAGAGCAGAGAAATATTCAACAGGCAGAGGCTGCACGAAATTGATTAACTGGAACGGATATCTCGACCCATTCCCCTTCGCCTAGGGCAAGCTTTCGCTCGATATGACAACGGATCTACCGCGATAACTCGGACTTTGGTTTCCCCGTGGCATCGACATCGCTTCCCGTATAGTACGTTTTCGTTCGCGTCGCGCGCGGCGTCAGGTTGGCGAACGATTCGGTATAGGTACTCTGCGCACCCGTGACGCGGTCGAACTCCGCAAGGGCGGAATTGTAGCCGAAGAGGGCCTGCAAGCGCGTCGATTGTGCCGTCAGCAACTGGACCTGGGCGTTGAGCACATCCAACTGAGTTCCTGCGCCTGCGTCCAGGCGGGCTTTGGCCAGACGCAGCGCTTCATCGGCTTGCTCCACATTCTTCTCCTGGCTTTGAATCAGTTCGCGGTCCTGCTGCAAATTTGAGTAAGCCTGCTGTACTTCCAGTTCGACCTGTCGAACGTCGTCGTCGTAGCTGATTTTGGCTTCCGAAAGGAGAGCGCGCTGTTGTTTAACCTGGCCATAAATCGCGCCGCTATCCCAAATCGGCACGCTTCCCGTCACCTCTGCAATCCAACCCTTCGAAATATCATGCCAGCTCGAGTTGGTCGGCGAACTGACCCATTCGCCGCCTCCGGTTGTGTTGATGCTCGGAAGAAACTGACCCAGCGCCACATGCACTTGCTCGATCTGGTTCAAAACATTTGCCCGCGCCTGTTTGAGAAATGGGCGCCGCTGTTTCCCAAGCTCGATCGCATCGACCAGCGCGATGTTGCGCGGGATGTAGGGCATTTCACCAACAACTTCAAGCGGCGGATTTTCGCCGCGCAGCGGGTTAAAATCGAGGCCGATGGTCTTGGCCAGAACAAGCTTGGATATTCGGTAGTTGTTCTGCGCAGTAATCAGTTGGGGAATTTGGTTGTAGAGAGCGACTTCCGCCTGCAGCACATTGAAGCGCGGAACTGTTCCCGCTTCGAAGCGGTTCTGCTGGTCTTTCAGCTGGCTCTCCAAAAGGTGCACTGATTGCTCCTGCACACCAATCAGCGCCTTATTGACTACGATCTGATAGAACTGTGTTTTCACGGTCGCAATGACTTGGTCCAGGGTATTGCGGAACGCGAAGTAGGCGCTGTCTCGCTGAAAAAAGGTACCGCGGATCGACGGCCAGGTTGTGCCATTAAAAATCAACTGCGTTCCAAGGACGGAGATGTTGTAGGATATATCGCTCAGCTGAGTATTAGTGACACTTGGTATCGGGGACGGGCTCGCCATGGGTTGGGGATCGCGGACCTGCGACGGCGGCGAGTCAACGAGGGACGAGGATAGCGTCGTACCCGCGGTCGTCGCAGCCGTGGCCGTCGCAGCCGTGGCCGTCGCACCCGTGATCGTCGCACCCGTGGTCGTCGGACCGGTGGTCGTCGTACCCGTACCTCCCAATATCCGGGCGCCAATCAGGTTCGGATCAGTCCATTCAAACGTTCCGCTCGGTGTAATATGCGGCAATGCCTGCGCCCGAATCTGAATGATCACGCCTTTTGTGCGCTTGATCTCCTGTTCCGCCCGCAGAATATCCGGATTACGCTGCAGCGCCGTCAGGATCGCCTGATCGAGAGTAAACGTGGGAACACCGCCTGCGGAAGATGTTTCACCGCCGCCAAAGGTCCGGTCGGTAAGGATGCCGATCTGTGCAAAAATCCCGAGGAAAAGAAACAAATTTCTCATTACCGGTTTGGCGATTAGATGCGCGAAGGCCAGCGCTCGGATTTAACGTTCGCTGCTTTGGCTCGATTTGGTAGCACTGCCGGCGAACAAATGGAAATCATTTCGATTGGCAGTAATCATAAATTTTACTGTAAATCTGCAACCAGGCCTTTTGTTCATCGGGGCTGAGGTGTTCCAAAATCTTTATTAGATTGCCAACCATCTCCTCACGAATACGCCGGACGAGAGCTGAACCCTTTGGCGTAATGCAGACCATTACCTTGCGACGGTCGTCGCGCGCGACCGAGCGCATGACGTAACCGAGATTTTCGAGCCGCGCGACCAAACCGCTCGCCGCCGCAGTGGTGTGCCCCATTTTCTGCGCGATCGCGGACATGGTGAGGACTTCTTTCTGGTCGAGAAAAGCGAGAAGAAAAAATTGCGGAAAGGAAACGTTGCCAGGCGCAAGCTCCTTGCACAGATGCAGCACGAAACAGCGCTGCATTTCCAAAACAATATGCGAAAGCCGTTCCGCATCCGCACGAATTTGATCGGTCGGACTTCGTGCAAACGCGGTGACGGTTCCCGTATTCAAGGCGATTAAGCTAAAAATGGGCGCATAGCCTGTCAAACCCCCTTAGCCGAAAGAATTGGCTAATCCCAAAGCTGAAGATTGACAATTTCACCTGCTTTCAACGATTCGCCCACGGCGACGCGCAACAGCGCGTTCGACTGGCTCAAACCGAAAAGTGCGTGCGATTCCTGGCGGCCGACAGGAGTAAATTTTCCGTCTTCCAGTTTTCCGCGGACGTAATGCGGCCGATCGCTACCGTTGGTCAAATCGGCAATCAACTTTGCCGGCCCCATCGGCAGATCGAGATCGGCTGCGCCCATCATCCTTAAAATCGCCGGCCGCACGAATTGCAAAAACGTCACAAAAGCGGAAACCGGATTTCCCGGGAGGCCGAATACAAAACAATCACCAATGCGACCGAACAGAAATGGTTTGCCCGGTTTGATTGCCACTCGCCAGACGTCAATCTTGGCGCCAAGCGAGCGTAAGGTTGATTGGACCAAATCATGTTCGCCAACCGAAACGCCGCCGCTGATGATCAAGACGTGATTTTTCAGTCCTCGCTCGATTGTTTCGATCAACAACTCGCGATCATCGCGAGAATGTTCTGCTGATTTCACGATCGCGCCGCAGGACTTCAGCAAGGCTTGCAAAAGCGCTGAGTTGCTTTCATAAACCTGCCCCGATTTCAGTTGTTCTCCGACCTTCATGAGCTCGTCACCACTTGAAACGATTGCGACTGAAACTGCAGCGCCCACCGCAAGATCGCTGAAACCCTGCGATGCGAATAAAGCGAGCGTTGCCGCCCGAATTCGCTCGCCTTTGCTCAGGATTTTCTGCCCTTCACTCAAATCGCAGCCGCGCTTTCGGATGAATTCGCCAGGATCGACATCTACATTCAGGACGATCTCCTCTCTATCGCGTATTACATCTTCCTGCATGACGACCGCATCCGCTCCAGCAGGCATTGGCGCACCCGTGAAAATCCGAACCGCTTCGCCAGGGGAAATTCGAAGTTGCCGATCAGGGCCGGCCGGCTGTTCGCCGGTCACGAGCAACCGTTCGCCCTTTCTGCACGAACTCGCCACGACCGCATAACCATCCATCGCGGAATTATCGAAGTTGGGCAGGGGCAACCGCGCAAAATGATCTTCGGCTGCAAAACAGCCGAGCGCGCTCAAAAGCAAAGTTCGCCGGGCCGGCAGCGGCTGAATGGTTTTCAGAATTTTGCTGTGTGCCTCTGCCTCGCTGATCATCAGCAATCATTTCAGTTAGCAATCGAGAATTAGCAACTCCGATGAAATCGCGAGCACGCGACGCAGGTCGGTGTTGGCAATGGACATTTCTTCGCGATATTCTGGCGAGTTTTTGGTGAGGTGGCTGAGTGGTCGAAAGCAGCGCTTTGCTAAAGCGCCGTAGCCCAAAAGGCTACCGAGGGTTCGAATCCCTCCCTCACCGTTTCCCTCGTAAAGCGAGGGCGACAGGGCAAATGCATAACACTTTGGCATAACAAGTCTGCCGATTTCAGTGGTGTTCAACGTTGTGCGCTGAAGTCTCGCGCAATACATTCCAAGCGGGTGACGGGGCGGGGATCGCCCGTGTTGCGCGGAAGGATCAGCGTCAACCGGTTGGGCGAGCCCGAAAATTTTTAATCAAAAGACAAAACGTTTATGAAGCCAAAAGACAGTCAGAACGAATCGGGGGAAGAGCTTCGATCACAAACTGACGTGGAGCAACCGTTACCAGCAGGCGCAGACGTTCAGGCGTTGGCGAAATGGATTGGTGACAAGCTGCGCAAGAGGCAAGTCCCATTCCAAAGCCTTTGCAATACCGAGCGCAAGAAAGGCTCCACCGAGATGATCTACGGAGTGAAGTGGAAGGTGTACCGCACGGAACGTGGCTTTAACGATCTATTTTGGGATTTCTGGCGCGAGGTTGGCGAGAAGTGGAAGGACGCAGACCGAAAGAAGCCGCCGACCGGCTGCACGGAATCCGAACGCAGGGACATGGTGGCTCTCGCACGCGATGCGGACGCCTGGAAAAAACGAGGTGAGCAAATGCTTAATTCATGGAAAAGGGACGGAGTTGGACCTGCCGACTTTTTGTCGCTTGCCCGTTTTCGCGGGTGTTACTGTTTCGAGAGTCAAGTTAAGTTCATCACTGGACAAAACCGTCCTGATCGTGCGCTGCCATGGTTCCGGCGCTTCCTAAAGTCGCACTTCGGTAATGAGGATATGGCTGAATATCTTGAAACGGCGTTCCCTGAGGACCTTGATTCGCTCAAGGATGCGTTTACCAAGTGGAAACCGGAAGAACTATCGCGTCAGCGTCGCGAAGCGCGCGGCAAGCGCGGGCGCGTGAAATCAAAGAACGACAAGCGCCTTGGAGCGCTCGACAAGTATGGGCGCATGAGATCGACGAGCGCCAAGCGCCGTCTTCGATGATTTGACAGAGTTTCTCGCCGCAAAAAGTGGCATTCGTTCTTGGCGAGACGCCATTTGTTACGGCTTACTCTGCCATTTGTTAAGTTTTAGCTGTCATTTGTAGCGAAGCGGGCGGCATTAGTAGAGCGCGCCGTGCCACAAGGCCAAAATCGGGTGTGGGAGGTTTCGCCCATGACTTCGGCACAAACCGGCGAACATCCGGCAACAACTGTTCCGCTACGTGAAGCAGCGGCGCGAGCATCACATGTCGATCCTGAATTTGTCGATTGTAAAGGTTTGGAAGCGGGCTGGGGAATAAAGCGTTCCCTCGCCTACCAACTTCTAAACGACGGCAAAATCAAAGGCGTCAGCTTGCGCCGACGCAATCGGATTCGCGGCAAGCGATTGTTCAGCGTTGACAGCGTGCGGGCCTTTCTTCGCAAGCAAATGGACGAAGCGAAATGAGCGGGCCATCAAAAAAAGAACGCCGTCTTTGTGGGACGGCGCTCCGACAACTCCAGCTGCGCGCAACGTATCACATGGCCGCCTTCCAAGCAAAGCTCTTTGAAAGACCTTTTTGGTTTTTCGAGCAGTGGCGCGGGCGACTAATGGATCGCATCGACAACGAGAGGAGGGACAGATGAGCGGTGACGTTCGCGAAGCAAAGCGCAAGCTGCCGCTCCCGGCGTTAATTCACATACTCGGACTCGGAGAGCACGCGAAGAAAAGCGCGCGCTGTCCGTTTCACGATGACAAGCGCAATTCCTTCTCAGTGTGGCGGAATGGCGCCGGTGCGTGGTTTTTCAAATGTCATGCAGGTTGTGGGGAGGGTGACGAAATCACCTTCTTGGAGTTGCACGAGCGCATCCCGAATAACGAAGCGACAAAGCTGTTTCTGGAAATGTCTAACGCGAATGGCGCAACGCTATCAGCATCGAAGCGAAGATCGACATCAGCTCTCGACTGGCGCGCGTGCGTGGAAGCGTTCACGGAAAAACACGTTGAACACCTCGCGAAATGGCGTGGTTACTCAGTCGAGTTTTGTTCCTGGCTGAAAGAGAACGGACTTGTCGGACTGTTTAACGATTGCATTGCTTTCCCGGTACACGATCCGGCAGGCAACGTTGTAGCAGCGCACTACCGGCTGAGAGACGGCTCGTGGCGCTACTATCCGCAAGGTGCAAAGGTGCGTCCCCTCGTCATCGGCGAATTGGTCGCCGGTGAGCCTGTCCACGTTTTCGAAAGTCAGTGGGACGGCTTCGACTATATGGACAAATCAGGTGAGCGTGACGGCATCGTCATCACGCGCGGCGCGAGCAACGGCGCGCTCGTGGCCGGTCTGATACCGGAAGGCTCAACGGTTTACGTCTGGACACAGAACGATGACGCCGGTGAGAACTGGCAAAAGGATATTTGCGCAAACACGAAAGGTACGGTGAAGCGCGCGAGGATTCCAGCACTGCACAAAGATTTGAACGTTTGGACGCGCGCGGGCGCAACGCCGGGCGACCTGCTCCACGCAATGCAGAGCGCGGAAGTCGTGAGCGAAGCTGAGAAAAGCTGGATGGATGCGCTGAACGAGTCTGTCGTTACCTCGAATGAACTGCGCGATCTTGAATTGGTTCCCCGTAAAAAACTTCTCGGAGATTGGTTTTGCGAAGGCGATCTTGGATTCATCTTCGCCTTTCGCGGCGTTGGCAAAACGTGGCTGGCGCTCGCGATAGCTCAGGCGCTCTCCACAGGCAGCAAGTTAGGAGATTGGCCGGGACACGCACCCGTGAAAGTTCTCTATATCGACGGTGAGATGCCGCCCGATCTGATGCGCTCGCGCTGCAAAGGGTTAGAGGCAGGCAACGACAATCTGCAATTCCTCAACCATGAGATTTTGTTCGAGCGCAGCGGCAAGGTGTTGAATATCACAAATGGGGAAATCCAACAGGCAATTACGGAAAAGTGCATCGCGAGCGGTGTGAAGGTCCTGTTTCTCGATAATCTCTCCACGCTGGCCTCTGGAATGCGGGAGAACGAGGCCGACTCGTGGGAGCTCGTGAACAGTTGGCTACTCGATTTGCGCAGACGCAAGATCGCGGTTGTGATCGTTCATCACGCCGGGCGCTCTGGCGAAATGCGAGGCACGTCCAAGCGTGAGGACAACGTGTTTTGGATTATCGCGCTCGACGACACGAAAAAGAACGCTGACGACAAGCGCGGCGCGCGGTTCATATCGCGGTTCACGAAACCGAGCCGCAACACGCAAGAAGACGTTCCAACTTACGAATGGCACTTTGTCACCGATGAGGCGACCGGCACTGTAAGCATAGGATGTAAGCTGGCACAAACGATGGACGTGTTCCTCGGACTAATTGAGGACGGCGTGACGGAGTGCGGTCAGATCGCGCAGGAAATGAAGATCTCTCCCGCAACCGTGAGCCGGTTCGCGAAGAAAGGAATTGATGCCGGATGGCTCAAAAAAGAGGGCCGTGAATATGTCCTTGTACCGCACGAAAAGTGACAAATCTCGTTTCGCGCTCATTTCATTTCGTTTCACGTTTCCCGCCTATACCCTTGAAATGTGAAATAAGAGCCTCTTTTCAGCCTTACGTACCTATGGAAAGCACACCCGGAACTATGAAACAAGGGAGGCTTAAAAAATGAGGCGCTCGTTTCATCTAAATCGCGCTCGTTTCACACCGTTTCACCTTTCGTTTCACGCCATCCGCTCGCGTCCGCGAACAGTCCGCGCGGACAATTAGCGGACGCTGTTTGTCCGTCCGTCCACACCCCTAGGGAAATGAGCGGACGGACGGCAATAAGGCGATGGTTGGGCGCGCTGCTTTACTGATTGTTGAGGGCGATTTGCGACGCAGGGTGGCTCATCTCAACTTGCGCACTCACCTTCTGCAATCCCGCAGTAAGCGTTTCAATTTGCTTTTGCTGCTCCGCAAGCTTGGACTCAAAGTCCTTCGTTAGCTGCTCAACTTTGCGATGTTCTTTAAGGAACTCGTTGAGCAACATCGCGTTCACCGCGTCATAGCGGACGGTGTAAGGCTTGCCTTCGTCGTCGCGCGCGACCAGATCGGGGTTTACCTTTTCCACCTCCTCAGCCACGAGGCCGAATTGGGAAACGCCTTTAGGATCCACGTCCGGTTTGTACTCGAAGGTCACCGGTCGCAGTGCCAGCAATATGTCGCTTGCGTCGCCCATCGTTTGAATGTTTTGCTTGAAACGCCGCGAGGAAGGTGCCACGCCAAGTTGACCGCTGCTATTAACAACAACGGCCGTGCCCGTAACGGTCGCGCCGCTGATGCCTGCGATAAAAGTGGCATCCTGCGTTCCTTGCTCGCCGATACGGATTGTCTCGTGCTCGCCAGCCACACCTCGGTTGCCGATCTCAATGTTCTCATCGCCCGTGGTGAGCTTAGCGCCCGCATTATTGCCCAAAGCGATGTTGGAGTTGCCGCTTGTATTGTGACCGAGCGCGTTCTGACCGGCGGCCGTGTTGGTGCGGCCGGTTGTGTTGCTAACGAGCGCGTCAACACCGGTGGCCGTATTGTTGTTCCCGGTACTGTTGAGCTGCAACGCCGACACGCCGGTGGCAGTATTGTTGTTGCCGGTCGTATTGAAGTTAAGCGACGCCGAGCCGGTGGCTGTGTTGGAGGTGCCGGTGGTGTTGCCATAGAGCGCTCCGACTCCGGTACCCGTGTTGTTAGAGCCAGTGGTGTTGGTAAAGAGCGCATGAGAACCGAAAGCGGTGTTATAACTGCCACTGTTACTGATCAGCGCATCATCACCCTGGACGGTGTTGTGGACATCATAGCAGGTATCCTGGCACACCGCGCGAGCCGATATTGGCGCCATGACCCAGGTGCCCGCCGTCATCATGAGAAGCCCGCCCCGCAACCACCTCTTACTCCACTTCGCAGTCACAGGAGCTGATTTTGTTCCTCGATTCAATTGCTTTTTCATAACTGTTGTTCCTTTCGTCTGGCCATTGTGATTACCATGTTTGAACTCTGAATGAGGCGGGGATGCTCCCCAGACGAAAAAGCTTCTCCACCGGATTCAGGCCTTGGTTTCTATACGTTTTGCCAAAAACCTCGCCAGCTTGGCAAGAACAAAATTGTGATGTAGGTGGCCGATTCGGGCGGTGCGTTACAGCTTTCAGTCTGCTTCGCTGAACGCGATGATGCGCTCGATTTGACCGTTTGAATCGAGAACCCGAATCTCGCCAGAGCGAAAGCATGCGCGGCAAGTGGCGTAGTCATTCGCCTGCTCTTGATCTAAGAACACAGGCTCGACGCCGGACGCTTCAAAGACTGTCCAGCCCCAGCGATGCGGTCTGATTTCGATGATTGTCCGCTCGCGTCCGCGAACAGTCCGCGGACGAACAGCGGACGCCGCTTGTCCGTCCGTCCACACTAGGGAAATGAGCGGACGGACGGCAAATAAGGCGATGGTTGGACGCGCTGTTTTACTGATTGTTGAGAACAGTTCGCGACGCAGGGCGGCTCATCTCGACTTCCGTGCTCACTTTCTGCAAGCCCGCAGTTAGCTTTTCAACCTGTTTCTCCAGCTCCTGCACCTTGCGATGCTCCTTTAGGAACTCGTTGAGCAACATCGCGTTCACCGCCTCGTAGCGCACCGTGTAAGCTTTTCCGTCAGCGTCGCGGGCCACCAGATCGGGATTCACCTTTTCCACGTCCTCGGCCACGAGGCCAAATTGCGGGATGCCGTCAGGGTCAAGCTCGTGCTTATAGCGGAAGGTCACCGGTTCAAGCGCCAAGATCGCTTCGCTCGCCTTATCCATCGGCTGGACGTTATCCTTGAAGCGCTCCGACGAGACTACAGTGCCAAGATGACCGTTGGTGTCTATGATAACGCCAACGCCTCCTGCAACGGTCGCCCCACTAATGCCCCGATATTGCCTTATCGACGCGCTCGCCAAAACACATCCGA
>Ga0209690_1000707_pt1 | contig 17969 bp, 25 predicted proteins | sample GraSoiAngelo_150_FD_186164 | JGI IMG/M metagenome (GOLD analysis project Ga0209690, IMG submission 186164) | Grasslands soil microbial communities from the Angelo Coastal Reserve, California, USA - 14_1009_09_40cm (SPAdes) (version 2) | ecosystem: Environmental > Terrestrial > Soil > Grasslands ...
ACCCGACCGGATTGCGGACCATTTCAAGGCAAGGCTCCAGATCGGGATGGACCGTCTGCGCCGGCTGGACGCTTTACACGCCGAGTGCATGGCCGAGCAGGATGGTGAATTGAGTTGGATGGAAGTGAACTCATCTTCACTGGAAGCTGATTTCCAAAACCTGAGAACCAAGTTGTCTCTGGCCAATCCTTATGCCGTCTGTCCGTGGTGTCAGGGCGAATTACCGGAGACTTGTGGCCGACACAACAAGGACGATGACAGAAAACGAACTTGCGATCATCGCGGTTGGGTAAGCCGTTTCTTTTGGGACAACCAAGTTGAGAAGGATTTGATAGCAATGCGAGTCAAAGCCATTAACGCGTTAAACGGTCATGGAACCAGATCACCTGCGGGATTATCAACACAAAGCAGTCGAGGCGGTGTTCGAGCAGTGGCAAACCCATAACGCCACATTGCTCGTCCAAGCAACCGGGCTTGGCAAAACTGTTGTTGCAGCCGAGGTCATACGTCGGATGGCTCCGAAGCGAACGCTCGTTTTGGCACCTCGCGCAGAGTTGATCTACCAAGCCAAACAGCGCATTGAGCAGTTCACCGGGTTGCAGTGCGATATTGAGATGGCGGATCAATGCGCCAACCGCCATTTCACCTGCAAAGCGCCTGTCGTCATTTCAACGATCCAGACCCAATACGCGAACGGGAACAACCGGGTCTTTCCACCCGGAGACTTTGGTTTACTCGTGGTTGACGAAGCACATCACTTCATCGCGCCAGCCTACCGGCGCATCATCGACCACTACCGCCAGAATCCAAATCTCAAATGCCTCGGACTGACCGCCACGCCGAACCGGACGGATGAAATGGCTTTGGGCGAAATCTTTCAGTCGTGCGCTCATCAATACGAGATCGAAGACGCCATCAAGGACGGTTACTTGGTGGACATTGAACAAATCTTCGTTCCGGTCTGGGGTTTGGATTATTCGCACATCCGAACCACTTGCGGAGATTTGAACCATTCAGACTTGGCGGCAGTTCTTGAACAAGAGAGCAACATTCAAGGGATGATCGTTCCCACCTTGGAAATTTGCTGGCGGCTTCCACAAAATACTTTACGCAATTTGCCAGTTGATGACTGGGCCGAATGTCTCCACACCAAAGGCAAACCCCGCCGAGCGATTGTCTTCTGCGCTTCAGTCAAACAGGCTGAAACATTTGCCAACATCATGCACCGCGCTTTACCAGGTTGCGCAGGATTTGTATGCGAATCTACAAACAAGCAAGACCGTAAAGAACTCCTGAGGCGGTTTGGATATGGCGAAATCCAACTCATGTTCAATTGTGCTGTATTGGGCGAGGGCTTTGACGATCCAGGTGTTGAAGTTGTGGTGCAGGCCAAAGCGACGAAAAGTTTACTTGTGTATCAACAACACATTGGCAGGGCTACCCGACCGCTACCGGGTGTAATTGACAGACTGACCGACGCCCAAGCTCGTAAGCAAGCGATTGCAACCAGTGCAAAGAAAAGCTGCTTGATCGTGGACTTCGTTGGCGTCTCAGGAAAACACAAGCTCATTTCGACCATTGACGTTCTCGGTGGCAAAACATCGGATGAAATGTTGGAGAAAGCACGCGCCAAGGCCGCGCAGCTCCTTCCCTTTAGCACCGTTGGCTTGCTGGAGAAAACCGCTGAAGAAATCGCCAAAGCAATTGCCGAACGTAAACGCCGGATTGAGGCCGAGAAACGGAAGATTGTCGGCGTCTCCGAATACAAGACCGTTCCCGTTGATCCGTTCAATGCCTGTGACCTGCAACCTCGACGCGAACGCGGCTGGGAAAAGGGTAAGGAGTTAACCGAACAACAAGGGAAGGTCTTTGCTGCCATCAAACTTGACCCGACTCCTTACAGTTTCACTCAGAAGAAACAAATCATTGAGGAACAATTCCGTCGTTGGGCGCTTAACCTTTGCACTGTCACGCAGGCGATGGGCTTGAAGGCACTGAACAAGCCAACCGATGTGAGCGAAATCGAAGCCGCGCGCATTCTCGGTCAACCACAGTGTTCGCAAGACCAAGCGCGAGTCTTGCGTCGACATGGTTATGATCCGTTCGACTTCACCTTCAGGACCGCGAGCGCAAAGATTGACGAGATAGCCAAAAATGGTTGGAAGCGGCCAGAGAAAGACGGCCCACCAGGAACCAAAGCGCCGGAACCAAAGAAACCAGAGCCAGTGTTTCTTGGGGATCGCCTGAGCGAAAAGGAAATCAACTTCCTCGCAAAGTATCATTACCCGCGAGTCCTGCTTGAACGAGTTCACCAAGACGAAGGCCGGAGAATCAAACTGCGAATCATCAACAACAAGTTCAAACCATTGCCGCCAGAGGACCCGGACCATCCGAAAAACTGGAAGCCGACAATATGAAATTCTGCTCCAATAAGTTGGCGAAAGACATTTGTTGCCCGGTCTGTGGATGGATGCTCGACCGAGGGACGGACATAAACAATCCCGGTCGAGTGTTTACGCCTCAATCTGGAGACATTGGGATTTGCTGCCAATGCGGGGCAGTTCACAAGTACACGGAAACGCTCGGAGTTGAACCGCAACCGTGGGATGAGTTGACCGAGGAAGAGCAAAAAGACATTCGACGGTTACAGAAAGTTCTGAGTCAGTCCTGACGATGTCCCTTGACCTTCAATCCCTGCGCAAAGTGAAGCCCGTTGGGACCGGCTACCGCGCCCAATGCCCGGCCTGCGCTGAGGCTGGGCTTGATCGGAGCGGCCAACATTTGCGGATATTTCCTGACGGACGGTGGGGGTGTGCGGTGCAGCCGGCGGACGTTGACCATCGCAAGCGGATATGGGAACTGGCCCACGGCGCACCGACAAAGCCGACCATGCCGTGGCGTCCGATGCCGCCGACCAAATCCCCGGACTGGAACCGACTCTTGGTCCGGTGGGAGAGCCAGACCGACGAGAGCAGGCTTGTGGACTTTGCCGGCAAGCTGGGGGTGTCCGTGGACTCCCTGCACGCACTCGGTTGCGCCTGGGCACAGGAACACAAGGCATTCGCTTTCCCGATGTGGGACGGAAACGGTAAAGTTATTGGGGTGAGATTGCGGGACGACAAAGGAGCCAAGTGGTCTGTAAGCGGCTCCAAGAACGGTTTATTTGTGCCGATGGGCTTGGAACCGCAGAAACCCGCGTGGCTGGTCGAGGGGCCGACCGATGCAGCCGCCGGCCTGAGCCTTGGTCTGCACGCCATCGGGAGACCAGCAGCGACCGGCGGGGAAGACCATCTGCGCAGGCTTCTGGGGCATCAGAGAGCAGTCATTCTGGCTGACAACGACCCGCCTGGACTGGCCGGGGCACGGAAACTTGCCATCGAACTGAGATCACCAACGGCCATCTTAGTCCTTCCAGCAAAAGACCTTAGAGAATTCATGCTTGCTGGAGGGACCAGAGCAATGCTTGAGGCGATGTTGAGGAGCGTGATCTGGAGGCGACCGTAACAGCCAATAGCTCTACATTTGTCAATACCAGCACGCTTTCATCGACGCAACCTGTTGAACCATCGGATTACAAAATGTGAGCTTGACAACAAAAGCGCGGCATAAAAAAATTGCCTCTAGGTTTTGCGTTCGTGAGTTGTGTCCATGCTTGATTCTGGCCTGTAGTTCCTTCATACTTCTCCTGCTGTGAGTGCTGAATTCGACAATCACTTTGTCGTCTGTTGGGGCGAGACCTTCCGCAACCTGTCGGTTCGCTCTCACAGCAACCTCAACAGACGACTCTTCGATTGGGAGAACTTACAGGTGAGAACACTCCGCAACATACCAGAACGATCCTGCTTTGAAGAGTTACGCAAGGCTGGATGGTCAGTGACAAAACGTGGTTGGCCAGACTTCTTCTGCGTCCATCCTGAGCGCGGTTTGATGCTCGTTGAAGTAAAACCGACAAACACACACCCTCTAAAAAAGTCACAACAGCAAATCATGCGAGCATTAAGCAAATACGGCATCCCATGTTTTAGATGGGATCAATGCAATGGTTTGGTTCCATTCGTTGGGAGTGTTGACGATCTTGAAGGTGAAATGAATTTCTATGAGCGACGCAGAACTCATTTTCAACGTCCTTAAACGCTCCACCACGGAACCGAACTGATTGGCAAAATGACAACCAACATACCGATTGAGACTGTGTCCGTGAAGGTGCGCGGCAAAAGCATCAAACCAGTTGCCGCACGTTTCTGGGCCAAGGTGGATAAACATTGCGCGTCCGGTTGTTGGAATTGGACAGCCAGTGTCACGGTCTGCGGCGGTTATGGGCAACTCAACATCAAAGGGAAACCAGTTCGAGCGAATCGGCTTTCTTGGGAGATACACTTCGGGCCAATTCCGCCTAGGCAATGCGTTCTTCATCGGTGCGACAATCCCAAGTGTGTGAATCCAGCACATCTATTCTTGGGAACTCAAAGCGACAATTCATCCGATATGTCAGCTAAAGGCAGGGCCGGAAGTCCTCACTCAAAGCTGACCTTGGAGCAAATTGAGAAGATCAAAACTCTTTATCCATCGGTCAGTCAGTACAAACTGGCTTCATTGATGGGCGTTAATCAAGCAGCCATTAGCCGCATCATAAACAATCAAACATATAAGCAAGCTGAATATGCCAGACCCAATATGTAGTTCCGCCTCAGTTCGTGTCCTTCGCAGTTACGATTATTGTCACTTTGAAGTCACGCTTGGCACTACGGACACTGTAACACTCGCTGCTGTTGACGAGCTGCGGAAATGCGCTGCGCGACTGGCGGACAAGGCGGTTGAGCAATACAAAGTGGCCAAGCGTAATGCAGAACTGGCGATGGAAGATCAGAGCAGATTGGACACAATGCGTTATCAGGAGAAAGACATTCTCAGCAAACCTGAAGGCGAAAGAACTGCCAGAGACAAGGCAATTTTGAAGACTCTTGAGGATCGGAAGTTTTTCCATCGGCGAGTGTACGATTACGAGGATGAATGGGAGGAAGAACCAGAGTTTGAACCTGATGATACGCCATTTTGAATGAAGTGTTACCTGCATCCCAAAGCTGAGGCGACCAAACCGCTGAACGTGCCGTGCGCGCCCGGCGGCAAGATTTGGATTTGCCGGGAGTGCGTGAACGACCCGGACATCGTGCAGAAGGTGTTTGAGAAGTATCGGCTGGGGCACATCAACGAAATCCGGCTGTTCAAGGCACCGGGCAATCCGGGGAATTGAAAGGAGAAGATCATGGACAAACCAAAGAAAATCAGTGAGGCAATCCGATTCGGCATGACGTTTTTGGGCAATACCCGACATCAGTTCATTGACGATCTCAACAATCCAAAGTGTTGCTGTGCAATAGGAACTGCTTACGTGGCAGCGGGATTGCCATTGGACTGGAAAGTGTCGTGGATGGAGAGTTTTTTTGAACGGTTAGAGGAGCGGTTCAATGTTCCAAGACATTTGCTAGAAGAAGCTTCCATGATGCACTCGACTAGGCAGAAGACGCGCAAGCAGATTGCGGTTTGGTTCGAGAAACAGGGGTATTGAGCCGTGAAGCCGCGAATCATCCCGATTCCCGGCGAGCAGTTCCGGGTCTTGGTGCGCTCGCGCAGCCGGCCCGACGTGTTGCATCTGGTGGATGTTGAAGAGAAGTGGTGCGGATGCGAAGACTGGGAATTCAAAGGTCCGGAGAAACGCGGTGAAACCGAGTGCTGGCACTTGAGAAGAGCACGGGCATGGATTTTGAGGAGAATGCTGAAAAGCGCATGAAAAGCAATGAACTACAAAAACACTTCCCCAATGCCAGTGCCAGTTTTATCAAGGCCAACACCGCTGATTTTGTGGCTCCGTTATCTTCCCAAGTCGCCGAATCAAACCAGTTCCCGGCATTGGAGCGTGCTGTTCGCCGAAAGAAAACGAGCCGCCGCAGCGTGGGCAGAGGCGCGGGACCATTGCTCCGAGTGGGCATCATTGCGTTGTGCAATCGAGTCCATGATCTCGACAATCTCATTGCCGGATACAAAGGATTGAGGGACAGGATTTCGGAAGAGTTCGGGTTGGACGATGCGGACAACCAAGTGCAATGGACCTATAGTCAGGTCCAATGGACGGGAGAAGAGGGAACAATCGTAATTCTGCAACTAGCCACCATAGCAGACAAGCAAACCAATCGAGCGAGTCAAGACGCATGAGAAGCAATGCAGAGAAGCGAGCCCAAATCCAAGATCAGCATAATCCTTGAACGAGCCACCCACTGGGATCAGCAATACCACTGAGCGAGTCATGAGCGGAGAAAAGCAGATACGAAGAGCGAGTCATGGGAGGCGAACAGCGTTGCGAAAGAGCGAGCCATAAGCAAAGAAAAGCAGGGTAAGGGAGCGAGTCATGGATGAAGAACAGCAGAGAGTGCGAACGAGCCATGTCAGGCAAAAAGCATAGAACGTGAGCGAGCCAAATTTGGTGATATGCACACGACAAGAGCGAGCCACAAGGAGCGACAAGCAACAGATACGAGCGTATTATGAAACCAGCCATTGAAACTCCGATTCATGAGGAAGCAATAACACGGCTTTCCAAGGACCTTAAAGAAGCGGCGAAAACTTTGACTTCGCAAGAGGTCAGATATTTGGTCGACTGCTACTACGTTCTACAGGAAAGTCGAAAGGTTTCCGATAACCAAATCCGCGCCCTCTCCACGAGCGGCGAGCCGCACCGCGTTATTGATTGGTTATCAAACAATTGCACATACCTTGAACGCCAAGTAAAAGCCGCTTTGCTCGCCTATGCCGAAAGTAAGTTACTTGGGCAATGGACGATGCAAAATTACGGTCTCGGCCCGATCATCACCGCAGGGTTCCTTGCCCACTTCGACATCAGCAAAGCGCCCACTTACGGTCACTACTGGTCTTACGCAGGATTGACGACCGGGTTCAACATGCCTGTGCAATGGAAGAAAGGCGAGAAACGACCGTGGAACGCCAGCTTGAAACGGTTGGCTTGGATTCTATCAGATTGCTTCGTCAAGTTCAGCGGCAACGAGAAATGTTTCTATGGCCAGCAATATCTAGAGTACAAACAGAAGCTTGTTGAGAAGAACGAACGGCGCGAGTTTGCGGCTGCGTGCGAGGATGGAGTGAAAAGGATGCGCCGGCCAGATAGCAAGGCGTTGGCTTGTTACAAGGACGGGAAACTGCCACCAGCACATGTGGAGAACCGGGCAAGACGTTGGGTGTCGAAACTGTTCATAGCGCATTACTGGACGGAGGAATACCGGCAGACATACCACAAGAACCCACCAGAGATTTACCCGGTGGCACACCTTAGTCACGCGCATGTAATCGCGAGTCCAGTGCCGAGTTTAGCCATCATTACGGAGTAGCAGAAACAATGAGCGAGCCAGGGAAATGGTACAGCATAATCCATGAGCGAGCCATCCAGAGAGAATAGCACGGCAGAGAAGCGAACCACCGAATGGGAACAGCATGTGTCTAGAGAGAGTCATGCCACTTGATAAGCACGAAAAAAGAGCGAGTCACATCTGAAGAACAGCAACAAAAAAGAGCGAGCCATACGAGACGATCAACAAAAGAAGAAAGCGAGCCACATACCAGAAGCAGCAAATGAAGCGAGCGAGTCATATAAATCGATTAGCAGATACTGAGAGCGAGCCACGAGCCCAGAACAGCATGACTAAAGAGAGAGTCACGAACCAAGACCAGCACGACAGAAGAGCGAGCCAAAGAGATTGACCAGCATAATTGCAGAGCGAGCCAACCTGTGAGTAAAGCAAAAGGTACGAGCGAGTCATTCAGAGTGAATAGCATCTATGCAGAGCGAGCCAAGACTAGTGAACAGCATTTACTGGGAGCGAGCCAATTCTTAGGAAAAGCACATAATCAGAGCGTAAAAAGTCGCCGCGTCCACCCCGGCACACGCCGGAAGACATGGCGACTGTTAATCGTTGAACCCTCTCGCAGTTGAAGCGGTTTGAGAGTATCAGTCAATCCGTTTATGGACAAGAACAAACCGAAGGAGCCCAAAGAGCTGAATTGGATTTGCTACTCTTGCGCGATGAAGCGTGGCGGACATGAACCTGGCGAAGGCACGACTTGGCATACCGGGACATGCGATGTGTGCCGAAAAAGAGCGACTGTTACCGAGCCGCGAGACTTTGGGCTTTAAGTCTGTTGGTCTTCTGGAATGGAGGTGTCCTTCACAAAATCCTTGTAATGTGACGCCGCAATCTCCTCTCGGGCAGTTCTGAGATCCTGAACCGTCACGCCCGGTTTGGAAAAAATGGCCTGCAACTTTGCGAAGGCTTCCGGGGATCGTTCCAGCAACTCTTCAGCGGCAAAAATCGAGACGCGAATTAAGGCTTCAAGTTCCATATCATTGCTCCAATTTTACGCCCAAGCGTGATAAGAACACGGTCAGGTCAGTTAAAGCTGCGCTTGCGGTCGCCACGGCTCGGTCCAGTTGCGCTTGCGCGCCCGGTTGCGCGGCCACGTTCGTCGATGCTTGCGAATAGGCGATGGCGCTATCGAGCAAGGCAAGCTGCGCGGCTTTGTAGCTGTCGAACAGGTGTTGCACCTTCAATTCTTGTGCGACAGGCGGATGATTTTTTGACACATAATCGCCCCAAGCGCGCATGGCAGATTCAGCCGTAACACGCGCTGTTCCGCTGATGCGGTACGCGGTAGTTTCTGGAGCCGTATGACATCCGCTGACCCATCCACAGAACGCGATCCCGAAGGAAAGCAGGCAAATGGAGAGCGTGACACGAATGGCCGCTAAATTGCTTTGGGTTTTCACATGTTTAAATTTCTCACTTCTGCTCTATCCGAAGCCGACGGCAGCCCCTCGACCGTCCGGCTTGTCGCCGCAATCTCAGCCCTCGCCGTTCTGACGGTCTGGTGCGTCACATCCGTTCAGGCCCACGGTCTGGCACCCATCTCCGCCGAGCAGTTGACTTTGGCACTCGCGCCGCTTGGTTTCAAGGTTCTTCAAAAGTCCAAGGAAGCGCCTGCCGTTCCTGCCACGCCGGCGGTCGCTTAATCGTCGGGACTGCGACGGTCCAGAAACAACAGAACGGCAACGGCGCAGGCGGCGCCGAACACGAATGCAATTGTCGCAACCGTCAGCATTACACAGAACTTCGCGTCGTCCCGGTCGTGTTCCGAGGCTGACTCTGGCGCAGATCGTTGAGCTTGCGGTCTATCTCAACCAGATGCGCCAGCAAATGGCAGAGCGTCACGGCGCTGTCACGGCGCAAATGGACACCGAAGAACCTGGACAATCGGCCATGAAGTGACCGTTCCAGTTCGTTTCGGATTGTCTGTGCGCAAGACAACATTCCGAAGATTGAGACAAATTCTGGCGACGCTGGCAACCGCTTTGTGCGGTAAACAGAAAAAAGTTTGAAGTGGCGTTCAATCTGCTTTCATGCGAAGTTAAGGACGGTTTGGAATTGGTGATTGCATAATCTGTTGATGGACGAGCGGGGGGCCGGTTGTCACGTAGCCGGTCCCCCGTTTGTCTTGAAATCTTTCCAGTGCGTGGCGTTCAGCGCACCGGATTCCGGCCCGGAGAGCGGGACGCCGCAGGGGACCGAGCCGGAACGTCTTTCCCATCATCGCTTCACTTGCTGCCGCGCAAATCCCGCATCCTCTGTTCGGCCTGCATCACTCTGACATCCTGCTTCAATTCATTCAGGCTTTCCCGCATTGATTTGATTTCGGCCAAACTTCCGCTTACCAGCCAAACGATAAGCGTAACGAGCGTGGTAACAATAACGCGGAAAGCCCACATCAAACGCACCTGCACTTTCCCGTTGACCACGGCAAAATCGGTGTCACCCATATTTGGAGCGGTACAGCACGATGGCGAGGAACATAAACAACAGGATGATTACGATAATCCCTTCAACCAAGTTTTTACGTTGAGGCGACATAAACGCGTGCATGTTCTCATTAAAGAGCAGAAAGGTTCAATCGTCTATTTCAGGTGCGAATGCGGCGAACCGTTCGGCATGTACTTGCCTTCGCAGGTGGATGCATTTGATGTTGCCATTCGAGAATCTTTGCTGATGCTCCTCAAAGAACACAGATCGCAGATTGGAGAATTGAGCGGTTTGCGTATTCGTAAATCCATGATGCATCCAACGTTGTGTCATTACTGATTCTGGGTTACTGTGAACGCCTGATGTTGCACCTGAAGCTCCTCTGCCGCAAAGTTTCCGAAAAAATTCATGGTTCCATTGATCTGGACGAACCGTCAGTGTTGTTTGAAGCCGATTTAAGCGCCATCTCCATTCTCGATCCGCATGGTACTTTTGTGGTGCCTGCTGTCGGGAATTTGTCACTTGGCCGAATGCGTAAGCAACTGTTTGAACCTGGACACGAGTACTGGTTGGATGTGACACCTGCGCAAAGCAAATACCCGCTTCAAGAAGGTGACAAACTGGCAAGTTAACGAATTGCCGTCCGTGCCGAATCAGTCGGCGTGCAGGAGCGCCGGTTCTTTTCTTTGAGGCAGAACCAAATCGGGCGGGAGAAACGTAGCGATGAAAACTCCCGCCCAACAAGTGTGACCGGCAGTATCCTTTCCGGACGGCAACAGAGAATCGTCATGAAACAAGACCCAAAAATCAAGCGCCCGATTTTTTCACCGGGCAATACGCTGGTGGAAGATTACCGCAAAGCCGTGCAATGGGCGTACGACATGGGCTTGATCCGCAAACCGCTGTCGGAATTATTTCATGATTCTCCCGACAAAAAATCCGATGATGAAGGCCATAACTCCAATGACTAACATTTTGATATGAATGTCAGACATCGGGTTTTTTAGGGCCTTTCGCAAAAAGGATTCTGCCAACCAAAACCCCGATGGCAAAAGCAACCACAGTGACTATTAACATGCCCATGTCAGCGAGTAACATAAAGGTACTTCAAACAATGCCCACGAACACAGACCAACCGTTTGTGCGCATAGGACGAGCCGTAAACTTTCTCATCTATCCGCCGCCATTTGTGCAGACCGACGAAACAAAGAATTCTGCCGATAATGCGTCTCATCGTCCAAGAGCCGTGGTCTCGAATTTCTCCCAAGCAGCATCGTATTTTGGAGATTCAGTCCCGTCCAATCCAAGCCCGAGTGAATAGCCGCCAAGAGTTTTTGCACTCTGTAACGCCACAGTGCCAGCGCCCAGATGACATGCAAACATGAGAAACGTGACATCGGGACGTAGCGGACCATCATTCGTTGTGTTCGTGGCAACCGAGCTGCCATTTTTGTAAAGTGTGATGAGCGTCGATGTCGTGCGGCTGCAAAGGTAATACCCAGTCCCGCCAGAGTCAGCGTATGTGACGTAGCTCGCTCCGACAAAGGCTCCGCCGAGCACGCTGGCCGTAATGTACGGCCCGTTGCTCATTAAGAAATTATCGTTGCTTCCTGTTCGTTCACACCCACTCAGACTGCTTTCATTGGAAGACGTGCGGACGTGAATCAGGATGTGCCCGCTCGTAGCGGCGGCAAAGTCAGTGGACGGGACAACACCGGTGTCGAGGTAAGACGATGCGGAAGTTTGCAGACCGCCACTCGATCCGCGTTCGACGTAGTTCCAGGTGCTATTGGCCGCTCCGGTGACATCGACTGCGGTCCCGTAATCGCGAATGATGGGCACCTGCACAGCACCCATTACTGTGCTGGAGCTGGCCGCGAACGCATCGCCGGCAAACAGGTTTGCTCGATAGATTTTGCTGCGTATCCCGGCGGAGTAAACGTCCCGGACCCAGACAGTCGCGCTGGCCAACGTCCTGGCCGAGATGCTGCCGGCGTTGGTTTGAGCTGCGTAACTCCAACGATTGACTTCGGTCGAAAATCCGGGACGCAATGCAGCCTGGCAGTTGATAGTCAGGAATAGAACAGCGAGAAACAGTTTCATCAGAAGTACGGAGTCTGCACAACGCTAAAGATGTTGTTGGTAAATGCGTGAGCCGAGAGAGTGTAAATGTCGATAGCGTTGGCGTTCGTCGTCTGTTGCGGGGCCGAGCGATTCATGAATGCGTAGTTCGTTGCCCACGTCACAGACCATGTCCCAACTGAATCCTCTAAAATCCACAACTCGATATTCTGTGGCGTTGTCGTGCTCGGCAAGGTGCTGGGAGCCGGGATAAACGCGTTGTTCGTAATCGTGAGGCGGAAATAATTCCCCAACGCCGGGTCAAATCCTGAAATGTTGGTGCCGCTCTGAGTAAGCGTGATCCACGTTAAAGCCGCTGGCGAGGCTGTAGCTGTGACGTTCGATCCGCTGATTGCCCAAGTGACGGTCGCGCTATTCGTTAGATTTATTGGATTCAAATTCGTTGCGTTAACCGACACGACAGACCCACCAGATGCCGCCGCCCAAGAGGCGTTGCCGCTGGCGTCGCTGGTCAGAACCTTGCTCGCGCCCGCACCGGGCACATAAGCGAAAGCGTTGGTCACTCGGAGAGACTTGAGTCCAAGAACTCCGGCATCAGTTAAAGATGCCTCCTTGGTTAACCCATTATCGTCGTTGTGTGCGAAATACAGCGTGGCACCTGAACCGCCAAATGCGACGAACATATCGCCGTTGGTGCTCCATAGCCTAGATGTGGCCGTGGCCGAATCTGGCGCACCGGTGCCCAAAGCCAAAGCGCCGACTGTGCCACTGCCATAAACGCCAAGGCGGGCACCGGCTCCAATCCCTGTCCCAACACCAAGTGTCAGCCGCGTATTTGCATCATCCAAAACAAAAAGCGCGGCTGCATTCGTGGTGAATGAATTCTGTTTGATTACCGGCGGGGCCGCAGAAAACAACACCACCGCCAACATAACAATCGCCAGTAGAATCCCGAAGAAGAGGAACTTTCTCATCCGATCAAAGCCTGCCAGCCGGTGTTCGCGCCCGCTGTCCCGCAGAAAACCCAGACCTTGTTCGTTGCGCAATCATACGCAATGGCATTTGCTGTTGGTGAGGTGAGAACCCCTTCTGGATTGCCAGTAGTTTGAAGAACACCGCCACTCCCGCCGCCAGTTCCTCCACCAGTGACGATCTGTTGCAACAAGGCCAGTTCCAATAGTTGCCAGTACCCAGGCGGCAGACACGCATAACATTTGGCCGTTTCCAATAACGCTTGCGCCGATGTATCCGCCATAGGAGTTGATGCCAACAGAATTTGTTTCAGCAATCCCAGCTTGGCCAATTCCACTTGCCCCGGTGGAAGACAAGCAAAACACGCAACTTCATTCATCAAAGTTTGCGCGTCAGAAGCCATCAGTCATAAAGTGAGCCGGTCGGTTCGGCTTCATCGCTTCCGGCACTTGGGCTTGCACTCTCCGCCTCACCAGCCGGCTCAGATGGTTTGCTCGGCGCGTACGAGACCAAAATCTCATTCTCAAGGACCTTCTCCACTTTCAACACGATCTCTTCTCCAATCTCAATTGCACCGGGCACCAGACTCTTCGGGATCGTTGCTGTAGGACCTTCGCCTTCCTCTGGCTTGGCCGGCCCACCCTCGCGTGGGTCCTGATCTGTCATCGGCTCGTCGTACAAATCCGCCTGTTCTTTGCCGTTCATTTGGGCAGTCTTGGCTTCGGTTTCACCGTCACAATCCGCAGATTGTTTGGCCTCAAATCTCGCTCATCCCGATTTTTGAAACTGACAAACCTGTTCTTCGGACAGTGCGCAACCAGCCGGTGCAACCACAAAATCTTTTTCCTGTCCTTCGTGATTTTGTTGTACACGAACCTGTAAAGATGCCCTGTCCTCGATCCCAACCAAGGCGTTCGCGGCAGTCGATACTTCACCCACTGGTGCCTTCCCAAAACAGCGAAACATTCCGGGAACGGCCCGTTCGGATCGGCTTTGATGACATACGGATGATCCCGGCTCACGGGCGCTGTCTTCGGTGGCCTTGGTCGTGGCGCATACGGGTCACGAGGAAGAACACGGATTGGTGCCTGCTCCTCCGCGCGTGGAGGAGCAGACACCGGGGCTTCTTCTGGGGCGTCGGGAACGACAGGATTTGGCAGTGGCTCGCTCATGCCTCTGGCGGGCAAGGATCAGGCTCCGAATTGTATGACTGCGTCGGGTAGCCAGACTGCACTTGGCATGGCGGCACATTGATTATGCAATTGGGTTCTCGACGGTGGAAGTACGCGACCATAAACTTCGTGTACTCGGGTCGGATGGCCTGTTTGAAGTCTGCAATAAATTGGCCTTTGTTCCGTCGTTTATTTTCGATTACGTTTCCGTTGCTGTCTGCGCCAAGATTATCAAGCACGAACTGCCATCTTCCTGCCCAATTCCTCGAGGAGAACGGCATCTCGGGGTTGATTGGCCGTGAATCGGCCATGAGCGCAGTCAGCCCGCGTTTGTGCGTGATGAAACTGATTGCGAAGTTGGAGGAAATGAAGGCGTCATTCACTTCACTGCCAAGGCCAGGATCACCACCCGCACCGCCCGTGACGACGTTCACGTACGGCAAGATCACCTGGTAACGGTAACGGTTAGGAGCCGCGCCAGCGCCACGGTCGAGAACGAAGTTGAACCGCAACCCCATCTCGTCGACGCGCACCATGAAATTGCCAATCTGCCCGGAATAACCGTACCGCCAAAATGCGTTGGCTGCGTCCCATTGCGTGAAACGCCAGTTGCCAGAAATACTCGGCGTGCCACCAACACCCTGACCAGCGCCAAGTTTGTCAAGGAACCAACAAGTGTCGATGTCCGTTACGAGTTCAATGTACGGGGCCGTCTCTTTGAACGGGTTTTTGCCGGCGTAACCTTCCAACATGAGCGGCGTGAACTGACGCTGCAACATCTGCGGTGTCAGCATGAACACGTTGGCCGGTGGCACCGAACAATCGAAGAAGATTTCCTCGTCTCCAACTGCCGTGAAAACAAACGTGAACGGGTCAAGCGTGCTGTTGGCCGTCAGTTTCTTGCCAGCGTGCAAAAGCGTCCGTTTGCGCAGGAACGTGCTTTGAATCGCGCTCGTGGCCGGCCTGAGAATGTCCGTGATGATCTGCTCGAATTGTTCCTCGGCGTGCGTGACGTGCATGAGCTGATCGAAACACAGAAGCGGTGTCGCCCAGCTTTGTTCCTCCAGGTAATACGTGATCCGATCCGAACCCCAACCAATCACATTCTCAGACTTGTCGCAGGGCGTTCCAAGACACCCGGCGTATTGCGTCCGGTTCCATTGCTTGGTTGTGTTCGGGAACACATGCCGGAATTTGTCCAGTCGCCGTTCAACACCCGACCCGCTTGGGAAAGTGCCCGTGGCTACATTGTTAATCCAACTGTCGGTCGGACGGATGTCGTATATGATAAGTTCATCATACACAGGTTGTTGATCTACAAGCCACTGGGGAAAATTGCAGCAACTCTCTATACTCACGGTAGTTATATCTGCTCTATGGCAGACAGCTCACAAACATTTGCAGTTTCCAAAATGCAGGAGGCCATGATTACACGACACTGCTTTTGGGAGTTTGGAAGCCAGCTACCTTCCGAATGGTGCTTTGCACACCGCTGGAACCGATGAATTTTTTTCAGGCGCGCACCAGTTAATCGCGCAACTGGCAGGGAAATTACTCCACACCCAAAAACCTTGTCAACAGATTAGAAATACGTCCCCGCCGGCATCGGCACCGCGCTCTTGCGCAGGCTCGCCTTGGCCCGTTCCATCGGGTTGCTCGGCGTTTGCTGTTCTGGCGTTCGTCCTCCCGCTGTGCCATTAGTCGGCGCGCTCGCCTGATACTGCTTCAGTTCCTTGTCTTTCTCGTCCAGTTGCTTCTTCAGCCGGGTCAACTCCAAGCGCAACGTGGAATACGCAATCGCGCGGTTCCGCACAGCCGCATGTTTGCGGACCACTTCGGCTCGTTGTTCCGGTGTCAGTTTCGGGTCAGTGGCGCTCTGGGCAAATGAGCCGTCCACAAGATTCATGGCCTTTTCAAGCTTTGCGTTATGTTCATCGTCGCCTTCCTTGGGTTTGAGCCAGTCAAATTTGTCAGCATCTTCGGCAATGAACTTTCCCCAAAGTTTTGCGACTTCCGCATGAGCAGCCGCAGCTTTCTGTTGCCTTTCATCGCCGGCCTTGCGAGCTTCAACGAGTGCCTTATTCTGCGCGTCGCTGAGGTCGATCACGCGCCGGCGATGCGCCATGACATCGTCCGCAGCGTCACCGAACATTTGATTGGCCACAGTGCGAGCCTGACCCAACGGCATGTTGGCCAACATGAGCAGGTCTTTGGCATCGGCCTTGCGCGAAGTCCCATCCTCCAATGTGACCTGCAATTCGGTCAGATCACCAATGGCTTTTGCCCAGGCTTCCTCGTACGGTTTCTGGTATTTCTCGGCAAATTCCTGGCTCTTGGCGTAATTGACATATCGGATTTCCTCCTCCAATTCAGTCGCCCGCTTCTGAGCCGCCTCGAACCGTTTTGCGGTTGTCTCATCCGGCACCTTGGATTTGGTCTCCAAAAGTTCGCGTTCGAGGGTCGCAACGCGGGTCTTGAACTGGTCGAGGAGCTTCCACGGTGACGCCTTTTTATCGTCAGTCGGTTTGGCTTCTGGTGGCGTCGTTTCGGCAGGTTTCTCCGGTGCCTTCGCTTCGGCAGACTTTGGCGGTTCTGGCTTGGTCTCGGTCGGCTTTGGTTCAGGCGGCTTAATCGTCTTGAGTGGGTCCGGCGCTTCCAAGTCGGCCTGCACAGCCGTTGCCCGCATGGATTGCCGCGCACGCTCCATTGGGGAAACCGGTTTTGCTGGTGGTGCGGCAGCAGTGGGAGCCGGTGCTGGTGCAGCAGCAGCCGGTACTGGGGATGGCGGTGCTTCAGCGGGCATGGTCGAGGTTGTGTGTTGATATTCTTGATGGCGGCACAGGTTTCTCAGCCAGATTCAGCAGCAGTTCCATATACTTCTTTGCCCCGGCCACAGCGTACCAGTTCGCTGCCGCCTCATCATTGTTCTTTGGTGTTCCCATGTCCATAATCAGTTGGAGCAACGCAGATTCAGCAGCCCGCAGGAACGATTCAGAGGCGGTGACGTCCAAATGCCGCTTGGCGAGGTCTTCCTGTTGCTGGAACCGAGTTTTAGGATTCAGAGTCATCGTCAGGTTCGCAATCTGGGCATCCAAAACATTCCACTTCCCCATGCCAATGACACACACAGAAATCCCCGCCGCAAAGACAATCAATTATACCATATCCTCCGCAACGTCTTGGCAAAGGGGCGTAATACGGGTTTGTTTCCCCGCACCAGCACGGAGCAACTTTAGCTTCACTGGTTTGGTTCGCGCTCATTTCTTCGGTTCTTTCAAAGCCCGATGAACGATCTTGTACGCCTTGCGCTTTCCACGGTGCGGTTGAATGGCTTTGGACAGTGTTTTGGCCAGCTTAACCGAAGTGGCTGGATCGTAGAAAATGCCCTTTGGACTGGGGCCAGAACCGGGTGGCCGAGCGTAAAACGGCAATGATGGAGGGTTATCCGGCATTCTCAGGTTTTGGCTCTGGCGGTTTCAAATGCACAAACTGGCCTTTGGCGCGAGCCAGTTGCAGGCGTCTTTCGCTCTCCGGCATCGCCCGAACGCCAACAAGCAGTTCACCAATCGCCTTAGTGACAAACTGGAGCATCAACAGCCTGCCTGACTCGTCCAGCTCCGAAACGTCATAGTATATATGCAGGTGACACTGCGAGCCTTCAGCCGTATCCTTGGCTTCAAGACGGGCGACATGGGTCGTCATTTCACTCATGTTCAACAGCCGTAACAGGTTCTGGTATCGGTTGCGAGGAGAATTTCAAACCGGCGTCCTCTTCGGCCTTAATCTCTTCCAAAGTCTTCGCTAAATCCGGCACATGCACCACCAATCCAGCGTTTTCTAACAAAGCGGCATGTTGTTTCAGTTCGCCAATGGCCTCCTCAATGGT
>Ga0209690_1000709_pt1 | contig 17955 bp, 15 predicted proteins | sample GraSoiAngelo_150_FD_186164 | JGI IMG/M metagenome (GOLD analysis project Ga0209690, IMG submission 186164) | Grasslands soil microbial communities from the Angelo Coastal Reserve, California, USA - 14_1009_09_40cm (SPAdes) (version 2) | ecosystem: Environmental > Terrestrial > Soil > Grasslands ...
TACTACGGCGCGATCCACCTGCTCGAGGAAGTCATCGCGACGGGCCGCGCGTTCGCCGACGCCCATCACTTGCTGGGCCTGTCGTACTCGCTGGTGGGTCAGCAAGACCAGGCCCTGGCACAGCTCGACCGCGCGTTGCAGCTGAACCCGCAGTACGTCGAAGCGCTCATCCACAAGGCCATCGTCCTGAACGAGCTGGGCCGCGAATACGAGGCGGACGCCTCGCTGCGCCGCGCCGGAAAGCTGTCGAGCGAGCTGCGCCAGGGCCTGCCGGCGCACGTCGCCGCGAAGCTCGCCAACCAGCACGCGGCGCTGGGCGACGCGTATCTCGAGGCGGGCGCGCTGCCGCAAGCGATCGAGCAGTATCAGACGGCGCTCGCGCTCGGACCCACGTTCCACGACTTGCGGTATAAGCTGGGACGCATGCTGCTGCAGGGGGGGCAGGCGCTGGAAGCACGCGAGCAGTTCGAGATCATCGTGCGGAACCGCCCCACGTACCTCGACGCCGCCGCCATGCTCGGTCTCGCGTGTTACCTCGCCGGCGACGGGCTCGCCGCGAAGGCGGTGTGGGAGGATTGCCGCGAGCGCCGGCCGGAGGATCCCCGGGTGGAGGCGTATCTCGCGATGCTGGCTCGGAACGACACCGGGTCGCCCGCCGCCGCCACGGCGCCCGCCGAGGCTCCGCCGGAGCCCGAGGGGCAGGGAGGGCAGGGGGGGCAAGGGCGCGGGGGCAAGAAGAAGAAGCCGTGAGGAGCGCCATCGTGGGGCTGGCGCTGCTCGTGGCAGCGGGCTGCACCCGCAGCGCGGCGGACCACGAGGAGCTCGGGGACCGGGCCTATGCGGCCGGGGCCTACCGCGACGCGCTCGCCGAATATCAGTTGGGGCTGAAGGCGCAGCCGGGCAACGCGGACCTCCAGGCCAAAGCGGCCGCCGCGGCGCTGCACACGGGCGACTACGTGATCGCCGTGGCTGCCTACCGGGCGCTCGCCCAGCGCGACCGCTCGCGCGCGGGGGAGGCGGCCGACGGGCTCGAGCGGGTGGCGCGGGCGGCGCTCGCGGCGAATGACCGCGCTGCGGTCGTGAGCGCGCTCGCCGCCCTGCGGGCGGTGGCCCCGGAGCGACCGCTCGGCCGCTACGCCCGGCTGGCGGCGCTGGATGCGACCGACCGGGGCGATTCCGCGGCGGCGCTGGCGATCCTGCCGAGCGCCGTCGCGACCGCGGGCGACCCCCGGGCGGCCGACTCATTGCTCTATCTGTACGGCATGGCCGCGGCGCGCGCGCGGGACTGCACTACCGCCGTCGCTGCGTTCGAGGGCGTGATCCGGCGGCAGCGCGAGGCGGCCGTCCAGGACGCGGCGCGCGAGGGCATCAGCCTGTGCGCGCTGATCGAAGGCCAGCGCCTGCTCGAGGCCGGGAAGCCCGCCGACGCCGAGAGCTGGTTCCGGCGGGCGACCGCGCCGGGGGCGCCGCCGGAGGTCACGCGGGGCGCCTTTCTGGGTCTGGGCGACGTGCGGCTCGCGCAGGGCGACGTCCCCGGTGCACTCGAGAGCTACCAACAGGCGCTCGTGGGCGGCGCGCCCGGCGACACCATCACGCGGCGTGCCCAGGCCAAGATCAACGGACTCGGCAAGGCGGACGCGCCCACGACGCCGCCCAACCAACCGTGAGGACGATGCGTCGCTGCTGGGTCGTTGGCTGGATCGCCGTGGCCGGCTGCCGCGGCGCCGGGCCGCCGCAGGTCGCACCCGCGCCGCGTCCCGAGGTGGAGCTTGCGCGGGCCAAGGAGCAGTTCCGTCGTGGGGACTTTTCGCACGCCCTCGCCATCTTCAAGAAGCTCAACTTCCAATTCCTCCCGGCGCAGCCCGAGGCGGCCGAGACGCGCTACTACCTCGCCGAATGCTACTTCCAGAGCGGCGATCGCCTGGAGGCGGCGCACGAATTCCGTCAGGTCGCCGACCTCTATCCCAGCACGGAGTACGCTCCCAACGCCCTGCTCCGGGCCGGCGACGCCAACCTGCGCCTGTGGCGGCGACCGGAGCTCGATCCGACCTACGGCCAGACGGCGCTCGCCATCTACCAGGAGCTGCAGGGACGGTATCCCGGCACGCCGGCCGCGGCACGAGCCCAGCTGCACGTGAAGCAGCTGCGCGACTGGTTCGCCGAGAAGACCTACAAGAACGGGATGTTCTACTTCCGGCGCCGGGCCTACGACTCGGCCATCATCTACTTCAAGGACGTGATCGCGAACTACTCCGAGTCGCGCTGGACCGTACCGGCGCTGCTGCGCCTCGTTGACAGCTATCGCGCCATCGGTTACGCCGACGAGCGGCGGGAGACGTGCGCCCACCTGCGACGCTTTTATCCCACCGCGTCCGGAGTCAGCGAGCGCTGCCCGGCGGACACGAGCGCCGCGTCCCCGTCCTGACCCGTGGAGGCCCTGTTCGGCGGCTCGTTCGACCCGGTGCACATCGGGCATCTCGTCGCGGCCGAGGCCGTGGCGGACGCGCTGGGCGCGACGGTCCGCTTCCTCCCGGCGAGAGAACAACCCTTCAAGCGCGCGGCGCACGGCGCCACGGCCGAGCAACGGGCCGAGATGCTGGAGCTCGCGGTGGCCGGGAACCCCCGCTTCGGGGTGGAACGCGTCGAGCTCGACCTGCCGACGCCGTCTTACACGGTCCGCACGCTCCGCGCCCTGGCGGCGCGGGAGCCTGGGAACCGCTTCACGTTACTGTTGGGAGCCGACGCGGCCGCGGAGCTGTCGGGGTGGCACGAGGTGGAGGCGCTGCCGGAGCTCGCGGACCTGGTGGTGTTCGCCCGGCCGGGAGCCGCGGTGCCCCGCCACTCGCTGATCCGCCGGGTCGTCGAGGTACCGGCGCTCGATGTGTCGGCGACGCTCGTGCGGGAGCGGGCGCGCCTAGGGCGCTCGATTCGTTATCTCGTGCCCGAGGCGGTGCGCGGCTACATCGCCGCCCACGGGCTGTATCGTTAGGAGTCTGATGCTCAAGAGTCTGGTCACGAAGGTCGTGGGCACCCGCTTTCAGCGCGAGCTGAAGCGGATCCAGCCGCTGGTCGACGCGATCCACCGTCACGAGGAGCGCCTCAAGGGGGTCCCCGACGGGGACGTGCAGCGCCAGACGGAGCGCTTCCGCGAGCTGATCGCGGAGCGCATCGGCGCCCTCGCGGCCGATGTGGAGCGCCTCAAGCAGGCGAAGCACGACTGTCCCGACGCGGCGGAGCGTGCCGCGCTGTCCGACCGGCTCGCGCACGCCGAGCAGAAGTACGCCAGGGCGCTGCAGGCCACGCTCGACGACATCCTCCCCGAGGCGTTCGCCACCGTGCGCGAGGCGTGCCGCCGCCTGCTCGGCTCCAAGGTGGTCGTGACCGGGCACGAGATCACTTGGGACATGGTTCCCTACGATGTGCAGCTCATCGGCGGGGTCGTGCTGCACCAGGGGAAGATCGCGGAAATGGCGACGGGCGAAGGGAAGACGCTCGTGGCGACGCTGCCGCTCTACCTCAACGCGCTGGCGCGGCGCGGCGCGCACCTCGTCACCGTCAACAACTATCTCGCCCGGCGCGATTCGCAGTGGATGGGGCATGTCTTCAAGTGGCTCGGCCTCACGGTAGGGTGCATCGACGACACGACGCCCTCCTCGCCCGAGCGTCGCGAAGCCTACCTCTGCGACATCACCTACGGCACCAACAACGAGTTCGGCTTCGACTACCTGCGGGACAACATGGTGTTTTCGCTGGACCAGCGGGTCCAGCGGGGGCACGCCTACGCGATCATCGACGAGGTGGACTCGATCCTCATCGACGAGGCGCGCACGCCGCTCATCATCTCCGGCCCGGTCGGCACCGAACCGGACGACAAGTACGCGCAGTTCAACGCCCAGGTGGTCCAGCTCGTACGCAAGCAGACGGCGGTCGCGAACGACCTGATCGCGCGCGCGGAGCCGCTGCTGCAGGACGAGAAGACGGCGTACGACGGCGCCGTGCTGCTGTACCAGGCCCAGCTCGGGATGCCGAAGAACAAGAAGCTCCTGAAGCTCCTGAACGAGCAGGGGGTGAAAGCGCTGGTGCAGCGCGTCGAGCTCGACCGGCTGGCGGATCGCAAGCTGCCGGCGCGCGAGCAGAAGATGCGCTACCTCGAGGACGAGCTGTACTTCGTGCTGGACGAGCGCGGGCATTCGGTGCACCTGACCGACAAGGGCGTCGAGACGATGTCGCCGCAGGACCCGACGCTGTTCCTCGTGCCCGACATCTCGCGCGCCGTCCACGAGCTGGACCACGACGGGTCGCTCTCGCCCCAGGAGAAGATCGAGCGCAAGCGGGCCGTGGAAGCTGAGTACGCGCAGAAGAGCGAGACGCTCCACATCATCCACAAGCTGCTCCAGGCCCACGCCCTCTACGAGAAGGACGTGGAGTACGTCGTGCAGGACGGCCAGGTCTTCATCGTGGACGAGTTCACCGGCCGGCTGATGCCGGGACGGCGGTGGTCGGACGGTTTGCACCAGGCGGTGGAGGCGAAGGAGGGTGTGACGGTGCGCGAGGAGACGCAGACCCTCGCGACCATCACGATCCAGAACTACTTCCGCATGTACGACAAGCTCGCCGGCATGACGGGAACGGCCGAGACCGAGGAGACCGAGTTCTACCAGATCTACAAGCTCGAGGTCGTGGTCATCCCGACCAACCGGCCGGTGCGGCGCGTGGACCAGCACGATCTCATCTACAAGACGCGGCGGGAGAAGTACAACGCGATCATGGACGAGATCGAGCGCCACCACAAGCGGGCCCTGCCGGTGCTCGTCGGCACCGTGAGCGTGGACGTGTCGGAGACGCTATCCCGGATGCTCAAGCGCCGCGGGCTGCGGCACGAGGTGCTGAACGCGAAGTACCACGAGCGCGAGGCGGAGATCGTCGCCCAGGCGGGTCAGCCCGCAGCCATCACGATCGCCACCAACATGGCCGGCCGCGGCACCGACATCAAACTCGGCCCCGGCGTGAAGAAGTGCGCGGTGTGCGGCATTCGGGCGCGCGGCGAGCCGGCGTTCGGGCAAGTGATCGAGCGGCCGGACCTCCCGCCCGAGGAGATCAAGCGCCTCGGCTGCAACGAGGATCCGCCGTGCGGGCTCGTGATCATCGGCACGGAGCGGCACGAGGCGCGCCGCATCGACCGCCAGCTGCGCGGGCGCTCTGGCCGGCAAGGCGACCCGGGCCAGAGCGTCTTCTTCCTCTCCCTGGAAGACGATCTCATGCGGCTCTTCGGCTCGGACCGCATCGCGCGCTGGATGGATCGCACCGGCGCCGAGGAAGGCGAGGTCATCACCCACCCCTGGGTCACGAGCGCCATCGGCCAGGCGCAAAAGCGGGTGGAGCTGCAGAACTTCCAGGCGCGCAAGAAGCTGCTCGAGTACGACGACGTGATGAATCAGCAGCGCGAGGTGATCTACTCGCTGCGCCTGTTCGCCCTGGAAGGCGGAGAGGAGCTCAAGGCCGAGGCGCAGAGCATGGTCGACGCCGCCATGGAGCGGCTCGTGGACGTGGTCATCGCCGAGCAGGACGACCCGTTCCAGTGGGACTGGGACCTGATCACGAGCGAATTCCTCCAGAAGTTCCTGCTCTCCCTTCCCCCCGCGGCGGACCGCGCCAAGCTGCGCAGCCGGGAGGACCTGGTGCGCGCCGTGCAGCAGGCCGGCCGCGAGGCGTTCCGGGGGAAGCTCGATTACTTCCAGGAAATCGAGCAGCAGGTCGGGGCGACGAAGCTGGGCGAGCAGGCGCTGTCCCACGTCATGCTCTCGGTGATCGACGAGAAGTGGAAGGATCACCTCTACGACCTCGACCAGCTGCGCGCCGCCATCCAGTACCGCGCCTGGGGCCAGAAGGACCCCCTCATCGAGTACAAGCAGGAGGCCTACGAGATGTTCGTGGGCCTGATGCACGACATCCGCAGCACGCTCGCGGAGCGCTGGCTCAAGCTCCGCATCGAGATCGGGCCACCGCCCGGGTCTCCCGGCGGTCCCGGGCCCGCCCGCACCGTCACGGGGCCGCTGGGCGGGGCGCCGCGGCGGCGGGCCGCGCCGATGGTCGCGAGCAAGGCCGCGGCGGACGGGCTGGTGAGCGGGACGGCGACGGGGCCGCTGCCGCCCGGCGGGCCGCGACCGCCAGGGAGTCCTTTAGGGCCGGCCGCCGTCGGCGCCTCGGTCGTCGCCAATCCGTACACGGGCGTGGGCCGCAACGATCCGTGTCCCTGCGGCAGCGGCAAGAAGTTCAAAAAGTGCCACGGGGCGGCGGTGTAACGACCGGGGAAGAGGCCGGGGAAGGGGGAAGGGGGAAGGAGGAGGCTGAGCGATCGTGCACCCGGAGCTGGATGCGTACCTTCGGCAACTCGACGCGATCCGCGCGGACGCCCGGCAGCTCGTCGCGGGACTATCGGACGCCGAGTTCAACCGGCGCCCCGCGGCCGGGCGCTGGTCCGCCGCGGAGTGCCTCGACCACCTGAATATGGTCCGGAAAGTCCTGCCGGCGATCGACCGGGCTATCACGAACGCCGCGGCGCGCGGGCTCCGCAGCGACGGGCCCTTCCGCTACGGTTGGTTCGCCCGCTGGATGATCCGCTCGTTCGAGCCGCCGCCCCGGCGGCGCTTCCGCAACCCGAGACTGCTCGAGCCGGCCCACCAGCCCTTGGCCCCGGACGCCGTGCTGCAGGAGTTCCTGTCCCTCCGCGACGCGCTGACCAGGCGAGTGCGGCAGGCCGATGGGCTCGACCTGCAGCGCGCGATCGTGGTCTCGCCCGTGAGCCGCTTCTTTCGGATGCCCCTGGGCGGGTACTTCGCGTTCTTGCTGGCCCACGACCGCCGCCATCTGTGGCAGGCGCGTCAGGCGCTCGGCGCCGGCGCCGCCCCCGAGTGACCGAGGGGCGGGGTAACCTCCGGGGAAACGGCCGGGGAAGGGCGGGGGCGCGGCAAAGCTGCGCCCCCCGCGTCATTTTCGGGTACGGCCATTCGCTTGCCGGCCCCTAGGTTGGGCCATGCCGCTGCGCCTCGCCGAGCACCCCGCACAGGACCGCCCCAGGGAGCGTCTGTGGGCCGTGGGCCCCGCCGCGTTGACGGGGCAGGAGCTGTTGGCGATTCTCTTAGGGACGGGGTGCGCGGGACGTGACGCGCTCGCCGTCGCGGGCGAGCTGCTGGCGCGGGTGGAAGGCTCGTTGCGGCGGCTCAGCGGGCGTCCATCGGCGGAGTTGGCGCGGATCCCGGGGGTAGGGCGCAGCAAGGCCGCGCGCGTGGTGGCGGCGCTGGAGCTGGGACGCCGCGTGGGGGCCGAAGCTGAGCCCCCGCCCGAGCGCATCCGTGGACCCACGGACGTGCAGCGCTTCTATGCTTCCCGGCTGCGCGACCTCGCGGTCGAGGAGTTCCACGTGCTGGCCCTCGGGAGCCAGAGCCAGATCCTGGGCGACCTGCTCATCACGCGGGGGATCCTGAACAGCTCCCTGGTGCACCCGCGCGAGGTGTTCCGGGCGGCGATCGCGGAGGCGGCGGCGGGCATCATCGTCGTCCACAACCATCCGAGCGGCGACCCCACGCCGTCGGCGGACGACCGCGCCGTGACGCGGCAGCTCGTTGAGGCAGGGCGGGTGCTGGATCTCCCGGTGTACGACCACGTGGTCGTGGGTGGTGATCGCTACGTGAGCTTCGCGGAGGCAGGGCTGTTGTGACGAGCACCGTACCGATTTTGGCGCCGGAGCTGGCCCGGGCCGTGGCGGCCCAGCGGGACCGCCTCGACCTCGACCTCCTGGCCCGCGCCTACCGCATGAGCGCGCAGGCGCACCGCGGCCAGAAGCGCCGCTCCGGGGACGACTACGTCTCGCACAGCGTGGCGGTGGCGACGATTCTCGCCGAGCAGCAGATGGATTCCACCACGATCGCGGCGGCGCTGCTGCACGACGTAGTGGAAGACTCGAACGTGTCGGTCGAGGACATCCGCCGCGACTTCGGGCCGGAGGTGGCGGAGCTGGTGGACGGCCTCACCAAGCTCTCGACCCTGACCTTCCGCTCCAGCGCCGAGGAGCAGGCCGAGAACTACCGCAAGCTCCTGGTGTCGGTCGCCAAGGACGCGCGCGTCATCATCATCAAGCTCGCCGACCGGCTCCACAACATGCGGACGCTCGAGCACCTCGACGACGAGAAGCAGCGGCGCATCGCGCTCGAGACGCGGGAGATCTACGCCCCGCTGGCGCACCGCTTCGGGATGGCCGGGGTGAAGGCCGAGCTCGAGGACCTGGCGCTGAAGTTCCTCGAGCCGGCGGAGTACCGCGGGCTGGCGCGCCAGGTGCGGGCCAAGAAGGCCGAGCGCGAGCGCACGATCGAACGGCTGCGCGCCCCGCTGGCCGAGGAGCTCGAAGCCGCCGGGCTGCGGGAGTGCGAGATCACCGGCCGGCCGAAGAACCTGTGGTCCATCTACAAGAAGATGAAGCAGCGCGGCAAGCCGTTCGAGGAGATCTACGACCTGCTGGCCGTCCGCGTGCTCGTGAACACGATTCCCGAGTGCTACCACGTACTCGGGATCATCCACCACAAGTGGACGCCGCTCCAGGAGCGCATCAAGGACTACATCGCGAGCCCCAAGTCCAACGGCTACCAGTCGCTGCACACGACCGTGTTCGGACCGACCGGCCAGCTGTACGAGATCCAGATCCGCACGCGCGAGATGCACCACACGGCCGAGTACGGCATCGCGGCGCACTGGCTCTTCAAGGAGGGCAAGAGCCCCGACGAGCTCGACCGCCATCTCGCCTGGTTCCGGCAACTGCTCGAGCTGCAGCAGGACACCCACACGCCCGAAGAATTCCTCGAGTTCCTGAAGATCGACCTGTATCAGGATGAGATCTTCGTGTTCACGCCGCGGGGCGACGTGAAGCGGCTGCCCAAAGGCGCGACGGCGATCGATTTCGCCTTCGCGGTGCACACCGAGGTGGGACTGCGCTGTCACGGCGCGCGCCTCAACGGCCGCATCGCCCCGTTGCACCGGCCGCTCAAGAACGGCGACACCGTCGAGATCCTCACGAGCCCGCAGGCGAAGCCGTCGCGCGACTGGCTCGCCCACGTGCACACCGCGCGGGCCCGTCACAAGATCCGCCAGTGGGTGAAGCAGGAGGAGCACGAGCGGAGCCTCGAGCTGGGCCGCGAGATCCTGGAGCGCGAGGTGCGGCGGCGGCGGCTCGCGGCCCCGGACGAGGGGCGCCTCGCCCAGGGGGCGACGACCCTGTCCGTGGGGACCGGCGAGCAGCTCCTGGCCGCGCTGGGACGCGGCGACATCCCGGCGGGGCAGATCATGCGGGCCCTCTACCCCGACCTGCCGGCCGAGGAGCTGCAATCCCCCAAGCCCACGGCGTTCGGGCGCGTCATGGAGCGCCTGCGGCTCGGCCGCGGCATCAAGATCCAGGGCGTGGACGGGCTGATGGTCCGCTACGCGCAGTGCTGCCAGCCCGTGCCGGGCGACGGCGTCGTCGGCTACGTCACCCAGGGACGCGGCATCTCGATCCATCGTAACGACTGCCCCAACCTGCTCACGCTCTCCGCCGAGGCGGAACGGCGGGTGGAGATCGATTGGCAGGAGTCCGAGGGAGAGACGTTCGTCGTGCGGCTCGCCGTGAGCGGGGAGGACCGGCGCGGGCTGTACGCCGACATCTGCGAGGCGATCAGCGAGTCGGGAACCAACATCCGCAGCGCCGAGCTCTCGACCCGGGACGGCGCGGTGTTCGGCGGCGTCCTCGTCGAGGTCGAGAACCAAAGCCACCTGAACAAGGTCATCCGGGCGATGCGGCGCGTGAAGGGCGTCACCGAGGTGTCGCGCCGCGACTCCGGCCCCCAAACCGCCGTCTCTCTCGGTTAAGTTTCCCCCGCATGCCTTTCGAGCTCGTGTCCCCGTTCGCGCCGGCGGGAGACCAGCCGCGCGCCATCCGCGAGCTCATCACGGGCCTCGCCCGCGGTGAGCGATACCAGACGCTCCTGGGCGTGACCGGCTCGGGGAAGACGATGACGATGGCGCACGTGGTCGCGAGCTTCGGGCGCCCCACGCTCGTGCTGTCGCACAACAAGACGCTCGCGGCGCAGCTGTACGGCGAGCTGAAGGGGTTCTTCCCCAAGAACGCGGTCGAGTTCTTCATCTCGTACTACGACTACTACCAGCCCGAAGCGTACGTTCCGCAGACCGACACCTACATCGCCAAGGACTCCTCCATCAACGACGACATCGACCGGCTGCGCCTGCGGGCCACGTCGAGCCTGATGGAGCGGGAGGACGTCGTCATCGTGGCGAGCGTGTCGGCCATCTACGGCCTGGGCGATCCCGAGCTGTACCGCGAGCTGCTGGTGACCGCCGCGGTCGGCGAACAGCGCGGGCGCGACGCCCTGCTGGAAGAGCTCGTCGCCGTGCAGTACCAGCGTAACGATGTCGCCTTCGAGCGCGGCACCTTCCGCGTGCGGGGCGACACCGTGGAGGTCCATCCGGCCTATGACGAGCAGGCCGTGCGCATCGAGTTCTGGGGCGACACCGTGGAGCGGATCGCCAAGATCGACCCGCGCACCGGCGACACGATCGTGGAGCTCGCGCGTTGCGCGATCTACCCGGCCACGCACTTCGTGACCGAGCGCCCCTCCATCGAGCGGGCCGTGCAGTCGATCCGGGCGGAGTTGAAGGATCGCCTCGCCGAGCTGCGGGCGCAGAACAAGCTGCTCGAGGCGCAACGGCTCGAGTCGCGCAGCAACTTCGACATCGACATGCTGCTCGAGGTGGGCCGCTGCACCGGGATCGAGAACTACTCGCGGCACCTGACGGGGCGCCAGCCGGGCGAGCGGCCCGCGTGTCTGCTCGACTACTTCCCGAAGGACTATCTCTGCATCATCGACGAGTCGCACCAGACCCTGCCGCAGCTCGCGGGGATGTACGAGGGCGACCGCTCCCGCAAGCAGACGCTCGTCGACTACGGCTTCCGGCTCCCCTCGGCGCTCGACAACCGCCCGCTGCGCATCGACGAGTTCATGACCCTCGTCCCGCGCATCCTGTACGTGTCCGCCACCCCGGGGGAGGCGGAGTTGCGGCTCTCGGGCGGCGTGGTGGTGGAGCAGATCATCCGCCCCACCGGCCTCGTGGACCCCGAGGTGGATGTGCGGCCGGTGCGCGGCCAGGTGGACGACCTGCTCCACGAGATCCGCCTGCGCGAGCAGCGCCACGAGCGCGTCCTGGTCACGACCCTGACCAAGCGCATGGCGGAAGACCTGACCGACTACCTCCAGCAGCACGGCGTGCGGGTGCGCTACCTGCACTCGGAGATCGACGCCATCGAGCGCGTCGAGATCATCCGCGGGCTACGGCTGGGCGAGTTCGACGTGCTCGTGGGGATCAACCTGCTGCGGGAGGGGCTCGACCTGCCGGAGGTCTCGCTCGTCGCCGTGCTCGACGCGGACCAGGAGGGATTCCTCCGCTCCGACCGCTCCCTGATTCAGACGGTGGGGCGCGCCGCCCGCAACCTCAACGGCAAGGCCATCCTCTACGCCGACCGCGTCACCGGGTCGATGCAGCGGGCCCTCGAGGAGATGACGCGGCGGCGCGAACTGCAGCGGCAGCACAACGAGCGCCACGGCATCACGCCGCGCTCCATCGTGAAATCGGTGGACCAAGTACGCTTCGCCACCCGGGTGGCCGATGCGAAGACGACCAAGGCGGCGGCCCCCGCGCTGCAGCGCCCCGCCGACGTGCACGAGCGGGAGGCCCTCGTCCGCTTGCTCGAGCAGCAGATGCAGGCGGCGGCCGAGGAGCTCGACTTCGAGCTCGCGGCGGTGTTGCGCGATCAGATTCTCGAGCTCAAGGCCCAGGGAGACCCGGTCCGCCATGCGGTGCCGCGAGCACGAGCTCAACCGGTTCGGTGAGGAGCTGGGACGCGCGCTGCGGGCCCCGGCCGTGATCGGGCTCTCGGGGGAGCTCGGGACCGGGAAGACGACGCTGGTGCAGGCGATCTGCCGCGGGCTCGGCGCGCACGCGCTCGCCACGAGTCCGACCTACGCGCTGGTGCACCAGTACGAGGCCGCCGCCACGGCGGTGTATCACGTGGACTGCTACCGGCTCACGGCCCCCGACCAAGCCCGCGACCTCGGGTTCGACGACATGACGCGCGAAGGCGCGATCGTCCTCATCGAATGGCCGGAGCGCGCGGGCCCCTGGGTGCCGCCGCTCGACCGGCACTTCCGCCTGGGCTACGGTCCGGAACTGGATACCCGAGAACTGGAGGAGATTCGGTGAGCGGCTACTGGCTGGCGATCGATACGGCCACGGAGATCGCGAGCGTCGCGGTCGGCCGACGAGCCGGGGCGGGGCCCGTCCAGAGCGAGACCGGCGCGCACGCGCAGGGCGCGCGCCGCCACGCGAGCGAGATCGTGCGGCTCGTCGATTTCGCGCTCGCCGGGCTCGGGATCCGGCCCGCCGATCTCTCGGGCATCGTGCTCGGCGACGGACCCGGGAGCTTCACCGGACTGCGCATCGGCTGGGCGGCGGCGAAGGGGCTGGCGCAGGAGGCCGGGCTCGACCTCGTGGCCGTCCCCTCGCTCATGGCGGCCGCCGCCGGAGCTGCCGTGAAACTCGGTCCCGTGCCCATCGCCGCGTGTTTCGATGCCCTCCGCGGCCAGGTGTACGGCGCGATCTACGTCGTGCATCCGGGGCGCGTCCAGACCCTCGTCGCACCCGCCGTGCTGACCGTGCCGGAGCTCGTGCGCGCCGCCCCGCTGCGCCCCCAGCTCGTCGTGGGGGACGGCGCGATGCTCTACGCCGACGCGGTCCGCGCGTGGTCCGGCGCGGCCCCGGTCCCGCTCGCGGCGCTGCCGCCGGCCGCGAGCGTGCTGCTCTCTCTGTTCACGCGGGAAGGGGCCGCCCGCGTCATCACGGATCCCGTCACCGCCGAGCCCGTCTATGGCCGCCTTGCCGAAGCGCAGGTCAAGTGGGAGGCCCGTCACGGGCGCCCACTACCGGATCCGTCCCGCCCGCGCGGCTGACGTCCCCGCCGTGGCGGCGATCGAGCGGGAAGTCTTCGCCGACCCCTGGTCCGCGAACGACTTCCAGGAGTGCGTCGCCGGCGGCGTGCTGTTCTCGGTGGCGACAGATGGCGCCGTGGTCGGCGGCTACGTCGTGGCGCACCACGCCGCGGACGAAGGGGAGATCCTGAACCTCGGCGTCGCGCCCGGCCATCGCCGCCGGGGGATCGGCCGGGCGCTGGTGCGGCACGTCCTCGGCGAGCTGGCGCGCTGCACGGTGAAGGTCGCGTTCCTCGAGGTGCGGGAGTCGAACACGGCGGCGCGCCGGCTGTATGAGAGTCTCGGGTTTGTCGGAGTGGGCCGCCGCCCGCGGTACTATCGCCGACCCGTAGAGGATGCCGTGATCCTACGCGTAACTTTAGCCCAAGTGGCGTATCTTTGATTGACAGAATGACTTGCGCGTCATATACTGTTCCTCGCCCTTGGTGCCCCACCCGCCATACGTTGGGGAGGTCGTCGTGAGCCGGAGCCTCAATAAAGTCATGCTAATCGGGAACTTGGGGGCCGATCCCGAGGTGCGGAGCACCAACAACGGCGGCCGGGTGGCCAACCTGTCGCTCGCGACCAGCCGGCAGTGGACGGGGGCGGGGGGGGAGCGCCAGGAGAAGACCGAGTGGCACCGGGTCATCTGCTGGAACAACAAAGGCGCCCAGCTGGCCGATCTGGCCGAGAAGTACATGAAGAAGGGCGACAAGCTCTATGTCGAAGGCCGGGTAGAGTACCGCACCTGGGAGGACCGGGAGAAGCAGACGCGCTACGTCACCGAGATCATCGCGCGGGAAGTGATCCTGCTGTCGCCTCGGGGAAGCGGCGAAGGTGGAGCCGAGTTCGCGCGCACCCGGGCCGCGGCCAAGGTCGCTCCCGAAGGCAAGCCGGAATCGCTCGACGCGCTCCCGGAGGCGCTCGATGAGGAGGACGACGATCTGCCGTTCTAGCCGGGCAGTCCTGCTCGCCCTTGTGGCAGGGCTGCTCGGGGTGCCGGGGCTTGGGGCGCAGGACACCACGAAAGCCGCCGCCGACACTTCCCAGGCCCCGGCGGCCCCCGCGGGGCAGTTGCCCGAAAGCCACGTCGTGACGCGGGGTGAGACCCTCTGGTCGATCTCGCAGCTGTACTTCAGCGATCCGCTCCTCTGGCCCGAGATCTACCGACTCAACACGGCGGTCGTGGAAGACCCCCACTGGATCTATCCGGGCGAGGTGCTGCACCTCGCGGCGCCGACGACGGTTGCGCAGACGACGGCCGTGTCCGTCGCGCAGGCGCCTGCGGCCGACACGGTGCGAGCGCAGGCGGCGGACACCGTCACGGCGGCACGCATCGACACCACCGTCGTGGATACGGCCCAGCTTGTCGAGGCACCGCCGCCCCCGCCGGGCCCAACGGAGACCTACGAGACCATCTTCGACCGCGGCCGCTCCCGCACCGAGGAGGTGCAGGACATCCTCCGTGCCTATGCCAACCAGCCCTACCGGCCCTTGCGCCGCGGGGAGTTCTACGCGGCGGGGTTCCTGAGCGAGCAGGAGCGGCTGCCCTGGGGCCTGGTGCTGGGCGCGACGGCTGTGCCGGCCATTCCGCGCTTGTCCCAGCACACGACCGCCACCGTGTTCGGGCAGATTTCCATCCAACCGCCGCAAAACGCGTCGTATCACGTGGGCGACTCACTGCTCCTCGCCCGCATCGACCGGGACGTCGTGTCGTGGGGCGACGTGGTGGTGCCGGTCGGCGTGGCCCGCGTGACGGACGTGCAGAAGCGCCAGCTGCTCGGCGACGTAATCATGCAGTTCGGCCGGATCCATGACGGCAACCTGGCGATGCCGCTCGAGCCGTTCAAGGACGCGGGCGACGTGCGGCCCGTGCCGGTTGGCAACGGACTCGAGGCCCACGTGATCGCGCAGCGGGATCTCCATGTGCTCACGAACGCCCAGCAGATTCTGTTTCTCGACAGGGGTCGCGCGGAGGGAGTGGTGCCGGGCGATCTGTTCGAGATCTATCGCCCCGCCTCGCGCGAGCTCGGGGGTGCCTCCGAGCAGCCGCTCATCGTGGTCGAGATCGTGCATACGCGGGAGCATTCCTGCTCCGGCCTCGTCCTCGGCATCACGCACCCCGGGGTATCACCGGGGTCGCCCGCGCGCCTGATCCGGAAGATGCCCTCCTGAGCGCCCGCCGGATCCGCCGCGGCGGGTCCGGCGTCTCCTGCGGACAATGATGCCGACCCTGCATCTCGTGGCGCTGGGGCTGTACGGCCTTGCGGCGGCCCTGGCGCTGGCGCCGTTTGCAGGTCTGCCCTCGCTGTCGCGGCGCTGGAGCGTGGCGCTTCCCGGAGCGGGCGCCCTTGCCCACGGCATGGCGCTCGCCCAGCTCACCCCGGCCGGGCTCGCCCCCATCCTCTCTTTACTGGCCCTGTTCCTCATCGTGCTGCAGCTCTGCTGCGAGCTGCTGCTGCGCGCGACGGCGGTGGCGCTGTTTACGGCCCCGCTGGCGGCGGGTCTCGTTGGGCTCGCGCTGCTGCTCGGCCTCGCGCCCGGGGTCGAGGCCGCCGCGGGGAGCACCGTCTGGTCCGTGCTGCACGTGACCTTGAGCGTTTTGGCGATCGCCCTCCTGGCCCTCGCGTTCGTCTCCGCGGCGCTGTACTTGCTCCAGTTCCGCGAACTCAAGACCAAGCGTTTCGGCCAGGTGTTCCAGTTGTTCCCGCCGCTCGAGCGGCTCGATAGGTTAAACTACGGCGCGCTGGCCGTCGCATTTCCCGCGCTGACGGTCGGCCTGCTCTTCGGGGTCGGGGTGCGGTTTGCCGCGGGAGTGGACGTGGCGCCGGCGCAGCTTGTGTGGGGGTCGTTCACTTGGGTGGTGCTGGGCTGGGCGGTGTGGGCGCGGGTGGTGCGTGGGTGGGCGGGCCGGCGCGCGGCGTTCATGAGCATCGCCGGCTTCGCGGCGGTCGTCCTGGTCTACCTGGCGTTGAAGCTCGTCGAGCCGGGAAGGGAACGGTTCCTCTGATCGATAGGGGCGCATGAGCATCGCGGTCCTGGGGGTGAATCACCGCACGGCGCCGCTCGAGGTGCGCGAGCGCTTCGCCCACGCGGCGCACGAGGTGCCGCCGGCCCTGGAGCGGGTGCTGCGCGCGGGCGCGGGCGGGGGTGTCCTGCTCTCCACCTGCAACCGCACGGAGTTCTACCTCGCGCAGCCTGGCGGCACCGTGGCGGAGGCCGTGTGGGAGCTGTTGTCCGAGCGCCTCGGTGGCGGCGGCGCGGCCCAGGAATACGGATACGTGCAGCGCGACCGCGACGCCGTGCGCCACCTCTACCGCGTTTCCGCGGGGCTCGACTCGATGATCCTGGGGGAGTCCCAGATCCAGGGTCAGGTGCGGGAGGCGTGGCAGGTCTCGCGCGTCCAGGCGGGGCCCGTACTCCACCGGCTGTTCCAGTCGGCCCTGCTCGTCGGCGCCCGCGTGCGCGGGGAGACGGGCCTCGGTGTCGGCACCGCGTCGGCCCCGTCGGCCGCGGTGGCGCTCGCCGAGAAGATCTTCGGCGCGCTCGCCGGCCGCAGCGCGCTGATCCTCGGTGCGGGCGACGTGGCGGAGCTCGCCGCCGGCTGCCTCGCGGCGGAGGGCGTGCAGGTGGCGCTCGTGGCCAGCAGGACCTACGAGCGCGCCCGGGTGATCGCGGAGCGTCTGGGCGGCCACGCGATGACGCTCGAGGAAGCGTGGGACCACTTCGCCACGGCGGACATCGTGCTCTGCTCGACGGCCGCTCCGCACGCCGTCGTCACCTGGGAGCGCGTGGCCCCCGCCATTCGCCGCCGCGGGGGCCGGCCCCTGTGCCTGCTCGACCTCGCGGTCCCGCGGGACGTCGAGCCGGCGGTCGCGCAGCTGGAGAACGTCTTTCTCTACGACATCGATGACCTGCAGGCGGTGGCGGCGCAGGCGACGGCCCAGCGGCGCGGCGAGATCCCGGCGGCCGAGCGCATCGTGAGCGAAGAAGTGGATCGGTTCTGGGGCTGGTACGACGGACTGGGCGTCGTCCCCGTGATCCGGGCGTTCCGCGACCGGCTCGATGATCTGCGGCGCGCGGAGCTGGAGCGGGCCCTGCGCCGGCTCGGTCACCTCTCTCCCGAGGATCGCGCGCAGGTGGACCAGTTCAGTCAGGCGCTCCTCAACAAGTTCCTGCACGAGCCCACGGTCGTGCTGAAACGGGCGGCGCGGGTGGGGCACGGCTACGGCCTGCTGGAGGCGCTGAAGAAGCTGTTCGGGCTGGAGACCGGGGCCGGACGATGACGCGGCGCGTGCTGATCAGCGGGGGAGCGGGATTCGTCGGCTCCCACGTCGCCGAGGCGTATGTCGCCGCCGGGGACGAGGTCACGGTGCTCGATGACCTGTCCACGGGCCGGCGCGAGAACCTGCCGCGCGGCGTGCGCTTCGTGCTCGCCGACATCCGCTCGGCCGAAGCGCGCGACCTCGTCGCCCAGGGGCGCTTCGACCTGCTCAATCACCATGCGGCGCAGATGGACGTGCGCCGCTCGGTCGCCGACCCGCTGTTCGACCTCGACGTCAATTTGCGCGGGCTGCTGAACCTGCTCGAAGGCGCGCGCGCGGGCGGCGTGCGGCGGGTCGTGTTCGCCTCCTCCGGCGGCGTCGTGTACGGCGACGCGACGACGCCACCCTGCCGGGAGGGAGCGGCCAAGCTGCCGATATCGCCCTACGGCGTCGCGAAGCTCGCGTCGGAGCACTACCTCTCGGCGTACTCCCGGCTGTATGGTCTCGAAGCGGCCAGCCTGCGCTACAGCAACGTCTACGGGCCGCGTCAGCGTGCGGACGGCGAAGCGGGCGTGGTCGCCATTTTCTCGCGCAAGATTCTGGCTGGCGAGCCGCTGACGATCTTC
>Ga0209690_1000710_pt1 | contig 17945 bp, 16 predicted proteins | sample GraSoiAngelo_150_FD_186164 | JGI IMG/M metagenome (GOLD analysis project Ga0209690, IMG submission 186164) | Grasslands soil microbial communities from the Angelo Coastal Reserve, California, USA - 14_1009_09_40cm (SPAdes) (version 2) | ecosystem: Environmental > Terrestrial > Soil > Grasslands ...
GCAAAAGTGCCGCCAATCCAATGTAGTGGCCCGCTACGGTGGCGATGAATTCGTGATTCTTATGCCGGAGACCGGAGTGGACCAGGCGCAGATTCTGGCTGAGCGGCTTCGGTTGTGGGTAGCTGGTGATCCTATGCTGGCTGAGCACCACATAACTGGCAGCTTCGGAGTGGCAAGCTTCCCGGTACATGGTTTCTCCAGCGAGGACATCATCCGCGTAGCGGATGCCGGCATGTATGTTTCCAAGCACGCCGGCGGCAACCGCGTTTCTACTGCGGAAGAATTTGGCGAAGGGGAGAGCTTCGCCGTACAGCGGCAGTTGATTTCTGGATACATCGAAGGGTTTTTACAACGCGAGCATACTGGCCCGGAACATCTCGAAGAACTGGTTACCACGCTGCAAAAACTTGGTGGCCGCGACGATGATACCTATAACGTTCATGTGCTGAAGGAGTCCATCGAAGCCCTGAACCGCGCGGCGGAGTTGCGCGAACTCCATGCCGCAAACCATGGCGAGCTGGTCGCACGCTACGCGGAACTCATCGGACGGGCCCTTGGCCTACCGCCCGAAGAGTTGGCCGATCTCGTGTTCGCAGCCCGCGTCCACGATGTTGGAAAGATCTTCGTGCCGGAACGCATCCTTAACAAGTCCGGCTCGCTCACTGAGGATGAGTTCTATCTAGTAAAGATGCATGCCCGCGTGGGTTGCGAGATCGTGGCCACGATACCAGACAGTGAAACACTACAGAAGGCAGTCGAACATCATCATGAGGCATTGGACGGGAGCGGCTACCCAAGCGGTCTCCGCGGGGAAGAGATTCCGTTGATGGCGCGTATCGTAGCACTCGCTGACGCTTATGTGAACATGACCACCGATCGCTCTTTTGCGCCGGCCAAGACCGCCGACCAGGCGATTGCCGAACTGGAAACCTTGAGTGGCACCCGCTACGATGGAATGTTGGTGCGCGTGCTCAGCCGCGAACTCAAAGCCGAAAAGGCGCCGAGCTGGGGCAATTAGAAGCAGTTGCCAGTTGTCGGTTCTTGGTCTCTGTCTGCAATGATCCCTTTCTGCAATGGGCCCATGGTCTGCGGTGGAATGCGGGCGCACCCTGAACTTCTTTTACTCTGCCACGCATCACTTGAAACTTGAAACGTGAGGCCTCACACTATTCCCCTCATGACTGTCTCTCTCTCCCTCTCCGGCAAGGTCGCTCTCATCACTGGCGGATCGCGCGGCATCGGAGCCGCCGCTGTTCGTATGTTTGTCGCCGCCGGCGCGCGTGTTGTCTTCAACTATCAAAAGTCAAAAACCGAGGCCGACAAACTTGCGCAGGAATGCGGCAAAGATAGATGTATTGCCATTGCCGCGGATTTGAGCGGCACTGAGAATGTGAGCAGGCTCATCTCCGCCGTCGTAAATCGCTTTGGACGTCTGGACATTCTCGTTGCTAACCACGGCATCTGGCCGCCAGAGGACACACCAATCGACAAAATGGCCGATGAGCAGTGGCACAAAACTATCGCGGTGAATTTAGACAGCGTGTTTGCGCTGATCAAGCATTCCGTGGCACAGATGAAAAGACAGGGGAAACCAGATTCCCCGGCCGGCCATATCGTTTTGGTCAGTTCCACCTCCGGCCAAAGGGGTGAGGCCTTTCACTGCGACTATGCCGCCACTAAAGGCGCGCTGATCAGTATGGTTAAGGGACTTTCGACCGAACTGGCAGGCGACGGTATCTACGTCAACTGCGTGGCGCCGGGTTGGGTAGACACCGATATGTCCGCTCCGGCGCTAAACGACGCCAAGTCAAGCAAGGCAATTCTCAGCGTCATCCCTTTGGGGCGGGCGGGCAAGCCGGAAGAGATTGCGGCGCCCATTCTTTTTCTCTGCACCGAACACGCAAGCTTCGTTACTGGCGAAGTTTTTAATGTGAACGGGGGCGCCGTGCTGGCAGGATAAGGTTGCCGCCGAGCCGCCGGACACGTTAGGGGAACCGTTCTGGGCGGTCCACAGCGGGGGAAGCACGGCCTGGGCGGCTACAATTACTCCTCAGGGCATCTAAAGGGTGGAGTATGAAATTCCTCGTCCCCATTTTTCTCCTGCTGGCCAACAACTTAGGGCAAACCCCGGCGTCCCCCGGCCCTGCCCAGTCCGCTCAGACGCTACCCGCGGGTCAGGAAAACGCCCGCAAAGCAAAAGTTCTGATCGATCAGATGATTCAGGCCCTCGGCGGGCAGGCGTACCTCAACGTGCAGGATTCCAGCCAGGACGGACGCAGTTATAGCTTTCATCATGGCCAGTCAACCAGCGTAGGGGTGCTGTACTGGCGCTTTACCAAATTTCCTGATAAGGAACGCGTCGAGCTGACCAAAAAGCGTGACGTCATATATTTATATAACGGCAACAAAGGTTACGAGGTCACATATAAGGGCGCGGCTTTCATGGAAGAAAAGGCGTTGGCCGAATACCTCCGTCGCCGGGAATATTCCTTGGATTGGGTCCTTCGCCGCTGGATCAACGAGCCCGGCGTCGCGTTGTTTTACGATGGCACAAACATTGCCGAGCAAAAGCCTGCTGAGCAAGTAACCATCATGAATGCGCGCAATCAGGCGGTCACAATCTATATCGATCCCAGTACTCACCTTCCGATCAAGAAGAGTTTTAGCTGGCGTGATCCGGTTGATAAAGAGCGCAACGCTGATGAGGAGGCGTATGACAACTTCCGTCCAGTGCAGGGCATCATGACGCCGTTCAGCGTATCTCGTTATTACAATGGCGACATGGCCAGTCAGCGATTCCTGAATTCCATCAGCTATAACCGTGGGCTGAGCGATGCAATGTTCAATGCCAATGCTCCTTACGATCCAGGTAAGTCTCCTCCCAAATGAAGGACGTGGGACCTAAAGCGTCTCCAGGTAAGTTTCGAGGTTGCCCGCATCGGGTCAACGGATCGCCTCATCTCAACAAAGGCCTCAGTGAAGGCTCAGCCAGGATGCTCCGGGTTCCGTCCGGCCACGAATTGTGGCTTTTTGCCACATACGAATTTTCATCGTTCCCGCTAAGCTGGTCATCGTATTAGAGATATTCCAAAGCCTGCTTGAGACAGGAACAAACAATTCGAGGCGCCGTCGAATTCAGCGGCATCGGACTCCACAGCGGAGCTCCGGTCACCCTGCGCATTCTGCCTGCCCCACCGGGCTCGGGGATTATCTTCCGACGCACTGATCTCGATGGCTTCGAGGTCGAGGCAACTAGCCGCAACGTGGCTCGCGTCAGCTATGCCACTAGTTTGATGAAAAAGGGCGTGCTCATTTCAACCACAGAGCATCTGCTTTCGGCATTTATCGGCACCGGAATCGACAATGCGGTTGTAGAGCTAGACAACCTTGAGTTGCCGATCCTGGATGGCAGCGCGCGTCCTTTCATCGAGATGATCAATAAGGGAGGGATCCGGCGACAACGGCGGCCACGGACATATTTGCGAATGCTTCGCGAACTGGAAATGCGCGAAGGCAGCAAATTTATTGCGGTTTATCCTTCCAACACGTACTCGGTTTCCTATGCCATCAACTTCCCCCATCCTCTCATCGGACGCGAGACTTTTCAGGTCGATTTGTCTGATGGCAATTACCTACGGCAAATTGCCCCAGCACGCACTTTTGGTTTTCTTCATGAGGCGGATGCTATGCGTCAACAGGGACTAATTCGCGGAGCTTCCACTGATAATGTCATCGTGCTCACGCGTGACGATGTGATGAATCCTCCGTTACGGTTCCAGGACGAATTTGTTCGCCACAAGGTTCTGGACCTCATAGGCGACCTGGCGCTCTTAGGTAAGCAGATTCTGGGCAGCGTCGTAGCCGACCGTGCCGGTCATGCGATGCACACTGCGCTGGTCTCCCGCATCCTCAGAGATAAGAGTTTGTGGGAAGAAACTACCATCGAAGAAAGCAGCGGTCCCACGCAATCCGCGCCTGAAGCGGTGGTGGCCTCAGGCGCCTTGAAGTGCTAGGAGTCGGGGCTGAATCAGGCGCGCTGCCCGGTTTCAGGGGCAACTGCGTACTTTTGTTGATCCACCTCGGTTGCGATCGTTTCCGAATTCTGATAAACCACCGTGTGAGTCCGCAGTACGGCACCTGGAGGATCCGCATGTTCGTTCTGAATAAAACCACACCTATTCTTGCAGCAACCACGCTAGCTGTTGGTCTGTTAATGCCAACAATATCGTTTGCCCGAGGTTATCAAGCGGGTGGCAAGAACCTGGCCGAGAAAAAAGAGGGGAAAGAAGGACACCCGGTCATAAAAGCCGCGATTCGAGAACTGCAACACGTCAAGATGCAGTTACAGACCAAGGCGGCCAGCGATTTCAAAGGTCACAAGGCAGCAGCCATCAAGTCTATCGATGAAGCGATCGAGCATCTAAATCAGGCCCTGCAATCGGATACCAAGTAGTGGGCCTGCGTTCGGTTTCTGCCAACGTTCTTTTCGCATGTGCGGAAAGGACCTGGCAATTTCCGCCAATGACATTTCACGTGTGAGTCGTCCGTTGCGCCGAAGGCCGCTTCCGGGGAAAAGCCTCGCTAGTCCGCGGGCGCTGGCAGGAACAACTCAACATCCCTAGATTTTTGCTCCATTAACTTCTGGAGCTCCGCTCTAGTCCGGGCCATAACCTGAGCGGCAAACCGTTTCGCTGACTGCTGATGGTCTTTTCCCAAATCTGCAACGCGCAGCGCCAATAGGGGCTCATCTTCCTCTAGCCTTCTCAGCAAGCGTTGCGTTCTTTCGATTTTTTCGTCCAGGGGAAGCACGTCTCGCCACCAATCGAGAGAATTTACATCGTTCAGCCTGACACGAATTAGGAGTTCTGCAAGTCGCAAGCTGAATACCTAGCCATCAGCAGCCGGGCGGTTTTCGATCGGGCTGTTTGATAGCGGGCCAGTTTCGATGTAACTCGACGCTAATCCGCTTCGAAGGTGACCTGTCAGGGTTGCCGACTAGCCGACGTTCGAAAGAACGCGATTGCCGTTTGAGCGAACTGAGCCGCAGCGTCGAAGAAGACGGGCCCATGGCCGCCGTTTGGCACCACCCAAAGGGCGGACCGGGGAATTGCGCGATACATCTCTACGGCCATCTCGACCGGGTGGAGTTGATCGCGATCCCCATAGACGATCAATGTTGAGGCGGTGATTCTGGACAAAGAAGGCGGTGTGAAATTCATGTCGTCATAGCTGTCCTTCATGCCCCGCGTCCATTCCCAAAGAGCCACGATCTGCTGGTCCCCGAGCTTGTGACGTTTACGCATCGCTTCCCACTCTTGAGATGGCTGGTCGTCAGCTGGCGGGACCTGTCGCATGATCGCCCGGGCCTGATCCGGAAAATACATGGCTGCGCTGACGACAACCATCGCTTCAATTCGATGCGGTTGCAAGGTCGCCATGTGGAGAAGGATATTTCCCCCCATGCTCAATCCGATCGCCCGACATTTCCTGATGCCAAGACGATCCAACAGCGCGAGGGTGTCCTGCGCGCACTGCGGTGTGTAATCGTCTTGTGGGGGTTGGTCGTTCGACCGTGACCGCGTGCGTCCGGCTTGATGAGGGTATATTCGCGCACAAACTGGTCGCGGCCGGCATGGATCCAATGTTCCTGGCAACCCGCACCGCCATGAAGAAGGAGGAGCGGGTCTCCCGTACCTTCAGTCTCGTAATACATCTCGATATCGTTGAGCTGAACGCTTTCGGCCTTCATGACGCGCATTATGGCTGCGGGCGGGTAAACAAACAATCTGGTAAATGCGCGTGATAGAATCCATAATCCGCGGACAGCAAGTACCGCGCCGCACCTGTGACCGCACCCCGCATTTCTATTCGAGCTGCCATGGGATAGCTCCCGTACCGTCCGCAATTGCCGGCTATTTATTCGGGGGTCTGGAAGGAATTGAGGGTCCCAAGTGGTTTCATTGGGAGTTGATGTCGTCCGCACTCGAATCCGTTTAGTAGTAGTGATTACGTGCGAGGTTCGATCAGGCTAGTGCTATACGTTGGCGGCAGATTCCATGCGTTGGGCCAACCATTGGTCCAGTTGATGCTGTGAGCTTTGCGCCACTTCGACGAAACGTACTCCGGCACGTCCCATCCCATCCGCCCAGGCAACCTCCGCTTTGAACTCCATCGATGGGTTGGTGCCGGGCAGAGTGAATTGAACCTTGGAAATCGACTCTTTGGCGAATTTTCCGCGATACGAGATCGCCATTCCGCCTTCGCTGATGTTGGTAGTCTTAGCTTTGAGTTCCTTCCCATTATTGAACAAGATGACAACTTCCATTTCCACGGGATGGCGGAAGTATCGCCGCTGCTCACGGTGCATGAAGCCCAGGGCTGCATTGAAGCAACGCGTAGCATTGAGGTGGGAGACCGGCTTCTGTAGAACAAAATTGGCGCCCATCTTGAAGGCTTCACTAGCGTCGGTTTTGCCATTCAAAACCGCGAATGCTACTGAATTTCTGTTACTGGCGCCCTTTCGCAAGGTTTGCAATACGCTAAGGCCGCCTTGGAGATCGTCACAGTCCAGAACTACCGCATCGAACTTCTCCGCCAGAAGGATTTCACTTCCCGCCTTTACTGCGCTGCACACTTCCACGCTGACCGACAATCGTTCCAGCACCGGCCGCAACACTTCAACCGTGGCCAAATCATGGCTAACGAGTAGTGACTTTAGTGCCATCTTACTGTCGATGTTAGCCGCCGATTCTTGTTTGTGAAAGTAACCAAAGTAAGTGTGACCACGAGACGGTTGGAAGCCCGCCCTTTCCGCCGCATTTCACTTTTTTCGGGAAAATTGCCATCATGGCTACGTGCGCAAATTGGTCTATCTTTCGCTTGGCTCCAACCTTGGCGATCGCGCGGCCAACCTGAACGATGCAATCGCGCGCCTCAAAAAGATCGCTGACATCGTTGCCGCTTCATCGTTTTACGAGACTGAACCAGTGGAGGTTACGGCGCAGCCGTGGTTTCTGAATTACGTCGTCGCTCTTGAAACCGAGAAGATGCCCAAGCAACTGCTCACCGCCATCCTTGATATTGAGCAGCAGATGGGGCGCCGGCGGAACCAGCAAAAAGGGCCCCGAATTATCGACATTGACATCCTTTTGTTTGGAAGTTCCATTGTTAATACCAAGAATCTCACCATTCCGCATCCCGCCTTGCACGAGCGACGGTTCGTGCTAGAACCATTGGCAGAAATCGCCCCGGACCTACGGCACCCGGTATTGAAGCGCTCCATGCGTGAGTTACGCAATGCCCTGCCATCGGGGCAATCGGTTCGTCGGCTTAGTTCGAAGTTGTAACTTTGAAGCTGCAGTTGTCTTCCAGTTAACTTCGGGAAGCCGAGCCCCTTCGGCGCCTTAACCCGCTAAAATCTCTCTGTGAATCTCGACGACACCATCGTGGCCATTGCCACTCCACCTGGACGGGGTGGCATCGGCATTGTCCGATTGGCGGGCCCGGAAGCTCGCGCGATTGCAATGCCGATGCTTCTCTTGAAACACGATCTTGAGCCTGGCCGCGCTATTTTCGGCGAAGTGATTGAACCAGGTTCCTCTGGCGCGGACAGGGCTTCGGCTTCGCTCACGGCAGGATTGGCCCGCGAGATGAACTCTGCAGAAATCGGCTACGCCTCGGGCAACGAGCAATCGGCAGACGCGCTCATCAGCGTAGCCCCGCAAACCGCAAGAGAAGGACGCATTGATGAGGTCGTGGTGACTTTCTTTCAGAAACCTAACTCCTACACCACTGACGATATTGTCGAAATCTCGGCCCACGGTTCGCCGGTGGTGCTGCGACACATCGTCCAGCTCGCCCTGGCACGTGGCGCACGCCTTGCCGAGCCGGGCGAGTTTACTATGCGCGCTTTCCTCAACGGCCGAATTGATCTCACTCAGGCCGAAGCGGTCCGCGACCTGATCGAGTCCCAGACCTTGTATCAGGCCAAAATCGCGGCGCAGCAATTGGAAGGATCGCTCTCCCGGAGATTGCAGCCCATTAAACAAAGACTAGTTGAACTGATCGCGTTGCTTGAAGCCGGCATAGACTTTGCCGAAGATGATGTTTCTGTTCTGCCCGATGCCACTATTTTTGAACGCATTGCCGGCGTCAAAACTCCGCTGCAGGAACTTGCCGGAACTTTCGCCTACGGCAAGCTGGTGCACGAAGGATTGACACTCGCCATTGTGGGCCGTCCGAATGTCGGCAAGTCAAGCCTGTTCAATCGACTGCTCGAGCGCGAGCGCGCCATCGTTACCGCCACCCCGGGAACCACACGCGATCTGGTCAGCGAAACCGTGGCCATTGGCGGAATCCCAGTCAAGCTAGTGGATACGGCCGGAATCCGCCGAGCCTTGGACGAAGCCGAAAGCATTGGCATCCGTAAGTCAATGGAAGCCCTCGCCGATGCCGACATTGTCCTGATAGTCCTCGACGCTTCTCAGCCGTGCGCTGCCGAAGACCAAGAGCTCCTGAATCAAGTGGCGCAACCAGTTGCAGTGATTGTCGAGAATAAGGCAGATCTTTCCAGTACTCAGTTCCCAGCTCTCAGTTCCAGGCTGACCAGAATTCGAACCTCGGCTCTTACCGGCGAGGGCATTTCCGAACTCCGCGATGCGATTCTTCACCACATTGGCGGGGAGGCAGGCAAACAGTCGGAGAGCGGATTTCTTACCAGCGTCCGTCACCAGAACCTGGTGCGAGACTCGCTGACGGCACTAAATGCTGTGGAAGTCGCGGTCCATAACAAAGTTCCGCATGAAATGCTTCTGCTGGACCTCTACAGCGCTCTGCGTCCGCTGGATGAAATTACTGGTGCCACCACTACTGATGACATCTTGAACCTGATCTTCAGTACGTTCTGTATCGGCAAGTAAGTTTCGTGAATTGAGGATACGTCGCTCGTATCGTACGACCCATGCTGGCGATATGTTCGATATGTGCCGCAGACGGCGCAGCAGATTTGGAAAATTGCGTTGGGATTGGTACATTCTCCCCAACATGGTTGGTCCCGGCACCTGGGTAGTGTGAAAAACAGCTTGCCGGAAAATAGACAGAGGAGATTTCATGTCTCTTGTCGTGAAGCTCGAGGACGATCTCGGTGAGCGTAGCGAGTGGGTCATGCTGCATGGAGTAATTCCCGCCCTTGAGGAGTTTGAATTTCCCTTCCTACGCTGCATTGATCCTTTCGGGAAAACAGTATTCAACCATCTTCAGATGGAAACTTTTCTTGAGGAATGGGAACGCGTCCGCGACCGCGCCAAAGACGAACCACAGCAAGAGGCCTGGAAGAAAGTCAAGGAAATGGCCGAGAATTGTAAAGGCGACCGCGATTTGTATTTACGGTTTGTGGGAAATTAGGCCTCTTGTAAACCTTGCGGCTCGGCCCCCGCTACTTAGAGAGAATCCCTAGCGTCTCGCGAAATAGGCTCTCAAACGAGCCGGCAGTCTTACCGTTTTTGGAGACTGAAGCTAGTCCCCGTTCGGCGGCTGCCCGTTGGTATCCCAAATTTACCAGCGCTGACAACACATCTTCTTCCACCGGGGTTGCCGAAGACAAAGGCGTCGCGGTACTAATGCCTTCTCTGGGCAACTTGTCGCGCAGTTCGAGGACCATTCTTTCCGCCGTCTTCTTGCCGATGCCGGGAATGCGAGTCAGCCGCGGTACATCGTTGCCGCAAATTGCGCTCACCATGTCGTCCGCAGGCATGCCGCTGAGAATCGTAATCGCCAGTTTTGGGCCGATTCCGCTGACCGTGATGAGCTTCTCAAAAAGTTGCTTCTCAGCTGGCCGGAGAAACCCGTAGAGCGCGATCAAATCTTCACGCACGTGAGTGTGGATGTGCAGCGCGACTTCGCTTCCCACATCCGGCAGATCAGAAAATGTAGGCACACTGATGGTTACGTCGTAGCCGATGCCGGAAGTTTCGACAACCACCTGGTTGGGGTGCTTCGCCAGCAGTTTTCCGCGCAGATGGGCGATCATGCTGCCGCCATTGTAGCAACGAGAAGGGACGACAGCGCGGTGCGACCCTAGACAGGCAGTTGTTCGCCGCCCTCGCTAGTCCGTGTGCTTGCGCGCCCTTCGCCAAAATAAAGGATTGACTGTCATTATGCAGCCTCTTAGACTTTTATCCCCCCCTCGCACGCGCCTGCCCAGGCTTATTCACGTTTTTGGAGTGGCCCACATGACAAGCCCTACAGTAACTCCTACGCCGGCGCCCTCGGTATCTTCGACAAAAGCTCCCATGACTTTTCCCGGCACAGTTCTCACTCCCGGATCGAAAGGATCCGCGGTATTAGCGGTTTAGCAACGCCTCAATAAATTGGGATGTGGCCCGGTACTGGAGGACGGCACTTTTGGCGCCGAAACTCAGGATGCCGTGGAATTGTTCCAGACACGCTTCCAGGACACCTCTGGCGCGCCGCTCAAGATCGACGGTACTGTCGGGCCAATGACTTGGGCTGCGCTGTTTGGTGCAGCAACAACGCCGACCAACGCGACAGCACCAAGCCAACTCTTGGCCGCGGTACTTCAATTTGCTTCCGGCGAAGTTGGCATGATGGAAGATCCCTTGGAGTCGAACCGCGGCCCGCGCATTGACCAGTACTTGAGAGCGGTGGGGCTTGACCCTGCTGCGGGGAGTTTCCCCCGGTGCGCTGCCTTCCAACACACTGAAGTGTCGAATCCTGCGATCAGAGACGCGGGCGTACTCGATCTTTGGAACAAAGCCGGATCGCAGAGTGTTCGACGGATTGCTGCCCCGGAGGCGGCTGCCACTCCGTCGGTTGTGCACCCGGGATGCCTTTTCGTCATCACCACCGGCAGTGGGAACGGTCACACCGGTTTGGGGGAGCAAGTTGCTGGTGTTCGCTTAACAACAATTGAAGGAAATACAAACCTCGGCGTGTCACGTGAAGGTATCGGGGTGTTTCGCCGCACCGGACGAACCATTGCGCCCATTAACCGAGGGTTTATCCAGTATTAACTTGTACGGAAAAGTTCCGTGCGGTCAAACCTGAGTCAGAAAAGGGAACTCTGCCGCCGGTTGGGGGTGATCCCGAAATGCTCGTACGCGAGCTGTGTGGCAACGCGGCCCCGCGGCGTACGATTCAAGAAGCCAATCTGGATCAGGAACGGTTCGTAGATTTCTTCGATCGCATCCGGTTCTTCCGCCAGCGCCGCGGCCAGCGTGTTTACGCCAACGGGTCCACCTTGGTACTTTTCGATGATGGTCAGCAGCAGCTTGCGGTCGATCTCGTCAAAACCGTGGCGGTCAACTTCTAACATTTGTAGCGCAGCTTGCGCCGTCGGGAGATCGATCTTGCCGGCTCCCCGCACCTGCGCATAATCTCGCACCCGCCGTAACAAGCGGTTGGCGATTCGCGGCGTCCCGCGCGAGCGGCTGGCAATCTCCATCGCGCCAGCTTTATCCACCTCGACCCCCAGAATTTCCGCCGATCGCTTCACGATGATGAGCAGGTCGTCGTGACCGTAGAATTCCAGGCGCAGCATAATGCCGAAGCGCGAGCGCAGCGGCGCAGAGAGCAATCCGGCCCGCGTGGTGGCACCGATGAAAGTGAAGGGCTTCACATCCATGGTGTGGGTGCGCGCCGAGGGCCCCTGCCCGATGATGATGTCCAGCTTGTAGTCTTCGAGCGCAGAATAAAGAATCTCCTCCAGCGCGGGCTGCAGCCGATGCACCTCATCGATAAACAACACTTGTTTATCCCGCACATTGGTAAGGATGGCGGTCAGGTCACCCTTGATCTGCAAAGTCGGTCCAGAAGTCTGCTGGAAGGCGGCGCCTAGTTCGTTGGCGATGATGTTGGCAAGGGTAGTCTTGCCTAGCCCGGGAGGACCGGAGAGCAACACATGATCCAAAGCTTCACCGCGTGAGCGTGCCGCTTCGATCGCAACCGCCAGATTTTCTTTTACTTTGGATTGACCGATAAACTCCGCCAGCCGCTGCGGACGCAGTTTGAGCTCAAACGAAGAATCGTCTTCGACGGGCGCCGCTGAGACCAGCCGCTCGCGCTCCTGCGGAAGTTTAGGAATGTTTTTGAGGGTTGCCACTGCACGGATAGTAGAACGAAACAAGAAGCCAGGCAATTGCAGATTGTGGACGGGCCATAAATCCTCCCATTGTGGACGTTGGTGTCCTACTCTTCCTCTTCCTTCACTTCTCCTCTCGCCGCCTTCGCCTTCTCGATGATCTTCTCCTGCAACTGAGCCGGCACCACGTCGTAGTGATTCATCTCCATGTTGAAGCTGCCGCGACCCTGGGTCATGGAGGTCAGGTCGGCGCCGTAGGTGAGCATCTCGGACATGGGCACCTCGGCTTTCACTACCGTATTGCCTCCCTTGTTGTCCATTCCCTGAATGCGACCGCGCCGGCTGTTCAAATCCCCCATGATGGTGCCGGCAAACTCGTCAGGCACTGTGATCTCGACTGACATTACCGGTTCCAGTAGGGTGGGCTTGGCCTGTTCCATCGCTTTCTTGAATGCGATGCGGCCCGCCATTTGGAATGAGAGGTCGTTTGAATCGACATCGTGATAGGAGCCGTCATAGAGAATGACCTTGAAATCCACCACGGGGAATCCGGCGAGGTAACCTCGGGCCGCCGCGTCTTTGATTCCTTTTTCCACGGCAGGAATGAAATTCCTTGGAATCGCGCCGCCGAAGATGTCGTTGACGAACTCGAATTCCCCGCCACGCGGCAGCGGCTCCATCTTGATCTTGCAGTCGCCGTACTGGCCATGGCCTCCCGTCTGTTTCTTGTGCCGTCCCTGCACGTCAGCCCGTCCGCGAATTGTCTCGCGATACGGTACCTTCGGCGCCTTCAGGTTTACTTCGGTGTGATACCGCTTCTTCATCTTTGCGACGACTACCTCAATGTGTTGCTGACCCGTGCCTGCGATGAGGAATTCTTTGGTCTGCGGGTCGCGAAAGAAGCGCAGCATCGCGTCTTCCTCCATGAGCTTGTGGATGCCAGGACCGAGTTTGTCTTCGTCGGCGCGACTCTTGGGCTCTATGGCGAAGGTGATTGCAGGCTCTGGCAAATGCACTTTGGGATATTGAATCGGGGCAGCCTTGTCCCCGAGCGTGTCGCCGGTCAGCGTCTCTCTCAGCTTGGCAACCGACCCAATATCGCCGGCATGCAACTCTGTAACCGGGACCGCAGTTTTACCTTGCATGATCGAAATATGTGCCAGTTTCTCCTGCGAGCTGCGCGTGAAGTTCTGCACCGTGGCATCATTCTTCACCACGCCCGAAAATACTTTGAAGTACGAAATCCGCCCCGCGAACGGGTCTGACACCGTCTTGAAGACATATAGCGAGACTGGCTCCGAGTCGGCGACTTTGCGCTTCGGCGGCTCGCCGTTTCCACTAGTGACTTCGCCCTCCACGGCTCCACGTTCAGTCGGCGCGGGAGTGTAATCCACAACGAAATCCATCAGTTCGTCCACCCCTACATTGCCCAGCCCGGAGGTGAAGAGCACGGGGAAAATCCTGTCCTCGCGGATGGCGTCGTGCAGCGCCGGAACCAGGTGCTCTTCGGGAATTGTTCCCTTCTCGAAGAATTCCTCCATCAGCTTGTCATCGCCTTCCGCGACCAGTTCGACCAGCTTCTCGTGGGCCTCCTGCGCAGCATCTTTCAAATCAGCTGGAATTTCGCCTTCCTTGCCCTTGCCGTCGCCGCCCAGCTGGTAGGTACGGGCTTTCATTCGCACCAGGTCCACTACGCCGGTGAGATTCTTCTCGCGACCGATCGGCAGTTGCAGCGGTGTAACGGTGCGCCCAAAAGCCTGGGTGAGTGATTCCAGCACACGATTGGCGTCTGCGCGTTCGCGATCCATGCGGCTTACCACGATCATCCGAGGCAGCTTGACCTCGTCGCAGTAGCCCCACACGCGCTCGGTCACAACTTCCACGCCCGCAACCCCGTCGACGACGACGAGTGCCGATTCCACCACCGGCAGCACCGTCTTGACCTCGTGGACGAACATGTTAAACCCGGGGGTGTCCAGCAGGTTGATCTTCGTCTTTCCCCACTCGGCGTAAGCAATGCCAGTCGTGATCGACATTTTGCGAGCGATCTCTTCCTCGTCATAATCGGTCACTGCGCTACCGTCATCCACCCGGCCTTGTCGCTGGGTTGCGCCGGCGGTGTACAGCATCGCAGAGACCAGCGAAGTCTTCCCGGCGTGCCCGTGCCCGATCAACGCCACGTTGCGTATGTTTGCGCCTTCATAAACTTTCACGGATTCGCTCCTTTGGCAGGCTTCGGGAAGAACGTTCGGCCCGGAAGAAGGATTAGGACAGAGTACAGGCCAGCCCAACGTTGCCTGCGAAAACTTCGATGCTAACACAGTGGAAATTCACGGCTCAACTGGGGTGGAAGTGGTAGCATGTGCCGCCCGCCAAGTTGCTCGCATGTTTCTGCAACTTTTTAAATTCGCTGACGGCGGGCTGCTCCTGCTGCGAATCATGGTTGGCATCGTCTTCGTCCACAGTCGCTGGAACCATCTCAAGAATCCAGAGGAACGAAGCAAGAGCATTTGGCATGAGCAAGGGCCTTACCATTTTCCTCGGCGCAGCCGAACTGGCGGGAGGCCTCGGAGTCGCGTTCGGCGTGCTTCCCCAACTTGCTGCGATGGGATTAATCCTGATCATGCTGGGCGCAATCCAGAAGAAGATTTTTGTCTGGCACACTGGCTTCTGGGGTGAGAAGACCTAGGGCTGGCATTACGACCTCATCTTTGTAGTGATGAATCTGGTCATCATCTTCACCGGTGGCGGACGTTATGTGCTGCTACACTAGGCCTCAATCCAGCCACTTTGAACCAGGTACGATAAAGCGGGGGAAAAGACTATTTCCAACGCGAAACGTGAACTGCTGGGGAGTCCCGCGCCGGGCCACCATCCACGCCAGCCACGCTTGAACAGGAACGCCTTTGTAACCTATTCTGTATTCGTAAGTCTCTACTTTGGAGCAGCGTGGGCAAAGCGAAGCCAATGCATCGACGCACTGCCAGACTGTTATTGCTCGTCGCGCTTTTAGGAACGCTTGCACCGTTCGTGCAGGCGATTTCAGCCGATGCTCCTCACGCTTGCTGCTTGCGCAAGAAGCTACGTTGCCACACGTCCGCATCCTCCTCTGACAGGCCGGAGGTCGCCTTTCACTCTGCTACCTGTGGCCAGCACAAGTGCTGCTCCGCGCTCGCGGTAGCGCAGCGGGCCCACCCTCGGACGGCGGTCTTATCCCATTTTTCCAAGCATGCGGATCTGGTTCCAGCGCAATTCCAACCGATTTCTTACTCGGCTGACCTGAACGCCTTTCATTCCGTTCGCGCTCCTCCGGTCGCGCCTACCTCCTGATCGATCGAGCAGAGTATCAGCCGGCGCAGTTCGTCCTGCCCCGACAACCCCTGGCGGAGACGCGGCCTCGACTCCGCACGTAGCCAGGATGCGCTGCTTTCACGATGGCCTGCATTACTTGCATATTCGCCGCTGGAGGCTCAATGAACTTGTCTTGTATCCCGTGGCTCGGCGGCCTGTTGCTGCTTACGGCCTTTGCGGGCGCCACTATTTTCGGTTCGGTTCGTGGACTGATTCATGACCCACAGCACCGCCCGGTGCGAGGCGCGAAGGTCACCATCCATTCCACAAATTCTGGCTGGGCGCAAACTGCAACCAGCGACAACCAGGGCGGATTCCAATTCGACGCTGTGCCCATCGGCGAATATCTGGTTACGGTTGACATGCCCGGCTTCGCCCCGCAGGAACAAAAGATCACTTTGACTTCTGGCCGCGACGCAAAACTGCACTTCGGGCTCGCCCTTGCTGGCGCCATTGAGACAGTCAATGTCACTGACACACCGTGGGCAGTGAACCCGGAATCATCGACGACAAGCGGCGTGATCGGCCGACAGCAGATTGCTCAAACTCCAGGCGCCGACCAGACCAACAGCCTGAACATGATCACGGACTACACACCCAGCGCTTACCTGGTCCATGATCAGCTTCACATTCGCGGCGGACACCAGGTCTCGTGGCTGCTTGATGGGGTGCCCGTACCCAACACCAACATTGCTTCCAATGTCGGCCCGCAGTTTGATCCCAAGGACATCGATTATCTCGAGGTTCAGCGCGGCGGCTATAGCGCCGAATATGGCGACCGCACCTACGGAGTCTTTAATGTCGTGACTCGCTCGGGATTCGAGCGCAACCGGCAGGCGGAACTCGTCAGCAGCTATGGCAGTTATAACAACACCAACGACCAGATCAGCTTCGGCGATCATACCGAACGCTTTGCTTATTACACCAGCCTGTCCGGCTACCGCACCGATCTCGGACTAGAAACGCCTTCTACCCGTATTCTGCATGACCAAGCGGCAGGCCTCGGAGGTTTCGCCTCGCTGATGTTTAATAAGACCTCCGCGGATCAGCTTCGCCTGGTCACTTCGCTGCGTGGCGACCACTATCAGGTACCGAATGATCCCGACCAGCAAGCCGGTGGCATTCGCGAGGTTGAGAATGAGCGCGATGCGTTCGTAAATTTTTCCTGGCTGCACACCATCGGCCAAGGCACGGTGCTGACCGTCTCGCCCTTCTACCACTTCAACCGCGCCCACTATATCGGTGGGTCTCAGGACACGCCTGTTATCCCTGAAGACGACCGTGGCTCCAACTACGCTGGTGGCGTGGTGTCGCTTGCCGTCATTCGTGGCCGCCACAATGCGCGCGGTGGTATCCAATTCTTCAGCCAGCGCGATAATCGGTTCTTCTCCATCATCACCAGCGACGGCAGCATCCCCCCGCTTCGCCAGCGCGAAGTCGTCAGCGGCAATGTCGAAGCTGTTTTTCTGGAAGACCAATACAAACTAACCGATTGGCTTACTCTCAATGGCGGCGTGCGCCTCACCCACTTCGACGGAAAGATCAGGGAGAATGCCACTGATCCTCGCATAGGCGCCGCCCTTCGCATTCCCAAGCTCGGCTGGGTCGCTCGCGCCTTTTGGGGACGCTATTACCAATCTCCGCCGCTGCTCACAGTTTCAGGACCACTGCTTGACCTCACCGCCCAGCAGGGCTTTGGTTTCCTGCCATTACGGGGCGAGCGTGACCAACAACGTGAGTTCGGACTGACGATTCCTTTTGCCGGCTGGACTCTTGATATCACCAACTTCCGCACCGGAGCGACCAACTTTTTCGATCACGACGTCCTTGGCAATTCCAACATCTTCTTCCCGCTCACCATTCAGCATGCCCGCATTCGCGGATGGGAAGCAAGCGTTGCCTCACCCCGTTTGGCCGGACGCGCTCAGTGGCATCTCGCCTACTCCCACCAGTACGCTCAAGGATTTGGCGGCATAACCGGGGGCCTTACCGATTTCTCGCCTCCCGAAGATAGCTACTTTTACCTCGACCACGACCAACGCAACACTCTCACTACGGGCCTCAATCTCGACCTGCCCTGGCGGGCTTGGACGGCGTTTAACGTTTCCTATGGCTCCGGCTTCCTTGATGGCAACGGGCCGGCACACTTGCCACCACACACCACGTATGATTTATCGTTTGGGAAATCCTTTGGAGAGAATTGGGGCTTGAGTTTCACCGCCCTTAACCTTGCCAACAATCGATACTTGCTGGATAACAGCAACACGTTCGGAGGCACGCATTACGCCAATCCACGAGAATTGTCAGTGCAACTGAAATATAGGTTCCGCTCCTGATCGGGTTGGAGGCCCTTAGTGATGAAGACTCAGCCTAATGACAGCGGCGGTCCGATTCGTTTAACATTGGCACCAGAGTGCAATCCACCGCACGTTTCGCATCTAAACATCTATGAGATAGCGCATCCTCTTCGCCTTCGCTATCCTTTTCGTCGCGATAT
>Ga0209690_1000714_pt1 | contig 17902 bp, 9 predicted proteins | sample GraSoiAngelo_150_FD_186164 | JGI IMG/M metagenome (GOLD analysis project Ga0209690, IMG submission 186164) | Grasslands soil microbial communities from the Angelo Coastal Reserve, California, USA - 14_1009_09_40cm (SPAdes) (version 2) | ecosystem: Environmental > Terrestrial > Soil > Grasslands ...
CGCCCGGCGCAGACCAAATTCGATGACTGGATCACTTTGAGCAGCCAGACAGACGCGCGCTGCTTTCGTCGCGATCAGGCTTTGAAAATTCAAAATGTTCAGCAGGGCCGTTTCCAATAGCTGGCATTGGGCAATTGGGCCGCAAACGCGGATTAATGGTTCGTTCGGAAAGACCAGTGTTCCTTCCGCAACTGCATCGATGTCGCAGGTCAATTGCAGACCGCGCAGATAATCGAGAAAACCAGAATCAAACAGCGGTTTGCCGTCATTCCCGTGCTGCGAGCCGAGATACGCAATTTGTGTTTCTGTAAAATGGAACGTGCGCAGGAAATCGATGGCCGTTGCCAGTCCGCAGGCAACGGTGAATTCTCCGCCGAACGGGTTCTCCCGAAACGTGACATGGAACGCCGCCTCGTAATCGCTCACACCAGCCTTCCAATAACCACATGCCATCGTGACCTCATAAAGGTCGGTCGTCAGGGCGATGAAACTGTGAGCCGGCGGCTCCCTCATTCGACTCGCAATTTAAACACCCAATGCGGTTTCGCGAATGATTGGGTAGCGCACGCGTCTCGCGTGCTGGCGAGCGCGTCCTCGCGATCGCGGCACTTTTCTAGTGCATCAATTCACAACTAACAGGCCATACGGAAAGATCGTTTCGGCGCGACGCCGAAACCAGCACGCGAGACGCGTGCGCTACCCAGACGGCCACTCGCGCATCGCGTTCCGTTCCCTATAGAGTAATGAAATCGAAACAATCCGAACGGAGCTTTCCCTTTCTGCGAATCAACCAGCGCGAGAGCAAACCGCGGACGCGCGGCTTAACGGAAATGCGCGGACCGTACTACGCGGTAGTTGGACAGCGATACCTTGAAGATTTGTTCGAAATGATGGGGGCGTACGTCGATTCGCTAAAATTCGCCGGCGGCTCGTTTACGCTTATGCCCGAACACGCAGTGCAAGACATCATCAAGCTCTGCCACAAACACGATGTGCTCGTTTCCACCGGCGGCTTCATCGAGCGGGTGCTTGTCCAGGGCGGCGACGCTGTGCGGCAGTACGTCGCCGAATGTAAGAAGCTCGGCTTCGATATCGTCGAGATCTCAGCCGGGTTCATCTCCATTTCAACCGATGACTGGCTGCGGCTCATTGAATTGGTGCGCAAATCCGGATTGAAAGCGAAACCTGAGATTGGCATTCAATTTGGTGCCGGCGGCGCGACAGCGGCCGCGGAGTTGCGAGCGGAAGGCACACGCGATCCGAACTGGGCGATCGCGCAGGCAAAGCGATTTCTCGAAGCTGGCGCGGAGATCATCATGATCGAGAGCGAAGGCATCACGGAAAATGTTGATCCGTGGCGCACTAATGTTCCTGCGAAATTCATTAACGAGATCGGCATGGATAAGCTCATGTTCGAAGCCGCCGATCCCGATGTGTTCGCGTGGTACATCAAAAATTACGGCGTGGACGTGAACCTGTTTGTCGATCACAGCCAGATCGTGCAACTGGAATGTCTGCGCGCCGGTATCTGGGGAACGAAAAGCCTTTGGGGACGCGTGGTAACGTATAAAGAAGAATGAGGAAGCACAAATGACGAATGACGAAGGACGCGTGAGTAAACTGTTTCGTCATTCCTTCGTCATTAGACATTCGTCATTTGTCATTTGGGAGTGAGGTGAAGCGAAAACCAATCGCTTGCGAGTTTCGCGACTCTCTCCAGAGCACCCGGTTCCTCGAAAAGATGCGTCGCGCCGGGAACAATCTCCAGCTTTACTTCGCAGTGCATTTGATCGCGCGCCTGCTCGTTTAACTCGATCACAATGTCGTCATTCCCACCGACGATGAGCAACGTCGGCGCCTGGACCTTTGGTAATGCGTCACCGGCCAGATCGGGACGTCCACCACGCGAAACCACGGCGCCGACATCTTGTGGGGTTTCGGCCGCTGCCACCAACGCCGCAGCTGCGCCCGTGCTCGAGCCGAAATAGCCGATCCGCAAATCGCGCGTTCGCTCTTGCGGTTTAGCCCACTTCGTGGCGTGCACAAGCCGTTCCGCCAGCAAACCGATGTTGAAGCGGTGCTCGCGAGTACGCATGTCGAGCGCTTCCTCTTCTTGCGTGAGCAAATCAAAGAGCAAGGTGCCGAGCCCGGCATCGTTGAGCGTGCGCGCTACAAATTGATTCCGCGGACTATGCCGGCTACTCCCGCTGCCGTGCGCGAAGAGCACAAGCGCCACGGCATTCTTTGGAATAGTGAGATTTCCGGAGAGAACTGCGTGCCCGGCCTGTATTTCCACTTCGTTCATTTCCTACTCGTATTGTTATTCTTGCTCATTGTGCAACGAAAGCGATGCGACGACGCATCGCACTCCGAAAGCACTTCGCGCAAAATCCATGGCACACTCGTTCTCGGTTTCGCGAAGCTTTGGGAGTGCGCATGCGTCCTCGCGTCGCTTTTCTTTGATCGCGAGCATGAGTCAGATTTACTGGAAGCTAAACTTTGAATGGATAAGTCTCGGGCAATTCGCCTTCTTCCCAAATGCTGGTTCGCTCCAGCGGCTCAACGGCGCGCGTTTCATCGATGTGAATGACCGCATCGAATTGTTCTGGGAGCCGCGCGTGAAAATAATGGCTCAACCGTTCGCTTTCCGGCCGATAAATCACACCGATTGCGCGCTCGATCCGGCGCTGTTGGAGGACGCCGATCTGGCCGGCACCCCGCAAATCGATCCAAAATCGAGGCAAACCAGTCTCGTGAAACAACTCTTCGTAACTGCCTCGTAGCGCTGGCCGCACGTTTTTGCGCTCCGCGGGCGCGCCCCAATCTGATGCTGCGGTCACAGTGCCATGATGAGTGGTGAATCCGATCAGCACAGCATCCTTGCCAAATCGCTCGCGAACCAGTTGCCCAACGTTCACTTCACCATAGTGGCGCGGGCGTCGCCAAGGTGGGAATTGTGCGCCCAGACAATCGCTTTGGGTTGCCGGCTACCATTAAGATGCGCGACCAGATTCTCGAGCGTCTCCACCATGTGCCGGTCGCGCAAGTTCCACGATGACGCGCGTCCGCGGAACATCGCCCGGTAATATTGCTCCGCATCCTTCACCAAGCGCGCGTTTTGCTCTGCGAAAAAGAATTCCTCTGCGGCCACTTCGCCATCGCGGCTTAAAAATTCGGTCGCCTGTTGCTGCAACTCGACGAGCTGTTCGACAACCGCCTTCTCACAAGATTCGATTGCGCCGACCGTCGTGGCATAGCCGTACTCCTGCGGCTTGCGGCTAAAATGATCGAAACAGGAGTAACGCAAACGTGCGCGTCTCGCAGCCTCGGGATCAGCTTTGTCGAGGTATTGAAGAACCGCGTCAATCGACGCATGCAAACTGTAAAGATCCATTCCGTAGAATCCAACCGGCGCTCGCTTCGGATCGATGTTTTTGTTAAAACCACGCAACCACTCGACGAACTCCACGACGACCGTGTTGCGCCACATCCACGTAGGAAACCGTCGAAAACCCGAGAGCGCCTCATCTGCGTTGGTGTCCTCGGTGGCGCCGCGCACGTAGCGGTGAACGCGGGCTGAATCCGGCCAATCCGCCTCAATGGCCAGAATGGAGAAGCCCTTCTCAGCGATGAGCCGTTTCGTAATGGTAGCGCGCTCAGAATAAAATTCGTGTGTGCCGTGCGTCGCTTCGCCGATCAGGACAAATCGCGCGTCATCGATCAGCCCTAGCAGCGCATCATAATCGTTGGAGCCGCCGGAGAGTGGCTGCGCGATCTCGCGAACAAGTTCGGAGTCTGTCATTGTTGATCCGTTCGGTTTCGCTCGGACATATCTGGCGTGGCCTGGCTCAGTAACTCGCGTACGTCCTCGTCACTTGTCTGCGAAAAATCTTCGTAATACTGGCCGACAGCCTGAAAGTATTGAGGCGTGCTCAAGCAGATCGTTTCATCGGCTTCTTGTTCGAGCTCACGGCAAGTGTCTGGCGGGCCGACTGGCACCGCTACGACAATTTTTGCGACGCCCCGCTGTCGCAGCGCCTTCACCGCGGCGCGCATGGTTGCGCCGGTGGCCAATCCGTCATCCACCAGAATCACAATTCGACCACGCAGCTCGGGTGGGGGACGTCCTTCGCGATAGATTTGTTCGCGCCGTTCCAGTTCGGCTGTTTCCCTCGCGGTCACCGCTTCGATAGCCTCCTCTGCATGCGGTATTGCGCGCACGACATCTTGGTTTAAAACGCGCACACCGCCCGAGGCGATCGCGCCAGCAGCCAGTTCTTCAAAGCCGGGAACGCCCAGTTTTCGTACGATAAAAACATCGAGCGGCGCGCCAAGCCGCTGCGCGACTTCGAACGCCACTGGCACACCTCCTCGCGGCAGCCCCAGCACGATTACATCGTCGCGACCCGCATACTCGACGAGCTTCTCTGCAAGCAGCCGGCCTGCTTCGGTTCGGTTGGGAAAAGCGTGTTCCATGCGGGAACGCCCGTCGATCCACTATACTGCTTTGGCGAGCTCCGGAAACAGCCGTTGCATGTCCTGTGGAAAACTATGCTTCACCTTCATAGGCGTAATCCTTTTCGTTAGCCGATTTCCCTGCGGAAATGCGGGAAATCCTTCCTCTTAGGATTTCGCTTTTGGATGAACCGGTGCGTGTGCTTTACAGCGGGGCCCAGGATAGCGCGGCTTGCGAGACTTTAGGTTCCGCCAGCGGGATTGCGATTAGGCCAGGGTGGGGGTGGCGGCAGCTCGTAGCGTTTCGTCTTTAGTTCTTCCTGCATTTCCTGAAGCGCCCGGTCGAGTTGCTGGTCTTCGCCTTTGAATTCCTTCCCGGGATCATTATCGACGACAATATCGGGATCGACGCCGTGGCCTTCGACGATCCATTGTTTGCCGTCTTTTGAGTAGATAGCGAATTCCGGTTTGAAGAATTGACCGCCGTCGACGAGCGGCAGCGACTCGCGAATGCCAACGACGCCGCCCCAGGTGCGTTTGCCGATGAGTTTGCCGAGCCCAAGCGTTTTGAAGCGATATGGAAAGATATCGCCGTCCGACGCGGAAAATTCGTTGATCAAAGTCAGCATCGGGCCCGTGAACGTTTGCGGCGGATCTGTTTGCGGCATGCTGTTGCGGGCGATCCCGATCATTACGAGCGCGCGCCGCAATCGTTCGATCACCAGCGGCGAGACAAAGCCGCCGCCGTTACCGCGAACATCGACAATCAGCGCGTGCTTTCGGATCTGCGGAAAGTAAAGCTTGGTAAACTCGTCCAAGCCGGGCCGGCCCATGTCAGGAATGTGAAGATAGCCGACTTCGCCGCCTGTTTTCTTCGACACGTAATCGATGTTCTTTTGCACCCAATCAAGATAGTAAAGCGGCGCTTCGTCGGCCGTGGGCACAACGGTCACGTCACGCGCTCCGGCTTCGCTTGGTTTGGAATTCACGTGCAGGATCACTTGTTTCCCGGCGGTGCCGATGAGCGCGTCGTAAAGATTGGGCAAGCTGGATACCGGCGTGTTGTTGACCGCGAGAATGTAGTCGCCCGGTTTCACGTTCACGCCGACATCTGTGAGCGGTGAACGCGTCTGTTTGTTCCAATTTTCGCCCGGCAAAATGCGCTCGATGCGATAGGCGCGCGTGGCTGGGTCGCGTGAAAATTCGGCGCCGAGCAGGCCCAGCTTGATGCGCGGGGTGTCCGGGCGTTCGCCACCGGCAACGTAAGTATGGCCATTATTCAATTCGCCAACGAGCTCGCCTAACAAGTAGGTGAGATCGTTCCGATGATTCACGAACGGCAGCAGCGCGGCGTATTTGTCGCGCATCGCCTTCCAATCGATGCCGTTCATCGTAGGCGAGAAGAAGAAGTCGCGCATTTGCCGCCAGCATTCGAAATAGATTTGGCGCCACTCAGCATGCCGATCCAACTGCATGTCGAGCCCTTCGATCTTGTGCTCATGATCCTTGGTCTCGAGCTTGTCCTTCGGTACGTCGATGATGGCGTAATCTTTTTTGATTTTCACCAGCATCTTTTTGCCATCGAACGTGATCTGGTAATTGTTGGCGTCGCCGAGGACCGTTTCCTTGCGATCATCGACGTTGTAAGCGCAAAGGTGCGATTTCTTATCTTTCTCGCTGAATAGGTCTTCTTCCTCTTCGCCAACTTCATCAGCGGCTGTGCGGCGCAGATAGAAAATGCGACCATCATCGAGCATGCGGATGTTGCGATAATTTCCCGGCGTAATTTCCAGACCGAGGATGCGGTTCTGGATGCCGTCGGTGTCCACTTTCACCAACACTGGCTTCTTTGGTTTTTCTTCCGGTTTTGTCGCGCTCGGGCTCGGCTCCGGCTTTTTCTCTTCGGCTTCTTTTGCTTTTTCTTTTTTGCGTTTTTCCTCCGCCTTGCCGACTTCATCGCTTTTCGGCGCGAGCGGGTTTGCGGTATCCTTGGCAAGCGTAACGAGATAAACGCGTTCCATATCGCGATAGACATTTGCGAATTCCTCGTCGCCAAAAGTCGGTTTGAAATCGCGTGCAGAGCTGAGCAGCAAATATTTTCCGTCATCGCTGAAAACCGCTTCGCCGGACCCGTACCAGCTATCGGTGACAGCGGTCTGCTGTTTGTTTGCGATTGAGTAGAGGTAGACGCGCGGGATTCCGTTCTCCTCGGGGCGCACCCAGGTGATCCACTGACTGTCCGGCGACCAGTTATAACTTTCGATCTCGCCGTATTTGTCTTGGTCGACAGGCGTCACCGCTTTGCTTGCGACATCAACATACCGCAACCGCTGCAACCGATCGCTCCACAGCAATTTCTTGCTGTCGGGCGACCATTTCGGCGCGTAGTAATAAGTGTCCGCGCCGTTCGTGATTTGCTGCGGCTCGCCCTTGCCATCTTGCGATCGCACATACAACTCGTTCTCGCCGGTCACATCCGAGTTGTAGGCGATCCACTTTCCGTCCGGTGACCAAACCGCGTCGCGTTCGTGCGCGCCCGAAGTTTTGCTCAAATTACGTGGCGTGCCATTCTTTGCAGGCACTGAGAAAAGATCGCCGCGCGCGACTGCGATCGTGCGTTCACCGTCGGGCGCGAGGTTGACCGACTCGAGATGCTTTGAGGCATCAACGAGCGCGCCGCGGCCGCTGTCGAAATCTTCCTTGATCTCTATCGGCACAAGCGTGGCTTGTCCTGTGGCAAGGTCGTAACGCCAGATGTATCCCGCTTGCTCGAAGACGATCGAGTCTTTGCCGATGGATGGAAACTTGATATCGAAATCGGTGAAGTGCGTGAGCTGCTTGCTTTCTTTCGTTGCGAGATCAACAACGAACAAGTTCATTCGTTTGTCGCGATCCGAGATAAAATAGATTTTGTTATCCGGTCCCCACATCGGGCCGATGTCCTGCGCTGGATTGTTCGTCAGGTCTTCTGTGGCGCCGGTTTTGAAATCGTAAATCCAAATGTCATCTGCCATGCCGCCGCGATAATATTTCCATGTGCGGAACTCGCGGAAAACGCGGTTGTAAGCCATCTTCGAATCATCCGGAGAAAACGAAACAAAGCCGCCGCGCGGCACAGGCAATTGGTGCGGCAATTCCGCATCCAGCCCAACCGCGAACAGTGAGCCGATGAAATCGTTGAACGACCTCATGCGCGAGCGAAAGACGACGAGCGGCTTCGTGTTCTCCCATGCCATCACGATGTTGTTCGGCCCCATGCGGTCCGAAACGTCGTCGCGTCCAAGCGTGGCCGAAGTCGTCAGGCGCTTCGGCGTACCGCCTTCGGCTGGCATCACATAGACTTCCGTGTTGCCGTCATATTGCGAAGTGAACGCGATCTGGGTTCCGTCAGGCGAAAAACGCGCAAACGAAGTGTAGCCGGGTCCGCTTGTCAGGCGGCGCGCCGTACCGCCCTCTTTGCCGACCGTGTAAAGCTCGCCCGCGTAACAAAAAACGATCTGTGTCCCGTTTGTGGTTGGGAAACGTAATAACCGCGTCGTTTCGGGCAGATGCTGCGTTGAGGCTGTCGCAATTGAAAACAGACCGACCGCGATCAAACACAAAAGAACAAAAAACCGAGAGAGTATCTTCATAGGAAAACGGTGAAACGGGCAAGCTGCCGTTGAACTAACAGGATGCAACTCTGATTTGATTCAACGGTAGCATTCAGAGGATTACATTGAAGACGCCGCTAAGCGCCGATTTTGTCTAAACGCAGCGATTCTATCATCCCTGAGCGGAGCGAAGGATCTCTGACTATTCGTCGAAGAAGGGAACACTGAAATGACCAGAGATGTTTCGCTGCGCTCAACATGACAAATCATTTGCTAAAATCGATCCCTCGAAACCCGCGCAGCTGCATCAGAACAATCTGGTGAACTGGCGGAAGGGGTGGGATTCGAACCCACGGTGGGTTTCCCCACGCTCGATTTCGAGTCGAGTGCCTTAAACCGGACTCAGCCACCCTTCCTCAAAACGGAAGAAAACGTCGAACGCTCAACGTCCAACATCCAACGTTGAATGCAAACCCGGTTCTGAATTGGACGTTCAGCGTTGGGCTTAGCTTTCTTCGCTCGAGGATACGTCTCTCCTGTCGGTAGAGAGCAGGTTCGGCGAGGTCTAGCGAACGCGGCGCCAAGCAGAGTCATTCTCCAAAAAATGTTACAATTTTCGGCTTGCCATGGTCTTTCAGCTTACTGCATATTGTGTATCCAACTGGACAGCCACGCTATTACTTGTTGTTGACTGGTATTCACAGGTTGTTGGCGCCGCTGTTCACCAATATTCGCACCTTATTCGAAACCTCAACCCTCCCTCACCGTCATGATTCAACTAAAACCCGGAATTCCGCCCGCTTCACTCACTGGACCGTCTCCATCGGCCTCACGTCGAAAAAAAGGAACAGAGAAAAAGAAAAACAGCGGCCTGCATTTCAAGCGTGTGTTCAGCGATGCTGCCGTTGCGCCTTTTGATCAAATTGAATGGGAACGCCGCATTGCGGAAATCAATGATGATGGCGGCAAGGTTATTTTTAAGCAGGAAGACATCGAAGTGCCGAAAAACTGGAGCGCCCTGGCGACCAAGATTGCGGTCTCAAAATACTTCTACGGCGACATCGCCAACGGCACCGATCCGTACAAAGGCGGAAGAGAAATGTCGGTGCGACAACTTATTCATCGGGTCACGCGCACGATTACCGACTGGGGAATCGCGGATGGCTACTTCGCCGATGCAGAAACTGCTGAGACTTTTTACGACGAGCTGACCTGGCTCTGTTTGAACCAGCATGGCGCCTTCAACTCGCCAGTGTGGTTCAATGTTGGATTGTATCATCAATACGGCGTGGGCAAGGACGGCGCCGCCGGAAACTATTTTTATAATCGCGAGACCGGCAAAGCCGAACGCGCGCCATCGCAATATGAGTATCCGCAGGGCAGTGCCTGCTTCATCCAGAGCGTGGACGACACAATGGAAGACATCATGCGGTTGGCCATGAGCGAAGCCATGCTTTTCAAGTACGGCAGCGGCACCGGCACCGATCTCTCTTCCTTGAGATCGACGAGGGAAAAATTGAGCGGCGGCGGCAAACCGAGCGGACCGCTCTCATTCCTGAAAGTTTACGATCAAGTAGCGAATGTGGTGAAAAGCGGCGGCAAGACGCGGCGCGCAGCGAAGATGAACACGCTCAAGGATTGGCATCCAGACATCGAAGAGTTCATCGACGCGAAACAGAAAGAAGAAAAGAAAGCGTGGGCGCTGATCGAACACGGTTATGACGGCAGTTACAACGGCGATGCGTACGGCTCGGTGATGTATCAAAATGAAAACGTGAGCGTGCGCGTAAGCGACGAATTCATGGAAGCTGCGCTGGAAGGTCGTGAATGGTGGACGCGGCGGGTAACGGATGGACGACCGTGCGAACGTAAAGATGCGCGCACCCTGCTGCGCAAAATCGCAGAGGGCACATACATCTGCGGCGATCCTGGCGTGCAATTCGATTCCACGATCCACAAATGGCACACCTGTAAGGGGACTGACCGGCAAAATTCCACGAATCCGTGCTCGGAGTACCTCTTCCTCGACAACACCGCGTGCAATCTGGCCTCGCTCAATTTGATGAAGTTCAAGACCGCGGACGGCGATTTTGATGTGGAGCGGTTCAAAGCAGCGGTGCGCCTTTTCATCACCGCTCAGGAGATCATCGTCGATAACGCGAGCTATCCAATCAAAGAAATCGCCGAGAACTCGCACATTTTCCGCACGCTTGGACTCGGTTACGCGAACCTCGGCTCGCTGATCATGAGTTACGGCCACGGTTACGACAGCATCGAAGGCCGAGCGCTCTGTGGCGCACTCACTGCCATCATGACCGGTGAAGCGTATGAACAAAGTGCCCGATTGGCGCGGGCTATTAGACCGTTCCCGGGTTATCACGACGCGCGCGCCAGCGGCGTGGTAAAGCCGGTGGCCAAAGACAACGTCGCATCGATGCTCGAAGTGATCGAGCTCCATCGTGACGCGGTGCGCGAAATTTCGGACGCGAAGGAATTCGCGCATTTGAAAGAAGAAGCGGCAAGAGTTTGGGACAGTGCGGCGGAGCTGGGCAAACGCTACGGCTACCGCAATGCGCAAGTAACCGTACTCGCCCCGACGGGCACGATCAGTTTCCTGATGGATTGCGACACCACGGGAATCGAGCCGGACATTGCACTTGTGAAATACAAGCTGCTTGCAGGCGGCGGGATGCTAAAAATTGTTAACCAAACCGTCAAACCCGCGCTGGAGAAACTCGGTTACAATTCGGAAATGATCGACCGCATTATCGCGCACATCGATGCGTTCGACACGATCGAGGACGTCACCGACACCGATGGATCCAAAATCTCATCTGGCCTCAAACCCGAGCACTTGCCGATCTTCGATTGCGCATTCAAACCGTTCAAAGGCGCGCGCGCGCTGCATTACATGGCGCACCTGAAAATGATGGCTGCGGCCCAGCCATTCCTGAGCGGCGCGATTTCGAAGACCGTTAACATGCCGGAAGGAGCCACCGTGGACGATATCATGAACACGTACGTCGAAGGTTGGCGACTTGGGCTGAAGTCGATCGCGATTTATCGAGAGGGGTCGAAGCGGTCCGCGCCGTTGAACACGCGCAAAACAAAAGACATGGGCGCTGTAGCCGCTGCTGACGGCGGCTTTCCCACCGGGCCCGAGGAACTGCAAAGTCGCATCCTCGAACTGGAACAAGAACTGACAACGCTGCGCAGCCGGCTTGATCGACCGGTTCGGCATCGCATGCCGGATACACGCAATTCTATGACCCATCGGTTCGAGATTGCCGGCCACGAAGGTTACATCACCGTCGGTTTGTACGAAGACGGCCAGCCTGGTGAACTTTTCATCACTATGTCGAAGGAAGGCAGCACCATCGGCGGGTTGATGGACACCGTCGGCACGCTGACCTCAATCGCGCTGCAGTACGGCGTGCCGCTCGAGAGTCTGGTCAAAAAATTCGCGTATCAGAGATTCGAGCCGAGCGGGTTCACAAAAAATGCAGATATCCGCCATGCGACCAGTATCACCGATTACGTTTTCCGCTGGTTGGCGTGCCAGTTCATCAAAGGTTACAAAGAAGCAACAGCGCCAAACCGCGCGCAGCCGGACTTGCCGCTCAAAGAAATTGTCGAAATCGAAAAGAAAACCCTGAACCGGCCCGTAACTGATTTGGCGCGCACCGGCGACAAACAAGTGATCGATGTGATCACGAATAATTCGCCGAGCAATCCCGGTACTGCAGGACCCAGCGGGAATGGCAATGGGCATGATGACCGCGTGATGGTTGCACTCGGCAGTATCTTCATGGGAATCACCTGTTCGGTGTGCGGCAGCGACAAAGTCATCCGTGCCGGCGCATGCGGCGTGTGCACCGAATGCGGCACCAGCCAAGGTTGTAGCTGAGCACGAAGCTCCAAATCCTAGCTTCAGGACCCACGCTTTCGGGATTCGTGCCGCACGGGTTTTCAAAACGCAGCTGCCGCACCTGATTGGACACGCGGGCACCCCCGGCTACAGTGCGTCGCCGCTTTTTCGACAGCTCAACTGAATGAACAAACTCGACGCGCAGCGACAAAAAGAAATCCAGCAAGCGGAGGAACTGCTTTTTGCAGGGCCGCAGGCGCTGGGGTTCGCGAAGGGACTTTTCCAAGGGCATTTCGTAGCGGATTGGGTGATGCCGTATCCGCGTATTCCCGCGGCGCAACAAACCGAATTGGACGAAACGCTCACTGGACTCTGCAAATTTTTGGACGAAGACCTCGATCCTGCGGAGATAGATCGGCAGGCAGACATTCCGCGCGGGGTAATTGATGGTCTCGGGCGCATCGGCGTGCTCGGGATGACGGCGCCGAAGGAATATGGCGGACGCGGCTTCTCGCAGATGGCCAATTGCAAAGTCCTGGAAGAAATCGGCCGCCGTTGCGCATCGACATCGGTTTTCGTAAACGCGCATCACTCGATCGGAATTCGCGCCTTGCTGCTTTTTGGCACGCATGAGCAAAAGCAGAAATGGCTTCCGAAATTATCGACCGGGCAGCAACTGGGCGCGTTCGCGCTCACTGAGAAGGAAGCGGGATCCGACGCGGCAAATGTGCAGATGCAGGCGCGGCCCAGCGAGGACGGGTCGCATTTTATTTTGAACGGCGAGAAACGTTACATCACCAACGCGGCAATCGCGCACGAGCTCACCGTGATGGCGCGCACGCCGGTACCGGGGTCGGACAAAACTGCGATTACGGCGTTTCTGGTCACGCCTGATATGCCGGGATTTGAGATGCTCGAGGCGCGGATGCCGAAGATGGGAATCCGCGGCACGGCGACTGGGCGTTTTGCGTTGCGCGACGTCAAAGTTCCAAAGGAAAACATTCTCGGACCGCCGGGGAAAGGTCTCAAAGTCGCGCTGACGGTGCTCGATTTCGGGCGCACAACTTTCGGCGCGTGCTGCACCGGCGCGGCCAAGACGTGTCTGGACCTGGCGGTCCAGCACGCGAACACGCGAAAGCAATTCAATAAAACGCTCGGTAATTTTGATCTGGTCAAAAAGAAGATCGCGCGGATGGCGGCGGACGCCTATGCGATGGAATCGATGACGACGGTTACAGCCTCGCTCATCGACCGCGGTCTTGAGGATTACATGCTCGAAACCGCCATGCTGAAGGTCTTCACCACCGAGCGGCTTTGGGAATGTATTAATGATGTGTTCCAGATTTATGGCGGCTCTGCGTACTTTGTCGATCTTCCGCTCGAGCGAATGCTGCGCGACGCCCGCATCAACCAGATCGGCGAAGGAGCAAACGAAGTGCTCACCTCATTCATCGCCCTGGTGGGGATGCGCGGGCCGGGCATGGAGTTCAAGGAAATTTACGACACGATGATGAAACCGTCGCGCGATCGGATGAGCAAAGCGTGGGCCGCCGGAAAGAACCGGCTTGGCGCGACGATTCGCGTGCCTGATGTGCCGGTGCAAAGCGAGCAGCTCCGCGGGCATGCGCGGCAACTCGGCCGTTTGATCTGGCGTTTTAATTTCGCCGTCAATCGCGTGCTCATCACCTATCGCGAACCGATTCTGGATATGCAGATTGTCCAGGAGCGGATCGCAAATGCGGCGATGGATCTCTTTGCCTCGACTTGTGTCCTCAGCCGTCAGGACAGTGAAATCCAATTTGCCCGGCGAAACGGAGACGCGGCTGCTCCTGATCGCGCCGCCGCCGATTTGTTTTTACGTCAGTCGTTTCGCCGGATTCGTAGTTCACTCGCTGGACTGACGGACAATGACGACAAAGCGCTCCTCGCAGCAGCGAACTCCTGTTTAGCCAAGCCTCCCAGCTAAATTTGGCAAAGATGTCGATCTTCGCTGGCTGAAGGGAAAAAGGTGCGCGGTGATCGGGTTCGGAGCGCAAGGCGGAGCGGTCTTCGAGTGCTCGGTACACCGGAAGCAGTGCGACGCGGCGGGCTGACAGTTGGTCCAGAAATCATTGACCAAACGTTACAAAGCGCATGAGATCGGCGTTGGAAGAAATTCGATCCGGCAAATTTGCGCGCGACTTTATTTGCGAAAAGGAAACTGGACAGCATCGTTACGTGAACCTGCTGCGCGAGGCTGAAGAGCATCCAATCGAAAAAGCTGGCGTGCGACTGCGGGGATTGATGGGTTGGCGCGAAAAACGTAAACCTGCGCCCGCGCTGCCCAGCCGGTCAGCGCGCCCTTTCGGCAAGTAGGTCTTGCGTAAACCTTATCGCGTCCTCGGCGAATGCCCGTAAATACTCATCGCGTTAGCAGTAGTCGGAATCGCGGCGAGCCGATCGCAAGGCTGCGGGATACGTGAGCCTGACTCCACAACGAAGCACATTTTCCTTACGGTTTTTGTGACTGGCTGTTGTGTTGCTGGGACCACCACCGCATTCTTGCTCGGATCAGCAGCGAATGCCGACGTGCAAAACGCGAGTGCGAGCACCACGATTGCATATCGAACCGACCCGGCGCATAAGCGACTGAGTCTGCGTTCTGTTCTCATGCCGTGATTGTGAGCCCCGTCACTAGTTGTTGCAAGCATATTCCCATCGATTTTGCGGACAAAGAATGGACGGTTGCAGCGACCGAGGACTCAGTCCGTCCAAAGAAAATGTTCGAGGCGAAGACTATTAAGACGCGCTTTTGCTTCTTCGCTTCGGCTCCCTCCCGCGGCAGCGAGCTTATCATAGATAGCAGCGGCAGATTCCCACTTTGAATCTTCCTCCAACAATCGACCAGCGTTAAATCCAGCTTTGTAATACCAGAACAGTTCGCGCTGCTGATCCGGGCGCGCCTCGTCCTCTAATATCTTGTAAAACGTCGCAAGGGCGCCGGCTCGATCGCTTTTCTTTTCCAGGCACAATCCTTTTTTGAAGAGCGCCTGGTTACGCCAGTCGATCGGCTCGTTCTCATCGGAGGCCAATTGGTCGTATGTTTCAATTGCGCGCTGATAATTATTCGGGTCGCTTGCGCCCGCCTCAAAGAAAATGTCGCCTTTGCCGCAAAGCGCCTCACGTTTGTCGGACAAGCTAGCATCGCTCTTTAGCACCTCATCGTACAAGGCGAGGGCATCTTTCGGCTTGCCAAGCTTGCGCTCGATTACGGCTTGTTCATTGCGTGCGGCCCACCGCAGTGCGCCGTTTCTCTGCACGACCTGATCAAAAAGATCAATCGCCCGGTCCAGTGAATGCTCGCCCATGCTCGACATGGCCGATTCTCCCGCGAAAAAAAGTGCTCTTTCCGCAAGAGAGTCGTCGGGATTCTGTTGCGCGATAATCTCGAACTGCGTCTGCGCGTTTGCGAAATCCTGATGCCGGTAATAAAGCTCCGCTAATTTCATTCGAACTTCCGAAGCGAATGCTGAAAAACGATGCTGTTCCAGAAAGCGCTTCGCCAGATCAATGACTTTCGTCTCGCTTCCCGGCGCTGATTCCTCCACCCAGATGCTGAGATAATCGGCGCGCTCGGCGGCCGCAGCGGTTGGCTTCGACTGGGCTGCACGAGCCAGATTTCTTCGCGCTTCATCGACCTTCGGCGGCGAGGAGTGAAAGGCCAGCTCGGCCAAGCCCACCCAGGCTTCCGACACGCGCGGATTTTTGGGAAAATCACGAATGAACTGCTGCAACGATGCCGCCGCTGTTTTATCGCCCTTCGCCGCCTGCATCAAACACTCCTCCAATCGTAAATTGGCGCGCGCCTCTTCGTCGCCGCCTTGCTTCTCCAGCTCACTGTAATCTGCGACGAAACGAGCGTGATTGCCGAGTTCTAGCCAGCCGCTTGATGCATTAAACAGCGCAGCTTTTGTCCAGGGCGAATTGGAATGCGCGATTTGTTCAAAAGCCGCGGTGGCTGTGTCGAATCGTTTCGCCAGATAATTCACGTTTGCGGACAAAAAATTGATCCGAGCCAGCATAGTCGGCTCGGGATGCAGCAGACGCGCCTCATCCAAAATCGTGATCGCCTCATCCAAATGCCCGTCATCCACTTCAAATTGTGCAAACTCAAGCAGAGCGGGTGCGATCGCCGGGGATTTGGTACCGGTGCGTCGCAGATCGGAAAATAATTGCTGGGCTCGCTCCCTGCGCCCAGTGCGAGTTTCCATGCGAGCGAGATACCATCGGGCAAATGTTCGCCGTGGCTGTTCCGGCCTGCGCACCCATTTCTCCAGTTCGCTGCGCGACGGTTTGTGCTCCGCGCGATACAACGAATCCAATTTTTCGAAGAGAAGCGGGAGATCTGGATCCGCAGGGTGACGGTCGATAAATTGTTCGATGACGTCGTCTCCAGCTTCCGGCGTCTTTAGTTGCAAATGTGCGTCGGCTATACCGAAGAGCGCCGCGATTAACGTGGCATGAGGTGCTCCCTCCGGCCTTTTCAGAAGCGCTTGAAACATGCCGATCGCTCTCTCGGGCCGCTGCAAGATTAACTCCAGCCGCCCGCGTAACACCCGCCGTTCCTTCCGCTCCGCCACCAATGTCGGCCGCATTTCTGCCAGGAGGTGCCGCGCATTAGGAGGATCGGCCATTTCAATGTACAGTTCGGCTGCTCGTAACTGCGCTCGGGTAGTCCATTCTTTGTCACGCAACAGGAGGTTAAGCTTTCTCAAAGCTTCTTGCCGCTTTCCTAACGCGCGCAGCATCTCCGCCGTGCCAAATACGGCTGCTCCATAAAAGGGCGAGGCTCGGTCCGTCGTCAGTTCCTCATACAACGGCAGCGCGTCAGCCCATCGGTTCAGGCCGGCCAAGGCTTGGGCGCGCCAGAATTTGGCCCAAGGCAGTTCGCGTAATCGAGGGTCTGCCAACAAAACGAAGGTATCCTCTGGCTCTTTTGCAACCACTTGCGCTTCGGCAAGTTTCTCGGCGACAACGCGCCATTCGGTTTCAGGCGGATTTTTATTTAACAGCGCCTGCAACCGCGCGACCGCTACTTCCGGAACGCCCTCTGCTAGCGGCGCGCTCGCTTCAGCAATCTCAGCGGAAATGTCCGCACGGGCGAATTGCGCGAGTATGCCGAGCAGACAGCTGAGTTCTATTTTTTTTAGGCTCATCTCTTCTCCAGCATTGGCTGCAAATATTGCCCTGTGTGACTGCTGGGAAGTGCTGCGATCTGCTCCGGCGGACCAGCTCCGACGAGATAGCCGCCAGCTTCGCCACCTTCAGGTCCCAAATCGATGATCCAGTCGGCGCACTTGATCATCTGCAGATTGTGTTCAATCACAATCACCGTATTACCCGCGTTGCGCAGCTTCATCAGCACTTGCAGCAATTTCTCAATGTCGGCGAAATGCAATCCGGTCGTCGGCTCATCGAGAATGTAAAGGGTGCGCCCAGTCGCCTTTTTCGCAAGCTCTGTGGCGAGTTTTACACGCTGGGCTTCCCCGCCGGAGAGAGTGGTTCCGCCTTGGCCAAGTCGCAAATAACCGAGACCTACATCGAGCAATGAGTTTAACTTTTCCGAGATGCTGGGCACATTGCGGAAAAAGCGCGCTGCCTGATCCACCGTCAGATCGAGAACATCGGCGATATTTTTGCCTTTGTAAGTGATCTCAAGCGTCTCGCGGTTGTACCGCTTGCCATGGCATACTTCGCATTCGACATACACGTCCGGCAGAAAGTGCATCTCGATCTTAATTAATCCACCGCCTTCGCAGTTTTCGCAGCGGCCCCCTTTAACATTGAAACTGAAACGCCCCGCGTCGTAACCGCGCACCCGCGCCGCAGGCAGCTGGCTTAATAGCTCGCGGATCGGTGTAAACGCACCCGTGTAGGTGACCGGGTTTGATCGCGGCGTTCGCCCAATCGCACTCTGGTCAATCACAATCGCCTTGTCGATCTGTTC
>Ga0209690_1000715_pt1 | contig 17898 bp, 16 predicted proteins | sample GraSoiAngelo_150_FD_186164 | JGI IMG/M metagenome (GOLD analysis project Ga0209690, IMG submission 186164) | Grasslands soil microbial communities from the Angelo Coastal Reserve, California, USA - 14_1009_09_40cm (SPAdes) (version 2) | ecosystem: Environmental > Terrestrial > Soil > Grasslands ...
ACCGCCACGGCGGGCAGGCTACGAACGATGAGGATAACGGAGTTCGGACAGGATTCACAAAATGGGAACAAAATCAATTCTGAGCATTCGCTTCATTCTGTCTAAAAACCTGAACCACGAAATAGACAAACAGCCGTGAGAGTCACACATCTCGGTAAGAAGGCGGTTAAGGGTAATCGCCCCTACCAATTGGCCGGAGCAGAAGACCGCGGATTACCCGCCGCGGGCAGGCTACGGGGTGGAAACGGATAGGCAGAAACTCACCGAATGAAGAAAAACAATGACAGAATCCGTGTTATCCGCGTTCGCCGACGGACGAATCCGTCCAGTGGCGGATAATCCGTGGTTGTTATTATTTTCGTGATTCGTGTTAATTCGTGTCGATTCGTGATTAAGCACCAAAACAAAAACGCCCAGCGGTTTCGCTGTAGCGACCGTCCTGTGGGCGGTGAGGAACCCTCACGTGACGGCTCATAGAGCCGTGGCTACAACCTTCGTGTTTCTTCGTGTTAATTAGTGTTTAGCACGAAACAAAACACCCCGCGACGAGGCGGATCATAGAGGCGTACGCGCGCCTGCGACGGTGAGAACTTCCTTCTTGATGTCGGGTCATACCTGTAGTAATACCACTCATGAGCGCAGCAAAAGTGGCAATTTCAATGGATCAGCGCACCCTCCATCATGTGGACAGCTTGGTGAAGAATCGTGTTTTTAGAAGCCGAAGCGAAGCAATCCAGAAGGCGCTCGAGGAAAAGTTGAGTCGCCTGAAAAAATCCCGGCTCGCCGAGGAATGCGACAAACTCTCACGTCGTGAAGAGCAAGCTTTTGCCGAGATCGGCTTTGAAGCCGACACCAAAGAATGGCCACCATACTAAGGGGCGACATTCGCTGGGCAAATCTGGCGCCAACCAAGGGCTCAGAGCAAGCTGGCAGGCGTCCGGTGGTTATTTTGAGCGAGGACACGTTTAACGAGCGTTCCGGCACCGTCATAGCTATGGCCATAACAAGCCAGCAACCGAAGGTTGGCTTCCCACTCGCTCTTGAACTCACGACTCCCCGCTTGCCGAAAAGATCCTGGGTAAAAATCAGTCAAATTCGAACTCTCTCTGTTGAGCGCTTGGGAACAAAGCTCGGTCGCGCCAGCGACGAAGAGCTCAGTCAGTTCGTCGAAGGATTAAACGAAATTTGCGGGCACTAGCGTCTCCCGCCGTAGCGACCTTGCAGGAAAACAAAACGTTCCGGCCGTTTTCCTGTAGCCACCGCCCTGTGGGCGGTATGAAACCCTGAGTGACGGCTCATAGAGCCGTGGCAACAACATTCGTGTTAATTCGCGTCGATTCGTGGTTAAGCACCGAAACAAAAACGCCCAGCCGGAAACATCCAGCTGGGCGTTTTGAAACAGTTACGAAGTTCTTTTTCGAATTATTCAGGATTCAGCAGGAAGTTCGTCGTGGCCAGCCAATCATCTGGAGACGCGCTCTTGCTAAGATCCCAAATGCTGTAAGAGTAGCCGCCTGGCCTAAGCACTGTCAGGTTGGTCCTATCGTCCACGGTCATGACCTGGCCGGCGCCGTCTGGAAAGATAACGATGGCTTTAGTGGCGGTCCAAACGCCGCCCGGTAGGGATGTGTCTGCCACGTATTTCGGAATCGATGTACTCCATCCATCTTGTACCAGCGGGAACAAAGTATTGGACGTATCTTGTAAGGCAGCGGTATACGCATACCCGTTCTCGCCCACCTTCAGCGTGTCCCCTCCCGCCGTCGCGTCGATCTTGTTATCCGGGCCTGGAAAATTCCATTTGGAACCCGGAACCGCAAAGATTTCTTCGCTTTGGGTGTACGTCGGAATTAGCCAGCGGAACGCACTATTGGAGGTGCTGCTAGAGCCTATGGGCGTCAGAGTGCTATCTGTATACGACTTGCCAAACGCATATTCTTTATTTGGGAAGTCGCCGTTGTTATCGAGAGCAAACTGCCGTAGAGCGATGGCGATTTGTTTCCCGTTGGAAAGGTCCTTGGTTTGTTTCGCCCGTCGTTGCACGCCAATGAATGCCGGCAGGGCGATGCTTGCCAGAATGGCGATGATCGCAATCACGATCAGTAATTCGATCAAGGTAAATGCTGAGGAGATTTTTGTTTTCATATATGTATTCGTAACTGAATGCCGCGTCTTATCGCAGTATCCATGGAAGAAGTCAACGGTTATTTTTAACTATTTTATGGGGGAACCCCGAAACCGCAGATTACACGGATTACGCGGATATAAACGGATCAGAATTAAGAGAATTGACCGCGGATAGCGCGGATGCAGACGAATGCAAGAGGAAGAGGAATTACCGGCGGGCTGGCGCAGATTCAAACGAACGACGGAGAAAGAGATTGACCGCGGATTACACGGATTTAAACGGATCAGAACTAAGAGAACTAAACCGCGGATGGCGCGGATGCAGACGAATGCAAGAGGAATTAACGGCGGATCACACGGATGTAGACGGATGATGGAGAAGTGAATTAACCGCGGATTACACGGATTTAAACGGATGACACACATGATCCACGAAGAACTTAGTCGCTCCATTATTGGCATCGCCATGGCGGTGCTAAACGAGTTGAAGCCGGGCCTCGATGAAAAACTATATGAGCGGGCCCTCGTGATTGAATTGCGACAATGCGGTCACAGAGTTGAAGCCCAACGCGTCTTTCCGGTCTCGTATCATGGACAAGTAATCGGATCTTTGACGCCTGACTTGATCGTCGATGACGCCATTATTGTAGATGCGAAGGTCGTAGCTGCGTTCACCGATGCGCACATCGCGCAGATGGTCGGATATCTGGCGATAACCGGGCTCGAACTGGCGCTGCTACTAAATTTCAAAAATGCGCGCCTCGAATGGAAGCGAGTTGTTAGGGAAGTTAAGAGGGACTCCCCGCCCCCAAATCTTCAGGTTTGATCCGCGTCATCCGCGTCATCCGCGGTTCTCTTTTTTGTCATCCGCGTCATCCGCGGTTAATCCCCACATCTTCAGATTTGATCCATGTTATCCGTGTAATCCGCGGTTCTCCTTTTTTGCCATCCGCGTCATCCGCGGTGAATCGCCGGATCGTCAGGTTTGATCCGCGTTCGCCGACGGACGAATCCGTCCAGTGGCGGATAATCCGCGGTTCTCCGCTATCTATCTCGGCGCAGGGCTAGGTGATTTGTGCGCCGGCGTTTTCTGCCCTTTTTTCTTTTCTGCTTTTTCTTTTTCTTCAGCGGCGATGGCATCGCGTTGCTGCTGCTCGTACCATCGAACGGACTGGCCGATGCCTGCTGCAATCTGCGCCTGATTGGCGTAATCGGACTTGGCAACGTCTTCAGCAATATTAAGATCATTGGTCAGCTGGGACGAGACAACTCCGAATTGGTACTGGCCGTCTGTAACCGTGCTCAGCGGATCGCCTTGCTGGATCATCGTAACCTTGGTCCCCGGCGCAAAACCGACGACACCCGAATCAATGTTGAGTGACACGCGCCGAAGCAAAAAGTACGTGCCTTCGGGCGCCAGACGCGGTTGCCTAGTTGCGACGGAACGAGCAGGCGTTGGTTTGGCGACTTGCACCTTCGCCGGCGTGGGGCGCGCAGCTGTCGCCGGCTTTGGCGGAGTGCGTTGCGCTTGAGGCCGGGCCACCGGAGGCGGCGGCTTCGGGGCAGGGGCGAACCAGTGCCATCCGAGATAGCCGAGGATCGCGATCGCGAGGATGGCCAGTAGCACGTTTTTCATGATGCGCTTGATCTAACCACAAATGGACACGAATTAACGTAAATTGTAAATCCACAGATTTCACAGATTTTCGCAGAGGACCGCGGATTACGCGGATGATACGGATAACGGAGAAAAGGAAGGCGGTTTGGTTAACCGCCCCTAACAAATCGATCAGACAGGTAGGGGCGATTGACCTCAATCGCCCGAGGCGGTTTGGATGAATGGAGTCGGCGGGAGCCGAGCGAACATACACGGGAAGCCCAAGAGAGTGCGCGAGTGGCGCGAGCAAATCAACCGCCCCTACCTAATCGGCAGAGCAGAGGACCGCGGATCACCCGCCACGGCGGGCAGGCTACGGATGATGCGGATGCCGAATCTCGGACAGAATTAACAGAATGGACAAAAGGGGATTCTGACAAATTCAGGCTATTCTGTCTAAGATCTGAACAGCGAAACAGACAAACAGCGCATTGACTAGATTGCGACGTCGCAATAGGACGCCTCAGACCGAGGCTTTGGAATTTCTTCACCGGCCGCGCGAAGTCCTTCGATATGAAACTCGATTGCGTCGTGCATCTCACGTTCGACTCCTGAGCGTGTGGAGGCCGCCGCGACACAGCCGGGAACATCCGGAGAGTATGCTGAATACCCGGATGGAGTTTCCTCAACAATGATAAGGTAGCGGTTCACTTTAGCCCTGCTTGTTTAAGGATACTGTTTGCCGTGCCTGGCGCAAGATCGTCGCTCGGCCGCCCGGCGATAGTGACCAAGCCCCGCTTGGTACGGTGTTTGAATTGCCGATGACTGCCGCGTGTGCGATCGAGATACCAGCCATTAGACTCGATAAGTTTAATTGCATCCCGGACTTTCACTGCCGCAGACTGTCACCGAATTAATTCCGATGGATGCGAACCTCGGCCAGAATTTACAAAATGGGAGTGAGCATTCGGTTCATTCTGTTTAAAACTCTGAACTGCGCATGGCGCGGATTTTACGGGGATGTGATCCCATGAACCACAGAGCATATGAAGAAATCCACAGATTTTACAGATTAGCGCAGATTGATTTTAAGAGAAAGCTAAGAAAGGAGTCAGGTAGCCACGATTGACCTCAATCGCCCAAGGCGAGAATCACACATCCTCAAAAAGGCGGTTAAGGTTAACCGCCTCTACCAGGGATCCCGTGGTGGAAATGAACCACGAATGGACACGAATGAACACTAATTGGCAAGGCAGAGACCGCGGATCGAACAGATGATCTGGATGCCGACTTCGGACAGAATTAACAGAATGGACAAAATTAATTCTGAGCATTCGGTTCATTCTGTAAAAATAAGAACCGCGGATGACGCGGATTTACGCGGATATGATTCGATTAAACACAGAGGACACGGAGCACGCAGAGGTCCAACCACGAATCCGGCAGCTGCCGGACGAATGAACACTAATAAAATGACGAAGGACGAATGTCGAATGACGAAGGAATGAGAAATACGAATTCCACAAATGGAACTAATTTTATTGGGGTCGATTCGTGTTAATTAGTGTCTGACTCTTCCTTCGTGATCTCTGTGCTCTCTGTGGTAAATGAGCTGGGAGCCTGGCGGCATCATTCATTTAAACTTTCGACGTTGGGCGTTCGGCCTTAGCTCAAATAGAAGATCGTTTCGGCGAGGCGCCGAAACCAGCACGCGAGGCGCGTGCGCTCCCCGGATAATTCGTGTTATCCGCGTTATCCGCGGTTCCCCCTATTTTTTGTACGCTGGCACTTCGGGTAAAACCGGCGGTTTCACCAATTCCTCTTCTTCCTCCTCCGGATGCAAGGGCAACCCGGCAGGCGTAACGAGCCGCGCGGTGACAAAGATGACCAGGTTGGTCTTGATGTGTTGATCGACATTGGTGCGAAAGAGCCGTCCCACCAACGGAACATCGCCTATGATCGGGACCTTATCTTCCGTCTTCTGCACGTCTTCGCGCATCAAACCACCCAGCACGACGGTTTGACCGTCCCACACGCTCACATTCGTGGTCACCTTACGCGTGCTAAACACGGGCTGGTTAATCACATTCTCGGTGAGAGTAACTGCCTTAGAGATTGATATTCCTGCAACAGTGTTGACAGCAATTGCGTTGATGGGACTTCCGTAATTGATGAAGCCTTCGAACTCAACGACCTGCGGTACCAGATTTAGATCGATGGTTTGACCATCCGGCCCTACGACTGGTTCTACTTCCAAAGTCACGCCGGTATTTCGAGTTTCAAAATTCTGCGGCGTAGTCGGTGCGGCTATTATAGGCTGCGCGGGGGCGGGAACTAATACGCCATTGAGTACCGTCGGCGCCGTGGTGGTGGTAAGACTCGGGATCTGCGGCGGCGTAAACGTGGTTGGGTAACGAAATTCCCTCACGATCTCGATAAGCGCGCGTTGTCCACTCTTGGTTGTCACCATTGGCGCCGAGAGAAGATCGACACCTTTTTTCTGGTTCAGCGCCCGCATCACGACTTGAAACTGCGGCTGGGTAAAAACCCCGGCCAAGCTAAAAATGCCGGGAGCCACGGCGCTCGTTCCCATTGACGGGAACAGCAGCGCATCGAGCGCGTTAACACTGATCGCGGCATTTCCGCTGCGGTTTCCCGCAGTGACAGGGCCGCCCGCCGTGCCGCCAGGGGCGCTGCCCGTTCCATTTGAGGGGAAAGATGTCCCTGCGTTAGCCACTGGGTTGCCCTGTGAATCAAGCACCGGAAAATTGGCCGGATTCACAGGTGTGCCGAGTCCCGACGTGCCGCCGGAGCCGAAGATTTTGCGAGTCCCAAGGTTAAATGGACCAAGCAACCAATCGAAGCCGAGTTCCTTCAGGTTGTTTTGTGAGACCTCCACAAACTTCGCCTCAATCTCGACTTGCTTGGGGACCGCCAGATTCATTCCCTCAACGATTGCATCGACCAGATCCAAATTGTCCTGAGTGTTGCGGACGATGAGCCTGCTGCTTTGGGGAAGGAAATTCGCGCTCGCGCCTGGCGGGAATGCTACTCCCTGTGTCTCCAGGAATTCCTTGGCGCCTTCGAGAGCTACCAGCTGTGTCCCGCCGGTGGCTTCCTGTGTGTCTTTTCCAGTGCCAATGGGCGCTGCGGTTCCTGGCGCTTTTGTGTAAGCGCCACGGCCCAGCAGCGATCTCCCGGTCAGGCTGGTGGTAATGAAGTCAGGCGGCACGCGATATTCTTTTGTGATCAGATCGTTGCTCTGCTCGGTAATGGGAATGACCGATACTGCATACGGTTCCACTTTTACTTTCAAGCCAGCCTGCGCAGCGATGTAGCGGAGCGCCTCACCGAGCGGGATCTGGTTAAGCGTAAGTGTGATGCGCGCTTCTGCCGGAGAAAGCGCTGCCGCAGCGACTACGGGTCGCGCCACGGCTGGCTGGGCAGTGACCGGCCCCGTCCCCGGAGCACCAGGACCAGTAGGCGCAGCAGGAGGACCTATTGGACCCGGCGGAGAACCAGCGGCGGCTGGTGATGCTGCCGGCCCGACAGGGACCGGCGGCGGAGCTATCTGGCCGAGAGGCACCGTACGCAAGACAATATCGACACCCTTTTTCTCAGGATCGTTCTCTACGGCCTGTTCTCGGAGAAAATCGATTGCCTCACGAATGCTGGCATCCCGAAATTCTACTCGCGGAATAATGATGGTGTTCAGCTTATTGGTAATTCGCGCTGTACCGCCGGTATCTCTGGCGAAACCTACTCCTACCGGAGCGGCTGCCATGCCATATTTGTGGACTGGTTCTTCCCAGGCTTTTTCCACCTTCCAAAGCTGCCGCGCTCGCGTCTCGTTATATGCATTCTCGCCATAATGGTATTTTGCGTTGGTGATCTTCTCCTGGCCGCGGCGCGCCGCAACGTTGTACGGATCGAGGTTAAGGACCTGTTCGTATCGCTTAAACGCAAGATCGTATCGACCGGATTGGTAATAACCGTCGGCCTCAGTGAGCAATTGCTTTACTTCTTCGACTTTACCGATGAACGCCGACGTGATCGTTTTGTTGAAATATCCCGGCTGATGTAAGTGAGCGAGAAGCTCTGCTGCCGGCCGACAGTTCGGATCATAACGATCGCTCAAAACTTCTCTCAGGATCGCTTCGGCCCCGGCGTAATCCGTCTGTGCAATACGCGCTTCCGCCAAAGTTACACCGCTTTTGCAAAAACCCTCGACCGCCTGGTCATGCGCTTTTCCTGAAACTACCGCGTCCGGCAGATAGGAAACCGCGGTTCGGAATTCTTCGTGGGCGACGGTGTAATTTTTCGCCTGCATGGCGGCCTTGCCCCGCGCGAGCGCGGCTTCGCCTTGTGGTATGGCGCTCTGGCGGCGCTGAACTTCGCGCTCAGCGACCGTCTCACTGCTTTGCGCAAAGCTCGATACGCAAAAGGTCGATAGACTCCCAGCCATGAGGATGGCAGCAAGCGCGGGGTTGTAGGGCGTTTCTGTGAAACGCCGGTTTCTAATTGGCATTCGCCGCGGCGAACGCCCTACAGCACGAAAAGGATTTTTTTTCATAAGCAAGTTTATGGAGGGACAAAGCCGATCTCGATCGGCTCATTTGGCTTCTGAGTATTGACGATCACGGCCTTGTCTGGCTGCACATCTACGAGCTTTTACCCGATTTCTTCTACGGCGTTCAAGGAAAATTCTTAAATTTTTTAAGGTGAACGCGTTGTCCTCAACGCGTTGGAAGAAAAACTGCGAACCAGGCATCGGCCCGCCGCGGCGGGCCGATCCACCTTGGAACCTTCGGCCATGAGCAAGGGGTCGTCTTCAGAGAACCCTCGATCCACCTGGAATTTCCTATGGAGGGGCAAAACCGATCTCGATCGGCTCATTTGGCTTCTGAGTATTGACGATCACGGCCTTGTCTGGCTGCACATCTACGAGCTTATATTTGATTTGCTCGATCGGTTTCAAGGAAAATTCTTGATCTTTTCTCACTTCAAATTCATGCCGCCCGCCCCAAGTATAGACCATGGTGGCAACCGATTGAGGAGACGTGGCTACCTTTTCCTTTACCAGCGTGATCTGCGCCTTGGTCTCCTGATGCTCCACAAGCAACTCCGAAACGTCAGTCTTCGTGCCGTATTGGTTGCGATCGTGTTTTTCGGTGAACTTGATGATCTTAAAGTTTGTGCCGCGAATGATGTCACCCATTTTCAGGAATTGCGTCGGCTCGCTCTGATCGATGGTGTTTAGCGCAAATCTCCCACCGACCCATGATGAAAAAATGAAGCGGAACGGTTCCTGAAATACAGATACCAAGTGTAGTTTTGTAAGATAGTCCGGATGCGAGTCCGCCTTGGTCGGATCAGTGCCGCCCTGCCACTCGTCCAGGTTCGTGAATCCGTCGTGATCAGGATCTTCATCGAGGGCATCAGCGTTTTCGATTGGCAAAGTATATTGTTGGAACCACTCATTCGGCACAGGTGGATGCACCTGCGTATTGTGCAAGGTCGCCGGAAGACCATCGGCGCCGATAAAGTGTCGCTCGGGAACAAAAAGCCCCGAGCGTGCGCTTGATTTCCATTGCGCAGGATTCTCGAGCTCTTTTGCGACGCGATCGAGCTCGACCGCCTTAGCTGGTGGCGATGCGGTTTTGGGCGGAGGCGCTCGATGGCCGGTCAAACGATTCCCGAATTGAATGACGTTCCACCAAATGGCAATCGACGAAAAAAACAAGAATAGCAGCGCAGCAATAAGCACGGCGCGGTCGTAGTGCGCCTTAATCCAGTCCAACGCCTTAGCCATGGTTAAACAACAGAACCACGGATTGCACGGATTTCACGGATAGGAAGATTCAAACATGAAGATCGCGCTGACCGTCTTTGTCGGGTTCTTGGGACCGCAACACTGAGCTCCTCATGAATCATTCTGTAATGCGTGTTATCCGCGTAATCCGTGGTTGAATTTGGCAGTCTCCGTTCGTGGTTAAAAGCTGAATCGCAGCATCTCGATTGTGGCCGAGACTTCGACGTGTTCGTTGCCAACGATGAAGGTCAATGCTCCAGCGGTAACTGGCTGGTTGGGGCTCAGCGATGTGGCCGGGGTGGGAGTTGGCTCTGCACTCTTTTCCCGCGGCGGTCCCTGGTCTTTTTCATTTCGAATGTACAAAGTGCGGATGATGTAAAATTGCCCATTCGAATTCGAGATCTCGTTTAAGACTTTTCGCGCGGCGTCAGGCCCTGCTCTAAACGTAAGATCGACTATGTTGCGTTCGAGTACTTTTGCAGCAATCGCTCCCGGTTCGGAAGGCTTTTCTTTCTGGGTGGGGCCGCCTCTTCGTCCTGCCCTCACAGGAGCAGGAGTGGCCGTAGGAGCAGCTTTTGGTTCTTTTTCTTCGGTCAACGGCATGCGGTGGAAAGAAGTCACCCCATCGATTCGTGCGTCGAGCAGAATGTTGATGAGCATCTGAACTTGGGACAACTCCTGTCCGAGGAGCGGTGCGACGGCTGTTCGCGGCAGCGCAGTCGCAAATTCGTCAAACCCGAGACGAAAATTCTCCGGGAGTTTGATGTTGTTGGCGCGCGCCCTATTGAGAGTCGCGACAGTAGCCTGACGCAAACGCGATTGGAATTCATTGGGGGCGAGTGGCGTCTCGGGGATCATTTCCTTTTTTAATTCCTCTTTAAATTTGTCCAGCATCACATGGTAGTTTGCGATGTAATCCTTCAGCTTGTGATAGTTGGCGTCGTTTGGGAATGGGTCGAGTGTCTCCAGCCGGGCGCGTTCCGCGGTTGCCTTATCGAACTCACCCCTGGCGGTCGCCAATTTGCTCCCTGTCGAATACAAAAGAATCATCGTAATCACCATGCAGATTCCGAAGGCGATCAGGAGCGCGCCAAGCAATCGATTCTGGCGAAACCAATTCATTGGAACTTCATCGGCCGGCGAAGGGTGAGTTGGAGCTCATAAGGGAAAGCCCACTCCCGATCGCTTGGCACTGCGTTGGATCTAATTACGCGCTCAGGTTTTTTCTCATCGACGACAAAAAATGGCGACTGCGCGAGGTTACGAAAGTAATCGACGACTAGTTCCTGCTGTTTCGGGTTATACATGTAGAGACCGCGTACATAAATGCCGTCAACGGTTAAACCGGTCCCGGATGTTTTTGCTCCAGTTACCGAAGGGGATGAACCGGCTGGCCGCGTGATCGGGGCAGTCTCAGCGGCGCGTTTTTCGCCAGTACCGAGCAGCTTTTCCCCAGACGTAGCGGCAAGCTCCGTGATCCAGATATCCGATTCCGGGAGGCGCGCGTTCAGCTCTTGCAGGATTTGCGGCCAGAAACTGCGATCATTAATTGCGTTAATGAGCGGTGTTGCGATGGCATCCAGTGAAGTGGCTTCTTTCTTGAGCTTATCAACACGCCCTTCGGCCAGCCGCATGAGATCGATCTTTTGCTGCAGTCGTTGGGTGCTCTGCCGGGTCACCTGAGCCGCTCGCGCGAAATAGGCTGACCAGCCCAGTAGAGCGAGAAGAAAACAAGCTGCCGCCATGATAAAGAAAGGCTGGCGTCTTTCCATTTCCTTCCGGCGAACGACGCTTTCGGGCAGGAGGTTCAACTCAATGGGGCAACTGGTCACGCTGCGAAGCGCTAGGCCGACTACTTCGCCAAGCAGATGCGCCGATTGCGTAAGCTCTCGTACAGGCGCTGACTCCGCGGCCGTAATGTTGCGGAGCGGATTAAAGAATTCGACCGGGACCCGCAATTTCTCGTGAAAAAATTCGCGCATGTAAGGCATGCTGCTGCTTCCACCAGCGAGAAAAACGCGCTCCGGCACGCCCCCCTGCTGCTGCGCGCGATAGCGACTGATGGAGCGCATCAACTCCGCGTGCAATCGCGTCATCGTGCTGCGCGCTATTTTCGAGACCCGCGCGATCTCGGGGTCAGTCGGTTCAGCATATGGGCCGCCAAGGCTGACAAAGGCGTCGCGTTTCTTGCGAAATTCCGCCGCGGCAAATGACTCGCCGAACTCTTTGGCGACCGCGGCGGTGATCGAGCTGCCGCCAATTGGAACGCTGCGCATGAAGACTTTTCCCGGCTCGATGAAAACGAGATTTGTTGTTCGCGCGCCGATATCTACAAGCAACGAACAACCTGTGGTATCCGCATAATTATATCTGAAAGCATTGTATAGCCCTGTCGTCGCAATGCCGATTTTGTTGGCGCGCAAGCCGGATTCTTCAATAGCAGCATTGATGTTTTCAAGATAGTCGGCTTTGATCGCGACAATTACGACCTGGATTTGTTCGTCCATACCGCCTCCGACGACCTGGTAATCCCAAACCACTTCATCGATTGGGAACGGTACGTTTTGTTGCGCTTCAAACCCGATAATCCGCTCGATTTTCTCTTCTTCCACCCGAGGCAACTTAACAAAACGCAGGAAAGCAGACTGCGCACCGACCGCGTAATTGACACTGCTGCGTTTGATCCCCACCTCATCCAGCATTTCGCGCAGCGCGGTCGTGATTTGCGCTGGCCGCGTCCCCTCGCCTGCTGGATCAGCCAAAATTTCCCGGAACCGATAATCCAGCAGCATCAAGCCTCCATGGGTCTGGACGCGAAACTTCGCCAGACCAACGGTCTGGGCTCCGATGTTAAGAGTGATCAGACGGGCCGGTGCGGGCATTCCCTTAAAAGCTCCAAATTCAAACATCCAAGTCCCGAACAAATCCCAAGCTCCAAAGATCAGAGCTGTTCAATGCTACTCCTTCCGTTGCGGTTATCCAGATTTGGAATTTCTGTTGGAGGTTGGGATTTCGGATTTCCAGCTTAGCGCGCGGTTTTGATCTGCTCGTAGCGGTCCCAGAAGAGAGGCGCAAATGGTGTCTGATCCTTGTTAAGAACAAATCCGGAGGTCCCGTGGAGGTTCGCGAACCATTGTGGCTGCGCTCGGGCAAGGCTGGCTTCGGCTTTCACCACACCCTGCTGCACGATCTGCACCGCTACATTCTGACATGAATTCTCCGTGATTGGCCGATTATTTGCGAAACGGTCAAGGGCGCGCGGCGGCACGTACATGACCGACCGGTTCTCGCGGCCGGCAGGGATATTCACATGGGTCACATCGCCAGTGAGCAGCGTTCCATTGAAAAGAATGTAATACTTGAAGATCAGCTCGTCGGTTAAGTCGGGCAAAGCTGAAAATTCAACCTCCACTTCCAGCCAGCGATCGCGCCGATCCGTTGGATACTGCTTTGCGCCCGCGTAGGCGAACTGGGGCGTCGAAATCAGGTTCTTGCTGATTTTCGTGATTTGGAAATCGCCACCGGCTGGTGCTCTGGCAGGTCCTTGCGCAAAGGTAATGAGCGGCGTGAAAACGATCAGGGCGAGCGAGTTTACTTTCATAGATTATCGTGATCGTGCTATGGCTCAGTCCGCCTGATATGACGCATCAAAATTCCGAGCAATTCATGATCACGCGGCCTCGGCAAATCTCACTGCGACAGATTATTTTGCACTTTTCCTGCACCGCCTCTTCGCCACAGACCGGGCAGATGAGAGACTCCAGTTTCGCCGGGGATTCATCTTGAGGAAGTGAAAGTGCGGAACCGCGGGAATCGTCCGCTCGACTCTTCGTATGCCGTGCCGACTGTGATGTGGAATTTGTCATTGCCAACCTCGCCCATCATGTAAGTCTGCCATAGATCGCCACTGGATTTGCCACTCCAGCGCCCGTACAAAACGCCCACTTCCCCGCTGGAATAAACCGGATGCAACGGCGAGCTGATCACTTCGACAAGCGAATCTTTTGCATCTGCCGACTCGCCGGCGCGACCTGCGTTTGTCTTCTTTGCTGCCGCCGGCGCAAGGAACGCGGCAGGAAAGAGATCAAGCGGCGCTGTTCCCATCCGGCCCAGGTCGGTCGAAACCGGCAGTCGCTGTCCGTCCAAAAGCGCGAATACTGGAAGGTTATGAATCAGCGCGAAGCTATCCACCGTGCTGAAAACGTCTGGTCGGTACAGAGCCAAGGCAGAAGGGGCATTGAGCGTTTCTTGCGCCGCCACAGAAAAGTAAAGACAGACAAAGCTGACAGCGATAAGGAGCACACGCTTCGCCACGAGGCAATTCACGGCCAAAAAAGCCGGAGCGTCAATGAAATCTTGTTCAAATCGAGCAAGCCCATGTGATTGGTGATTCGTTACACCGTTACATCGTTACAAGCGGTACATCGGCCGCTCGGCATTTGTAACCATTTAACCTTTGTAACTGTTTTAACACTTCAACGGTTCAACGATTCCTTGAAATACTTGATCGTCTTTTGGATTCCTTCTTCGAAACTGACTCGTGGTTCCCAGCCGAGAATTTTTTTGGCCCGCCCGATGTCGGGCTGGCGCACTTTCGGGTCGTCCACTGGGAGCGGTTTATATTCAATTACCGATTTTGTTCCCATTATGCGAATGATTTCGTCGGCGAATTTTTTGATCGTCATTTCCTGAGGATTGCCAAGGTTAACCGGCTCGTGGAAGTCGCTCATCGCGAGCCTAAAGATTCCGTCGATCAAATCGGAGACGTAACAGAACGAGCGCGTCTGCAAACCGTCGCCGAAGACGCTGAGCGGCTCGCCGCGTAATGCCTGCCCAATAAATGCCGGTACAACGCGCCCGTCGCGCAAACGCATTCGCGGTCCGTACGTGTTGAAGATGCGCACGATTCTTGTGTCCACGCGGTGATAACGATGATAGGCCATGGTGATCGCCTCGGCGAAACGCTTGGCCTCGTCGTAAACGCCACGCGGCCCGATCGGGTTGACATTGCCCCAGTAATCTTCCTTTTGCGGATGCTCAAGCGGATCGCCGTACACTTCCGAGGTGGATGCGAGAATGAATGCCGCTTTTTTGTCCTTCGCCAGACCGAGCGTGTTATGCGTGCCAAGCGCGCCGACTTTTAGCGTCGGAATCGGCAGTTCCAAATAATCGATCGGGCTCGCCGGCGACGCGAAATGAAAGACGTAATCAATTTTTTCCTCCGGTAGAAAAATGAAATTGGAAACATTGTGCTTGATGAACCGGTAATTCTCATTCCCCGCCAGATGGCCAAAGTTCGCCGTGTTGCCAGTGATCAGATTATCGATGGCGATCACGCGATGACCTTCCGCCAGCAAACGGTCGGTCAAATGCGATCCCAAAAAACCGGCGCCACCAGTCACCACGGAAACGGGCTGGGATTTTTGCGCAGGCATGGATCGTTTATCTACTCAGTCGTCCGGCCGATATCCAGCAAGAAACAATCCCTTTGTCAGTCTGGAATTTTTCAATTGACCATTGTCGATCCACCGGACGCCATCATTTGCTCAGGTTAACCGCGGCGGTGCTCAGTTCGTGTGCCGAACTTCCACCCCCACGACGAGCTCGTTTCCGTCGATGTTTCCATCGTTGCCAGTTTGCCGAAACATCGAAACGTGTTCAACATTCAACGACATGCGCATTCTTTCAGGCATTCAAGCGAGCGGCGTACTGCACATCGGCAATTACTTCGGCATGATGCGGCCTGCCATAGCGCTCCAGGTAGAGGGCGAAGCGTTTTATTTCATCGCTGATTACCACGCGCTCACTACGGTGCGCGATCCGAAAGCGCTGCGTGAGAACACGCGCGGGGTCGCGCTCGATTTCCTGGCGTGCGGACTCGATCCGCAACGTGCCACACTTTTTCGGCAATCGGACGTTCCGCAAGTGACCGAGCTGGCGTGGATTTTATCAACGGTCGCGCCGATGGGTTTGCTGGAACGCGCGCATTCCTACAAAGACAAACTTGCGCGCGGCTTGAGCGCGACAGCCGGATTATTCAATTACCCGGTGCTGATGGCAGCCGATATTTTGATCTACGACAGCGATGTCGTGCCGGTTGGCAAAGATCAGAAACAGCACATCGAAATCACGCGCGATCTTGCTGCAAAAATGAACGAGACTTTTGGGCCAATTTTTAAATTGCCCGAACCGCGTATTGAAGCCGCAACGGAAGTGGTTCCGGGTCTTGACGGCCAGAAGATGAGCAAAAGCTACGGCAATAACATCGACATTTTCAGCGACGAAAAAGAGACGCGGAAACGCGTGATGAGCATCGTGACCGACTCGACGCGGGTGGAAGCGCCCAAGGACCCCTCAAGATCGACAATTTTCCAACTTTACTCGCTGGTTGCCTCAAAGGACCAAATCGCCAACATGCGCGAACGATTTCAAAAAGGCGGCACCGGTTACAGCGATTTCAAGAGGGAATTGTTCGAGAAGCTTTGGGAATATTTCGCCCCAATGCGCAAATGCCGCGAAGAAATCCTCGCCGACAAATCGTATATCGACAATGTCCTCGCCCGCGGCGCGGAGCGCGCAAACCAAGTTGCTGATCACGTTATGACGCGCGTTCGCGCTGCTGTTGGCCTGTAGGGAGACCCGAAACCTTTCGGGGTTGCACTTTCAGAGGACAACATTGCAGTCAGACGCTTTGGTCATTTCGCGGAACGCGTTGAATAAACCAGTCGACGATTGCCGACAGCGTGTGCGCGCCTGACTCGTCGTGCAATTCCCACGCTGACGGGGATCAATGCGCGGCCCTTGTTTGCAATGTCCGCAGTGACTGATCAAGCTTCTCCTGGGGGGCGTTCGCAACGGACGTGACTGTGCCGCTGGCCGGCTTGCGGAATTTGGCTTCGAGGCGACGGACGACGGCGACGATGCCTTCGACCGAAGCTAAGCGGTGAAGCAGAAACTCGCCGCTCGATGCCTCAGCGAGGGCAAGCTGCGCACTCGCGTGAACCGTCCCAAGGTGATTGAGATACTGGCCACCGGGTGGGAGCCGGAGTAATTGCGATGGTTCGGCAGCCTTCTGAAGTCCGAGAAAGCTGTTGAAAGGAAGTTCTGTGACGCTGGCTTTCATATCATGGTTAGCAAATAGGCCTTTTTAATCTTTCGACGAATAAGTGCAACGCTCGTAAGACGCCGCTACACTTGCTCGCAATGGCTAGTCTTCGATTTCACATTGTTCCCGATGCGAAAACGAACGAGGTCGTGGGCAATCACGGCGGCGCGATCAAGATCAAGCTGCGTGCGCCGGCGATGAAAGGAAAGGCGAACGCCGCGCTGCGCAGTTTCCTGGCGGCAGAATTGCAAATCTCCGAACGCCAGATCGCGCTGAAACGCGGCCAGAAATCACGCGACAAGCTGATTCGTATCGAAGGACTAAGCTACCAAGATGTGCGGCGCCGTTTGCTCGCGAGAACCTGAGAGAATCGACAGTTACTCGATGATGATTTTGCGCGATCTCAGCGGCTTTGAGTTCGGCGCGCGGGTTTGGTTTGCTGCGGCGGTTTCGGCTGCGTCTGTGCAGCGGTGTCGCGGTAAAACAAAACGCCGTGCGCGCGCAGATTGGTAATCAGCGCGTGCAGATCATTCGCCAACTGCTGATCGTTTAGCAGTGCCGCTACCAAACCGTTCCCCTGCGCCGCGGCGCGCAGCACCTTTTGCAGGTTGTCAGCTGCCTTTTTCGCCGACGTCATTGTAGAATCCGCCTTCTCGATCACGCCGTCCAATTTCTTTGAGGATTCTGCCAGCGAACCAGTGGCCTGATTCAAATGTTCCATGCTTGCCTTCAGATTCTCCATGTTCTCGGAAGAGAGCGTGTCTTGATTCAGCCGCGCCACGGTGGTGTCGACCTTTTGCACAGTGCCGCGGAGATCGTTCACGAGCGCGCCGCCTTCGCGGGTGAGATCGTCAATGCCGGTCTCGCGTGCACCATCGACATAGGCATTCGGCGGCAGATAAGCTTTTGGCAGCCCGGGCGGTATCGTTACATTTACGAACCGATCGCCAAGCAAACCGGAACTTCCCACCGTGAATTTGGTTCCTTCAGGGATCTTAATGTAATCATAAATTTTCAGCGGTACAACCACGCCACCACCTTCGCGAACCAGCCGCGGACCGCCTGCGACTTTTCCAATTCTCGCCCCGGCGAGCAAGACATCGGTGCCTTTCAACAGTCCGCTCGCATCTGCGAAGCGGACCGTCAGCGGATAATACGTCTTGAAGCCTTCCCCAAGGCGGCCGAATTGCACAACCAGCGCGCCTAACATCGCCAATCCCACAAAAACGAAAACGCCTACTTTAAATTCCAAACCTC
>Ga0209690_1000716_pt1 | contig 17882 bp, 21 predicted proteins | sample GraSoiAngelo_150_FD_186164 | JGI IMG/M metagenome (GOLD analysis project Ga0209690, IMG submission 186164) | Grasslands soil microbial communities from the Angelo Coastal Reserve, California, USA - 14_1009_09_40cm (SPAdes) (version 2) | ecosystem: Environmental > Terrestrial > Soil > Grasslands ...
TTCGCGACAAGTGAAGCTTACGGCGCCAATTTCGCCGGCGAATGGTTGTAGCTATGAGGTTTCTCGTTTTAAAGATGCGGAGTCCTCAAGCCGGGACGGGCTCGATAAGGAACAGCGGAATTTCGCGGCCTGCATGGGCCCGGTAATTGGGAAACTCTGAATAAGCGGCGTCGGCCCGCTTCCACCACTCGTCCTTCTCTTGGTCGAAGACTTCGCGGGCGCGCATCTCGTGCTTGACCGAACCATCCTGCAACTCGACAAGCGGATTGGCGACGAGGTTGTAATACCAGAACGGATTCTTGGGTGCGCCTGCATGAGAAGCGACTACGGCGTAAACGCCGTTGTGTTCGATCCTCATCAGAGGGATCTTACGGATCTTGCCGGACTTTGCGCCTTGGCTGGTTAGCACAATCACCGGCTTGCCGTTTTGCGTGCCGCCCTCGGCGCCATTGGTCGCTTCATACAATTCCACCTGCCGGCGAACCCGTTCGCTGGGGCTCGGTTCGTATTCACCATTGAGAGGCATATTGAAACTCTCCTTATCGAAGTCGGTTACGTTCTTTTCCTGTGTGTTCACCGGCGATTCGTCGACATCCTGGTCAACGCTGAAACTTGTCACCGCCTCCCCTGGCATCGCGTTGGACACGCGGCGACTCTCCGACCCGATCTAATCTTTCGGACTTCAGCGGAACATAACAGAGTTAAAAGCTTCGCCTCAGCCCTCTACAAACTCCATCTCGCTGATGTCGATCGAAATCAGCACAGGATTCGGAATTCGATGTCCTCCCCCATCGTCTCCGTAGATTCTTCTCTGAGTAGGAACTTTGATCCCATCGATATCGCGATAGTCGTAGGCGTAGTTCAAACCTCGAGCGGCTCCGAGAATATCTACCGTATATTGATGCCGACGCAGAAGACCGTCATGCCCGAAGTAGGAGACTTGCTCCTTCGTGTGGGTCGCGACGCCATCGGGGAATATCGCCTTTAGGCGCCGCCATTCTTCGCCGTTCTCATTCCAAGGAGAGATTTCCTCAACGAAGAAGCCAGGGTAGGTGTAAAGAAATGGTATCGTCAGGTATGTCCAAAGCGCGTAACTGCAAAAGTATGTAGCATGCAACTCATCCCACGGTGTCTCGAACAAGTGCCCTTCGAACGAAGCCCTCGGATTTAACCGTTGGAAAAGCGGATCACCCGTTTCAGTCTCAACCGCGACTCGATCGGGGTCGAATATTAATTTTCGCCCTTGGCCGACTAGATGGGTAACCATGTGTTGTTCGCGAATCGGCATTTCGATGCGAATGTTGTTGAAGAGATATGGTTGTCCCTTGATGACCCATGTAGAGCCCGAAATGGACATTCCGGCGATCAAGCCCTTTAGCTTATTCCAGCGATCCAACCCGCCGTGCGCATCCAACGCGATCGCTAACAACTCGTTCATTTGTTTCTCCCGGAACACTTTCGTAAACGCGTTATCGAGCAGCCGAAACGGGCGAAACTATCTACACAGGAAACGTTGTGCCAAACATCGTGAACAACGTGTCGAATGCCTTCAGAACCAGCGCCTTGTTTCGTGCTTCCTTCGACTCAGCCATGTTTTTGCTCTTAGTTAAACTACGTTCATGCTACGGGTGCCTAATGGGTGTCGAGCCACTTCCGGATATTCGAGACGGTATCCTCGTAGAACGTCTTGTAAAGACCGTGCGATACGTAGCCGATATGCGGCGTTGCCAGTACGTTGTCCAGCGTCCGGAAGGGGTGAGACGGAGGCAGCGGCTCAATGTCGAATACGTCGATCGCCGCGCCGGCGATTTGCTTGTTCTTCAACACGCTGATCAAAGCTTGCTCTTCGACGATCGGCCCGCGCGACGCATTGATCAACAGGGCCGTTGGCTTCATTCTCTCCAGCTCCGCGGCCCCTACCAGGCCGCGCGTACGGCTGCTCAACACCAAATGGATCGTCAGGATATCGGCCCGCTCGAACAGCTGGTCCTTGGAAACCAGGATTGCGCCCGCGGCTTTGGCGGCCTCGGGCGTCATGTTCTGGCTCCAGGCAATCAGATTCATTCCAAAAGCGCTCCCGACCCGCGCGACCTGTGATCCAATCCGCCCAAGTCCCAGAACGCCCAGGGTCTTTCCACGGAGATCCGTGCCCACTGTTTGCTGCCAGCCGCCGGATCGGACGGAGTTGCTCTCCGTCACGATATGTCGCGCAGAGGCCAAGATCAGCGCCCAGGTAAATTCGATCGTCGGGTCCGACCTATACCCCGTGTGAACCACTGCGATCCCATGATCGCCCGCGGCGGCGACATCGATCGACGCGTTTACAGGTCCCGTCGAGGCAATGAGCTTGAGATTGGGAAGGCGCTCAATGACGTTGCGGGGCAGCGGTGTTCGCTCGCGCATTACGCAGACCACGTCGAACGGCAGGAGGCGCTCGACGATTTCGTCGAAATTTGACAAATGGTCATTGAAAACGGTGATCACGGCGCGCCCGGCGAGCGGTGACCAGTCGGCCATCTCCAGCGACGCATTTTGATAATCGTCTAGGATGGCTATGCGGATCATTTCCGTCACACTCCTTGCAGCAGGGGCCAGCCCGATTCGCCGACTTCCATCCGTACGAGCTTGGCGTCCTCGATGCCGCTTTCGTGGGGAATCAGAAAGCCGCCATCGGTCGTAACATAGAGCACCTTCTCGTCGCTGGGCGCTCTTCCGAAGGCGCAGGCCGTGCTTCCGACCATCCCCTGTTCGGGGCCAGCCAATGTTGTGCGAGCGCCTGAGGGGTCGAGGCGAACCAGAGTGTGTTCGGGATGCGTGGTGATGTAGACCGAACCGGACATCCCGAATGCGAAGTCGTCGGCCTCGAGACGCGTTGCCGCTATTTCGATATCGCCGGCGGAGCCATCCGGCTGGATCGGCACGCGGACCATCAACCTGCGACCTGAGACACTGATCCACGCCCAGCCCTCGCGGATCTTGATCCCGTTCGACCCCGGATATCCGGGCACAACCGGCCTAAGCCGATCCCCCTGAAGCCACACTTCCCAGCGGCCAGGTTGGTCAAGATCGATCGCCAGGATATGGCCGGAGGCGCTCTCGCAGGCCAAGAGCGTTCGCCCATTCGGATGCAGCGTGCACCCGTTCATGAAGAGGGCGTCCGGAAGTTCACACCATTGGCGGACGGCACCGCTCGGCTCGGCTCGCCAGATATATCCAGGCCCCTCGCGCAGCGTTCCGCCGGTCATCCAAAGCACGCCGCTCGCATCAAACGCAAGTCCCATCGGCGGTGCCGGAACTTCCGCGAACATGGTCGTCGCCCGTGTCGCCGGATCGTAGCGATCGACGCGCTTGTGCGAATAGACGGTGACGAATACCGCACCCTCAGCGTCGATCGCTAGGTTCTCCAGGAACGCGGGCGCCCTCCACCTCGCCACTGTAGTAGCTGTGATTGGAGCGAACTTTCCCCCATCGTGATCTGGATAGTAGTCTTCTGTCGGTGTGACCATCTGATTTCTTCTCTCTTGTCGCCGCATCGGCAACTTTCAGCGGCTGCTTCCCGAAATTCTCGCCTGCAAACAGGCGCAACCGGTGCCACCTGGGCACTGAGCCTAAGCGGTGGGAGCCTTCCCGTGATACGCAGGCGCAAAGACATCCTGTACAAATTTTTCAAACGAAGTCGGTGTGCTGTTCTCCGGAGAACGCGGCTCCTGCGCAGCGAGGATTCCTGCATTGATGGCCTTGTACATCTCGATGTACACCGCGGCTGTCTTCGGCGGCATACCCATTTGCGTCAACACCTGCTGCACCTGGTCATACGGAAACTGCTCGTAACGCAGATCCGGTTTGCCAATGCCGCGCGCAATCGCCGCGGTAACTTCCGCCATCGACAGGTCGCGCTCGCCAAGCAGCTCGCGCGTTTGCTTGCCGGAAAAATCCAGGTCCAGGAGGCGCTGCGCGGCGTAGTCGCCGACGTCGCGCGTCGCGATCATGGGCAGCTTCAGGTCGGGTAGCAGCGCACCTCCCAACATTCCCATCCCATGAATCATGCCGATCGCCGCCAGATTATTCTCCATGAAATACGCGGCGCGCAGGTGCAGAACGTTCAAACTGCTGATCGCGTTCAGTTTTTGCTCCGAAGAATGCAGCCCCGCAATTGGCCCGGTGCCTTCCGGAACCTGCGCGCCGTAGCTGCTCAAGTGTACCGCGTAGCGCAGGCCGGACTCCTTCACGGCTTTCGCGATCGCATCGCTCTCTCGCTCCTGGTCCTCCCGGGAGGTCACGGGCGTCAACATCAAGTATGCCGCGCGCGCGCCGCTGAAGGCTTTGGTGAGCGCAGGCGCATCGCTCACGTTGGCCGTGACCGCTTCCGCGCCTTTGCGCACAAAGCGCTGCAGTCGCCCCGCGTCCCGCCCCATGACGCGCACCTTCTCCCCCTTCAATAGCAAGGTATTGGCGATGATCGAGCCGGTGTTCCCGCTCGCCCCCACAATCACATACATGGCGTCTGTTACGACAGCTATGTTCTCTTTAAGGCTATTCATATTCGTTTCTCCTTCTTGTAGGTACAACCGCCTCAGAACCTCAACATTCATGTCATCTCCTTTGGACGTCAATGTCGTCACTCGGGCCTTCGGACCGATCCCGCCAAAAAAGTCTCCGCCCTTTCGGTCAGATCTGCGCCCTGCCACCGTCAACGAACAGTTCGATACCCGTGACGAAACTGGAGTCATCCGATGCCAGAAACAACGCCGCCTTGGCAATTTCGTCGGGCTCCCCCATGCGTCCCATCGGGATCGTGGACACAATCCTCGCAATGGCGTCCTGAGGTTGCTGATCCACAATCGGTGTATCGGTCGGACCGGGGCTAAGGACGTTTGAGCGGATACGACGGTCCTTCAGCTCCACGGTCCAGGCCCGCACGAAATTCCGAATGGCGGCCTTCGTCGCGCCGTAGACGCCGAATGCGGGAGTACCTTTGACACTCCCGACGGAGCCGGTCAGAATGATGGAGCCACCATCATTCAGTAGCGGTAAGGCTTTTTGTACCGCGAACAGTGTTCCCTTTACATTGATGTTGAAAAGTTTGTCGAAATGCTCTTCCGTGATCTTTCCCAACGGAGCAAACTCAGCGACACCGGCGTTAGCGAAAAGAATATCGATTCGCCCCTTCGCCTTGACGATTTCGTAGAGACGATCAACGTCGGCCAGTTTGGCAACGTCTCCCTGAACGCCTGTAACGTTTTGCCCGATTGCCTTCACGGCCTCGTCGAGTTCCTTCTGGCGACGGCCTGTGATGAAGACGTAGGCACCTTCGTCAACAAACAGCTTAGCTGTCGCGAATCCTATCCCACTGCTCCCTCCCGTGATGACCGCAATCTTACCTTCAAGTTTCTTGGACATTGTTTTCTCTCTTGTGCTGAGTTGTGACGAACCTAAAATGTGTCGGGCCTAGCCGATGCCGCTAGCGCTCACTTCGGAAACGCGTCCCCGAACATAGGCAGGCCGCTCTTTGACTGCTCCCTCGTGACCTCGTCTTGAATGACATCCCAGTGCTCGACCAGAATCCCATCCTTGATGCGCACGATGTCGGCGGCGATCCAATTCACAGGGGCGCCGAAGCCTGAAAATCGCCCGTGAACAATCACGAAGTCTCCCTCAGCCACAATCGTTCTGGATTCATACTTCAGCGTTGGGGGGATACTCTTGATTAGATTGAACAGGCCATCGCGGCCGGGCTCGATATGAGCACTGTGCTGAATGTAGTTAGGTGACCAATAGCGCTCAGCCGCTACGTAGTCACGCTTATTGAACAGCGTGTCAAAAGCTTCAAGCACCAGCGCTTTGTTTTTCTCCTGTATCGTCTGACTCATAATAATTTCCTCATCCTTTCGAAAGGGTCACCCGCCGCATCGTCGATTAAACTTGCCGTTCAGGCATTCATTCCGCCATCCACGGTAAGATTCGCCCCGGTGATGTACGAGGACTCCGGACCGGCGACAAACGCCACCAGCGCAGCGACCTCATCGACTCGCCCGTAGCGGTCGAGCGCCGTGGCGGCCTTCTGCGGCACTGCCCACTCGCCCGCGGCGGGATTCAAATCCGTGTCGATCGGACCCGGCTGCACGTTGTTGACCGTGATACCCCGGCTTCCCACCTCTCTGGACAACCCCTGAGTAAACATCTTGACGGCTCCCTTTGTAGCCGAGTAGGGCACCAGCCCGGGCACCAGGACACGCTCGCCCACGGACGAGCCGATCATGATGATGCGACCGCCGCTCTTCATGTGCTTCAGCGCCGCCAGCGTCGCGACCAGTGTGCCGCGGACATTGGTGTCAATCACGCGGTCCAACTCCTCCAGCGTGGTTTCCTCGAACGTCTTCGGAATGGCCGTGCCGGCATTGTTCACAAGCACGTCGAGCCGGCCGAATGTCGCGATGGTTTTTTCGACCGCGGCTTCGACGGCGCTGGCATCAGTGGCGTCCGCCTGAATTGCGATCGCCTTTCGGCCAGCGCGTTCAATTTCGTTGACAACCGACGCGGCCGCGTCGGCACCTTTCGTGTATGTGATGGCCACGTTCGCTCCGTCCGCAGCCAGACGCTTGGCGATTGCTGCACCGATGCCGCGCGACCCGCCCGTGATGAGCGCAATCTTACCTTCGAGTTTCTTTGACATTCCTAGTTAGTTGACCAATAACGCTCAGCCGCTACGTAGTCACGCTTGGTGAACAGCGTGTCGAAAAGCTTCAAGGATGAGCGCTTTGTTTTTCGATTCAATGGTCTGATTCATCTGATTCTCCGGTTCATGGTTCACGAGAGTGGCTGCAGCGCTATCTCATCGACGCGATCGGGGTAGAAGGCGAAGTGTTCCTTGATCTCGGCGACCGCTGCAAACGGAACTTCGTAGGTCCACACGGCATTCACTGACTTCTCCCCTCCAATGGGGATGCTGTAGTAGGCGCAATCGCCCTTGTAGGGGCAGTAGGTAGAGTGGTCCGTTGGTTCCAGCAATGACATGTCGACATCCTTGACGGGAATGTATTGGACCGCCGGGTAGGTTGACTCACGCAGCGTCAGGGCGTCCCGAGTATCGGCGATCACACGTCCCGCGACGGACACGACGACCCGCACCGGGTTCCGCTCAATTGTGATGGGATGATCCGGCCCTGGGAATCTTATCTGCCTGTCCTTCATAGCTTTGAGTTCCTTCCTGTGCTGATCATGCGCGAACCCCGTCCGAACCTTACTGCGCTAAGATCGTCATGTGAACACGCGCGTTACGCTGCCAATTTGCCACCGTCCGCGGCGATGATGTGACCCGTGATGAAAGACGCCTTGTCCGACGCGAGAAACACGATGGTCTGGGCGATCTCCTCGGGCGTCCCTGCGCGTTTGAGCGGCACGCCCGCAATCAAACCGGCCTTCCGTTCGGCGCTGCCGGTGAATCGATTCAGCATCTCGGTTTCCACCGGACCAGGGGCGACTGCGTTGACACGCACGCCGAACGCTGCCGCTTCGAGCGCGGCCGACTTCGTCAGCCCCTCGACCGCGTGCTTGCTGGCCGTGTACACTGATGCGCCCGGCGCAGCTTTCGATCCCGTGGTTGACGACAGATTCACGATGCTGCCATGCCCCTGCGCCTGCATGACGCGAAGCTCATGCTTCATGCTCAGCAGTGTGCCGAGAACGTTAGTGTCGAAGGTGGCAGCGTAGCTTTCAGCGGACTGCGCTGTTACCGGGCCAGGTTGGCCTTCGGTGCCGGCGTTATTGACGGCCACATCCAAGCGCCCAAACCGCGCGACTGTCTTATCTACCAGGCTGCGCACATCGTCCTCGTGGCGTACATCGGACCGCACAAATTCTGCTTCCGCGCCAAGTTTGCCGAGCTCGCCAACCAGCCTTTGGCCTTCGTCATCATGCCGGCCGGAAACAACAATGCGTGCGCCTTCCTGCGCGAAGGCCAGCGCGGTGGCTCGCCCGATACCTGTGAGTGCACCAGTAATCAAAACAACGGGTTTATTCATCGCAGTTCTCCTCGGCGTTTATTTTTCTCTACCTTGCTCCTTGGCGATCCAATCGCTGATGTAGGGAGGACAGTGAAGGAGACAGACGCCTTCTCCTTGACAGGTCCCAAGGAAGCGAATGACATCTACATCGACCAGGTTCACTTCCTCCAAGTCCAGCGCAATCTTTGATCCGCTCTCTCTGATCTGCGTCTTCAATTCCTCCAAATGCTCCGCTCGCATTCGGCCGATGAGTCGAATCGTTGTGCTGAGCTCATCGGAATACCTTTCGATTTTTAAGGTCATGTTCGATCCGTCTGACGTTCCACGCTCGAACGAATTGCAATGCCAGGACCATTCGTAAATCACATGAATTACCGGCACTTAAACGTTGAGGTCGGGCCGCTTTTTCGGCGTTCGCTGAAATTTCGGCCAGCACCGGTCGGCGTCCGGGTCAGATTTGAGTCCAGCGATCCGATTGCGGCAGGCGAAAGGGCCGAGGGCTAAGTCAAACGCAACAGACTTTGAGCAAGCGGACTATCGAGTAACGTCAGCGGTTTCTAAAGAAGAGAGGTTACGAGGTCTTGAATCGGTGCCGGTTTATTCCTAGTTTCCTGATCTTCGATTCGAGTGTCTGCCTGGGAATGCCCAGCTTGGCAGCAGCGCCGGTTGGACCCCCGACCACGCCCTTGGCTTCCCGCAGTGCGGTTTCGAGCATTTCTCTTTCGCGCTCGACTAGATTAGCGACCAGCGGAACAGACGTCGCAGGTGACTTGGGAGCCACTCGCGTAAGCCAGGTTTCATCTACGGAAAAGGTTTCCCCGTCGCATAGAATCACCGCGCGTTCGATTACATTCTGCAACTCGCGAATGTTGCCCGGCCAGTCATACGCCTGGAACAGGTCCGAGGTTTTCTTGTTTATGTTGCGAATCTTTTTACCAGCTTTTTGGGCGTAACGATCGATCAGGTATCCGACCAATAACGGAATATCGTCAACGCGTTCGCGCAATGCCGGTATTTGGATCGGAAAAATATTGAGACGGTAGAATAAATCCTGACGGAACGTGCCTTCAGCCACGGCTGCACTCAAGTCCCTATTCGTGGCTGCGAGCACTCGTACGTCCACCGAAACCGTTTGGCTCCCACCCACTCGTTCGAACTCCCGCTCTTGGAGAACTCGGAGCAAGGCAACCTGGGTCTCTGGCGGGAGGTCACCTACTTCATCGAGAAAAATTGTTCCGCCGTCGGCCGACTCAAAGCGTCCCAATCGCCGCTGCAGAGCTCCTGTGAACGAGCCTTTTTCATGACCGAACAGTTCGGAGGCAATGAGCGAAGGCGAAATAGCCGCGCAGTTCACTCGAATAAAAGCACGGTCCGAGCGGTTGGAGCGCTTATGTATGGCGCGGGCGATGAGTTCCTTTCCGGTTCCAGTTTCGCCCAATATGAGGACAGTAGAATCGGTTGGCGCCACCTTTGTCACTTGCGACAACACGCGACGAAGTGGCTCGGAAGACCCAACGATCTCTTCGAACATCGAAGAACGGTCGATTTCTTCGCGCAACACGAGATTTTCATTTTGCGTCCGTTCCTCGCTGCGTTTGCGGTCGTCAATATCCGTTCCCGTTGCATACCAACGCACAAGGCGTCCCTGTTCGTCGCGGAACGGGTTGTAACGGATGAGGAACCAACGATACTGCCCATCCTTCCTCAGCGCTCGTTGTTCGATTTCAAACGGGAGACCGCGTGCAAGGGCCGCCCGGCGCTCCTCCCGCAGGCTCTCGAGATCCTCAGGATGAAAGATCCGTGCGCGAAAGTCCGAGGTGATCACGTCTTCCATGGTGAGGCCGGTATAATCGAGCACTGCCTGGTTCGCATAGATCGGAGTGCCGTCCGGGTCCTGGATAACAATGGTCTGGGGTATGGCGTCGGTAATCCGGCGAAGCTCGCGCTCGTCTTCGCGTAGTTTCGCCTCCGTCTGCTTCAGGTCGTCTATGTCCGTATTGGTTCCATACCATTTGACAATCTCGCCGTACTCGTCTTGCAAGGGTTCTACTCGGATGAGGAACCAGCGGTAGGCTCCATCATGGCGGCGGAGGCGCGCTTCGATTTCGCCTCCTTCTCCAGAAGCTACTAGCGCCCGCCACTCGTCCAGCCACTTCGGCAGGTCTTCGGGATGAATTACGACTTTACACCCCCTGCGCTGTACTTCTTCGGGAGAGAGACCCGTGTAGTCGCACCATCGCCGGTTAACAAACTCGTTGGAGCCATCCGGCAAGTTGCACCACGCGAGCGTGGGGATCGTGTCAATGATCTTTCGGAGCTGCGCCTCCGATTTCTTCGTCTCGTTGAGCGCCTTCTCTAACTCCTCTCGGATTAGGGACTGCTCCGGAGCATCCCCATTTCCTTCCGGTTCAGGCATGACTACTTTAGACATGTTCGTTTTGCCTTGGAGCATGGACCCTGTTTCGCGATGAGATTCCGGAGTCTTCATGACTCCTCCTCCGAAAAGCTTTATCGAACTAAGGTTAGCTTACGCCGCCGTATAGTCAATATGAATGTACATAGTCAGATGTGTGCAACGGTGCAACCGACAAAACAAAGTTCAACCAGGCAACGTTCCTTCTTCTTTGTGGTTCCGGCCTAGTTTGTTCACTCCTCGAAGCGTCTGAAAACGAGTGCCGCGTTCGTACCGCCGAAGCCGAAGCCGTTCGTGAGCGCGTACTCCACAACCGCCTCGCGCGCTTCGTTCGTCACATAGTCCAGGTCGCATTCCGGGTCCGGCGTTTTGTAGTTAATCGTCGGCGGCAGTTTCCGCCGGTAGATGGCAAGCACGGTGAAGACGGCTTCTATTCCGCCCGCCGCGCCGAGCAGATGACCCGTCATAGACTTCGTGAATGCCAACTTATAAGCATGCGCGCCGAAGGTCTTCTTGACGGCGAGCGTCTCGCCCCTGTCGCCGAGCGGAGTCGAAGTGCCGTGCGCGTTGATGTAGTCGATCTGCTCAGGATTGATGCCCGCATCTTCAATTGCCCGTCGGATCACGCGGATCACACCGCTCTGCGTCTCGTCCGGGGCGGTCACATGGTAAGCGTCGGCGGTCGCGCCGTAACCGACGATCTCGGCATAAATATGCGCGCCGCGCTGGCGGGCGTGTTCCAGTTCTTCGAGAATTATGATCCCCGCGCCTTCACCGACCACAAACCCGTCGCGGTCGCGGTCGAAAGGGCGTGAAGCACGTTCGGGCTCATCGTTGCGTGTGGAGAGCGCGCGCATCGCCGCGAAACCCGCGATGCTCATCGGCGTGATGGCTGACTCCGCGCCGCCGCAAATCATTGCATCGGCGTCGCCGCGCTGGATAATCTTAAAGGAATCGCCGATGGCGTGGTTCCCGGCGGCGCATGCGGTTGCCGTCGCAGAATTCGGTCCCTTCGTGCCGTTTCTGATCGAGACCTGTCCCGCCGCCATGTTGACCAGTACCGAAACGATGAAGAAAGGAGAGACCCGTCTCGGCCCTTCGCGGAGAAACTTCGAGTGTTCGCTTTCGATGCTCCAGAAGTCGCCGATGCCGCTGCTGATGTAAGTGCCGACCCTTTCGGCGTTCTCATGGGCGATTTTCAAGCCGCTGTCGGCGAGCGCTTCATCCGACGCGGCGATCGCGTAATGTGCGAAAGCGCCCATCTTACGCGCTTCTTTCTTTTCGATGTACCGAAGCGGATCGAAATCTTTGACCTCGCAGGCGAAGCGCACAGGAAAGTCAGTGGTATCGAACTTCGTGATCGGGCCCGCGCCACTCCTGCCCACCATCAACCCTGCCCACGTCGCCTCGACGGTGTTCCCGAGCGGTGTGACCAGACCAAGACCGGTGACGACGACTCGCCGTTTCATCAACTCATGCTCCATGCGCCGCACCCCCCCATCTGTCCAATTCTTGATGCCGTACCCCTCCGCCTGTTAACGCCTACACTTGTGCGATGCCGCCATCCACAAACAATTCCGTTCCCGTGATGTAGCTGGCCTCATCGGATGCGAGAAACACCACGGCCTTCGCGATCTCATCGGCTGTACCGAACCTGCCCAGCGGAACAGTATTGGAAATCATTTTCTTGCGCTGTTCGCCCACTTCTGAAGAAGCCAGCAGGTCACTCAATCCGGGCGTGTCGATGGAGCCTGGACTCACCGCGTTCACCCGAATGCGCCGATCCTTTAAGTCCGTTGTCCATGTCCGCGCGAACGAACGCACGGCGGCTTTTGTGGCGCTATAAACGCTATTCGCCGAGAATCCCTTACTGGCCACAATAGACGCGTTCAGGATGATTGAGGCGCCATCCGGCAGCAGCGGAAGCGCCTTCTGCACCGTGAAAAGGAGGCCTTTCACGTTGATGTCAAAGATCGAGTCATAGAGATCCTCAGTTATCGACCCGAGCGGCGCATACTTCGCAACACCGGCATTCGCGAACACGATATCGAGCCTGCCTTTCTCTCGCTTGATTTGTGCGAAGAGGCGATCATGATCGCCAAGGTTCGACACGTCTCCTTGCACGCCGGTTACATTTCTCCCAATCTCCTTTACTGCCGCAGCCAACTCCTGCTCACGGCGTCCCGTGATGAACACGTACGCGCCTTCGTTCACGAACTGCTTCGCCGTCGCCAGGCCAATGCCGCCATTGCCACCAGTAATGAGTGCAATTTTTCCTTCCAGCTTACCCATTTATTTCTCCTTTGTCGGCAAGTTTCTTGTTCTCCACACCAATAGAACTCAGATACCGCTTCAACTCTGGAGGCAACGTTTCGAACCACTGCTGTTCTGCGCCAGGCCGTGGCAGCACATGACCGTATTCCACCATATCGTCTGGCGCGAGGCTGCAGAGATAGACCCAAATCGCGCTCTCCTCCACTCCGGAGATTTCACTTATCGCCTGTACAATACCAAGCATGAGCCGCTGCCGCTGCTCGCTGGTTTCTGTAGGTTGTTTAACAGCCCGGCTTTAACGACGCACACATAGGTTGGCATAAAGACTCCTTCCGCCCATTCCGTGCAACAAGAGACGCTTTAGTCCAGGGTGCTGGCTTCAAAATGTGACGCTAAACGCGTTATTCCTCCCGCCGTCGCCAATCCTACGCATCGGCCGTCGGACGGCAGAATCCAGCTCAGGGTAGCTTGTCGAAAAAGAGATAAACGGCGGCAATCCGGCCGTCCCGGGCAATGATGAAATCAGTCCCGGCGCAAGCTGGCGCCTCACCAGGGCGGCCCGATACCCATTGGATCCGCCCGCCATTGCCCAATTCCTCGGGCCCGGCAATTGGCTGATATCGAAAGTCAGGGTGAGTAGACTTGATCGCGCCCGCGACGCGATCGATCTCGTCGCGGCCACGGTAGACGCCCCTGGGCTCGTAGAACACGCAATCTTCGGTGAATATCTCGTCGATGGCCGCCCGCCGACGGGCGGGGTCGTTTTCACCGAAGACGTCGTGAAGATTGCGGGTCAGCAAGGTCGATATGCTGTAGGACATAGCTTGTCTCCTCTCGGCATCGAGTGCGGCTTGCGATGTCTGCTTTCGCGGCCAACCGACACGTTGAAACCGAGATCTTGTCGGCACCGATCGTGAAACAGTGATCCATCAGAAGCGGATCAGGCCGGTGCGGTCGAACGTGCCGTCAATCTTTACGGTTACAATGGTCTGCCCGTCACGCGCGGCTACTCCCTAACGTCCAGCGCGACATTAACCGCGAAGATCTCCTGATTGGCCCATTCTTTGATCTCAACGATGCCGCAAAATTCCCGCCCCACGTCTTTGACGACGGCATCGGGAGCGAAGCTGGAAACGCATCCGTATCACCGGCATTGATTGCCCGGATGTAAGTTTCAACCGGTTTGGGCAGTTTTAGTTCCTTCTTCATTATGTCCTCCAACCTCTTGCTGTTCTCTCAGATCGTGGGGATGTTTCCGCCGTCAATGACGTATTCGCTTCCGGTGATCGAGGACGCTCGATCGGAAACCAGAAATGCAATCAATTCTGCAACTTCATCGGGTCGGCTGGGGCGACCGAGGGGAATCCCGCCCAGCGAATTCATCAGATTCTGCCTCGCGGCAACCGTGTCAGTCCCGGCTTCCGCCGCCAGCCGCTCGATCAATGCCTCGGCAGCTTTGGTTTCGGTGAATCCCGGCGCAACACTGTTGACACGGATGCCGTGCGGGCTGACTTCTTTGGAGAGTCCTTTGCTGTAATTGGTGAGAGCGGCTTTAGCGGCGGCATAACCTAGAGTGGCTTCGAACAACGGCAGCGTTCGCTGGATGGATGAAACATGGACGATGACTCCAGAGCGTTGTTTTAGCATCGCGGGAAGAAAGCCGCGGTCCAGGCGCACCGCTGAAAATAGATTCAGCTCGAACTCTTGCTGCCAAATGTCATCGGTCAACGCCAGCACGCCGCCGCCAGGCGCGGAAGAACCGCCGACGCTGTTGATTAAAATGTCGAGGCCGCCGAGCCGGTCGAAGGTTGTCTTGATAACGTGATCCGCTCCGGCGCGGGTGCTGACGTCAGCCTGAATGAACTGTTCGGGATTGCCGCCTACGGGGATGGTTCTTGCAGTGGCGAGCACCGTACCGCCGCCGCGTACCAGGCGATTCACAATAGCTTCGCCAATTCCCCTGGTGCCGCCGGTGACGAGGATTCGTTTGCCGGTGAATTCGTTTGCGTCGTATGGAACCTTGGATGCGCTCATCGGTGAACCTCCTGGTTTTCGTTCCTGCTGTGACTAGGCAGTAGGGTCAGTAGTTCCTCTAAAGTCAGCATAGCATGCGCAAAGCGCGGTCCATTGATCTCGTGCGCCGCGTGCATGCCTTCCGCATCGAATGCAGCGGTCGCATCCTTGATCAGCGTGACGTGGTAGCCAAGCTCCATGCCGAAGCGAGCGGTGGATTCGATGCAGGTGTTCGCTACAAAACCGACCAGGATGATTTTCTCGATTCCCCGCTGTGTGAGTTGGGCGTCGAGATCAGTATTGGCGAAGCCGCTCTGTCCCCAGTGCTCCAGCACGACGACGTCGCCAGCGCGGGGGCCAAATTCGGGATGAAACTCTCCACCCCAACTTCCGGCGGCGAAGCCTTGGCTTTGGTTCGCTCGAACCTGGGTTGGGTTCATATGTTTCCAGCCAACGTAGTCGCCTTCGCGCCAGCGGTGGTGCGGTACGATAATGACCTGGATGCGCGCCGCTTGGATCGCGGGAATCAGCTTGCGCATGTTGTCGTAGAAACCGACCGCTTCGGCCGTCTCCCTCGTCGCCTCGTAGAACTTCCCCGTTCGCTCATGAAATCGTTGTAAGGGTCGACGATCAGCAGGGCGGTGCGGTCTGCGGTGTAGGTGGTCGTTGTCATGGCTTACCTCCAAATCGGAGTTGCAGCGAACTATGCTCGGCCACCTTTACTCGGCGCCTTGTGCATTCCACGGACCGACGCCGGCGAAATGGGTCGGTGTTATTCGGGTGATGTAACCGGGAATGTTCCGCATCGCAGCCGGCGGATAGTCAGCATTTGGCCCCAGATAGATTCGGGCCAGGCGTTGCAAGAGATCCATTGCGCCGCCTTCGGTCACGCGCGCCGTACCGTAAATCACCACGTATTCGCGCAACCCTTTCGCATTTGTCTTATCGCCGAGCAGAGACAACGCGACTCTTCCGTCGCGTCGAACGTTCCTGACTTTCTTATGCGCAGCCATGTGGCCGATAACGAACTCCTCGTTTTCTATTCCGACCCAGACCACGGTGACCTGTGGGCCGCCGTCTGAATTGAGCGTAGTCAAATGAGCAAGAGGAGCCTTTGGTAGCAGCTCGCGAACGGATTGTGGAGTCTTCATGTGTGTTTCTCCCTTTGGGCGTCTATGCGCCCACGCGGACGATGAGCTTGCCGAAGTTGCGTCCTTCCAGCATTCCGATCAAGGCTTCGGGCGCGTTCTCCAGACCGTCGACGAAGTCCTCGCGATAACGGATGCGGCCCTCGGCGATGCCGGCACCGACCTCGCGCAAGAATGCGGGATAGTGCTCGGCGGCAAATTCGTTGTTGATAAAGCCGCGCACCGTCAGGCTCTTCGACAGGATCTGGCGCATGGTGGCGGGCAGCCGGTCGGTGCCGTCACCCTTTCCCACGCCGTTGTACTGCGCGATCAGGCCGGAGACCGGGACGCGCGCAAACTTGTTGAGCAACGGCAACACCGCCTGCCAGATCGCCCCGCCGACGTTCTCGAAGTAGACATCGATGCCGTTCGGGCAGGCCGCCGTCAGCTGGGCGGAGAAATCGGGGTCGCGGTGATCGATGGCCGCGTCGAAGCGGAGCTCGTCCTGCACATACGCGCACTTTGCGGGGCCGCCCGCGATACCCACCGCCCGCGCACCGGCGAGCTGCGCGAGCTGGCCGACCAGCGACCCGACCGGTCCACTCGCCGCCGCAACGACCACCGTGTCCCCGGGCGCCGGCTTCCCGATCACGCGCAAGCCGCCATAGGCGGTGAACCCGGGCATCCCGAGGACGCCGAGCCCCGTCGTGACTGGCGCGAGAGCCGGATCGAGCTTGCGTAGGTCCGCGCGATCCGACAGCGCGTGCGTGCGCCAACCGGTGTGCGCCAGCACGATGTCGCCTTCCGCGTAGCCGGGATGGTGTGAGGCGATGACCGTCGCCACGGCTTCGCCATCCATGACACCACCGAGCGGGACCGGCTTCGCGTAAGACTTCCGGTCATCCATCTGGCCGCGCATGTAGGGGTCGAGGGACAGATACTGGACCCGCAGCAGCACCTGCCCGGCACGTGGCATCGGGATCGCGGTGTCCTCAAGGCGAAAGTCGCTTGGCTGCGGGCGGCCATGTGGTCGTGCAGCAAGGACAATGTGGCGAGCTTTTCCTTCAGTCATATCGGTACCTCCATCGCTTGTGTTCGTGGCTCCTTTACAGGCTGCCAGTGTCCTCCTGGGATAGGCTCTAAGCCGATGTGGGTACACGAATCCCGTATCTGGGCGCAGGCACGGCATGGCCGAACTGCTGCGAGATGGCGCGGCGTGCAGCCTCGAAACGGGTCCATGCGTCTCCCTCATGGAGACTGGGAATCGTCACCAGTTCGCCTTGGTCGAGCCCAACCAGCGCTGCATCGACCATGTCTTCTGGCGACATGACGATTGACGCGGGGAGGTTCTGGTACGGGAGGCCGGCGCTCTCCCAGAGGTCGGTGGCAGTCGCGCCTGGCAGTACCGCCTGGATACGGATGCCTTTCTCGGCGAGCTCGTGCTGCAGCGCATGGCTGAGCGCAAGGACATAGGCTTTGGTCGCGCCGTATACACCATTGAGGGTTTCGGGCGCGATGCCTACCACCGAGGCGATGTTGATGATCGTGCCTGCGCCACGCTGGACGAATGCCGGCGCGGCGGCATAGGTCAGGCGCGTGAGCGCGGTAACGTTGAGAACGATCATGTCGTCCATGGTCTCAACGTCGGCATGCAGCAACGGCGCGACGGAGGCGGTGCCAGCATTGTTGACGAGCATGGTGATGGCTTGGTCATCGCGCAGTATGCTCTCCACCTGCGCGAGCTCCCCCTTGTCGCTGAGGTCCACTCGCAACGAGGTGACCAAGCGTCCAGTCTCCTGCGTCAGGTGGGCGGACAGTTCCTTGAGCCGCGGCTCATTGCGGGCCACGAGGATGAGGTCGTAGCCACGCTTTGCGAGACGGTCGGCATAGACGGCGCCGATGCCCCGAGAGGCGCCAGTGATGAGCGCAGTGCCCTGCGAGCGGGAATGACGCATACGCTTCTCCTTGTGTGCAAGAGGATCGTTGCTCAGCGCAGCGATCCCGACATGCCATTGCCACAACGACGTCTCCATGACGTCCGCATACAGCTTC
>Ga0209690_1000720_pt1 | contig 17847 bp, 14 predicted proteins | sample GraSoiAngelo_150_FD_186164 | JGI IMG/M metagenome (GOLD analysis project Ga0209690, IMG submission 186164) | Grasslands soil microbial communities from the Angelo Coastal Reserve, California, USA - 14_1009_09_40cm (SPAdes) (version 2) | ecosystem: Environmental > Terrestrial > Soil > Grasslands ...
AGAGTACGGGTCGGTACCGCTGAACATCTAATCTGCGAACGACATCGTAAGTGATCCGCTCCGAGCCCCCGAGAGCGAACTTCGATTCGAGGAGCAGAATGCTGGAGGAAGGCCTCTTTAAAACAAGCTCCACTTCCCTATCTGCCGTTTGCGCCGCGAGGGCACTCATAGTCGTTCACGACCCCTTCGGGTTCCGGTGGCGTGGCCATCGGGCCATCTGATCTCCACGTCTGAGGTACTGGAGCGGACGTTGAACGTCGTCAATCCGCTACCCGCATCGAATCGAAAAGACAGTGCCGTCTGCTCGTTCGCCCGTTTCGAGTCGGTCGCCGTGATCGAAAGCGGCCTCTCGGGACGCGAGAAGCAGAGGGTAACTTCCGGATCGCCAAACCGCTCGTAGTCGATTAGACACTCCATCCGCAAGGTCGCTTTTTGACCACTCCCGGTAACCTGGATGGACATTCGTTCCCTGGCCTCCGAGTAGGCTGCCAAATCCTTCATGGTTGCCACCCAGATCTGTCCCTGACCTCGCAGGCGCGCGATGTGCTGGAATATTTCGTGCATCGTAGCGCGACCCTGGACGGTTACGGCCGAGGGATGGAACCAAAAATGAAAGCAAAGGCCTTTGCGTATTGCTTCGTCGAGGAGGATGGCCGCCTTTGTCGGCTGGTGGTACCGCCTGGATTCGCGCAGCGCCATCGTCTCATAGATTTTGTAGACGCCTGAACTGTCCCGCTCAGGACAGGCCAGAGCGAATCTGGCATCGCGGTGGCGGACCGCCGCCAACCCAAGGCGTGCCAGGAGCGGGAGATGCTGGTGGCCCATAATATTAAAGGGGTACACGAGGGTCCTCGGTTGGATTCCAAAGCGCCCCATCGACCTTTGGCACTCCAAGATTTCCGCGGTGACCAAATCCTCAGTGGAACACTCTGGCGAGAACTCAATATGGCTGAAAGAGTGTGACCCAATCTCGTGGGGGGTTTTGGCCACCTGTATGGACCGAATCAGGTCTGGAGCATACCAGGCCGCGTGCGTCGCGAGGTTGGTCGCGGGGTCATGCTGATACCAGTCGCCGCGCCACCTGCCGTTGTACAGGGGACGGGGCATGTTGCTGTGGTGCAAACCGTTCTTTTTCTCCCCGCACGACTCTAAGAAGAGATGACCCACCGTCGCCCATGTAATCGGTATATCCAGACGGTCAAGCAACTCAAGAATAACTGGGACGTTTGCCCGTTCTCGCAGTCCCACTTCCTCGGCGCGCGCGGTCCCCCACTCACGCCAAGCCCAGGCGAGTTCGAAATCGGCGGAAATGCTCGCCGCGCCGGGAGCATCATTTAGGTAGCGAGTGACCTTTACAGGGCCGTTGGTGGCGCGGGCTGGTGCGGATTTTGACCGCAGGCGGCCGCTAGCCCTAAACAGCGCTCTCAGCAGCGCTGGATTCCGAATAAGCATACCGGTGTAGTAGACTACTTAGCGAGGCGAACCCGCAACTAAGAGAAGTGTACGAGCATGACCACGTGGTCTCGGAAAAATCTGGCGGTAAAGCGTGGGGCTACTGCGCTAGCTCTGCTGCAAACCCAGTTTCTACAACATTGCCACCTGGTCATTTTTAATCGGTGGTATGGGTTCGTTAGAAGATAACCAAAGATGTTTGTGAGCCTCTCACAAAGAATGGTACCGTGAGCACTACGAATCTCCTTACGGTACCCGCCAACGCTGTAGGAACCTACGTGTCCAACCGACTCCACTGCCTGTCGGCTTAGCCTCCCACCGCGGACCGTATTCATGAGACGAAAGTGGATTGTGTCTTCAAGCGGGATCTTGATAACTGCATACCTGCTGATACGTCTGATCTCCTCCAAGGCCTTCCTTCCGTTCGGCAGATGCTCGAGAACGTCAACGAGGAGAACGAGGTCGAACTCCTTTCCCTCGAAGGATGTCGCTTCAATTGAACCCTGCTGAGCACATACAAGATCGGGGTTGTTCACCTTCTGGATTTCTAGCATTTCCGAGCTAATCTCGAGTGCGCACTTGACGACAGGTCTCCCCGTTGCGCGCGCCAAGTGTTCACCAATCATCGACAGCAGGAGGCCAGCGCCCCCGCCGACGTCCAGCAGCTTCAAGGGGGAGGCCGGATGAACTTGTACAAAGTAATCCAAGAGCGGAGCAACTACCCCGGCCTTCCAAGCAGAGTCCTCTGCGTGCAGAGTTGGATTTCTGCGGAGGTACTCTCCGGACAAGTAGAATTGTTCAATGTCTGACTTGGCGCGTTTCATAAGCTGTCTGCGGCGGTTACATCGCAATTGCTGAAGCGCAGCAAGCAGCTGGCACTTCGATGCCGCTGGGTAGCGTATCAGCAGCCGTCATTTCTTCAAACTCTGCGTAAACTATCGCTGTCGTCCAAAACGCGAGACTATTCAGGTAGTTGTAAAAGCCGAAATCCGAGAACTGCATTCCAACAAGATTTCCAGCCAGGATCGAAAACTGCATCAAAGCCACACCCTTCCCCATCTCGTCGCCTGCCTCGGTGCTGCGAAACCGGCGATAGCACGCTCTGAAAAACATAAAATAGATCAGACAGTAAGGGATAGTGCCGACGATTCCCGTCTCGCACATCAAGCCGAGAATCGTATTGTGTTCACCCTCGCCCTGTCCTCTCAGTTCGACGCCGGGAAGTTGCTCGAAGTAATCCCCGCAGTACTTCAAGAAATTACCGTAGCCAAAACCAAACACGGGCCGCTCCAGGAACATGCGCCAACTCGCATGAAAAATGTTGATCCGGTCATCCACTTGTTCGTGTCGTTGGCCGAAGAGGGTGGTCTGATAAGCGGAGAACTTGGATGCGACGCCGGAAAAGTACACGACTACCAGCAGGAGGATTAGGACGCGGATTGTTTTTCTCAAGGGGTTACGGAAAATGGCAAGAATTCCTATTGACGTGGCAGCCTGGAGCCATACGCCTCTCGTATTCGTCCAGTAGGTAGACGCGAGCATCGGCAAAAACGCCAGCCAGGTAACCCACCTCTTTCGGAGGGCGGTATGGCACCAGAGAATCCACAGACCAATGACCACTAGAGCTCCCCCCATCACGGCGGCCTGGCCGAACGGGCCACGCACCCGGTCGAAATGGATACCATAAGCAGGATCAAGAATGACCTTGGGGAAAACGAATGCGTCCAGGTGATAATGTTCGCAAACTCCCGTGAAACCCAAATAGGCACCAATAATGAGGAAGAACACGGACAAGACGGTCATGGAGCGCCGGTCGTAGATCAGCCGCCTTGACATCATGAACAGGGTCGCCGGGACAATGCTAAAATTGAAAAGTTTGCTGAGATATCGGTTGTGGGGTGCAAAGGCTGAACCAAAGGCGAAACAGGACACGAGAAGGATAAAAAAGAACAGCACCATCAATTTTTCTTCGACAAGCCAGCGGACGCTTCGGCCAGACTGTTGGTACTGTCGAAGAAATTCGAAAAGGAGGACTCCGTAGAGAATTCTATCCGGGCCAATGTTAATCCCAATTCCGATGGCGCCGTAGTTGGTCTTGTCGTTACACACAAGGCTGACGACAAGCCACAGGCCAAAGAAAACCAAAATCCGTGGGGTACTCACTGGGCAGCTTTGACTGAGAAAATCCTGCTGTTCGAGGGTTGTAGCCGGCCCCGTTTACGGGCCGACACGAAGTGCCGCGGGCGGAGATGGACGGGAGCCGGCCGTCGAATCCACCAGAACAGTATGGAAGTAAATTCTTTCAAGTCTTGACTTGAATTTTTCCCAGTGGAACCGTTTGCCCGGTTTCAATGTAGAAGCGCGAGAACGTTGGGGACTGCCATTCTAGCAGTCTAAGCTATGACTTTGCTTTCTTGAAAGACGTTGCGGAGCCGAAGAGGAATTTAACCCAAGTCCAGACTCGCTCTTACTGCCGCGCGACAATGTGTAGTTTTGGGGAGGAGGAGGCAGTTGCACAGTCGCACCTGATGCCAGCTACCTGGCCCCGCAGGTCCAGCTAGGGATTTGCTGCACTATGGAACGACGTGCAAGCCTCACGGCACTGCTGATACGTCTCCACCGACTTCCACAGCACCAATATTCCAATTGCCCGGTGCTCTGGATCGTTGATAGAAATCGTCCGAAAAATTCGAAAGTGTAAGTACGATCCGATTTAGGGGGGAGTTGGCGCTGGGATGGAAATCTTCGGTCGTGGCGTTTACTACCGCTGCCAGTGCTTGCGTGGTGCTCAGCGCCAGTGTGTGCGGGCCTTCGCTTGCAGATAACCATACCCCATCGTGCGCGTTGTAGTCGGAAACAACGCCTGACGCACCGATAACCCCGCGGGGGTCTGCCCCGCCGAACACGAAATTGTTCTTGACTACGCAGTTTGAGACATTCGTGTTCACCGCCAAACCGGCGTTGGGCGTCACGTTGTAAACAGTGTTATTGAAGACGAAACCGTAGGTAGCCGGTTGTCCTGTATCCCCCGAAAATTGAATACCCAACGCGCAGTTCGCGACGATGTTGTTTCGAATTGTTACACCGTTGAAACCATAAAGCGAAGCGTCTGGTGCGCCACCGGTTTGCGCGTGAATCGCTCTTTGGGCGCCTTGATTGTCATGTGTCGAATCGTGGATAAAGTTACGCTCCACTAAGATATGCTGGTCTGTGTTGGTTGCGGAAAGTCCAAGATTGATGCCGTTACCATTCGCCCCAAAGCCCCTGATGTCGCCGAGCCTGATAGTGAGATAAGTTATGCCATCCTTACCATCGATCCCGTCGCCTTGCCCGCCGTTCGCGCCGGGATGATCGATCAAAAAGTTTTCGATCAAGATATGGCTGTGCTGATTACCGCGAGCCAGTTGGAACGCTCCGGGCGCGTCGGGATTGATCGCGCCGAGATAGAAACCTTCTCCATAGGTGCGTTCAATGCGAAAATTGCGAAATACCAGATTCGTCGAAGGTCGCGCGATAATTTGTGCAGCAGATGAATCCGGGTGTGACGTATAGCTTAAATCCAGGCCCGGCCCGATCACAGTCACGTCGTGAATGTAGTTATATTCCCACACCAAGTTGTCCCCACTAACTGTGCTTCGCGCTCCCGCGCCGGTGATCTCAAAGCCGCGCAACGTGATATTGTTCTGCTTCACGTAACACTTGTAGGAAGTGCCAGATGACCATGCAGTACCGCTGGTTCCGTGCTGGTCCCAGTACAGCTGCCAGTGCGCGCCGACGCCCGGTTCGTTGTCCGATGAAGCTAGGTGCGATTCGATGCAGCAATAAACTAGGCCATTGTGCCTCACAAAATCGTTTCCGTCCACTCGCGTCCAGCCAAGCGCCATTGAGCCGTCCCCGGTGATCTTAAACACGTGACCATTGAGACAAGCGTGCGAAATATCGGCAGGATTCGGAAGCCAGTTCGGAGACGTTTCGTTTGAGTTATAAAAGCTGTATCCGTCCAGCGTAAGTCGATGCGTGCCGTAATCCGTTCGTCTGCATTGGATAAACCAAGGTTTGGATTGCTGTGTCACGCCATCGGCTTTTAGCGCCGAGAAATAAATCGTTACATCACCATTCGCCAAAGTAGTGTTAATTCTCCGCCATGCCGGTCTGTTCAGTATCGCAAATGGATGGCCTTGTGTTCCGCTCTTTTTTCCAGTCCACTCTGAATCGACGTAAAAATTTGTGCCCGCTTCGACCGCCCCGGCAAAGACAACGCTAGCGGAAATGATTAGTGTCGCGCGATTCAGACATATCATCGATTTACCGAGAAAGTGATGTCTACGCCGAAGATTCATACGTCTTCCGGGAGTCTCGCCCCGTTCAGGAAGGCATGCTTAATGGTACGACTCCGGACAATCATTGGCCCCTAAAGAATTCAGTCCTTCATTTCCCGGACAAAGCGCATTGTAGGCGACCAGAAGATTTCTTCCCACCTTGCTCCATTGCAAGTCGTTCTCCACTCTGCGGCGCCCCCAGTATCCCATTCTTAGCCGAAGCTCCGGCGCATCCATGAGTTGGCCAATCGCTTTCGCGAATTCGGCTTCATCGTTCGGTTCAACATAGATGGCAGCGTCCCCGGCAGAGACCCGGGTTTCCTTTAAATCAAAGGTAACGATGGGTTTTGCATGGCCCATGTATTCCATGATTTTGATCCAGGTCGATACATCGTTCAGTGGACTCGACGGATCTGGATCTACGCAAATGTCCGCGCCGGCAAGGTTCGCTTGCAATTCTTCATCCGATACGAAGCCTGTCAGTTCGACACAGCCGTCGAGCTTTAGTTCCCGAGCCAGCACGCGTAAATCCTCCAATGAGTCGCCCGATCCCATAATGACACAGTAGAAGTCCGACCGTTTTAAGTTGTATAACAGGTGCCCTAATGATCGAAGCAAGTAATCGACGCCATCCTGGGGATTGAGACTGCCCACGTAGCACAGGATGCACTTGTTTATCTCTTTCAGGCGGGGATTGGCCGGGACTGGAGACATCCGCGACTTGTCTGGACCGTTTCTTACAATAAAGACGGTCTCTGCATTCTTATTCGCCCGCTTCATCTCCGCTTGTTTATACGATTCATTTGTAGCGATGGTAATGTCCGCCAGTTTAAGACTGCACCATTCAAATACTCTTAGTAATCGCGTATAAAAACCTTCTCCAGTTCTATAACGGGACCGGTAAAGTTCCGGACACAGATCGTGGTGATCGAATACAAACTTTTTCCCAAGTAACTTGAACGGCAGTGCCACCAGAAAGAGCGTGTCAGGAGGGTTGTGAGCGTGAATCACGTCGAAGCCCCGCCTCACGAAAAGATAGCTGCTAAGGACCAAACAGGCGGCTGTAAAATAACAGTATTCGACAAGATAGCCAAAGGAGGATCTCAGTTTAAGGAAAAGCAGGCCCGCGCGACTGAGATTTGCAGGCGAGGTTTTCTTAAACAGTTCCAGATGTGGCACACGGTAAACCTGAACACGGTTTACCAGTTCGCTTGCTATCTGACCTTTTCCACGGAGCGCGATCACTGAGACGTCGTAACCGCCATCTGTGAGCAAGTCAGCCTCATTCTTGACACGAGTATCCTGTGGAAAATAATTCTCAACCATCATTAGAATCCTGATTGCGGGTTCTTTCACATTAAGAAAGGCTATTTTATCAGGATGCTACCAGCAGATGCCGTCGTAATTAGGCGAGTTGTCTGGCACTTCCGGTTGCAGCCGGACGAGATCAATTAGCAGCTTCGAATCCTTGTATTTGATGATTGCTTCGTGAATTTGAGGGTTCTTTTTGCCGACAACCACAACGTCACTGACCTCGATAACTTCTCTTGGGGAAGAAACCATCAAGGACGAAATGTGGGGGATCGTCTCTTCAATATAACGTTTATTTGCGCCCACCAGCTTCGCGAGAGCGACTTCCTCATCATAAATGGCGACTTTATGGCCCTTGCCTATCAGGGTTTCGATCAACATCACGATGGGACTCTCGCGCATGTCGTCCGAGCCGGCTTTGAAACTCAGCCCCAATATTCCGATCCGATTCTTTCCTGCTCGGCGGATTAGATTGAAAGCCAGTTCAATTTGCTTACGATTGGTCTCCAGAACAGAATTAAGCATTGGCAATTCCACGTCCAATTGTTTCGCTTTATAAAGAATAGCGCGAAGATCCTTTGGCAGGCAGGAGCCGCCGAATGCGAATCCTGGTTTGAGGTAATATGAAGAGAGATTCAGCTTCGTGTCCTTGCAAAGGACCTCCATCACTTTGTGGCTATCAATGCCCAGGCGCTTACTTAAATTGCCGATTTCGTTCGCGAAACACACTTTCACGGCATGAAACGCGTTACAGGCATACTTGACCATCTCAGCCACCTGTATCGGCGTTCGCTCCATGGGGGATCTCACGTCGGCGTATATTGCCGCAACTCGGTCGAAAGAACGATCGTCACGGGCTCCAATTACCGTAAATGGAGGGTGATAGAAATCCTCAATTGCGGTGGTTTCGCGCATGAATTCCGGGTTCATGCAGATGCCAAAATCCTTGTCAGCCTGTTTTCCGGATGTTTGCTCGAGCAAAGGCAAAACCACATTTTCCACCGTTCCAGGCAAGACTGTGCTCCGGATAATGACAACCTGAAATTTGTCAGCATTTCGGAGTAGCTCGCCAATTCGCAGGACGATTCTCTGCACTTGCCCCAAGCCTAAGCTCCCATTTTCGTTGCTAGGTGTCCCAACGCAGACGAAGGAAATATCCCCGAGCTTCCCCACTTCCGGAACGGCATGCAGCCGCCCCGCCTGGACTCCCCGACAAATCAACGCTTCTAAGCCCGGCTCAATCACGGGACTCCTCCCGGAGTTAATGAGAGAAACCTTCATTTCCTGCAAATCTACCCCGGTCACCGAATGGCCCATTTCGGCGAAACATGCGGCTGTTACACAGCCTACGTAGCCCATTCCAAAAACCGTCACATTCATGGTGCAGGTTACTACGGAGTTCTAGGCTTCGCCTGCCGTTGCCGTTGAAACTCTCATCGCCCGAGCGTAAAACTGCGCCACTTCTCTCGGGGTCTCGTTCCAGAAAGCGCCTTCATATTGCTTGTGGAGATATTCCAGAAATGCTTTGTAACGGCTGCACGGATATTGTTCGTCAGTTTCGACCGCTCTATTAAAGTACAGGTAATCCGGATGAATGTTCACAAGAGCCATTCCACCGTGTTTGGCGATCCAATCCAGTTTTCGGAGCCAAATATCGATCGTCTGTTCGCGGAGCAGCAGGAAGAGTGTGGAATCCTGCGGTAGTGTGTAAGGCAACTCGACGTAGCCGGGCCGAGAATCGGCCGACTGATTCGTGACTCGTGATTCGTGATTCGTGATTCGATGCGGAACCCAGAAGGGAAAAATCGTGTGGCGGCCTTCCGGCTGCGGCTCGAAAGGATCGGTATCAAACGTAGAGGTATCGTACTGAATGTCTAGCTCGTGGAGCCAATCGAGCTTGTGGAGCATAAAACCGGATCTGAATCCGGTCGCATTCCAGTCGCGGAGGTAACCGTTAATTCTCATCGCCTTGCGGCTAAACTCCCGTCGTGATGCAAACAGCCGACCATCGTGCCGAAGATCGTGTATGCCTACTTCGAACCCATGACTGGCTAATTCCTCTCGTAACTCGGAGGGAACGTTATAGTTTCCTTCCGGGATAAAGTTGAACGAAGAACGAAATCCGAAGGTCATTTCCAGTTGCATCAGCTGCCGACACTTTTCCACCCCTGCCGCGCTTTCGACGTCGTGGGTCAACACGACGGCGAACTTTTTGCCGTGCGGCCAGCCTGGCCAGTTCTCCGGTGGCTGTTCCGAGCCAGGCATGATCGGCCAGATATCCGCAATGCTGCCTCGTAAACGGGAGGCGAGCCGCCGTCGGAAGGCTGTTCGAACAGCCCGTGGAATGAACGGCTTAAGTCGGTAATAGACTCGATTGCGTAACATCGACATGTGAAATGCGGAGAGCTAACAAAGAAGGCGTCTGATACAGACACCTACAAATCTGCTTCTGAATGATTAGCTGGAGGCATGAGGGAGCGACGCCAGCGGCGTGCTGGCAGCCGCAAAATGAAGCGAATTCCCGCTCGAACTTTGACACCAAAGGCCCTCCGGCAAAGCGCCGCTATCGATCACCTCCGAAATCGCGCAACTAAACTCCTCCCGCCGTGGCTGGTGATGAGAATCAAGATCGAGGAATGGAACTTTTATTTGCATTTCTTTTTCCGGATGCGTTGAGAACCCGGGCCGGGTTCCCGGCCACGGTCGCATTTGGGGCGACGTCTTTAGTTACCACGCTGCCGGCCCCGACAATGGCGTCCTCTCCCACGGTGATTCCGCCTAACAAAGTGGTGCCGGAACCGATCGAGGCTCCGCATTTAATCACGGTGTGCTGACATTTCCAGTCCGCCTCGGTCTGGAGCTGCCCGTTCCGATTGGTCGCCCGAGGGTAGCGGTCATTAATAAAGGTCACGCTGTGCCCAATGAAAACGCCATCTTCCAAAGTGACGCCTTCACAGATGAAGGTATGGCTGGAAATCTTGCAACGGGCGCCGATTTTAGCCCCTTTTTGAATTTCAACGAATGTTCCGATTTTGGTCTCGTCGCCGATCTCACATCCGTAGAGGTTAACGAACCCGCTAATGCGAACGTCCCGGCCCAATTTGACGTCCGAAGCGATCAGTCGATGCCTAGAAACTTCGCCCCTCATAGACGCCGTACTCTCAAACGCAGAGAAACCGGTCTGGTTTAGAAGTATACTGCCCTGATTATAGCAACAAATCCTAAAACCCCACAAACAGGCATCAGCAACTATAACGGGTTCGCCCCAGAAGACGCGACAACCGCTTGCACCCAGACCTAACTCTACTTTCTCGACCTGCGGGTAATCCGGGTTGCTTAAGCGGTTGCCATCGACCTATTAAAGCGGTATCCGGAGAGAAAGACTGTTGAAATTTATTATTCGAGCTCGAGCCACTTCGGAACGTAGGAACGCGCCTTGTTAACCATCACCGCAACGTTGTCTCGCCCCGCGACCAACTTCCCGTAGCCTCGCCTTATGAGGTCGCGGTTGTCCTTCTCCGCCTCGACCACGAGTAAAAGCTTGTCCATGAAAGCAGCCATGCCCCACGTGGGACTCGTCTGGCTTAGCGGCGGCATGTCAAAAATGATGTAGTCGAAGTCGCTCGCTTTTAGATTCGGCATCATGTCGAAGAATTTTTTCAAGCCGAGCTGCGCCGGACCAGTATTGGGGGAGCCCACGGTAGCCAGATAGAGATTATCCGCAGCCGAGTCGATCGCACTGTGTTGCTCGAGAGCTGCGTTAAGAGAATACGCAGGCTTGCCTTTGAAGAACGGGTGAACGTTCTCAGGCCCCAGGTTTACATCGACAAGAAGGACCTTACCGTCATTGGTTTCCGAAAGTGAGGCAGCGAGCCCGGCGGCGAGGGTCGAAGTTCCCGCTGCTTCCGAAAAGCCGGCAACACCCACGAGCTTCGGTTTATGCGTCAAATGATTGAGTTCAAAATAAAGGCTGAGGCGATCCCGAATTGCGTCACAATACGGCCGGATGAAATGGCCGGCATCCCACGGCGCCAGTTTAGGATGGTGCGGTCTCGCTGCGAGTCCTCCCGGATCTGTCGGTGAACCATTCGGAGGCAGCACGAGCCGGTGATCGAGGCCTCGCAGGCGGCGATGTGCATCCGGATTCGCCGGTGAGCCATTCGGAGGCAAAGCCAAATGGCCGTTCCGACCATTGGCATACGGTATCGAAAGCATGAGCGGAATATGCAATTGCGTTTCCAGCTCAAGTGGCCGCCCAACCGTCCGGTTCAAGACCAATCCCTTCAACAACGCGAGCGCTATACCCAAGGCTATCCCTCCGCCGGCCAGTCCCATTGCAATCTTATTGCGCGTTTGGGTCTCCAGCATGGGAGGGGAGGGCCGCTGGACGGCGCTAATGTTGGGCATTTTGGAGGGGTCCAAAGCCTCGTCGATCCGCGCCTTTTCGAGCGATGCCGCGAAATACTTGTAATTCGCTTCGTCCAATTCCCGCTTCCGCTCCAGGTCTTCCATTTGCGGCCCCAGCTCCGAAAGCTGCTTCATTCTCTGCTGAATATCGCGAAGCCGGGCCTTAAGTGTCTCGACTTTTGCCTCGATGCCGGCAACCTGAGCTTTTTCAGTTAGCGGGCTTTTTTCAGATGGCGAGTTTCTCCACTTTTTCGACTTGCTCTCCGCCATCTGTTTAACAAGCGCTTTTTGTTCGGCCAGCTCCGCCTCGGCGGCATTAAGCTCTTCCTGGGTTTTCGCCGCCTCGGCAGTAAGGGCCTTTGAGCCCTCCTCAAGCGAGACAATCCCCGTCTTGTCCCTCAGCGACTTTAGGGCGTCCTCCGTTTGGTTTAAACGCGTTCGAACCTGATCGGTTTGTTGGGTTACAAAATCGAAGGCGCCAGCGGAGCGGTGCACTTCAAGATGCTTAACGAAATAACGACTCAACAGTTCCTGCAAAACGAGCGCCGTGATCTGCGGGTCGTGATTTTTGTAGGATACGAAAATGATGTTGCTTCCCTTGTTAGAAATCACATTCAAGCCCAAACTGATGGCGCTGGCCGCTTCAGTTTCTGTTGCTGCCGCTCCAGAAGGCGGCAGCAATCGTTTGAGACCGATCGCCTGAGCGACTTTTCCGGCCTGATCCCAACCTGGCGGCAGCAATCGTTTGGGCCCGATTGCCTGGGCGACTTGCACTGCCAGATCCCAACTGGTCAGAATCTCGATTTCAGCGCCGATGACTCTACTCGTGTAGTCGTTGCTCGACGCGGCCGCGGGCCCGGAGTTTGTACTCTCGATGGAGTCGACGGCGCTCCTTTCCAGAACATAGCGCACCAGCAACTTGGCCTGTGACTCGTACACAGGCGCATAGAAGAAATAAAACGCCGCCGCGGCGATGATGCCCACCGCCGCGCAAAGTATGATTGTTCGCTTTCGCTTGAACAGAGCGAAGAGGATGGCGCTCAGGTTCACTCCGGAGTGTTGTTGTGTTTCCCGTCGGATTTCAGTCATAGTCTTACCTCTAGTCGAGATGCGGATAAATTAGTGAGCCCGCCAGCCGGTTGAATACCAAGGGCAAGCTGCCAAAGATCCTTGTGTGGAACCCGGAGTCATGGTGGGCGGGAACTAAACACTTCCGACCCGATGGATCAACTCGGAAGTAACCGATTGTTTCTTCCTCCGTGCCCCACGAAAGCTTGAACCGTCGTAAACCATCATTTTCGCACTCGGTCCGCCCGAAATGCAATTTTTCCGCGCCGTTGCGCGCCAAAAACTGAATGCCTTGCCACATGACAAGATTATTCGCGCGGAATTCCTGGAACCTTTCGTCGGAAGCGCCGTATTTATAAAGAGCGTTCTTTCCGAAGCGGAAGAAGATCGCGGCGGCAATTGGGCGCGATCCGCGTTGTGCCAGGACAATGAAACCGAGACCCGGCCTGATGATATGCTCGTAGATGTTCAGGAAAAACGACGCCGGTTGCGGCGGGAGACCGTGACGCCGGCGCGTTTGCACATGAAGCCGGTAAAAATCATCAATGGCCGGGCGATTTCGGACGACGACCGCGCTCACGTCGCTGCGTTCCGCTTTGCGAATGGCCCGGCGGACTGGACTGGTGAAGCGAGTGCTCAACTCTTCGGCGCCGCTGCGCAAATCGAGTGTATGTCCGTAAAATTTCGTGGCTGAATTCGCGGCGAGTTGAAAGAATTTCCCCCCGCGTATTTCAAGGTGTTTCCAGCGGCGTTCTTGCGCGAAACGAACGAGTCGATCTCTTACCAAACTTACCGCTTCCGGATCAAAGACGAGCGGTTCGCACGCATCGCTAAATGGAAGGCAGACGCCGCGGCGGCCTGTGAACAGACTGCGCACTTCCATCAGCGGGATCAACGCCGCCAATCTGCGCCCGCGGGAAAACTGAAGATAGAAAGGTCGATGGCTATAAGTTTGGTGAAGCACCTTTGCCCAGGCACTGGTGTGGAAACAGTCGGCATCGCGATGCAAAGCAACAACGGCGTCCCAACCCGGATCGTGGACAGGATCGAGAATCCGCATTTGCAGCGATTCGCGGCTCGTTTTCGGCTCGACGAAGGAATAGTCGCCTGAGAGGGGCGCCGCTTCTTTCGTTTCTGATTTGGCTGGTTGAAGAACCTTCAAAACTTTTTCGCTAGACGAGCGCTCCCACGCCAGCAGTCTCGCTGACGCAGCGAGCGACATGTTCGATTTGCTCTTCCGTTAATTCAGGAAACATCGGCAAAGAAAGAAATTCCTCGGCCAGATTCTCCGCGACTGGGAACGCGCCCGCCGTGTAGCCGAGGTTTCGGCAAGCCTCCTGGAGATGAATCGGAATGGGATAGTGCACGGCGCACCCGATTTCGTTTTCCTCCAGACGCCGCCGGACTTCATCGCGTTCCTGCACTCGAATTGCATAGACGTGATAAACGTGTCGCGCATAATTCGCCTCGAACGGCGTAGCAACCTCGTCGATTCCCGCGAAAGCCTGATTGTATTGCCACGCGTGTTCGCGCCGCAGTAGATTTGCTTCTTCGAGATGGCGCAATTTGATGGACAGGACTGCCGCCTGAATGCCGTCCATCCGGCAATTCCAACCGGCCAAGGTGTGATAATACTTTCGGGCCTGACCATGATCTCGCAGCATCTGGATTTTCTTCCATAACTCAGCGTCGTTCGTCACGACCGCGCCAGCCTCGCCAAGTGCGCCAAGGTTTTTGCCGGGATAAAAGCTGAAACAACCGGCGTCGCCCAATGTGCCTGCTTTTCGACCCTTGTACTCGGCGCCGTGAGCTTGAGCGGCATCTTCAATGACAAAAAGCCCGTGCATCCGCGCGAATTCCAAAATCGGATTCATGTTCGCTGGTTGCCCGAAAAGGTGAACCGGAATGATCGCTTTGGTTCTTGCGGTGAGGCTCCTCTTCAGCTCGGCCGGGTTCATCGTGAACGTGTTTTCGTCCACATCGACAAACACCGGCCGAGCTTTACAATAGGTAATGGCCTCGCCCGTGGCGATGAATGTGTTCGGGACCGTGATCACTTCGTCGCCTTCTCCAATCCCAAGTGCAAGAAGAGTGAGCCAAAGCGCGTCTGTGCCATTGCCCACGCCGATGGCGTACTGGGAGCCGCAGTAGGCTGCGAACTCCGCTTCGAACTTCTCCACGAACGGCCCGCCCGCAAACGCGCTGCTCTCGATTACTTCACGAATGGCGCCATCGAGCTTGTCGATCAAGGGAGCGTGATGCGCCTTCAGATCAAGAAAGGGAACTTTCATTTGCGGCTTCATGCTTTTCTCGGTTTGGCCATCCTGCGCAATGAGCTGGTGCACAGCTATCGCGCCACTCATCCGGCGAATACTTCACTCTGTAGAATCTCTTCCGCTTTGGGAGGTCGGGGAGCCCGTGCTTCACTATTGGGCCTAGAAAATGTCACCGGCGCACCGTTCATCTTGAGGGAAGCGGAGGCCGCTTCGAGGATCCTGATCATCTCCAGTCCCTGACGGCCACCCGTTACCGGCTGAGAATCCGTTTCGATGCAATCAATAAAATGCTGGCAGGCCAGCTTTAGCGGTTCCTCCTGCTGGATGTGTGGGATGTAGCTGTCCCCGTAATGGTACGAATATTGAAATTCAGCGAATGTGTCGTAGTGCGGCGGCCGCTCTACCCGCGCATCGTAGATGCGGATTTTCTCGCGTGTCCGCAAATCGTCATATACGATCATGCGCCGCGTGCCGACGATGGTCATTTCGCGAATTTTCCTCGGCTCGAGCCAACTGCTCTGGATGGTGGCGAAGCGTTTGTGCGGAAAAGAGAGTGACATGTTGGTCACGTCCTCTACCTTCGGCGTGATATGAGCGTTTCCCTGGCAGTTAACCGCAGTCGGAAATTCGCCGAGAATATGGAGAATGATCGAAATGTCGTGTGGCGCCAGATCCCAGGCCACATTGATATCCTTTTGGAATAGTCCCAGGTTGAGACGCCGGCAATTAATATAGCGGATGTCGCCCAGATCCCCGGCTTGAACAATTTCGGCAATCTTTTGCACGGGCAACGAATAGAGAAAAGTGTGATCGATCATCAAAACGAGACCGCTGCGCTGAGCGATTTCGATTAGTTCCTCACACTCGTCGGACGAAGACGCCATCGGCTTTTCGATGAATGTGTGCTTGCCTGCAAGCAAGCTTGCCTTGGCGAATGCATAATGATCCTTCACCGGAGTGGCAATGACAACGGCGTCCAGCCCGCAGCCGTTGACAAATTCCTGAGGGTCGGTCACGCCTTCGATATCCGGATAAAGCGTGCTAATATGTTTTAAGCGAGCTGCATTGACATCGCAGACGGCTTTGAGCCGGCAGTCCGGAAGACCTTTGAAGTTGCGAACCAGAAGCGGTCCCCAATAACCGCATCCGATCACGCCGACCGCGATTTGCTTTTTCATACTTTTCGAGATGATTCCTTCAGGTCTGTAAAATCTGCGTGGTCGGTGAACGAGGGCTTCCAGCCCGGAGACCGGGTTGCGCCGCCGGCCGGGATTCGAAGAGTTGCCCAGCGATCTGCGTGGTTGGTGAACGAGGGCTTCCATCCTGCCGACCGCGTTGCGCCGCCCGTCGGGATTCGAAGATCTGCTTAGCGATAACGGCGCAGGTCTTGAGCATAATTTTCAGATCGAGCAGGATCGACACGTACTTGAGATAGAACAGATCCATCCAGATCATCTCGTTGAACGTCGTTTTGTTTTTGCCGTTTACCTGCCAGTATCCGGTCAAGCCCGGCAGACCGTTTACGCGTTCCCGTTGCCACGGCTCATAATGGGCAAATTCATTTGGCGTGCAGGGGCGCGGACCGACCAGACTCATCTCACCGCGAAGCACGTTGAAAATTTGAGGCAACTCATCCAGGCCGCTCGCACGCAGGATTCGCCCGAAAGGGGCCACGCGAGGGTCGCCGTAAGCATCCAGCTTCGTCATCGGACAACCGATCTCCATCAATTGCTCGAAGTAATGCTCATGAGTTTGCGTCTCAGCGCTCAGCTTCATTGTTCGGAACTTCCAGATAAAAAAATGTCTTCCACCAAAACCAATGCGCTCCTGCCGGTAGAAAATCGGACCAGGCGAGGCGATTCGCGTCACCAGCATGAGCAAAATCATCAGCGGCAGCCAGACCGGCAGCGTGAGAAAAATCCAGGTGAGGTCCAGAATTCGTTTCCAGCGAGGGATGTGAAAAAGCTCCGCGCCGTTCAACTTGGCGCCGCCAAATATCCATTGCGGATTGGCCCGTGGAAATCTAGACTGAAGTGACGTTGTGCGATCCAACCGCTCAGACAATTCGCGCGCCCCATCCGCCAAGTCAGAGCCAGAACTCGCCACGGATTCTGAAGAGACCAGTTCCTCGATCGGATCGCGCAGGAAAGCTGGAAGGTTACCTGGCGAAATTGCGCCGTTTGATTCGCCATTAAACGAGGGCGCCGCATCCCGGGGGCGTTGTTTCGCTTCATGGACCTTGCGAAGAGTGATCGTGCGGCTGGAAGATTGCTCTTCGGACGCGGGCAAGCTACCGCCCTTGGTCGGTCGCCCAATTTTGCAGACGAAACCTTTCATTTTGATGCTTTAAGATGTCTCGCCGAGTGCCCGGCCTTATATGGGCGTTGGCTTCTTGTTATTTTCTGTTGTTGGTTTTTGTTTTGATTGCTGGGGGGCTATTCGACTTCCCAAGAGCTTTATCTGGATTCAATTATCCCACTGCTCACCTTCTTCTCCGGGAATTGCGGGGCGAAGTTCTGAAAGAACTGTATTTTGTATCGGGGAAGAGCCCTGATTTTTCAGGAAAATTTCCCCTAGGACTGTAGTCGTACAACCGGAAATGCCTTCGCCCGATCCAGATCTGTTGGCGACGTCGAGTTTTGGAAAACGCTCGCCAGTTTGGCAGGATGAAAACAAGAAGACCGTCGATACGGAGGGCAATCGCTTGGAAGGGTGGCCCGCAGCGCGGCGCCTACGACGACCATGTCTGGGAATCGCGCGGCGAAGTTCCCAAAAATCTGCAAAAAAGGGCCACGACCATAGCCTTCCGGGCTGCGCCGTTAGCGCACCTCGCCTACACAGGAGCACATATGGAACGCGACCTTTGCCATCAGCGCCACGCTTCGCCGCGGTTCGTCGCGGAGCGCGGGACCCGCGTCCAGGAGACTGCCGCTAGGCGCGAACTTCATGCTGAAAAATGGGAGCGATTTCAGCAAGCACGTCCTCAAGCGTTTCGCTGTCATGGCTGTCGGTGC
>Ga0209690_1000724_pt1 | contig 17810 bp, 10 predicted proteins | sample GraSoiAngelo_150_FD_186164 | JGI IMG/M metagenome (GOLD analysis project Ga0209690, IMG submission 186164) | Grasslands soil microbial communities from the Angelo Coastal Reserve, California, USA - 14_1009_09_40cm (SPAdes) (version 2) | ecosystem: Environmental > Terrestrial > Soil > Grasslands ...
AGCCCAATACTCGGCACGGGCAAACTATGGAGCCTATCTCCTCATTTCTCCTCTATTCACACAAGGGAGGGATTCTGGGCCCTCATGGGTCCCAACGTGAAACAAGGGCTCCACTTAGACGCTGGTCTCCTAGACTTAGCCCCAACTCTTCTCCAGCTCTTGGGCTTTGAAAGTTTGAGTGACTTTGACGGAAAGATTCTTGATTCAGCTCTCGCTGTAGCTCATCCAAACGAGGGAATCCCCTCCTCTAGAGACGTCCTCGTCTCGAACCCGTGAACATGGAAAGAGCGGCCTGAGGTAGCCGACCGGGTCAAAATCTTAGACGCTCAGCTTTCTTTTGACTTCGATTCCTCAATAATGTGTTCGATCGGATCAGCCCTATGGATGGAGCCTTTCTCACCGTCGATTATCGTTCGCGGAGTCCTGAGGATCTGTTTGTAGTCGTCAGCTTTAGGGTCCAGATCGGAAGCTACTCTGTGCCAATGGTTCGGTACTGTCGCGTATACGGGTTCGAAGATTGCCCACTCCGTAACGTATGAGAAAAATCTGGAGCCGATTCCCATGAGAAGAAGATAGGCCTCTCCTATCGACTGCTCGTCGAGAGTCTTCAGGTGTTCTCTGTGGAAGAGCATAAGTCGTTCCCTGTGACCCTTCATCGTCTTGGTGCGTGCTAGCCTCCATCTTGGATACTCCTCCAGTACTTCTCTCTGCGCAATCTTGCAGAGTGGGCAGCCGTCTCGGTTGTCACCGTGGCTCGTATCCGCGTTCGTCAGTCCTGTCATTTTGTTGTAATCGATGCAGTTGATGTTCTAGTCTCGGAAATCTGTCCCCATTTGACGACTGGTCCCTTGACAATGAGCCTGATCAGACTTGCCAAAAGGGCGAACTGGAACAGGAGGAATGCTGCCGCGGCCAGTAGCCAAGACCCTGTACCACGAACTCCCTCCAAGTCCTTGCTACTGTACTTGTCCATCAACCTCTGCATGATTACGAGGCTGGGCAAAGCCGATAGCCCCGATACCAAAACAGCGATAGGTAAGGCAGCCGGGTTCGTTACTGCGAGTGCGGTCAGGAAGGATACTGCTATGACGAGAAGAAGGGGCGAGATGATGTGTGTGAAGAACTCGAATGGATAGACCAGAGTCCCGTATTTTCCGTAGGCTTTGTTGAACAGAACATTGTGGTTGCGGAGGAGCGCATGTTGATTGGCCATTCCTCTCCTGAACTTGTGCCGGATCTTCGACTTGAAGGTCCCTGCCTCGGCCTCGAAGAAGGAAGCTCCTAGATCGTATTCGGCCCTATATCCCTTGGACCGGACTCCGACTGTCAACTCAATATCATCGCACATGGTACCGGGCCGAAGCGGCTGGAGTAGCTCTCTGCGATAGGCTGAAAACTCGCTTTCGCACATGAATGGAGTGTCAACGCTAGCTTCCGCCATCCGGATAGCAGTGTAAATCCGTCTGTAGTCACCTTCGACGCCGCCCATCATGTCATCTCCGCCAACAGGAACTTCGACGCCGGAAACAGCGCCAATGCGCGGATCCTGGAAGCCAGCAACTATCTCATACAATGAACCCGACGGGAACGTCACATCAGCGTCCGTAAGGATCAATATTTCGGCATCAACATGGCGCAATGCCTCGTTTATCGCCTCACTCTTCCCCATCCGAACCGGCTGTTCTAAGAGAGTGCAAGCCAGATTCCCCGCATTGTCAACAACAAACCTCTTCACTAGACTAATTGTGTCATCTGTAGACGCGCTGTCTACAATTACTATCTGCAACTTGTCCCGTGGATAATCTAGCTGACGAATGTTTTCGAGCTTTCTCGGGATTACGGCTGCTTCATTGTAAGTAGGGATGACAAGTGCAACTGTTGGATTGAGTTTCCCCCTCGGCTCCGCTCTGTATTCCTTGGCACCCAGCAACAGAGTGGACAGCCCCAAGGTGTACACAACGCTCAGAAGCATTAGGGCTCCGTAGAAGAACGCATCTAGACCAATCAAGAGTTTTCCACGAAAGAGACGAGCCTATCCTCCCGCTTACTTGAAGTGCTCAATTAACACTCTATTGTTTTTCTAGTTATTGAGGTTTCCAAGAGATTGCCCTAAACGAAGGCAAAGGCGAAGACGTGATTCCGCTCGAGACCTTTGTCAGGGTCCCGTTGGAATATGTTAGCTCCGTACCGCCGTTCCCGATAATGTAGGCTGTGCCTGACGGTGACCAGGTGACACCGTAGAGCCAGCTGAATGTCACCTGGGAGAGAAGGGTTAGTGTTGAACCGTTGTAGCTGAGGACCATGCCGTTGTTTCCGACGAGAAGAGCTAAAGTGCCCGAGGGATTGAAAGCTATGGACGCGATCGCGTTGGTCCCAGTGAGGCCATTCGTGTTGATTGGGGTGATCTGTGTCCCGTTGAACCTAAGAATTGTTCCGTTGAGACCTCCGATAAGAGCGTACTGGCTATTCGGGTTCCAGCCTACCGCGTCCAGATCGTATGCTGTACCGCTAGTCAACGAGCGGACAGAGGTGCCGTCGTAGGTGAGCGCAGCTCCACTCTTGCCCACGATGAGAGCATAGTTGCTCGTCGGGTTCCAGCCGATCGCGAATATCGTGAGAGTGTTTGGATCGCTGATGGCGGTGACAGAGACTCCGTCATATTTCAGGAGCAGCCCTGAGGTGCCACCAATCAGAGCATACGACCCGTCAGGTTTCCAAGAGACTGTCCAGAAGTTGTAGCCTGTCGAGACGCTTGTTGGGATAGAGGTCAGTTGAGTACCATCATACTTGAGCAGGACAGCAGAGTCGCCACTTATCAACGCATAAGAACCATCAGGCTTCCAGCTGACCTGTCGAAGCTCAGTTGTAACTGGCTGACCGATCAAGATCATGGTTCCGTTCGCATAAGTCTTGTAGACTTTGCCGTCAGCTGTGACCGCTAGCGCGTAAGGAGTAGTCGAGGCAGGCTTGACGGACTCGAGTCTTGTTCCTTGGCTTGTTGAGCCGCTGTTGTCGGTCGCGACGATGGTGATTGTGAAGTTCCCGGATACCGGGTACGCGTGTGTGTCCGAGGTTGCAGTCCCGGCGAGGTTGTGGACAGATGTTCCGTCTCCCCAGTTGACCGAGATTGAACTTACTGTGCCGTCGCTATCGGTACTTGAGAATGTTGCAGTAACAGTCGTGCCTGTATTTGCCGGGTTTGGAGAAACTCCCGTTAATGCTATGGTAGGAGGCTGGTCATTGACTGAGACGTTTGTGGCAGCTGAGCCTGATCCTGCAGCATTCGTTGCCGTTACCGCTATCGTGAAAGTTCGAGTTTGGACGTTTCCGGTGGAAGTGTAGAAGTGTATATCGGATGTAGCAGATCCCGCGAGACTGTCTGTTGTTCCATCACCCCAGTTGACGGTTACTCTTGAGACGCTCGTAGTACTTGACACCGTGAAGGTCACAGTGACCGCCTGTCCGGTGCTGGCCGGGTTGGGCGAGACATTATTGATTGTCACAGCAGGCGCTAGGGGAGCGTTTACACTTTCGGAAATTGTCCCTGTACTGCTTGAACTACTATTGTCCGTGGCGGTGACTGAGATAATGAAGCTGCCGCCCGAAGCATACGTGTGAGTGTCTGATGCGGCCGTTCCTGCGAGAGAATCAGATGGACTGCCGTCCCCCCAGTTGACAACAATTGAGGAAACCGTCCCATCGGGATCACTTGTTGAGAAGCTTACGCTGACAGGCTGGCCCGCTAGAGCGGGGTTCGGCGAGACGCCAGTGACACTCACGATCGGAGGTCTATCGTTAACCGTCACTGAGGCGAGGGTCTGTCCTGTAGAGCCGCTATTGTCAATTGCGGTCACGGTGATGGTGTAGACCTTGGATGGCGAGCTGCCCGTGGTTGTGTAGATATGAGAGTCAGACGTGGCAGTTCCAGGCATAACGTCAACCGATGTCCCATCGCCCCAGTTGACCGATAACGACGAAATTGTCCCATCAGCGTCACTGGCATGGAAGGTCAGGCTTACCATCTGGCCGGTATTCACCGGGCTTGTTGCGCTGGAGACGGTGATGGTTGGAGGCCTGTCATTCACCGTCTCTGTCGTCGTGCCTGAGCCGGGCCCGGCCGCGTTCGTTGCCGTCACTGTTATCGTGAATGTCTCGGACTTTGCGTTTCCTGTCGAGGCGTAGATGTGTGTATCAGAGGTAGCCATTCCGGCTAGGCTGTCGAGGGGTGTGCCATCGCCCCAGTTGACCGTGATCCCTGTAACGTTGGTCGGGCTTGACACTGCAAAGTTCACGGTGACAACCGTGCCCGTGCTAGCAGGGTTCGGAGATGGATTGTTTAGAGTCACAGCGGGGGGCTGGGGAGACTGAACCGTCACATTACCTCTTTTCTGGCTGGTTGAGCCGAAGCTATCGGTAACTGTGACCGATACTGTGTAAGAGCCTGGTGACGAGTAGGAGTGGACCGCGTTCCCGCCGATCGCTGAGTTTCCGTCACCGAAATTCCAGTTGAAGCTGTAGGGAGATACTCCCCCGCTTGCGCCAGCGGTAAAAGAGACGGCTGTCTGCGTTGACGGGTTAGTGGGGGAATATGTGAACGTAACGGACAATGTCTGAGGGGTCCAGGCTATGCTGGCAATGTCCGAGGTGGTTCCACTAGCTAGCTTTGTGAGAGTCCCTCCGGCGTAGGAGAGCAGGGTTCCACTCTGGCCGACTATGTAGCCGGCGCCCGCAAACCAGCTGAGAGAGAGCAGGTTCTTGTTCGTTCCACTTGTTACAATGGCGAGTCTGGTTCCATTGTAGGTTAACACCATGCCAGTGTCACCGGCTAATAGTCCGAGACCTGTAGCCGGGTTGAATTCTATCGACCGTACGTTCTTGCCCGGCAGAGATAATCCAGTCGTGCTTAGCGCATTGAACGTGGTTCCGTTGTAGGATAGTATGACGTCGTTCGCTCCTGCCGTTAGAGCGTACGAGCCGGTTGGGTCCCAGGCCACGGCGAACAGAGGTTGCCCCGTACCAGAAGAGAGTGGGGTAATTGTTGCTGGTTCAGTGTACTTCAAAGCCGTTCCTGAGTCTCCGACGAGGAGTGCAGAGTTGCCGTTCGGGTTCCAGCTGATCGAGTAGATGTTTTTAGTGGATGGGTCTGTGACCTTGGTGATCGCAGTACCGTTGTAGTTGAAGATCAGGCCGTTCTGGCCTCCGATAAGCGCGTACGACCCATCCGGTTTCCAAGCGACTGCGTTGAGATTCGTGCCTCCAATAACAGTCGAGGAGAACTTGGTTAGAGAGGTGCCGTCGTATGTGTAGACGATACCTTTGTCACCAATAATCAACGCATAGGCCCCGTCAGGCCTCCATGCTACTTGTCGCAGGGCGCTTGCAACAGGCTTGCCTATGAATACGCTTGTGCCGTTCTGGAAGTACTTGTAGACTCTGCCATCCATTGTTGAAATTACAGAGAAAGGCGCGACATTAGCCGGGATCCCAATTGAGACATTTCGAGAGTTTGTGCCTGCAGCGCCAGCCGCATCCACCACGTTCAGTGTGACTAGGAAAGTTCCTTGGACGGTGTATGTGTGAGTGACAACTGGGTCGGTGGTTGAAAATGTGGATCCGTCTCCAAAGTTCCAGCTGTATGAATACGGAGGCGTGGCACCGCTCGCCGACGCGGTGAATTTTACCTGCTGCCCGACCTGCGGGTCGGTTGGATTCGTTGTGAAGCTTACTGTTACGAATCCAGCTGCTATTGTCGTGTAGACTAAGTACTTCAGAGCATTACCTGCCGCGGTGCCGATTCCTTGCCCATCCATGAACATCACACCTATTGCCTCTGCTCCATTGTTGCCAACCTTCGAGGCGTACTGGAAGCTTGTGATCGAGCTGACGCTTGTTGCTTGATTTGTGGTCCAGCCTAAGGTGGGGCCTGACCAATTGCTATCGAGCCCGTGGTAGAAGTCCACTTCCTGGTTGGTGTAGTTGTACCAATAGAGGTAGAGGGATTTGGACACCGGATCGAAAGTGGCTGTCCAGGGCTGCGCTCCATAGCCTGAGCTTGAGGAACAGCATTCGGATGTTGCGATCTTGACTGGCTTGTTCCAGGTTTCCGTCGACGGGCCCTTGAAGCTTGTGCTAGCGAACATCAGCCTCTGAAGGCTCTCATCCAGCCACACGGCGTAGACTGTGGAGCCGTTGCTGAATACGAAGGCATTGTTATCGAGCCTATCGCTTGCCGAGCTGATCGCCTGGTCGGGAGAGAAGGTTGAGTTGTAGAGTCGGCCATGAAGGTCGGTAGCGCTGTTCGATGATGAGGCGATCCAGTAGGTGAAGTATATGGCACCGTTCCCGAGCGACGTGAGATCCACGACCCAGTTGCCGTTTAGAGCGTTCGAGAGAACTGTCTGACTACTCCAGGCGCCATAGTTCGTGCCTTTTGAATGGATCGCTCTCGGCTGCTCCGTACCATTGCCTCTGCACGTGTTGGTCGCGCTGTACAGGTATCCGATCCATGCTTGCCCGCTGCTGTCAAGCTTAAGATTCGGACTGATGAACGCCGTCGTCGCGTTGGCAGGTAATGCTATGTTTTCACGTTGCCAGTTGATCGAGCCGCCGGAGACGGCTCCCTGGCGGAACAGAAGAGCGTGGCTGCAGGTGCTCGCGAAATAATCAGTCTCGTTGTAACGGGCATAGTAGACGTTGGTTCCATCAGTAGTGACGGAGAAGTCCTCGCGGTTTACGTGGACCCCGACGTTTGTAGGCGTGGACCATGTAACGCCGTCCAACGAGGTGCTATAGTAGAGGCATCTGCTCTGTCCCTCGCACGTCCCGTCGTTCGCCCAGAAGGCCCAGTATAGCCCCTTGGCAAAGAAAGTTGCACGTTCCCATGCGAACTTGAATTCCTTTTCACCGGTGCCAGGGTTGGCTACGAGGGCGGGCCATGGCGAAAGCGGGAATGGACCTGAACCGTTCGATATGCTGAAACTGTCAGAGAAGTTTCCCGAGAAAGACGTCTGCACGTCTATTCTTGACGCGGATATCGTGTATTTCGTAAAGCCTAGACCGTTACCAGGCGTATTCTTTCCCATCAACTTTGCGAAAAATGGCGCCTCTGCCACGTTTGCTGGCGCAGATGCTGAAGCGTTCACTCCGTAAAGATCGTTTACCCACGCACCTTGAACTATGACGACGCTACCCAATCCGCGAGTGTAGTTACCTAGCCCGCTATCCACAATGCATCCGGAATTGTAGACCACATACCCGTTACCGTCCGTAGCAATTTTCGGACAGGATCCGCTGTTGAGCGCAAGTTGCTTCGACCTCTCATACGCGTTATCATGTGCCTGGATGATAAGGTCGACTTTCTTCTGGATCAACATGTTGAAGAAAGAGATTCCCATTGAGCACGTGGCGTCAGCGCTGCTCATGCAGAGCTTGTGAGTCGCTACAACGACCCACCCTATCCCTTGAGCGCGGGCATTGTCAATCGCGTTGGCGGCCCAGTTGTAGTGGATATCGTTGGCATCATACTGCCAGCACCCGTATTGTTCGGTACAAGGCTGACCGGTCTGCGAACTACAATTGGGAGATGAGGTACAAACCCCTGTAATGTTGTAAATTTTCGGAGAAGCAAAGATGAAACGGGCGACAGGATTGATAGTCGGATAATCAAAGTAGTACTCCTTCCCGTAACAATTGCCCTGAACTGGCCCGCAGACAATCGGAACCCCAAGATTGAAAGGGCACCCGTTCAAGTATCGCTCATAACTGTGCGTCTCTCCAAAAGTGGCTGAATTGTGCCCTCCCGTGTCGTGATCTCCTGGCGTAACCTCGATGCTGCTGAACGCGGACGCGAACTGACCACACCAAGCATCCCCAGTGACAGAAGGGTCGTAGCTCATATCGCCTAGGCTGAGGAAGAAGCTAGGATTTGCCGTAGCCAGTCGGTTGAGGCTGGTTGTAGACGTGCTAACCGTGAGGCTGCCCATATCGCCAGACGCAGCGAACGAGAAACTCGCAGAAACCGCGTTCACTGGGAGGATGAGGTTCCAGAGAGCCGGAAGTGAAAAAATCGACAGCGTCAAGAGCAGTATGGCGAGGAGAGATGTACGTCGCATCCGGTTCGTGTTAGGTCGTTCGTTCCCCTTGTATTAAAGGCGACCCAAGATCGATAATCCAGATGGTATAATTTTCATCCCTGGTATACCCATTCTAACCTAATGTGATCAATGCCCTTGTGCCGAGCCTCTTTTGGATCACCTAATCAAAAGGGAACGTTCTTAGTTGGCTTTGCTGGAGACAGACCGTCGCCGGGCAGCGGAAGCCCTGAGAGGCTCCACAAAGTTAACGGATATTTCTCGAACCTAGCAAGAGGAGCGTACTACCTTGGTTCCCTACACAAACTACAATAGCTTCGACGAGCGGCTCCCTGAAAGCAGTTCGATGAAAGCTAAGATTCGAACGATTGGTCTGTTGATGATAGCCATTCTGACCTTGGGAATGGTGGAAGGTCTGTTGCCCTCCCACGGAGTGTCTGTTAGTCCTCCGGTCAGTTTTACATTCTATTTTGGAGGGGACACGGGATACTACTCTGGGTCAGCTATGGAAGCCATGAAGAGCCACCAGTTATTGCAGCCAGATTTCTTCCTAAATCTCGGAGATATCAGCTACAACGGAACCAGCAACGGCAATCCGCCGACTGGAAACGAGGTTAACTGGTGCAACTTCATCAAAGCCAATGTTCAGAACAGGCTGGGCAATCCAAACTATCCTTATGTGATGATTGCAGGAAACCATGAGGACGGTCACGCTGCCCTGGATGGCACTAATGATGGCTACATAGATGCCTTCATCGGTGACAATTGCCTGCCACTCTCAGCTTTCAATTCTCAATTGACTGCAGGCAATGGATACATCAATTTCATCGGGTCCGGCCTCTGCACTGAAAGCACTACCTGTTATGGCAAGGAAGGCTACTTCGATTACCCAGCATCTAATCCGATAGCACGCATCATTACCATAACCGTTGCCGACACGGTCGGAAACGTTTCTAGTACAAGCGTGAACTACAACTATTGTCCGCTGTCAGTTTGCGGCAATGCAGGGATGGATGCGCATTGGAACTGGCTAACTGGAGTCGTCTCTGCGGCAAAGAACGCAGGTCTCTGGATCATTGTCGCGTTTCACAAGCCGTGTCTCTTACCGGACCTCCCGGAAGGTTGTGAAGGCAATGGTGACTACAACGGGCATAATCCAAACTATCAGCTGGAGACCTATCTAATGTCGCACGGCGTTGACGTACTTCTCACTGGCCACGCCCACATCCACGCCCGCTCGAAACAGCTGACCTGCTTAGGACCTACCGAGCCACCTTCAGATTCAAAAGTCAACATTACGTACTCGCAGTCTTGCGTTGCTAACGATGGATCCTCTGGTGTTTACAATCGCGGGGCAGGAACGGTTCAGATCATTGAGGGAGCCTTCAGCCAGAGGGACGATCAGCTCAACTTCACTCGTTCCGACACCAACTATTTCGCCAAAGCAATGAGCGCAAGAGGTTGTTGTTGGCAATATGGAAATGGAGTCGGCAACGTTTGTTGTTGGGAATATGGAAACGCCATGAACCTGACGGCCGGAAACGGCCTCGGCATGATGACGGTCAACGCAACACAGATCTCTTACAATTTTCTACCATCTGGAACCCCCAGTCGCACTGTTGCAGGAGCCAGCGAGTTCACTGACAGTTTCGTGATAAAATCCCCAAGTAACCCCGGGGGCGGTTCGTCCTCGCCTGGCGGATTATCACCATGGATCCTGGGCACGTTATTTGCTGGAGCAATCGGAGTTGCGGCCGCAGTTTCTGTGTTGATCGTTAGACGCCGAAAGAGGAGCAATCAAAACGCAACAAAGTCCGTAGCCTCCGCCTGAAGAGACAGTGAAGACGTGATTTGGCTAGCTCTGCATTCCGAACTGCACTACTTGAGCGGTGACTCGAATATGTCGAAAGGTTGTCATTTCATTCCTAAGGTCACCTCTCGGCCCCGCGTGAACTTAGTTTGCTCTGACAGCTGCCGACGCTATCTTTATTTCAGCGGTAGCCCTTGAACACTAGCGTCCCGAATCAAGAAGAGTTCATCGGATGCGAGTTTTTCTAGTTATTCTTTACTGCTGCCTGGCAGTGGGACCCTTCCCTCTCACCAAAATCGGGCAGGTATTCGGTAGCTCCTCTCAACTGCCGTTCGACCCTTCCAAACCCTACGCCCTCGTCGTCGGCGACTACGGCACCCTCTTCATCTTCGACGGACACCAACTTTTCCCATTTCACACCCCTACAAACTTCAACCTCACTGAGGTAAGATGGAGGCACGATGGAGCCTATGCTCTGGCAGTAGGGAAAAACAACACCCTCCTGAAGATCACACTCTCCAATGGCGCCGTTTCGGTCGAGGCTATCCCGACCCCTTTCTTGTCCAATAGCACCACCTTACAGAGTATTACCTGGAAAGCTGACGATTCGTCCGCACTAATCACAGGTCCGTGGGGAAAATACGTCCTTTATGACGGCCAGCTAGCTACCTTCATTTCATCTCCCATTAGTGATAGGTCAATTGACGCGTCGGCTTGGGATCCTACAACCAACATGGCCCTACTTGCTGGAAACAACGATACCATCGCAGAATTCGACGGAACCAATACAAATACCAGTATCGCTCCGCCTTCGACCAACTGTACGCGCGATAACACCTGCGTGTACCACAGTGTGAGATGGAGCCCGTCCGGGTCCTACGCGTTAATCGGTGGCGACAACTCAACACTGTACAAGTATCAGCAAGGATCACTCACGAAACAGAATACCGCTGTGTTGTTCGAAGTCTATCCCCACCGGATCTTCTCCATTTCCTTCAACCCGGATGGTGGAATCGGCCTGATAGCAGGTGCGCTCGGGTTGACAGTCATTGCCACGGAGACCAAGTGCGACTATAATATTTTCAGTAATGCCAACACCGTATGTTTGAACTACAAACGGATCCAATTGTACACAGCTTTTAACGGGACTCTGATTGATCTCCACAGAATAGGAGACTTCTTCGACGCTGGGTGGATGCCAGGAACCCAAAACGCTTATGCGGTAGGTCCTGCATTGGTGACACCTTGCCCGCTGGATAAGGGGTGTACGAGGTTGGGCTGGACCGTCGCTCGAATCACGAGTTCATACGTGAGTCTGTTGTTGCAAGACACGAGTGCCAGCTATTCCCTGAGAAGCATCGACTGGCAACCTACGATCAGAGCTTCGAATCCGCAGATGTTCACATGGTATCTATTGGGCTGGGGCAGCATTGGTTTCACTGCAACCATAATAGTGGTAAAACGCAAGACATTGAGAGAATGGCTAGGAAAATCGGCCAGATCGACTACCGTTGGCCCTGCCATCAATCCTGTTTCCCGCGGCCCTGACAAGCAAGAAGAGTACTCCTGAACACGGCACACCTCAGGTCTTCAGCTCCTCTTGCCGCTCTTAGAATCGTCTGCCATAGTTTTTCCATGATTCCTTTTTTGCGTGAGAGTGGTCACGGTGGCTAATAGTCCGGCCACTCCGGCGATTGAAAGCCAGAAAACTGGCGTTCCAAGAAACGCGGATCCTGTTGACGGACTGCACTGACACTGTGGTGGTTGTGATTGTGGTGTCGGCGGACTCGCTGGCTGAAAACTCAACAATTCTCCCCAAGTATCCAGCACACCGCAGCAAGACCCTTCGCCCGCCTCCCACCAGAGCCAGCCCATGCTCTCGGACTGCATCAGGTTTGTGAGATACTGGATGAAATGTAATGTGGTGATCGAATAGCTGGCATCGTCCGTTCCAACAGCATCGGGCGGATTAACACAGACATTATTGCAACTGTAGTAGACAGCCCCGCCCTCCGTGTCCAGTATCGGCATGTGATACTTGCCACTTGCCTGGAGCATTCCTTGGTTGTAGACGTTGGCGACGCACTCGGCTGTACCGTTGCCCCAAGGGTTCGCACTACTAGAACTGCAGACCCCATAGGTGCTGGAGATGCTTTGCCAAAGGTCGTAGAAGAGATACGGATGAATCGACAGAAAAGTCTGGTTTAACGGATCAGTAACCTTCGGATAACAGTTCACAAGAGACAGAGGGTCAAAATTGCAGCCGTCGTTGCTTATCGTGTTCTCGACTGCAATCCAGTGTTTGTCTCCGAGACCCCTCGCAAGAGTGATCCACGCTTGATACGCCGAGGATAGAACAGCCACGGAGCCTGCGGGCTCGTTGATCGGTTCCCAGACAATTCTGTCATAACGCCAGTCAACGGATAAAACGCTGTTCCAGAACAACAACCACTGCGCTTGACAGGTGCTGTCAACGAGATCTGCATAGCTGTGATAGTCAAGAATCACCCACAAGCCGTATTGCTGAGCAAGGTGTATGGTTTGATTGAACCAGTCCGGGCTCCAAGAACCGAGCTCGCCAGAGGAGCAATGCGTAACGCTACCGCTGAAGCCTATCCTCACTCCGTTATATCCGGACTGATTTAGCCGTGACAATGTGGGCTGTAACTGACCGTTCGCGGCCTCATCCAACGTAACGCCACCCCAGCCTTGAATTATCGGTTGGGCCACACTCAGGCCAAGAGTCGTCTTTACGATAGGACCGAGTGAAACGATCGAAACCACCTGTCTCGCTAGACCTGATGACATACTCTGGTCGATCACTTGAGTAGGTACGGAAGAACGGGGTATGGCAACGCTGAGGAGGAATAGAAAACAAAGTAGAAAGACTGCATTACTACGGCTCAACAAAGACATGTTGACTCGCTGCGCTTAGATAGACCTGGTCAGATCCGCGCCTTCTTGTAAATGCAGGCTGTGCCTCGATCATTTGAACACTACTACTCTCCGATGTTTACGGTTAAGGGACAGGCTGACCTAGGCAAGATTTCGGCTGTGCGAAAGGGGCAAGACCGATTTCCAACCTCTTGAGGGAGACTGTCTAACCGTTATACGAGTCTGGAGCACAGAACGTTATGTCTTGAAATGGGAGACACACTGCCACACTGTCTATAGCAATCGGCGCCGCCGCAGATTCGACGCACTCAACACGCCGAGAGAAATGATAGAGGCTGCCATTCAAAAGGGCCTTCAAGGGATCGTAATAACAGACCACGATAGCGTGATGGGAGGACTCATCGGGAGAAAGACTGCCAAGGCATATGCGGGCTTCCAGGTAATCCCAGGGGCTGAGATAACAAGCCGCTTCGGACACATCCTTGCCATAGGAGTTGAGACAGACATTCCCAAAGGTCTCCCAGTGGAAGAGACGGTGGAGAAGATACGCGACCTTGGAGGAATCAGCATCGCTTCGCACCCATACTCAACTCGAATCAAACCATCTCTTCAGGAACAATGCCTCAAGACAGATGGGGTAGAAATCTTCAATGCGACGAGCAGTTTTCTGGCCAACCTCAAGGCCACGTCGATCGCGCAGACGCGAGATCGTCCCACGACGGCTGGAAGCGATGCTCACTGGGCGAAGACTGTGGGACATGCCGGAATAATATGTGACGATCCAATAAGCGACATTAGAAAGGGACGAGCCATATTGTTCGGTGAATATACAACCTTATGGAACCGAAGACTGTTCAATCTTCGGCAACTGGCGTCCATTGCCACCAATAGGCGTCTATCGGGTTCTGTTAAGTTATCGTCTGATGAATTATCATGGTAACTATCGTCGGATGAACGGGAGAGGCCATCTTCGCAAGAATATAAGAAAATCGCCACAGTATTCGCGGTCGTCCTAGTCGTCCTTGCTTTGGCGCTAGTATTCTCTCAACATTCTAGCCCTATTGTCTCTCAGAAAACCCCTCAATATTCTGTCTACATTTTCACCAGAAACGGCAACCATACCCAGTTCCAAATAACATTCAGCAACGGGGTAACGACCGGAATGAACCAGGCAGAATCGTTGGGCTTCGACAACAAGACAGCCCTTGAAAGGTTTGTCCAGATTAAAGACGAGGATTGCGTCTCAAGCACCATAGAGAACACCACGACAGAATTTCGCGTAAGGGTTGATTGTGCAACTGATGGCCTCTACGTCCTGACGAGGAATGGAAACCATACGCAGTATCAGATGTCCTATACGAACGGAGCGACGGATACGGTTCAGGTAGAATGGCTGAGCTTTGACAACAAAACCGCTCTTGGAGAGTTTGTCCACTTTAGCCCGGCCTGCGTCTCCGCCGTTGTTGAGAATACTCCATCCGAATTTCGAATCAGAGTTCAATGTTGATAGTCGGATTCGAGCCACCCGGTGGCTACGATGAAACTGTGGCCAGCAAAGTAGTCACTTAGGACTAGTGGAAGTTTCGGGTCTATCCGACGAAGTTAATAGTGAGCGTCCGACGATAACTTACCATAGCGCTCAATTGAAATGATTATGAAAGGATTTTTTCGGTTGTCAGTTCGTCTGGCCGCTTTGAGGGTATCGATAAAGCTGAAAAAATCGTCATTGAAGTATGGCACTCTTTCCTCGTTAACCCCTGCTTAAACCCGTACCGACCCGTAACGATCTTGGTGATTGAACGCCTATAATAGTGCCTTTTTCGGGCACCATAGTGAGAATAGCAATCGCGACATTTGGACTATTTGTGATGGAGACTAGGTATGGGAAGAATCACAAGAAAACGACTTACTGAGGTATTTCTATCTATACAGACTTTTTTCATAACTATTCTGCTGTACTGGACATACCTAGAGAGCAGGTCAAACGCGTTCTTCGGTGCTTGGTTATCTCAGAACTTCCCTCTCGGTCTAACCCTGTTGAACGAATGGAGTGTGACCGGGGCCGTGATAGGACTGTTACTAGTCACGAGCTACTGGATCATCAAATTAGAAGAAGAGGGAAAACGTCGAAAGGTGAAAGTCACTCCGCCACCGGAGGCTCCATTCCATCCGGAACTTGAGACTCGACCAGTCCTGCCTGGGCCAACGGTTCCAAAGCGGAGGCCGATCTACGAGACGGTCGAAATGAGATCTTTTGCAATGTTACTCATTCTGAGTAGCCAAGCCATCTCTCTCTGGTTTTTCACCGCTTCGACCTTCAAAGTCACGATATTCCCTGCAAACAGCTTCTACTACTACTCGCACCTACCGTTCACCTACTGGTGGGGGCTCGCGGCCACATTGGCTCTGCTCTTCATCCGGTCAAGCCTTCTAGGAAGGGCCAGAATCGGTCTAGAAATCTCAGCGCTCTTCATCCTTGCGTTCTACCTTATTGGTTTGTCATCGTTCAGTTATCAAGACCCAAGATTCCTCGACCCCTACTATCATATGGGAAACTCCCTAGACCTTCTAAATTACCAGGGATGGCTGACATCTCCTGCATGGTACGTTCACCAGTTTCCAGGAGAATTCGCTTTTGTTGGCCAGCTAGTGTCGGTTGCAGGCATCGATCCTTTCCAGCTGATGAGATTCTATCCCCTGGGATTATCGTTGGTCGTCGTGTTTCTAGCATACGTCATCGCCAGGGCCTATAGCCCGCAGTATGCCTCGATCGCCTCCGCAGTCCTACTAGGAGGACTATGGTTTCAACTGCACGTCTCACCTCAAAGCCTTGAATTGGTACTCTACCTCGGAATAATACTCCTCTTAGTGAAAATAATAGACGACGAACCTCGGAGAAAGCTCTGGACGACCCTTGCTATCTTATCGGCTCCTATTTTCGTGGCTAGCCATCCAGAGACCCCGCTTGCGATCGGCCTCGGAATGGCCGGCTTCCTATTCCTATGCCTGCTAAAATCTCCGCAGATATTCAACCAACAAGCCGGGAAGATGGTCCTGCCCTTCGTGGCTCTTGTTGGAGTCGTCCTCATCTGGTGGGCCAACATTGCCGTCGATGCCAGAATCTTGGTTCAGACATCAATCATAGACAGAGTCGTGGAAGCACTCCTACGAGGAACTGCGGGATCCACGGCCCCAACAGCTAGCGTTGCCGTAACCCCATCTTACAGTTACGGACTGACCGTGCTCGCAGAACAAGGCATTTCGGTCATAGTCTGGGCGATGGGTCTTGCATTCTTCGCATTTTTCCGGAGACTTCAGATGAGAGAATTGCTCCTCGGAGGTCTATTTCTCGCAGCAGTATCCACAATACCCGTCGCGATATTCGCCCGGCAGGATGTGCTCCAGAGGAGCTATCTTTTTGCTCTGTTCCCCTTTGTTATTCTCACAGCTTGGCTTCTAGAGCGAAAGTCCGCGCTGACCCTAAGAAGATGGAACTTCTTCCGTCCCTTGAGGGCGGGATTCATCATAATCATGATTCTTTTCGCCGTTACGATACCCCTCACCAGATACGGGGTCGACCCCGTCGAATACATCCCAGGATCGTCATTGTACGTATCAAGCATCGCTGCTAACCTATTCCAACAGCATTCTGTCCTGTTCCTTCATCCCGATGAGGACGGGTGGAGGTTCTACGCGGGAATCAACGGGGCGGTTAGAGAGCCGAAGGCAGAGCAGGCCAATCTTACAATCCAGCAGGGAGGCTTCGTCAAGCCTGGAGCGGACCCAACCGTTCCAGGGTTCAACCTCACCTTCACCCCCGCCGACGATTCCGCTAACTATATCGTGCTGACTAGCTACTGGCAGAACCTCTACGCACTAAGATTCGGATCCAATTCAGGGTTCTACGTGCAAGCGAGAAGTAATTACACCGCCGCCGTGACGCAGAAATTTGACCTAGTATACTCCACGGGCACCGACCAGATATACGCCAACGAGAAGCTGGGATGAAGATGGAAATTTCTCACAAGGAGTTGAACCAGACTTGGAGAGGAACGCCGACCCAGGAATTCTGCCCCTTGTAACCGTATTGGAACGAGTTCGACCCCACATCATATGTCCACAACTCAAAGAAGAATCTGAACTTTTGACCTCGCACGGCACCAACAGAAGGCGAAACCTGTCGACCATTAATAGTCATATTGAGGAACACAATTCCGCCCCTAGTCTTATTTGAAATGCTCCAAGTAAAATTCAACAAGGCTGTCTTCTCGTTCGGAATGAAGATTGAACTATTACCTAGTGGGGGAATGGTGCTCGCTGGGACCACGGCGCTTGGATCGGCACTGGTGCCATTCCCTAACCGGTATATGACTTGAACATACTGGATAGACCCCATTTTGTTCGTAATAGCCAAGTGCCAGTTCAGAACCTTGCCGACTGTCACGTTGGCTTCAGACCCTGAAAAGTAGCGGGAGAGAGTGCCGCTGGGCGAAAAGATCCCCCAGGCCATGAACTCTTGAGCGGGGGGCCGACTCAGAGCGTAATATGCTACGGAACTGTAGACTAGGCTGAAACTCGCGAAGAGCAGGAGGAGAAATAGGATCTGCCGTTGCGTGTGACTCAACTCCTCAATCCAGCCGCATTCGCCGCAGTCTCAGCCTACGGGCGAATTCGGCGATGCGATGTGACCCCGTAACTATCAATGCCGAGGCGAATCCAGCACCCACTGCCATCGAATATGCCACGCCCTGATGAAATGAAACCTGTTCCCGAGCAGTGTTTGCCTGACCAACAGCTTCTGCCGCAATGGCATTCGAGAGACTCGCAGATTTGTCGGCAGAGAGTTCGCTCGAATTCTGCTGATATTGGAGAGCTAGATTGAGGTTGTCAGCCAGCTGGGAAATCTGCCCTGGGGAAGCTCCTGCTAGATCAGCCTGTTGAACCAATACGAAAGCTTTGACGAGTTGACTCTTAGCGTAGACCTGTGCAGGTTGCCCCGATGTGTACCCTCCGCC
>Ga0209690_1000734_pt1 | contig 17742 bp, 19 predicted proteins | sample GraSoiAngelo_150_FD_186164 | JGI IMG/M metagenome (GOLD analysis project Ga0209690, IMG submission 186164) | Grasslands soil microbial communities from the Angelo Coastal Reserve, California, USA - 14_1009_09_40cm (SPAdes) (version 2) | ecosystem: Environmental > Terrestrial > Soil > Grasslands ...
AAGGTTCCACCTACCCCCATCCCGACGATGGCGCCGGACCCGGGCAGGTTGCGGGCGAGCCAGGCCTCTTCCGCGGCGGCGCCGTACGCAAGGAACAGCAGCTGGGCGCCGCTCGACCGGACGGCTTGCGTGGTGACCGGGTCGCTGCCCGGATCCGCTGAGCCGGCGTGCGTTCCCGCCAGGGTGAACCCGGGATACCGTTCGCGAAGCACCCGGCCGGCGGCGTCCGCGACCCCCGGCGCGCCGCCGAGAAAGAAGAAGCGCCATCCCTCGCGGGCGCCGCGGGCCGCCAGCGCGGTGACGAAGTCGACACCGGCCAAGCGGCTTGGCAGCGGGTGCCCCAGCCTTCGGGCCGCCCAGAGGACACCGGCGCCGTCGGCCAGCGCCAGGTCGGCGCGGCGCAGGATCGCGGCGAATTCGGGGTCGCGGCCTGCCTGCATGATCCGCTCCGGATTGACGCTGATCACCAGGCGCGGCCGCCCCTCCGTCAGCGCCCGGGCCACCCACTCGACCGCCTCTGCCTCGCTGAGGGGGTCGATTGGAACCCCGAGCAGGGTGAATCGCGTCACGCGGCGAATGCCTGCCGGTAGACCTCCGCCGTCTCCCGGCCGAGGCGTTCAACACTGAACGCCCGCGACCGTTGAAGGCCGGCATTACGAAGGCGAGCCTGCTCATTATCGAAGCGCAGCAGGCGTTCCATTGCCTGGGTTAGCTCCTCGACGCTCTCGGTGCGCAGCACCACGCCTGCCTCGTCGACCAGCTCGACCAGGGCATCCGCCGAGGACACAATGACTGGCGTGGCGCACGACATGGCCTCCAGCACGGGCAGGCCAAAGCCTTCATAACGCGAGGGGTAGCAAAAGAGCGAGGCGCCGCTATAGATCGCCGGCAGGATCTCCCGCGGGACATAGTCGAGCGCAATGACGTGACTGCGCGGCCCTGCCTGTCGGACCTGGCGCGCCAGCCGCTCGGCTCCACGGTTGGTGCGGCCGACGAAGACCAGCGCCGAGTCATCCGTGAGATCCGGCGGAAGGAGTTCGTAGGCCGATCGCAACCGGGCAAGATCCTTGCGCGGATCGATCGTACCCACGTAGAGGACGTACCGATCCGGCAGCCCGAACCGCTTTCGCACGCCGGCGACCTCGTTCGGCGGCCGAGGGCTGAAGCTCGCGTCGGCGCAGAGCGGGACGTAAGCGACGCGCTCGGGCGCGATATGGTACAGGTCGATGACCTGCCGGCAAACCGCTTTGGATGAGACCATCACACGTTGCGCCCGCCGGATGCTCCGCGGGCCGAGCATCCCGAAGTACCAGCGGGCACGCGGATGCAGGTCGTCCGGGCGGATCCGATAGGTGAGGTCGGGCACGCTGAGGACCAGCGGAACGCCGCTCAGCAGCGGGGCGACGCCGAGAACCGAGTGCAGCAGCCGCAACGCGCGCGGGTAGGCTCCAAAGCGCCATGGGAACGACCATTGCTCGCGGCCCAACCGCAGGCCACGTGGCACGCGCGGAAATGGCACGACTCGATGTCCCTGGACAGCATCCTGAATGTCGGGAATGACATCGCTGGGAACCAGGACATCGACCGATGCCCCGACCTGGTGCAGACCGCGGAGGATGTGCAGCGCGTGATGCTCGAGACCGGTAAATGGCCGAGCTGCGAACAGCAGATCGACGGCGATGCCCTCCGGCACGGCGTTCTTTCCCGGCATTGCCGCGATGCTAGCGGATTCCGGCACCAGTGATCGTCGCAATCGACGGTACACCGGCGATGCGGCGCGTCGCGACCGGGACGGAGGTTTACGCGCGCAGCATCATCGAGGCGCTGGCCGCCGCGAAGGACGCACGCACCATGCGGGTCTATGCGAATTCGATCGACGCCCCACCCTGGTTGCCGTCAGGCATCGAGTGGCGCGGCATCCCGTTCCCGCGGCTGTGGACGCACTGGCGACTGCGGCAGGCCCTTCGGCGTGAGCAGCCCGACGTGACGTTCATTCCTAGCCACGTGTTGCCTTTCGCGCTTGGTCTCAAATCCGTCGTAACGATTCACGACGTCGGCCATCGCCGAGAGCCGCGATCCTACTCGCGCCGGGCCCGCTGGTACCTCGAGGCCACGACCAGGTACGCGGCTCGGCGGGCGAACCGGTTGATCGCCGTATCGAAAGCGACGGCCGAGGACCTGCTCCGGTTCTATGGCGTGCCCGGCGGCCGCGTGGTCGTGGTGCATTCCGGGGTCGATTTGCGAATGCGTCCCCAGGACCCGGCGACGGTGACGGAAGTCACGCATCGTCTTGGCATTACCGGCCCCTACTTCCTCTACGTTGGACGGAACCACCCCCGCAAGAACCTGCCCATGCTGCGCCGCGCATTTACCGAGGCGCGCCGGCGAGGTCTCCGCGCGACGCTGGTCCTTGCCGGTCCAGGCCATGTGGGAGCGCCGTCCGATGATGTCATGGTCACGCTGCCGTATGTGTCCCCCGGTGACTTGCCCGCCCTGTACGCGGGCGCGCTTGCGCTAACGCTGCCCTCGCGCTTTGAAGGTTTTGGGTTTCCCGCGTTGGAGGCCATGCGTTGTGGCACGGCCGTGATCGCCTCGACCGCCGGGGCCTTACCCGAGATCGTCGGCTCGGCCGGCATTCTCTTGAGCCCGGACGATCCCGGCGCCTGGAGCCAGGCCATGCTGGAGCTGGCCCATGACCCCGCGCTGCAGCAGCGGCTGATCGCGGCCGGTAGCGGGCGCAGCGCCGACTTCACCTGGGAGACTGCCGGAGCAAAGACCTGGCAAGTGCTTGACGCGGTGGCTCGGCAGAGTCAGGCAGCAACGATCGATTCGTAGATCGCGCGATGCGCAGCGGCACTTGCGGACCAGGTGTACAGGCCGGCTCGGGCGCGACCCGCGGCAACCTGGCGATCGCGCAGCTCGCGGTCCGCGAGTACGCGGCGCAGGCTGTTCGCGAGCGCCTCCTCATCCTCCGGCGCACCCAGCAGGGCCGCATCCCCGGCAACTTCCGGGATCGCGCCCGCATTGGAAGCGATCACCGGCGTGCCTGCCGCGAATGCCTCCAGCACGGGCAGCCCGAAGCCCTCATCAAGGGAAGGAAAAACGAAGGCCTGCGCCATCTGGTAGAGGGCCGGGAGGTCAGGCATCCCGGCATAACCAACAAAGCGCACCGAGCCCGTCAGATCGAGGTTGCGCACCGCATCGACCACCGGATCGTACTTCCATCCGAAGCCGCCGACCACGATCAGCGGGACACGTTCCGGCGTCGGAATCCGAGCCAGCGCGCGCAGCGTGGTGATGTGGTTCTTCCGCGGTTGCACGGTTCCCACTTGCAACAGGTACCGTTCTGGCAAAGCGTAGCGAGCCTGGACCTCAGCTCGGACCGACGGCGAGGCCGGCAGCGCGAACTCGGTCTCGACGCCGTGCGGAATCACGCAGCATCGCGACGCCTCGACACCAAAGAGCCGCATGACCGCTGCCTTCGTCGCATGCGATGGGCAGATGATCATACGCGCCTGATGGATAGATCGGGGAACGATGACCTTGGTAGCGAACCACTGGTCCCCCGGAAACCATTCGGGATGATCGTAGATCGCCAGGTCCTGGATGCTGACCACCCCGGGAAGACCGGCCAAAAGCAGCGGCAGCGAATTGGCGGGACCATGGATCAGCTGGGCGCCGTCCCGCCGCATTCGGAGTGGGGTGAGGACCTGCGGGCCGAGGAGCCTGGGCCCTGATTCTCCATACGCCGTCACGCTGACGCCGTGGCTCTCGTGCAATGCCGTGATCAGCGCCCGGACGTAACGCCCGACGCCGGTCGCGTCTTCGTCGCTCAGCGCCCGGGTGTCGAGCGCTAGACGAACTGGTGGTCTCGCGGCTCTCGACCGCCTCAGGCGTAGGAATCGATCCGAGCCTGCCGGAAAAGAGCCTCCACGACGTGCCGAGCGGGGAACTGCGCGAGGTTATCCGCCCAGAGCGCCACCACGCGATCGCCCATCGGGGGGATGTCGGGTCGACGGGCGACCGCGATTACCACCGCGCCCGCGGCGGCGGCCACGTGAAGCGCGTCACCGTCATGGCCAATCACCGCAAGGCTGAGCTCGCTGAGCACGGCCACCTCGTCCACCGTTATGTCAGCCAGCTTCAGAACAGTTGTCGGCTTGGCAATGCCAGCCCGCGTTTCCCGTACCACTCGCTCATCGCCGACGCCGGACAGGAGAACGACGCGCTCGGCCGTCGCGTGATTGGCCACCACGGCGAAGCGCTCTCCCGGCCACCATTGACCCGCGCGTCCGGACGACCAGCCGCCGCCACCTGGAATCAGGACCAGTGGACGCCGGCCGCCACCGATGAAGGCCGACCAGCGTGCGACCGCCTGCGCCCGGACCGCTTCTGGCGGATGTAACGTGGGGGCATCGCCGGGGGCGGGCGCCGGCCGGTTGCCGGCGGCCGAAGCAAGCCTCCAGTTGGCTTCGACCGGGTGCATCCCATGGACGGCGGTGACCCGCTCGGTTGCGGCCCAGTCATTGGCGCCGGCCACCATCAGGCGGCGCGGGACACCGGCGAAGTAGGCCAGCGCAAGGTGGAGGAATCTGGCGGGGAATGGGACGACGACCGTAGTGATGGGGCCGGCGCGCAAACGCCGAAAGAGCCGGAGAAGCTCGCCGGGCGAGTCATCGAACACGAACGCTCGGCCGACGGATGGGAGACCGAGCAATGTTCCGAGCGCGTCGCCCGAGGTAAAGACCGAGGCTCCCTCACAGGCGCGCAACAGCGGTTGGGCCATCAGTGCTTCCCGGACGCCACCCCCAAGCAGGATGGCGACCCGCGATGCCGGGCCGTGAGCCGTGCTCATGTGATGTAGTGCTGTCCCCGGCGGATCACCTGCAGGTTGTCAAGCGCCATCCCGGTTCCGACGGCCACGCAACTCTGGGGATCGCGAGCCACCCGCGCGGGGATCCCCGCCTGCGCCGTGAAAAACTCCGCAATCCCGCGCAGCTGCGCACCGCCGCCCGTGAGGATGGCGCCATTGCGCTTCAGGGAAGGGTGCCGGTCTTCGCTGGCCTGGGCCATCACCCGCTGCAGCCCGCCTGCGATCGCCAGCAGCGGCGCCTGGATCGCAATCTGTACCTCCTTGCCGGAGAGACGAAGCCGCTGGCTCCGGCCATCGGCACCAACGGCGGCGAGCTCGAGCCAGGCCTCCGCGGCGGGACGTGTCGCCGAGCCCACCCCGACTTTCGCGCGCTCAGCTTCACCCGGCTGCAGCCGGACACCGTGAGTCGCCGCAACCGCTTCCTCGATCGCGCGATCGAGGGCAGCGCCGCCGATAGGGATCGATTCGAGAGCGAGCATCTCCCCCAGCGCAATGGCCGCCACGTCCGTGGACCCGGCGCCCAGATTGACAAGCAGGATTCCCTCCGTCGTCGCAACCGAGACGCGGGCGCCGATCGCAGCGGCCATGGGCTTGTCAATCAGATAGGCGGTCTTGGCCCCCGCATGCATGGTCGCTTCCAGCACCGCCCGGCGCTCGACGCCGGTCACCATCGGGGGCACCGATAGCATGACGTCAGGCCGGAAAATCCGCTGCCGGCCGACAATCCGGCCGATCAGGTGCTGCACCATCGCGCCGGCCGCGTCGTAGTCCATGCCGTCACCATCGCGAACCGGCCGGATCGCACGGGCTTTGCCCCCGCGTCCGAGCAGTTCCGAGGCCGCCCGTCCTACGGCTAGCACTCGCGCGCCTTTTTCATCGATCGCCATCAGCGCCGGTTCGTTAACGACGATGCCCTCGCCTTTGACATAGACGAGCACGGTTGAGGTGCCGAGATCGATGCCAATTTTCTTGGAGAGCACGGCGACCTCAATCCCCTACAACCCTGGAGAGATCTGGGCGGACCTCGGCTTCACCGTCGACCCGGGTGATATGTGCACCGAGTCGTTCCAGCTTGGCCACAATATCCTGGTAGCCGCGGTCCAGGTGATAGATGTTGTCGAGGACCGTCGTCCCCTTGGCGCAGAGGGCTGCCACGACAAGAGCGGCGCCGGAACGGATATCGGGGACGTTGACCGTGCCGCCGTGGAGTGCGTTGGGACCGGAGATGATCGCGGTGCGGCCCTCTACACGGACGTCCGCCCCCAGCTTGCGGAGCTCGGGCACGTGCTGAAAGCGGTTTTCGAAGACGGCCTCCGAGACGTGGCATTGGCCGTGCGCCTGCGTCATCAGGCTGACGAACGGCGCCTGCAGGTCCGTCGGAAAGCCGGGGTGCGGCCAGGTCGTCACGTCGACGGGCTGCAGCCGTTCACCGCCCCTCACAAAGAGGCTGTGGGTCTGCTCTTCCACTTCGACGCCCGCCCAGCGCAGCTTGAGGATCAGGGCGCGCAGGTCTCCGGTTACAGCATCTTCCAGGACAGCCTCACCACCCGTGGCGGCGATCGCGATGGCATAGGTCCCGGCTTCGATGTTGTCGGGGATCACCCGATGGGTCGCGCCGCTCAGCTCGGGCACGCCCTCAATCTCCAGGATGTCGGTGCCGATGCCCTGAATGCGGGCGCCCATCTTCCCGAGGAAGAATGCCAGGTCGACCACGTGTGGCTCGCGGGCGGCGTTGTGGATGGTGGTGATGCCATCCGCGGTGGCGGCGGCCATCATCAGGTTCTCGGTGCCGGTCACGGTCGGCATGTCCAGGTGGATGGTCGCGCCCTTCAGCCGGTCGGCGCGGGCAACATAGTCGCCGTCCTCGAGATCCACCTTGGCCCCCATCAGCCGGAGGCCGACGATGTGCTGTTCCACCCGTCGCATGCCGATATCGTCGCCCCCGGGCTTCGCGACCCGCGCCTCGCCGCGACGCGCCAGCAGCGGCCCCATCAGGAGGAACGAAGCCCGCATCCGGTTGGCCATGGCGGCGAGCACCTCGCTCTTGGCCAGCCGCTCGGCATCGACCTGGAGTTGCTGGGGGTCCAGCCAGCGAATTCGCACGCCCATTCCCTCCAATAGGCGGACCATGGTCACGACGTCCTCGATGCGTGGCACGTTCTTGATCCGGCACTCTTCCTCTGTCAGCAGGCAGGCGGCCAGGATGGGAAGAACGGCATTCTTGGAACCGCTGATGGGCACACGCCCGACCAACCGGGATCCCCCCTCGATCAGGAGCTGCGCCACTGACCCCCTAGGGTAACAGCCCGCGTCGTCCTCAGCTGTGCACGATGGCTATCAGATTTGCGTTCGATTTAGACTCGCCGGCGACGCCGCAACTCTGCCAGCCGCAGGCGAGCTTCCGCTCGGGCCAGGGCGGTCGTCGCGGCAGCCTGGTCGGCGTCCGAGAGCTTCTGTTGAAGCAAACTCTCGGCACGACGGCGCGCCTCCTCGGCGCGGGCTTCATCGATGTCGTCGGCCCGCTCCGCGGAGTCCGCCAGGACGGTGACCTGGTCCGGCCGCACTTCCAGGAATCCGCCCGAGACGAAGAAGAACTGCTCCTCGCCCTCGTTGCGCACCTTCACGGAGCCGGGCGCCAGCGGCGTCAGCAGGGGGATGTGCCGCGGCAGGATGCCGAGCTCGCCCTCCGACCCGGGGGCGACCACGAAATCGGCATCGCCTTTGAACCGACGCCCTTCGACGGTGACGATGTCGACGTGAAGCTTATCGGCCACGCGTTATTTGGACCGCTCGCCTTCCTTTGCGGCGGCCTTGGCTTCCGGCTTGTTCGGCTGCTCTCCCTTCGGCTGCTCTCCCTTCGGCTGGCCATCCTTCGGTTGCTCCGCTTTTGGCTTCGCGTCCTCCTGGCGGCCGCCTTCACCCTTCGCCGCCGCGACGGCTTCGTCGATGGTGCCCACCATGTAAAAGGCCTGCTCAGGGAGGTCGTCATGTTTGCCGTCGAGGATTTCACCGAAGCCGCGGATCGTCTCTTTCAAGGGCACGTATTTCCCAGGCCGGTTGGTGAACACCTCGGCCACAAAGAACGGTTGCGAGAGGAACCGCTCGATCTTCCGGGCGCGGGCCACCAGCAGCTTGTCATCTTCGGACAGCTCGTCCATCCCGAGGATGGCGATGATGTCCTGCAACTCCTTGTTCCGTTGCAGCACCTGCTGCACGCCGCGAGCCACCCGGTAATGCTCCTCGCCCACGATCTCGGGGGTGAGGAACCGGGAGAAGGAGTCGAGTGGATCGACCGCCGGGTAGATGCCGCGCTCCACGATCGCCCGCGAGAGACTGACCGTGGCGCCGAGGTGGGCGAAGGTGGTGGTGATGGCCGGGTCGGTGTAGTCGTCCGCCGGGACGAAGACCGCCTGCACGGACGTGATCGATCCTTTCTTCGTCGAGGTGATGCGCTCCTCGAGGTCGCCCATCTCGGTGGCGAGCGTCGGCTGGTAGCCGACCGCCGACGGGATCCGGCCCAGCAAGGCGGAGACCTCACTGCCGGCGAGCATGTAGCGGAAGACGTTGTCGATGAAGAGCAGCACGTCCTGACCGAACTCGTCCCGGAAGTACTCGGCAAGAGTGAGGCCGGTCAGCCCCACCCGGGCACGCGCACCCGGCGGCTCGTTCATCTGGCCGAAGACGAGCGCCGTCTTGTCGATGACGCCCGACTCGTTCATTTCCAGCCACAGGCTGTTGCCCTCGCGGGTGCGCTCTCCGACACCGGCGAACACGCTGAAACCGCCGTGTTCCTGGGCGATGTTGCGGATCAGCTCCATCACGATGACGGTCTTGCCTACCCCCGCCCCGCCGAACAGCCCGATCTTGCTGCCCTTGGCGAAGGTGGTGACGAGGTCGATGACCTTGATCCCGGTTTCGAGAACGGTGGTATCGGTCACCTGCTCGCTGACCGGCGGCGCTTGCCGGTGGATCGGCAGGCGGACCTCGGACTTGATCTCGCCTTTCCCATCGATCGGGTCGCCGATGACGCTCATCATCCGGCCGAGCGTGTTCTTGCCGACCGGAACCGTGATCGGCGCGCCGGTGTCCCTGACCTCGTGACCGCGCACCAGACCATCGGTTGAGGCCATGGCGATGGTGCGCACGACGTTGTTGCCGCGGTGCTGCTGAACCTCGAGCACCAGCCGGCCCGCCTTCCCTCGGTCGATTTCCAGCGCGTGGTAGATCTCGGGCAGGTTCTCGGTGTCGAACGCGACGTCAACCACCGGGCCGATGATCTGGTCGACGCGGCCGACCCGCCCTTTATCGGACTTCTCTTCTTTCTTCTTCGCTTTCTCCGCGATAGCCATTGCTACATCCTAACCGGCGGCCAGCGCTTCGGCGCCGCCAACGATTTCGCTGAGTTCCTTGGTGATCGTTGCCTGCCGCACCTTGTTCCGCAGCATGGTCAGGTCATCGATCAGCTCGCCAGCGTTATCGGTCGCGTTGCGCATGGCGATCGTCTGGGCCGCGTAAAAGCTGGCGAGATTGTCCAGGACTGCTGCATAGACCTGCGCCTCGACGTATCGGGGCAGCAATCGCGCCAGCACCTCTTCGGGCTCGGGCTCGTACAGGTAATCGACCCTGATCCCCTCCTTTCGCTCGGGGACCTGGACCGGAATCAAAATCGACACGGTGGGGACCAGCCTGCTGATCGAGGCGAAGTGAGTGTGAACCAGAGCAACCTGATCGACGTTCCCCTTCAGGTACTCATCTCTCGCCACGGTGACCGCCGGCAAGATATCTTTCAATTCGGGCCGGTCGCCTGTCCCTGAGACCTCGGCGATGATCGGCACTCCAAGGCGGCGGAAGTAGTCGCGACCCTTCCGTCCGATCGTGTCGAGCACGGTCTCCTCGCCCTGCCGGATGTAAGTGAGCGCCACCCGAATGGCGTTGACGTTCAAGCCGCCGGCCAGCCCGCGATCTGCCGTGACCAGGATCAGCAATCGTTTCTTGATCGGCCGCTCGGTCAGGAAGGAATGCGGTGACCCGGTGGTCCGGCTCGCCACCTCAGTGAGCACTTCCGCCATCCGGTCCGCGTAAGGCCGGGCGGCTTCCGCCCTGACCTGTACCCGTCGCAGCTTGGATGCCGCGACGGCTTGCATGGCGCGCGTGATCTGCTGGGTGTTCTTCAGGCTGGCGATTCGGCGGCGGATCTCGGCGAGAGTGGCCAGCCTACTTCTCCTTGACGGCCTCTCGCTCGGCGGCCCGCCGAGCTGACTGCAGCTGGCCGCCCCTTGCCGGCGCCGCTTCGCGTTCCGAGGCAGGGCGCTCGGGCTTCTGCATCAGGGGACTCGATTTCTTGAACTCGTCGATGGCGGACCGAAGCGCCTTCTCGGTTTGCTCGGAAAGGGCTTTCTCCTTCGCAATGGCCCGCTCGATGTCCGGATGCGAGCTGCTCAGGAAGCGGAGCAGCTCTTTCTGAAACGCCTGCACCTCATCCACGGCGACGTTATCCAGGTAGCCGTTGGTGCCGGCGAAGAGCACGATCACCTGTTGCGCGATGGGCATCGGCTCGTATTGATTCTGCTTGAGCAACTCGGTCATCCGCTTGCCGCGTTCGAGCTGGTCCCTCGTGCGCTTGTCGAGATCGGACGCGAATTGGGCGAAGGCGGCCAACTCTCGATATTGGGTGAGGTCGAGCCGTAAGCGGCCGGCGACCTGCCGGATGGCCTTGATCTGGGCAGCGCCACCGACGCGCGAGACGGAGAGACCGGTTGAGATAGCGGGCCGGATGCCCGCGTAAAAGAGATCGGTCAGCAGGTAGATCTGGCCATCGGTGATCGAGATCACGTTGGTGGGGATGTAGGCGGAGATATCGCCCGCCAGCGTCTCGATGATGGGCAGCGCCGTCAGCGAGCCACCACCGTTGTCCTTGTTCATGCGCGCCGCCCGTTCGAGCAGCCGGGAGTGCAGGTAGAAGACGTCGCCGGGGTACGCCTCCCGTCCCGGCGGCCGGCGCAACAATAGCGAAATCTGCCGATACGCCCAGGCGTGCTTGGAAAGGTCGTCGTACACGAGCAGCGCGTCCTTTCCCTGGTCCATGAAGTACTCGCCCATGGAGCAACCGGCATAGGGCGCGATGTACCACAGCGGGGCGGGCTCGCTGGCAGTGGCCGACACGATGATCGTGTAATCCATCGCGCCTCGCGCCTCGAGGGTGGCGGCGACCTGCGCCACGGTGGCGGCCCGCTGCCCGATGGCGACGTAGATGCAGATGACGCCCTGCCCCTTCTGGTTGATGATGGTGTCAAGCGCAATCGCGGTCTTGCCGGTCTGCCGGTCGCCAATGATCAGCTCGCGCTGGCCGCGTCCAATGGGAATCATGGCGTCGATCGCCTTGATCCCGGTCTGGAGGGGCGTGTCGACCGGCTGGCGGGTGATGACCCCGGGCGCCACCTTCTCGACCGGCGCGAACTCCTTGGTTTCGATCGGGCCCTTGCCGTCGATCGGCTCCCCGAGCGCGTTAACAACGCGGCCGACGAGCGCCTCGCCCACCGGCACCTGGATGATCTTGCCGGTGGTCCGCACCTGGTCGCCTTCTTTGATGTCCTCGTACGGCCCGAGGATGACAGCGCCGACCGAGTCCTCCTCGAGGTTGAGGGCGATCCCGCTAACTCCGCCCTTGAATTCGAGCAGCTCGAGGGCCTGCGCACCCTGGAGGCCGTAGATTTGCGCGATCCCGTCGCCGACCTCGGTGACGATGCCCACGTCCGCCGCCAGGATCGGGACGTCGAACTCCTTGATTCGCCGTTTGATCAGGCTGCTGATTTCGTCTGAACTGATGCCCATGTGATTAGCCCTCCTATCCGGCAAGCCGCTGGCGTAACCGATCCAGCTGGGTGCGCACGCTGCCATCGATGAGACGATCGGCGATCTGGATGGTCGCGCCGGCCACCAATCCCGAATCGTGTCGATAGTCCATCCGGACCTTCTTGCCCAGCCGATCGGCGAGCGCTCGCTCGTAACGTTGTTGTTCTGCATCGCTAAGGTCGACAGCGGTGGTGAGCGCAACGTTCACGATGCCTGCTGCCTCGTCGGCCATCCGCTCGAACTCGCGCCGGATAGCTGGCATCTCCGAGGTGCGACGGTGCTCGATGAGCAGCCGCAGCAAGTTCTGGGTTTCTTGTCGCAGCTCGGGAGCCAGCCGTTGGGCCAGCTCCATGCGTCGGGGCGTGCTCACGGAAGGATTGGCGAACGCCGCCCGCAGCACGTCATCCTGGAGCAGCGCCTCGAGCTGCGCCAGTTCCTGCCGCCACGAATCCAGGTCCGGCTCTTTGGCCAGCTGAAAGATCCCCTGTGCATACCGCCGCGCGATATTACTGCGGGGCACTGGGCTCCTTCTCCACCTGCTCGATGGTGGCTTCGATCAGCTTGCGATGGCGCTCGCCGTCGAGACTCTCGCCGACGATCTTGCGCACGGCGTCGGTGACGAGATCGGCCATTTGCAAGCGAATGGCCTGGATCGCCCGTTGGCGTTCGGCGTCGATATCGCGCCGGGCTGCCTCGACGATCCGCCTCGCCTCCTCGCGGGCTTTCTCCTGCGCCTCCTGTTGAATCCGTTCGGCGGCTCGGTTGGCTCGTTCGATGATTCGTCCCGCCTCCTGACGCGCCTCCTGGATCGCGGCCGAAGCCTCTTCCAGGCGTTGCTCGGCCTCCTGTCGTGCCTTCTCAGCCTGATCCAGCTGCGCTTTGATCTGCTTCTGCCGCGCTTCGGCCGCCCTGACGATCGGCGGATAGACCCACTTTGCGAGGACGCCCAGCATCAGCAGGAAGGCGATGAGCTCGGCGATCAGGGTGCCATTGATGCTTAGCAGCCCCGCCTCGAGATAAACGATCGCCAGAGCCAATTATTTGACCTGGCTGGCCACGGCCGTGATGAAGTAAAACCCAAGCGCGAGGTTGATGAAGTACATCGCCTCCACCAATCCGATGATCAGAAACATGATCACCTGCAGGCGTGCCTGAGCCTCAGGCTGTCGAGCGGTGCCCTGGATGGTTGCATTGCCAGCAAGGCCGTCGCCGACAGCGGCGCCGATGGCACCGCCACCAAGCGCAATGCCGGCGGCGATGAGTGCGCCGGCTAGGACGATCGCGTGATTCATAGATCTACCCTCCTGTTCCTGCAGTTGCCGGTGCCGAGGTTCGCTCTCCGCCGTGCCGCTCCTCTTCGATACCCTCGCGCGCCATACCGAAATAGATGATGGTGAGCAACGTGAAGATGAACGCCTGGATCGTGCCGACGAAAAAGATGTCGAAGGCCTTCCACAGGATGAGCAATCCCTCGACGATCGGCGTGAGCACGACGCCGAACGCGGTCCCGGGCCAACCCGCCGGCACCAGCCCCGCCAGGAATGTGATCAGTGATCCGATGAGATAAACCATGAGCGCTCCAGCGAAGATGTTGCCGAAGAGCCGGAGCGACAGCGTCACCGGCTTGACGACCTCTTCAATAACGTTGAGCGGGATGAAGACAATCCGCACCGGCAGCGCCATCTCGAATGGTTTCGTGAACCGGCGAAAGTACCCACGCACGCCAAGAACCCGCAGGCTGTAGGCCTGCACCACGATGATCACCACGAGGGCCATGGCCAGCGTCTGGTTGAGGTCGGCGTTTGCTGGATGGACTGGCTCCGTCAGTGGAAAGAAGTCAAGCCAGTTGGCCACTAGGATGTAAAAGCCGAGCGTCATCGCAAGTGGCACGATGAAGCCCCCGCCTTCGCCGACGGACTCCCGGATAAGCCCTCGAACGTAGTCGATGAGGAACTCGAAGAGCAGCTGAAGCTTGCCCGGCACTCCATGGCTCAGCCGGTAAGCCACGAGAAAACCGACGAGCAGCGTGATCACGATCGCAACCGCGCTCGAGATCAAGCTGTCGTAGTTGAAGATGCAGTACCAGGCGCTGCAGACACTTACCGTGGGATGGGTTCCGGGTGGTGCCTCAGCCAGAAAGATCACCCCGTCAACGCCTCCCGCACCGCGAAGCCCGCGAGGACCAGTTGGGCGACCGCGATTCCACCCACCACCAACCAGACTTGCGAGAGACCGATCAGCAGGCCGATGCCCAGGCCGAGCCCTGTCAGGAGCAGCAGCCGGACCAGGCTCAGGGCGGTGAAGCCTAAGCCGAGCGCGAGCGATCGCTGGATAAGCAGTCCGTTCGCCGAACCCACCAGCAGGCCGATCGCGAATGCGAGAGCATTCTTAGCCTGTCCCGTGGCGAAACCGAACGCGATGACCGACGCGGCCGCAATGCCGGAGGCGACCACCGTATTTCGGATCAATCGGTTGTTCACAGGTATCGTTTGAACCTCGTATAGACCAGGGCGCCGCCGGCACCGACGCCGATCACCAGACCGGCGAAGAGCAGCAGGGGCGCGGTATGGGCCACGGAGTCGACCACGGCCCCAATCAAGAGGGGGAGCACGACGACGACGGCGAGCAGCACGCCCAGACCGGCGAGCTCGCCGCCCGATGGGGCGTGACCGCGCGGTGCCGCTGCATCGTAAGTAGGATGATCCATGCCAGGCTCCTTGCGCTTATCCTTCGGGGCCATCGGTGCCTCCGAAATGGGGCCTCAACGAGTTCAGCTTAGCAGGCGCCAAATTCAACTCGCCATCGGGCGAGGAATGGAGCCGGACTCAACCGCGGCTGGTTCGCCGGAAGCGCCGCATCATGATGATGACGATCCCCAGCAGCATCAACAGGATCGCGCCCAGCAGCACTTTCTTGTGGCCGTAGATGGCGAGACCGAGGGCCGCGAAGATCGCCGTCCCGAAGTAGAGGACGAGCGCGGTCTCTCGCGGGCTGAGACCAAAATCGAGCAATCGATGATGCAGGTGCTCGGTATCCGGCAAGGCGATCGAGCGTCCCCGCATCCGGCGTCGCAAGATCGCCCAACCCGTGTCGAAAATCGGGATGGCCAGGGCCGCGATCGGCACCACCAGGGCCAGGACGACCGCGCCCTTCGCCACGGACAGTACGGAGAGGGCGGCGAGGGTGAAGCCGAGAAAGTTGCTACCCGTATCGCCCATGAAGACGCGCGCCGGATGCCAGTTGAAGAAGAGAAAGCCTACACAGGCCCCAATCAAAGCGCCGGACAGGATGACGATATCCATCTGCCCGCGATTGATCGCCGCCAGCAACAGGGTGGCCGCCACGATGGCGACGACGCCCGCCGCCAGGCCATCGACCCCATCGATCAGGTTGATCGTGTTCTGCAGCCCAACGAACCAGAGGAGGGTGAGAGGGATCGATACCGCCACCGCCAGGTTGACGACGTGCCCGCCGGGGAGATTCACGGAATGGATGTAGATGCCGAAGACGACGATCGCCAGCAAAGAGGCGGCGACCTGAAAGAGGAGCTTGGAGAGGGCTCGGACCCCGTTGAGGTCATCGAGAACCATCAGGGTGGTGATGACCGCCGCCGAGAGGAGCAGCCCGAGGGTGGAAGGGTTGGTCGAGAACAGTGCCGCCGAGAGGCCGAATCCCAGGTACATGGCGAGCCCGCCGAGGCGGGCCGTCGGCCGGCTGTGGATACGCCGCTCCCCGGGCTCCGCCACCGCCCCCAGGCGGAATGCCAGCCAGCGGGCGGGCAGCACGGCGATCGCGGTGAAGACCAGGGCGACGAAAAACGGCCAGACGGCGGGGCCGAAGCGCGCGGCTGAAAATGTGGACCAGAAGGTCGGATCGCTGAAGAAGGGCGTGCCGTTTAGTACGGCAGTGGAAATCGTTCGCACAGCGCCCGGCTGTGGGCGCGCACCTGTTCGTGTGCCGTTCGGTCGTCGAGATTGAGAAGCAACTCGGCCACCATCTCGGCAATCTGGTTCATCTCATCGGGGCCCATGCCGCGCGTTGTGACCGAAGGCGTCCCCAGCCGGATGCCACTCGGGTTGAACTTGCTCGCCGTGTCGAATGGGATCGAGTTCCGGTTCACCGTGATGCCGACGGTATCGAAAGTCTCCTGGACCTTCTTTCCGGTCAGGCCGAGCGGCCGCAGGTCGATCAACATCAGATGGTTGTCGGTTCCCCCACTGACCAGCCGCAACTGCCTCCGGTTCAAGCCTTCGGCGAGGAGCCGCGCATTATTGACCACCGACTGTGCGTAGGACCTGAACTCCGGCGTCTTCCATTGCGCCAGCATCACGGCCTTACCGGCGATCGCGTGGTTATGCGGCCCGCCCTGGCTCCCCGGAAACACACTCTTGTCGATGTCGGCGGCGTACTTCGCTTTGCACAGGATCATGGCGCCCCACGGACCGCGCATCGTCTTATGCGTGGTGAAGCTCACGAAATCCGCATGCGGCACTGGACTTGGATGCGCTCCGCCCGCGACCAGCCCGGCGAAATGGGCCATGTCAACGAAGAAGTAGGCGTCGACGCCGCGGGCGATCGCGGCCATCCGTTCGAAATCAAGGATTCGCGGATAGGCGCTGTAGCCGGCGAGCAGCATCTTCGGCCGAACCTCTTTCGCCTGTCGCTCCAGCACGTCGTAATCGATCCGCTCCGTATTCGGGTCGACTCCGTAAGGCACGAAGTGATAGAGCTTGCCCGAGAAGTTAACCGGACTGCCGTGGCTGAGGTGGCCACCGTGGCTCAGATCCATCCCCATCACGGTGTCGCCCGGGTTGAGCACGGTGGCGTAGACGGCATAATTCGCGGTGGTCCCGCAATGGGATTGCACGTTCGCGTGCTCGGCGTTGAAGAGCGCCTTGGCTCGCTCGATGGCCAGGGTTTCAATCCGGTCGACGTTTTCGCAGCCGCCGTAGTAGCGCTTGCCCGGATAGCCTTCGGCGTATTTGTTGTTGAGCAGTGAGCCCAGTGCCTGCAACACCGCCGGACTGGCGATGTTCTCCGAGGGAATCAGCTCCAGCGTGTACTGTTGCCGTTCGAACTCGTCCCGGATTGCGGCACCAACCTCCGGATCGACAGCATCGATGCGGCTGGTGAGATCGGTCTGCGCCTGCAACATCCCGCTCATTATCCCGAAATCACCGCGCCATGAGCTCGGCTTGCGGAATCGCTCCCTGTCGCAGGATCCGCGGGGCCTCGCCACTCAGATCGAGAATGGTCGATGGTTGGCCGATCTGGCAGGCTCCACCATCGAGGATGAGATCGAGCCTCTCGCCCAGTCCCTCGATGACCTGGTCGGCGTCGACCGGTGGCGATGCCCCGGCCGGGTTCGCGCTGCTGCTGGCGACCGGTTCACCCAGGGATCGCAGTAAGGCGAGCGCCACCTGGTGGTTCGGGGCGCGCACCGCAATCGTCGGAACGTCCAGTGGGATGCGCGCCGGAAGAACCAGGGTTAACGGACCCGGCCAGAAGCGCGCGATCAATTTGGTGGCAACGTCAGACACGACGGCGAACGGTTCGACCTGTTGACGGTCACTGACGAGCCAGACCATCGGCTGGGTCAAGCGCCGCCCCTTTATCTCGTAGAGTCGCCGGACTGCGACCGGGTCGCCGGCTCGCGCCCCGACCGCATAGAGCGTGTCTGTGGGGAACGCGATCACCCCGCCGTCCCGAAGCCGTTCCGCAGCCTGGCCGACGTGGGTCGGATCGGCTGGCCAGCGCTCGATCACCGCTGGCGTCTCGGTTCGATCAAGGCAATTGGATCCGCACCACGCGGTCGCGCCCGGCGAGGTCCTTGTGGACGCTGACCTGAGCCAACGGCCACTGATGCTGGGCCAGGCGCACCATGCGGCGCGTCTGCGATGGGTCGTGCTCGAACAACAAGGCGCCGCCCGGCTTCACCACGGCCGGTGCTTGCGACAATGCTGTGCGAATCAGCGCCAGCCCATCCTCGCCGCCATCGAGCGCGAGGGCCGGCTCGT
>Ga0209690_1000735_pt1 | contig 17729 bp, 18 predicted proteins | sample GraSoiAngelo_150_FD_186164 | JGI IMG/M metagenome (GOLD analysis project Ga0209690, IMG submission 186164) | Grasslands soil microbial communities from the Angelo Coastal Reserve, California, USA - 14_1009_09_40cm (SPAdes) (version 2) | ecosystem: Environmental > Terrestrial > Soil > Grasslands ...
CCGCGAAGTGAAAGTAGGTGAAGACGAGCTGGCCCTGCTTCATGCACGGCCACTCGGGCTCGATCGGCTCCTTCACCTTGACGACCATCTCGGCCTTGGCCCAGACGTCGCCCGGCTTGGGCACGAGGGTCGCTCCGGCGGCGCGGTAGGCGTCGTCCGCGAACCCCGAGCCGAGGCCTGCGCCCTGCTCGACGAGCACGGAGTGACCGTCGCCCACCAGCGATTCCACCCCTGCGGGCACCAGCGCCACGCGGTTCTCGGCCGTCTTGATCTCTCTCGGAACTCCGACGATCATGCTCCGCTGCACGCCTTTCCGTGACGGGTTTTCGCGACGCCTCTCCGTGACGACGTTCAGGCTTTTTCCGGCCCGAGCCAGATCACCCGCTGCCGCTCGGGAGCGAAGAACTCGGCCGCGACGGACGCGACGTCGTCCGCTGCGAGCGCGTCCACGGTGGCGAGCATCTGATCGAGGCTCTCGTACGGTTCGCCATAGACCGGAAAGCCCGCCAAACGATACATCCGGGCCGTGGGTCCCTCCAGGGAGAGCACCAGCTGCCCGCGCGTCTGCTGCTTCGCCTCGGCGAGCGCCCGCCCGCTCAATCCCTCGCGCGCCAGCTTGGCGTACTCCTCGCGGATCGCCGCGACGGCCTGCGCCGCGGTCTTGGGCTGCGTGCCGACATAGACGCCGGCGACGCCCATCTGGCGATAGAAGCTCGTAAACGAATAGATCGCGTACGCGAGGCCCAGCTCCTCACGAATCCGCTGGAACAGCCGGCTCGACATGCCGCCGCCGAACACGTTGCCGAGCACGAGCAGCGCGTACTTGCGCCGGTCGGCGTAGGGCACGGTGTCGGTGGCGAACACGATGTGCGTCTGCGCCGTCTCTTTCCCGTGCCGCGTCTCGAAGCCACGAACCGCCGGAGGCACCGCCGCCGCAGCCAACCCGTCCGTCGTCTCCCGTCCCCGGTCCCCGTCAAACCATGCCAGCTTCCCCAGCTCGTCCAACAGCCCGTCGTGCTCGAGGTTCCCCGCCGCCGCGATCACGCAATTCCCGGGGAAATACGCCCGGCCGTGGAGCTGCTTCAGGTCGTCCGCCGACAGCGTGCTCACCGTGTCGCGGGTGCCGAGGATCGAATAGCCGTACGGATGGTTGGGCCAGAGGGCCTGGTAGGAGAGATCGAACACCTGGTCGTCGGGCGCGTCCTCCACCATGTTGATCTCCTCGAGCACGACGTTGCGCTCGAGCTCGAGGTCGCTGGTCTTGAGCGTGGGGTTCCGCACGAGATCGGTGAGGACGTCGAGCGCCCGCGGCAGATCCTGGTCCAGCACGCGGGCCTGGAACGCCGTGGTATCGCGGGACGTGTAGGCGTCGAGCGAGCCGCCGCGGGACTCGAGCGCCAGCGCGATCTCCTGCGCGGTGCGACGCGCGGTCCCCTTGAACACCATGTGTTCGAGCAGGTGTGAGACGCCCATCTTGGGGCGCGGCTCGTGCGCGCTGGCGCTGCGCACCCAGATGCCGACCGCGGCGGAGCGGACGCTCGCCACCCGCTCGGACAGTACGATCACGCCGTTCGGCGCGGTGGTCTGGCTGATCTCCCGGTCGAGCCGGACCGTCTCCATCAGCGGGAGCGGGCCGGCTCCGGCTTCTCGAGCAGCGCTTTGCGGGACAGCCGCATGCGGCCGCGCTCGTCCACCTCGAGCAGCGCCTTGCGGGACAGCCGCATACGGCCGCGCTCGTCCACCTCGAGCAGCTTCACGCGCACATGGTCGCCCTTCTTCACGACGTCCTCGGTGCGCTCGGTGCGCCCGTGCTGCAGCTCGGAGATGTGGAGCAGTCCCTCGACCCCGGGGAGGATCTCGATGAACGCCCCGAACGCCGTGGTGCTCTTCACGACCCCCTCGTAGACCTTGCCCACCTCGGGTTCCTGCACGAGCGCCGCGACCATGTCGCGCGCCCGCTCGCCGCCCTCGCCGACGGCGGAGATCGTCACGAGGCCGTTGTCGTCCACATTGATCTCGGCGCCCGTCTGCTCCTGGATGCCGCGGATCGTCTTGCCCTTGGGGCCGATCAGGTCGCCGATCTTGTCCGGCCGAATCTGGACGGTGATGATGCGCGGCGCGTACTTGGAGAGCTGCGAGCGCGGCTGCGGGATCGCCTGGTCCATGATGTCAAGAATGTGGAGCCGGGCCTGCTTCGCCTTCTCCAGCGCTTCGCTCACGATCTTGAACTCGAGGCCCGCGATCTTGATGTCCATCTGGATCGACGTAACGCCCTGGCGCGTGCCCGCCACCTTGAAGTCCATGTCGCCCAGCTGGTCCTCGGTGCCGAGGATGTCGGTGAGCACCGCCACGCGGTCCCCCTCCTTGACGAGCCCCATCGCGACGCCGGCGCACGCCCCCGTCATGGGCACGCCCGCATCGAACAAGGCCAGCGAGCCGCCGCACACCGTCGCCATGGACGACGAGCCGTTCGACTCGAGGATGTCGGACACGATGCGGATCGTGTAGGGGAACTGCTCGTACGGCGGGAGCAGGGCCTGCAGCGCCCGTTCGGCCAGCGCGCCGTGCCCCACCTCGCGGCGCGAGGTGCCCCGGATCGGCCGGACCTCACCGGTGGAAAACGGCGGGAAGTTGTAGTGCAGCATGAACGACTTCGACGTTTCCTGCGCCACGTCGATCGAGTCGATGCGCTGCTCGTCCGATACGGTGCCGAGCGTCGCCGACACGAGGGCCTGGGTCTGGCCGCGGGTGAACAGCGCGGAGCCGTGGGTGCGCGGCAGCACGCCTACCTCGCAGCTGATCGGCCGCACCGTGTCCAGATCCCGGCCGTCCACGCGCTCGCGGTGCGTCAGCACCTGCTCGCGCATCGTGCGGTACTCGATGTCCTCGATGACGTTGGCAACGTCCTTCGTGTTTTCGGGGAACTCCGCCGCGAGCTGCTCCTGAATCGTCGCCTTGAGCGCGGCGAGCGCCTGTGCCCGCTCGGACTTTTCCGGCAGGTTGAGTGCCTCCGACACCCGGGCTTCTGCGAGCTGCTTCACGCGCGCCACCAGCCCCGCCGGCGGCTCGACCTTGGTCCATTCCATCTTGGGCTGCTGCATTTCGGCGACCAGCTCGCCCGCCGCGTCGAGCAGCTCGCGGATGCCCTTTTGCGCGACCTCGAGGCCCTTCACGATCTCGGCCTCGGTGAGCTCCAGCGCCCCCCCCTCCACCATCACGATCGAGTCCTTCCCGCCGGACACGACCATGTCCACGTCCGAGAACTCGAGCTGCTGGAAGGTGGGATTGAGGATCCACGCGCCCTCGACCCGCCCCACGCGCACGGCGGCGATGGGTCCGTTCCACGGCACCTTGGACATGGTGAGCGCGGCGGAGGCCGCGGTCACGCCCAGCACGTCGGCGTCGTTCTCCTGGTCCGCCGAGAGCACGTAGATGAAGACCTGGATCTCGTTCTTGAAGCCTTCGGGAAAGAGCGGGCGGACCGAGCGGTCGGTCACCCGCGCCGAGAGGATCTCCTCGTCGGAAGGCCGCCCCTCGCGCTTCAAAAAGCCGCCGGGGATCTTGCCGGCGGCGTAGCTCTTCTCGCGGTATTCGACGGTCAGCGGAAAGAACGGCAGGGTCGAGACGTTGTCCGACACCGTCACCGTCGCGAGGACGACCGTCTCCCCGAACTGCAGGAGGCAGGAGCCCGCGGCCTGCTTGGCCAGGCGGCCCGCCTCGAGCTTCAGGACGCGCCCCGCAAACTCGCGTTCGACGTGCTTCACTCTGTTGCCTGTCTAGAGCACAAAGAAATACGCGAGGCCGCCCCCGGTGCTCTTCCGGGGGCGCCCAGCGCGACGCCAGCTCTGCTAATGGCGGAGACCCAGCTCGTCGATGAGCTGCCGATAGCGTTCCAGGTCGGTGCGCTTCAGATACTCCAGCAGGCGGCGGCGCTGGCTCACCATCTTCAAGAGCCCGCGCTGCCCGTGGAAATCCTTCGGGTTGACCCGGAAGTGATCGGTGAGGCTGTTGATCCGCTCGGTGAGCAGCGCGATCTGGACCGGGGCCGACCCCGTGTCGTGCTCGTGCCGCCCGTACTTCCTGACCGGCGTCGTCTTGTCGTACATCCGTCCCAGTTCCCTAATTGTTGAGAGCGCAGTAACTTAGACGCCCGTTACGTGTTTGTAAAGCCCTCGTGACCCACGCGCCCTCGGACCTCGTCGGCCGCACCGTCGGCCCCTACGACCTCGAGCGCCTGCTCGGCCAAGGTGGGTTCGCATGGGTGTTCGTCGGTCGGGAACTGGACGGGACACCCGTCGCGGTCAAGATCCTGAAGCCCCGCTACGCCGGCGACCTGCAGTTCGAGAGCCGGTTCCGGAACGAGGCCGAGACGGCCGCGCAGCTCCGGCACCCGAACATCATTCACATCCACTTCGTGGCGCGCTCCGGGAATTACGTCTACTTCGGGATGGACCTGTGCGCCGACAGCCTCGGGGCCCGCATCCAGCGCGAGGGCCCGCTCCCCGAGCCGGACATCGTGCGCCTCGCGGCCGGCGTCGCGCGCGGTCTCGAGTTCGCGCACCAGCAGGGTGTGATCCATCGGGACCTGAAGCCCGACAACATCCTGATCCAAGCGGACGGCAGCCCGGTGATCTCCGATTTTGGGATCGCCCGCGCCGTCTCCGGATACGTGGCGTCCACGGGCGTCAACATGACCATCGGCACGCCGCAGTACCTCTCCCCCGAGCAGGCGCAGGGGCGGCTCGTGGATCCGCGGGCCGACTTTTACGCGCTGGGCGTCACGCTTTACAAGGCGGCGACGGGGGAGCTCCCGTTCACCTCGACCGACTGGTTCGAGCTGGCGCGTATGCACGTCGAGGATCCCCCCGCGTCGCTCCGAAAGAAGCGTCCCGCGCTGTCCAAGCGGTTCGAGCGCGTGGTGATGAAGTGCCTCGCGAAGCATCCCGACGATCGCTACCGGGATGCCGCCGAGCTGCTCGCCGATCTCGCAGCGGTGGATGGAACGACGCGGTCGAGGTTGCTCGAGCGCTGGAGACGGTGGTGGTCAGGCTGAGCTGAACAACCGGCGGATCGCGCGCGCCGCTCGTGTGAGCAGTCCCGGGCCCCGCAGCGCCGCGACGTCCAGGACCCCGGTCGTGCGCTCGCTCGCGAGACACGCCTCCGCGGCCCGGCGCAGGTCGGCTTCGTACTGCTTCGGGAAGGGTCGCTCGCCGAGCCGCAGCTCGAAGCCTGGCGTCGCCTCGACGCGGCCCAACTCGACGATCCCCGGCGAGGCTCGATCGATCACCTCGATCAGCGGCTGCAACTGCTGCCTGCTCCCTCCTGCCTGCTCCCCGTAATACGCGGCTGCGACCGCGATCACGAGCCGCTCCGCCTTCAGGCGTCCGGCGACGTAGCTCTCGAGCGCCTCCTTAACGGGGGAGGACACGGAGCGCGTCGTTCGTGAGCGCGAGGATCATGATGGCGAGCAGCACGACGAACCCGACCTGCGTGAGCCGCGTGCGCAGCTCGATCGACAGCGGCTTACGGCGCACCGCTTCGGCGACGAGGAACATGAACTGCCCGCCATCCAGGATCGGGATCGGCAGGAGATTGAGGATCGCCAGATTGATCGAGAAGAACGCCATGAACGTGAGAAACGAGACGAGCCCGAGCTGGGCCACCTGGCCCGAGATCTGGCCCACGGTGATGATGCTGCCCACCTCGCGCACCGAGAGCTGGTGGAGGATGAGCCCCTTCAGGAATCCCAGCACGATCAGTCCGCGCCCCCAGGTCTCGATCAGCCCCGACAGCGCCGCCTGGCCGAGCGGCTCGCGCATGTAGATCGTGGCCGGATCGGGGCCCGCGCCGATGACACCGTAGACCTTGGGCCGGGGCGACGTGGTATCGGTCTCCGTCCTGGTGTCGGGCACTACGGTGACCGTGACCACCCTGCCGTCTCGCAGCACATCCAGGTGCAGGGCCTTCCCCGGGCTGTTCCAGACGGCGTGGAGCACGTTGCTCCACGAGCGCAGGGTGTCCCCATTGGCGCGCACCAGCAGGTCTCCGGGCTTGAGTCCCGCGCGGAGCGCCGGTTGACCGGGACCGAGCAGCCCCAGCCGCGGCGGATCGAGCCGCACCAGCGCGCCCGCGACCGCCTGCCGGGTCGCGACATCGGGGAGCCGCACCACGATCGGCTCGGCGCGCCCCGCGACGTCGAGGCGCAGCGTGGTCGAGCTCGCCAGCACATGATCGATGATCGCGTTCCACGACCGGACGGTGTCGCCGTTCACCCGCACGATGCGGTCACCAAACTTGAGGGTGCCGAGCGCTTGGGTGCCCGGCGGGAGCGTGCGCGTGGTGACCGACTCGATCTGGGTGCTCGCCAGCTCCGGGGCCCCGACGGTGGCCGCGATACCGGCGAACACGCAGTACGCGAACACGATATTCATCGTCACACCCGCCAGGATCACGATCGTCCGCTTCCACACCGGCTGCCGGTCGAAGGCGCGCGCCGGGTCGATAGGAACGCTCGCCTTCCCGCCTTCCAGGCTGCCCGCGACGCCCTCGTCCTCGAGCCCGGCCATCTTCACGTAGCCGCCGAGCGGGATCCACGAGATCCAGTATTCCGTCTCGCCGCGGCGCCACGCGAAGATGGGCCGCCCGAACCCGAGCGAGAACCGCAACACTTGAATGCCGACGGCCTTGGCCGCGACAAAATGCCCCATCTCGTGCACGAAGATCAGCGGCCCCAGCACGACCGCGAGCGCGACCAGCGTCAGGAGCACGCGGCCTCCCGCGCCAGCCGGCGCGCCTCGGCGTCCGTCGCCAGCACCGCCGCGAGCGACCCCGCATCGCCCGGCCGGTGCGCGTCCAGCACGCGCGCGATCGTCTCCGCGATGCGCCCAAACCGGATCCGTCCCTCGAGGAACAGCTCGACGGCGACTTCGTTCGCGGCGTTGAACGCGGCGGGCGCGGTGCCCCCCGCGGCCGCTGCGGCGCGCCCCAGTCCGTACGCCGGATACAGGTCGGGTCGCACCGGCTCGAACGTGAGGCTCCCCGCCGCCACCGGATCGAACCGCCGGGCGCCGGCGTCGGGCACGCGCTCCGGATGGGTCAGGGCGTAGAGGATGGGCAGCTCCATCGTTGGGAAGCCCACCTGCGCCAGCACCGAGCCGTCCACGAACTCGACGAACGCGTGCACCACCGATTGCGGGTGCACCACGACCTCGACCGCGGGGTACGGCAACGCGAACAGGAAGTGCGCCTCGATCACCTCGAGCGCCTTGTTAACGAGGGTGGCGGAGTCGACCGTGATCTTCTTTCCCATGCGCCACGTGGGATGGCGCAGCGCCTCCTCCACCGTGGCCCCCGCGACCCGCTCCGGCGTCCAGGTGCGGAACGGGCCGCCCGACGCCGTGAGGATGAGCCGCTCGAGCTCGGTGGGGCGGCGCCCCGTGATGCACTGGAGCACGGCGCTGTGCTCCGAGTCCACCGGCACGATCTCCCCGCCCCCCTCGCGCGCCGCCCGGGTCACGAGCTCGCCCGCCATCACGAGCGCTTCTTTGTTGGCGAGCGCCACGCGCTTGCCGGCGCGCAGGGCCGCGAGGGTCGCCTCGAGCCCCGCCGCGCCCACGATCCCGTTGACCACGATGGCGACGTCGGCCCGCGTCGCGGCCTCGACGAGGCATTCAGCACCCTTCCCCCTCCCCGCTTCACTCTTCCCCGAATTCACCAGCCCGACGTAGCTCGGCCGCCACTCGGCCGCCTGCTGCTCGAGCAGATCGGCGTTCGAATGGGCGGTGAGGGCGGCGACGCGGAAGCGCTCCCGCTGCCGCGCCAGCACCTGCAGGGTCGAGCAGCCGATCGACCCGGTGGAGCCGAGGATCGCGACGCCGACGCTCATGCGACGCCGAACAGGCGGAACAGTCCCGCGCTCACGGGCAGCACGAAGTAGACCGAATCGAGCCGGTCGAGCACGCCGCCGTGGCCCGGAAAGAGCGAGGAGGAGTCCTTCACGCCTGCCTCGCGCTTGAACAGCGATTCAGCGACGTCGCCGACCTGCGCCGCCACGGCCAGGACGACCCCCGCGACGAGCAGCTGCCACAGGGTGAGCCCCAGGGCCACCCGGGTCAGCACGAGCGGACCGTAGATCAGGGCGGCGACTACGGCGCCCACGACGCCGCCGACTGCTCCCGCCCACGTTTTCCGCGGCGAGAGCACCGGCGCTAGCTTCGGCCCGCCCACCAGCGCCCCCGCGGCCATCGCGCAGGTGTCGCCCACCCAGGTCACCACCAGCGGCAAGGCGACCAGCGCCGCGGAGCCGCGCGGGTGCGCGTCCGAATGGGGGCCGTGCCGGATCGCCACGACGAACGCGAGCAGCGCGGAGGCGTAGAGGGCGCCGAACACGGTGACCGCCACGGCCTCGAGCGGGCGCCGCTCCGGCCCCCGGGCGCGCACCGCCGCGGCCAGTACGACGAGCAGCCACACCGCCGCGCCGTATAGCACCGGCTCCCACGCCGCGAGGTCCTTCACCCAGAACGTGCCGAATGGAATCGCGGCGGCCGCCGCGAGTCCGAGGGTCTCGAGGGGCTCGACCCCGCGCTTGCGCGCCAGGTCGTAGATCTCACGCGTGCCGAGCACCGCCAGCGCCGCGACGAGCGTCGCCAGCACCCATGCCCCGAGCCACAGCGCCACCAGGGTGACGGCGATGGCCGGGACGGCGAAGGCGATCCGCACCACGAGGTTCCGGGACATCAGCGGGGCGCGCTGACCCGACCGAACCGCCGCTCGCGTCCTTGATAATCGAGGATAGCCTGGAACAGCTCCCGCCGCGTCACGTCGGGCCAGAGCACGGGCGTCATGTACAGCTCGGTGTAGGCGAGCTGCCACAGCAGGAAGTTCGAGAGGCGCAGCTCGCCGGAGGTGCGGATCAGCAGGTCGGGATCGGTCCAGGGCGCGGTGTAGAGCTTCTCCCGCACCGCTTCCTCGTCGATGTCCTCGAGCCGCTTCGCGCCCTTGAGCACTTCCTCCGCGAGCAGTCGCGCCGCCCGCGCCAACTCGGCGCGCGACGAATACGAGATGCACAGGTTGAGCGATAGCCGCGTGCCGCTCGCCGTCTCGCGCTCGACGCGCTCCACCGCGGCGCGCGCTCCCGGCGCCAGCCGGGTGCGATCGCCCAGGACGTGGACGGCCACGCCCTGGCCCCGCAGCTCCGCCACCTCTTTCGCGATGTACTCCTCGAGCAGTTCCATGAGGGCGGAGATCTCGGTGACGGGGCGCTGCCAGTTCTCGTCCGAGAAGGCGAACAGCGTGAGCACCTCCACGCCCGCCGCGATCGCCCCCTCCACGGCCTCGCGCACCGCCTTCATCCCCGCCCGGTGGCCGAGCGGCCGGGGCAGGCTGCGCTCGCGGGCCCAGCGCCCGTTGCCATCCATGATGATGGCGACGTGGCGCGGGACCGCGCCGTTCTCGCGGATCTGCGCGAGGAGGTCGTCCCCCATCTAGACCTCCATGATCTCCGCTTCCTTCGCCTTCACCGCGTCTTCCACGAGCCGCAGGTGATCGTCGTGCAGCCTCTGGACGTCCTTCTCGGCGTGCTTCTTCTCGTCCTCGGAGACGTGCTCGGCCTTCTTGATGCGGCTGATCGCCTCGGTGCGCGCGTGCCGGACGGCCACGCGGCCCTCTTCGGCGAACTTGTGGATGACCTTCACCAGCTCTTTGCGCCGCTCCTCGGTGAGCGGCGGCAGGGGAATGCGGATCAGGTTGCCGTCGTTGGAGGGGGTGAGACCCAGGTCCGACGCGAGGATGGCCTTCTCCACGGCCTTGAGGAGCGACTTGTCCCACGGCTGCACGGTCAGGAGCTTCGGCTCGGGGGCCGCGACGCTCGCCACCTGGTTCAGGGGCATCTCGCTGCCGTACGCCTCGACCCGCACCAGGTCGAGCAGCGACGTGGTCGCCTTGCCCGTGCGGACCGTGGAGAACTCGCGCTTCACCGCTTCCACTGCCTTGTCCATCGCCTGCTTCGCCTGCTTCGCGTGGTCCGCGAGGGTCGTCATTGGACGATCGTGCCGACGCGCTCCCCGGCCAGCACCCTGGCCGTCGCGCCGGGCTGGTTGATGTTGAACACCACGATGGGCAGCTTGTTCTCCTTGCACAGGCCGAACGCGTTGGCGTCCATCACGGCGTAGCCGTTCACCAGCGCGTCCCGGAACGACAGCTCGCCGAGGAACGTCGCCTTGGGATCCCGCTTCGGGTCGGCCGTGTAGACCCCGTCCACGTTGGTCGCCTTGAGCAGCAGCTTCGCCTCGATCTCGAGCGCCCGCAGCACCGCCGCCGTATCGGTGGAAAAGTACGGGTTTCCCGTGCCGCCCGCGAAGATCACCATGCGGCCCTTCTCGAGGTGGCGCACGGCGCGGCGCCGGATGTAGGGCTCGGCGAGCTCTTCCATGCGGATCGCCGTCATCACCCGCGTGTCCACGCCCTTCTTCTCGAGGATGTCCTGGAGCGCGAGGGCGTTGATCACCGTGGCCAGCATCCCCATGTAGTCGGCGGACACGCGGTCCATGCCCTGCTCGCTCGCCGCCGTGCCGCGCAGGATGTTGCCGCCGCCGACCACGAGCCCCAGCTGCACCCCCAGGGCCGCGACCGCCTTGAGCTCGTTCCCCAGCTTGTCGATGACGGCGAAGTCGATGCCGCCGCCCGCGCCCCGCTCGCCCGCGAACGCCTCACCCGAGAGCTTGAGCAAGGCGCGCGGGTAGGCGAGGCGGGTGGCCGCCACTCAGTTCCCTCCGCGCTCGAACCGCACGAAGCGGCGCACCTGCACCTTTTCCCCGGTCTTCGCCGCCACGTCCCGCACCAGATCGCCGACGGTGTGCTTGTCGTCCTTCACGAACTTCTGCTCGAGCAGCACGTTCTCCTCGTAGAACTTCTTCAGCATCCCCTCGACGATCTTGCCGCGGATGTGCTCGGGCTTCTTCTGCTCCGCGACCTGGGCCTCGTATACCTTCCGCTCGCGCTCCACGAGCTCGGGGGGAAGGTCCTCGATCCGCACGGCCAGCGGCTTCGCCGAGGCGATGTGGAGGGCGAGCTCCTTCACCAGTGTCCGGAAGCCTTCCGTGCGCGCCACGAAGTCCGTTTCGCAGTTCACCTCCACCAGCACCCCGATCCGGCCGTCGTGGTGGACGTAGGAGCCGATCAGCCCCTCCGACGCCTCGCGCCCCGCCCGCTGGTCGGCCTTGGCGGCGCCTTTCCTGCGGAGCACGTCCACGGCCTTCTCGAGGTCGCCGCCCGTCTCCTCGAGGGCCTTCTTGCAGTCCATCATCCCGGCGCCCGTGCGGGCGCGCAGCTCGGCCACGAGCTTCGCCGGAATCTCTTTCACAGTCGCCACGCTCTCACTCCTCGCAAAAACGCCGCCCTCGCGCCGTGGGGCTCGAGGGGCGGCGGTCGGTTAGCCACGGAACGGCGGCGCGACGGCTAGCGTTCGCCCCCGCCGCTCGATTCCGCCGGGGCCGGCGCCTCGGGCGCCTCGGGCGCCTCGTCGGTCTTGAGCCGCGCCGCGATCGCCTCGGGCTTGGGGCGCCGCTTGCGGCGCGCCGGCTTCTTCTTCTTCTCCCCCTCCACCTCCGCCTCGACGCCCGTCTCGGTCGAGTAGGTCACCGCCTCGCCCTCCTCGGCCGCTTCGCGCAGCGGCGACTGCCGCCGCGCCTCGATGATCACGTCCGACAGCGCGGCCGCGATGAGCGACACCGCCCGGATCGCGTCGTCGTTGCCGGGGATCGGCACGCTGATCAGGTCCGGGTCCGCGTTGGTGTCCACGATCGCCACGACGGGGATGCCGAGCTTGTTCGCCTCGGCCACCGCGATGCGCTCCTTCTTCGAATCCACCACGAACAAGGCGCCGGGCAGCCGGCCCATGTTCTTGATGCCGGAGAGGTACTTCTCGAGCTTGAGGCGCTCGCGGTCGAACAGCAGCTGCTCCTTCTTGGTGTAGTTCTCGAATTCGCCCTCGGCGGTGCCCTGCTCCAGATCTTTCAGCCGCTTGATCTGCTTCTTGATGGTCTGGAAGTTGGTGAGCGTGCCGCCCAGCCAGCGCTCCGTCACGTAGAACGCGCCGCAGCGCTGCGCCTCCACCTGGATGATGTTCTTCAGCTGTTTCTTGGTGCAGACGAACACGATGCCTTCGCCCTTCAGCACCACCCCGCGGAGCAGCTCCTGCGCGGCCTCGATCTGCCGGAGCGTCTTCTGGAGGTCGATGATGTAGATCCCGGAGCGCTCGGCGAAGATGAACCGGCGCATCTTGGGATTCCAACGGCGCGTCTGATGCCCGAAATGGACGCCCGCTTCCAGCAGGTCCTGCAACTGAGGCTGCGTCATGCACTCCCTCTCGTGGGTTCGTCCGCCGCCGCCGTCATCTCCGGATGCCACCCCGAGGGGACCCAGGCACCGAATCGGGCGACGTGTGGTCTCGTCGTCCGTCATCCGTCGTCCGTTTTCCGTAGCAACGGATGACGGATAACGGATGACGGTTAACGTTTACTGAACTGGAACCGCTTGCGCGCCCCTGCCCGGCCGGGCTTCTTGCGCTCGACCGCCCGCGGGTCGCGCGTCAGCAGTCCCTGCTCCCGCAGCTTCTTGCGGTGCCGCTCGTCGGCGAGGCACAGCGCCCGCCCGATCGCGAGCCGCAGCGCCCCCGCCTGCCCCGTCACGCCCCCACCCCGCACCAGCGCCCGCACGTCGAACGCGCCCAGCGTGTCGGTCGCGGTGAACGGTTGCTGGATGTGCGACACGAGCGAGGGACGGGGGAAGTAGTCACCCAGAGTGCGCTTATTGATGTTCCACTTGCCCGAGCCCGGCGTCAGGTACACCCGCGCCACGCTCACCTTGCGGCGCCCCACCGCGTGCCAGCGCAGCTCCGGCGTCAGGCTCTCGCCCATCAAGCCTCCACCGGCGTGAGCGGCTCGGGCTGCTGTGCCGCGTGCGGATGCGTGGGGCCCGCGTACACCTTGAGCATCTGCTTGACCTTCTGCCGCGACAACGTCGTCTTCGGGAGCATCCCCCACACCGCCTTCTCGATCACGCGCTCGGGATGCTGCGCCAACAGGGTTGCGAGCGGCCGGAAGCGCTCGTGCCCCATGTAGCCCGTGTGCCGGAAGTACCGCTTCTGCTCGATCTTGCGGCCGGTCAGCTTGACCTTCTCGGCGTTCACGATCACGACGAAGTCACCGCCGTTCAGGTGCGGCGTGAACGTGGGCTTGTGCTTGCCGCGCAGGATCTGCGCAACGCGGCTCGCGAGCCGGCCCAGCGGCTGCCCGGCCGCGTCCACCACGACCCAACGGCGCGCCACGTCTTCTTTGCGCAAGCTGAACGTCTTCATGCCCGGCCTTTCTCGTAACTCGGTCTCGACACAGCCGGGAACTATACCGGAGCCGTAAGGGCGTGTCAACCTGAAGGTTCCGCGCTCGCGCCGGTGACGCGCGGCGCGCCGTGGCGACCGCCTGCGCGCCGCTGCACGTCCGCAACAGCGGCGCCCGCGGCCCTCCACGAAACGGGTGTGGCATCGCAGTTGCACCCGCGACCGCGCGCTGCATCGCACCGCGAAATCCACAGCGCCTCGAAGGAGGAGCCCCATGACGCGCGGTTTGCTACTCGGTGTCGGAGCCGGGCTGCTGGTCGTCGCCTGTCGCCCGGAGTCCCGCACCCCGACCCAGCCCCCCTCCACGCCTGCGGCCAACCCGCTGGCCTTCGAGCTCCAGCATCCGGGGACCCACATCATGCTGCTGCACGGACAGACGCGACCCGGCGTGACCCGCTCCAACGCGGCGGCGGCGGACAACGGGATCTATTATCACGGCGGGCCGATCATCTATGCCCAGAACGTCGCCGCGATCTATTGGTCGAACCGCACCATCTATCCGGGGGGGCCGGCGCCGGGGACGAAAGGCCCGGGAAGCGGCGACGGCTCGCTCGTGGGCTTCTTCATGAGCCACCTCGGCGGCTCGCCGTACTACAACATCAACACGACGTATGACGACGGCGCGGGGACCCACATCCAGAACAGCGTGACCTACGCCCAGTATTGGGCGGCGAACACCAACGTGCCGCTCCCGCTCGTGCCCGTGCTCGATCAGCAAATTCAGGACCAGGTCGTCGCCGGGTTCACGAGCGGCAACCTGACGTACGACCCGAGCACGTTGTACCTCGTGTTCAGCGACGCCCTGGTGAACCTGGGCGGGGGCTTCGGCATCGTGTACTGCGCCTACCACGGCAACTTCACGTGGAACGGGAACGATGTGAAGTACGCGGCGATGCCCCACGACATCGACTTTTTCGACTGCAACGCCCTGAACGGCTCGCCCAACAACGACCCCGCCGCCGACGCCGAGGTGAACACCCTCGCGCACGAGACCGAGGAAACGAATACCGACGAGGACCTCAACGCGTGGTACGACAACGCCGGCAACGAGAATGCCGACAAGTGCGCCTGGGACTTTGGCGCGACGTACACGACCTCCAACGGTTCCACGGCGAACATGCAGGTCGGCGGCAGGGACTTCCTGGTCCAGCAGAACTGGGTGAACGCGAACGGCGGGGGTTGCCGCCTCAGCTGGTAGACCGCTAAGTCTGGTCCGGGCTCGCGAGCGTGACGAGCGGCGCGCCGCGCTCCACGGCCTGTCCCGCCGCCACGTGCACCTCGCGCACCACGCCCGCGCGGGGTGCGCGCAGCTCGTTCTCCATCTTCATCGCTTCGACCACCACGAGGCCCGCTCCGGGCTCGACGCGCTGCCCCACCGCGACCTCGACGCGCACCACGAGCCCCGGCATCGGAGCGTGGATCGTCGCGCCGGCGCCGGGATTGCTGGGCGCCCCGGTCAACGCCTGGATCTGGCGCGTGCGCTCGTCGGCGACCTCGACTTCTACGCGCTCGCCGACCACGCCCAGCGCCCACCGCCCCACGCCGTCCAGCGGCTGGGCCGCTACCGTCCACGACCTGCCGCCGAGCAGCAAGTGGTAGAGCGGCGTGCCGGGGATCGCGGCGAGGTGCACCTCGAGCTCCTCCCCACCCACGACCACGCGGGCACCGTCTACCTCCACCTCGACCGTCTGGGCGCCGATGCGGACGAAGTACTTCACGGCGCCGCCACCCCGAAGGCGAAACGCGAAACGCGGAACGCGGAACAGCAGGGACAGGTCGCTCGGTGAGCCTGGCTCCCCTTGATGTTCCGCGTTCCGCGTTCCGACTTCCGCGTTTGTTTTCTCACATCCCCTCCAACACCGCCACCGTCTCGACATACGCCGTCTGCGGGAACAGATCGAACGCGCGCACGGCGGTGATTCGGTAGTTGACGCTGAGCCGCTGCAGGTCCCGCGCCAGCGTGGCCGGGTCGCAGGAGAGGTACGCGAGCCGCGGCACCGGCTGGCCGGTGAGCCGCAAGGTGACGTTCCAGTGCAGCCCGGCGCGGGGCGGGTTCACGACGACGCCGAGCGGCTCGGGGAGCGTGGGGAGCACGTCCTCGGCCCTCCCGGCGATGAACCGGACGGGACGCGCCACCTCGCGACCGCGCGCCCACTCGATCGCCTGCTCGTCGGCATCCACGCTCACGACCTGAGCGCCGCGCTCGGCGAGCTGGACGGCGGTGTCGCCGATGCCACCATAGAGATCCCACACGACCGCGCCGCGGACGTCGCCCAGCTGCGCGACGGCCCACCGCCGCGCCAGCGTGCCCATCTCGGGGTTCACCTGCTCGAACGCCGTGGCGGGGAAGCCCGTCGCCGGCCCGGCGACCACGCGCGCCGCGCCTTCGGCCGGCTGCCACCAGCAGATCACGGCGTCACCGTCGGGCAATGCCGCGCGCAGCCGGTCGGCGTCGAGCCACGGCTCGCCCGCCGATTCCGCGATCACGTGGCGCCGCCCCTCGCGGTCGAGCCGCAGCGTGAGGCGGGTGAGCTTCGCCGGCAGGAGCTCGAGCCGCGGCTTGAGCTCCCGCCACAACGCCATGAGCCGGAAGTCCGCGATGTGACAGTCGGCGAGGGGGAAGACAGCGCCCGGGCGATCGTAGGGCTGTAGTCCGACCGTCCGATCCGACCGTCCGACCGGTTTGACCGCCAGACTGATTTTCGCCCGATAGCGCCACTCCTCCACGGCCGCCTCGACGATCTCGGGGTCGGCCACGTCGAGCTTGCCGATGCGGCGCAGGGCCTCGCCCACGATCGCGCGCTTCGCGGCGAGCTGGGCGTCGTAGGCGAGATGCTGGAGCTGGCAGCCGCCGCACCGATCCCGCCCGTAATGGGGGCAGGGCGGCGTCACCCGTGCGCTGCCGGCCGGCCCGGAGACGGGGGCGGGAGCCACCACCTCCGCCAGCTCGCCGCGCGCAAAGGTCTTGTGGAGCCTGACGCCGTCCCGTAGCCGCACCCGCTCGCCGGGCGCGGTGCGCGGCACGAACACGGCGCGCCCGTCCGCGAGCCGGCCCACGCCGTCCCCGCCGGCGGCGATCCCCGTGATGGCGACGAGGTCGTTCATTCGCGCAGCGCCTCCCGCCGGGCCGCGAGCAGCCAGGAGGAGGGTTGGACGGTGGGAAGGTTGGACGGGGACTGCGGCGCCGCAGCCAGCCGTCGCTCCTCGGCGAGCAGCGCGGCCACGACGGCGAGCGGGCGGCCCAGCTCCGGCCGCACGTCGGCGGAGAGGAGCCGCGTGCCCGCGCGCTCGAGGTACGTGGTGTCGACGTCGCCGCGCTTGAAGTCGGGGTCGTCCATCACGCGGAGGTGGAACGCCTGGGACGAGGGGATTCCGACGATCACGAGCTCGCGCAGGGCGCGCCGCATCCGCTCGAGCGCGACGGTCCGAGTTTCGCCCCACACGATGAGCTTCGCGATGAGCGGGTCGTAGTGCAGCGTGACCTCGTTCCCGGCCTCGACGCCGGCGTCCCAGCGCACCCCCGGCCCGCCCGGCACCCGCAGGTGACGGATCGTGCCCGTCGCGGGGAGGAAGTCGTTGAAGGGATCCTCGGCGGTGATGCGGCACTCGATCGCGTGGCCGCGCGGCTGTAGGGTGCCGGCGTGAACGCGCAGCGGCTGGCCCATCGCCACGCGCAGCTGCTCGCGCACGAGGTCCACGCCGTACACGAGCTCGGTCACGGGGTGCTCGACCTGGAGGCGGGTGTTCATCTCGAGGAAGTAGAACTCGCCGGTCTGGGCGAGCAGGAACTCGATCGTACCGGCGCCGAGATATCCCACGGAGCCCGCCGCGGCGGTCGCCGCCTCGCTCATGCGGCGCCGCAGCGCGGGCGTCACCGCGAGGGAGGGCGACTCCTCGATCAGCTTCTGGTGGCGCCGCTGGATGCTGCACTCGCGCTCGCCCAGCGCCATGACGCGGCCGTAGGAATCGGCGAGCACCTGGATCTCCACGTGGCGCGGTCGCTCGAGATACCGCTCGAGATACAGTTCTCCCGCGCCGAAGGCCTTTTGCGCCTCGCTCGCGGCGGCCTCGAACGCCGGCTCGAGCTCGCCCTCTTCGCGCAGCAGGCGCATGCCTTTTCCGCCGCCGCCGGCCGCCGCCTTGAGGAGCACGGGATAACCGAGCCGCGCCGCCTCGGAGCGCGCCTGCGCGTGGTCGGCGACTGGCCGGGTCGTCCCGGGGACGATCGGCACGCCGGCGGCCTGCATGCGACGGCGCGCCTCGGTCTTGTCACCCATCGCGCGGATCGCGGCGGCAGGCGGCCCGACGAAGACCATCTCCGCGTTCGTCACCGCCT